>ERZ1370068.10950-contig-9604_pt1 | contig 45442 bp, 66 predicted proteins | sample MGYA00561227_ERZ1370068 | MGnify/ENA primary metagenome ERZ1370068 (study PRJEB38410, sample SAMEA6850437) | metagenome | study: Metagenomic assessment of the ecological functions of the soil: analysis of the soil microbiota associated with the... | reverse complement strand
TTGTACTTCACGTTCAGTTACGTATTGCTCGAAATTCACGATGTCGGACAGCGAGCCCATGGCGCAATAGTTGGTCCGGAACACGATGGCCCCGAACAGGAAGCCGAGCACCAGCCCGCCAATCGCGAGGCGAGCGCGCTGTCGCGGGTCAGAAATTCGCGCAAGGCATCCATATTGTTCGAGTATCCGGTGGGACGCCGACATCGGCGGGGACCCAGCTAGATGGCCGGTTCGCCTCGCGGTTTGCAACCTCGGGCGCCGTCAAACGGCGATTCCAAAGCCCCGACGGCGATTTTCGTATTGCGCGTGCTTGCAACCTGCGTGCATGTCCAGAAGCCGGCGGGAGAACGCAAATCTGCAGGGTTGCACCCTGCCGGAAACAGCGCTGCATTGCGCGTATGAACAAGATGATTCGCCCGTCGAAGCCGCCGACAGCCGCGTCAGTGGCCGTGCGCCGTTCGTGCATCTCAAGGTGCACTCGGCCTATTCGCTGCTGGAAGGCGCGCATCACCATCCCGAGGCTCGCCAAGCTGGCGGTCGGCGCAGGGCTTTCCGGCGCGTCGGCCTGACCGACACCAGCAACCTCGTTCGGCGCGCTGGAGTTCTCCGACAAGCTCGCCGAGCGCTGGCGTGCAGCCGATCGTCGGCTGCACGCTGCAGGTCGATTTCGGCGATCGCGCCCAGGCCAACGGCGCTGCAGCGCACCGGCGCCAATCAGCCGCGCTCGCAGCCCGCCGGTGCACGTGGCGCTGCTGGCGCTGCAACGAGCTGGGCTAGCAGAACCTGATGAAGCTCGCCTCGTGCGCCTTCTTCGACCCCGGCCGAGGACGAGCCGCCGCACATCGAGATCGAGCGGCTGGAAGCGCATGGCGGCGGCTCTGATCGCGCTGACCGGCGGACCGGATGGGCCGATCGACACAGGCGCTGCGCGAGGGCCAGAAGGAGGCTGGCCTTCGAGCGCCTGAAGCGTGCTGGAGAAGATCTTCGGCGACCGGCTCTACTGTCGAGATCCAGCGGCACGGCCTCAAGCACGAGATCGAGACCGAGCCGGCTGCTGCTCGACCTCGCCTACGCGCGCGGCGCTGCCGATCGTCGCCACCAACGAGGTGTACTTCGCCTCGCCCGACGACTACGAGGCGCACGATGCGCTGCTGTGCATCGCCGAGGGCACGCTACGTCACCGAGGACGAGCGCCGCCGGCTGTCGCGCGAGCACTTCTTCAAGACCGCCGAGCAGATGGCCGAGCTGTTCGCCGACCTGCCGGAGGCGCTGGCCAGCACCATCGAGATCGCCAAGCGCTGCGCCTTCCGTCCCGCAGGGCGCAAGCCGATCCTGCCGCGCTTCGTCGCGGCCGGCGCGCGGCGACGAGCGAGGAGGAGCAGCTGCGAGCTCGAGACGGCGGAGCTGCGCGCGCAGGCCGAGGCCGGCCTGGACGGCGCGCTTGCCGAACGCGCCTCCGGCGCCCGGCTTCACCGCCGCGGACTACCGCGAAGCGGCTGGCCTTCGAGATCGACGTCATCTCGAAGATGAAGTTCCCCGGCTACTTCCTGATCGTCGCCGACTTCATCAAGTGGGCCAAGGCCAACGGCATCCCCGTCGGGCCGGGCCGCGGCTCGGGCGCCGGCTCGGTCGTGGCCTGGTCGCTCACCATCACCGATCTCGATCCCGCTGCGCTTCGGCCTGCTGTTCGAGCGCTTCCTGAACCCCGAGCGCGTGTCGATGCCCGACTTCGACATCGACTTCTGCCAGGACCGCCGCGACGAGGTGATCCGCTACGTGCAGAAGAAATACGGCGCCGACCGCGTGGCGCAGATCATCACCGCACGGCAAGCTGCAGGCCCGCGCCGTGCTGCGCGACGTCGGCCGCGTGCTGCAGATGCCCTACGGCCAGGTCGACAAGCTGTGCAAGCTCGTGCCCAACAACCCGGCCAACCCGGTGACGCTGGCGCAGGCCATCGACGGCGAGCCCAAGCTGCAGGAAGCGCGCGACAGCGAGCCGATGGTGGCGCGCCTGCTCGAGATCGCCCAGAAGCTCGGAGGGCCTCTACCGCCACGCCTCGACGCACGCCGCCGGCATGGTGATCGGCGACCGGCCGCTCGACGAGCTGGTGCCGCTCTACCGCGATCCCAAGTCGAGCTTCCCCATCACCCAGTTCAACTGGAAGCTGGTGGAGGCGGCGGGCCTGGTGAAGTTCGACTTCCTCGGCCTCAAGACGCTGACCGTGCTGCAGAAGGCCGTGGCGCTGATCAAGCGCGGCCGCGGCATCGACGTCGATCTCGCCGAAGATCCCGCTCGACGACACGCAAGACCTACGAGCTGCTGGCGCAGAGCCGACACGGTCGGCGTGTTCCAGCTGGAAGGCGCCGGCGTGCGCGAGAGCCTCAAGCGGCTGAAGCCCGACCGCTTCGAGGACATCATCGGCCATGGCGGCGCTCTATCGGCCCGGCCCCATGGACAACATCCCGACCTACATCAACAGCAAGCACGGCGAGGAGCCGGTCGACTGCCTGCATCCCATGCTGGAGCCGATCCTGAAGGAGACCTACGGCGTCATCATCTACCAGGAGCAGGTGCTGCAGATCGCCCAGGTGATGGCGCGGCTACTCGCTGGGCGCAAGCCGACATCCTGCGCAAGCGCCATGGGCAAGAAAGACAAGGCGCAGCATGGCCGGCAGCAGAGCCGCGTTCGTGGCACGGCGCGGTGAAGAACGGCGTGCACGCGCGAGGAGGCAGCCTACATCTTCGAGCTGGTCGACAAGTTCGCGGGCTACGGCTTCAACAAGAGCGCACGCGGCCGCCTACGCGCACGTCAGCCTATTACACCGCCTACCTGAAGGCCAACTACCGCGAGGAGTTCCTGGCGGCCTCCGATGACGCTGGACGCGGGCAACACCGACAAGCTCGCCATGTACACGTCGGAGGCGCAAGAAGTCGGGCATCGCCATCCTGCCGCCCTGCATCAACGCCTCGGAGGTCGATTTCCTCGAGCCCCGGCGAGGGCAAGAGCCGGTGCCATCCGCTATTCGCTGGCGGCGCTGAAGAACATCGGCGCGCAGGCGGTGGAGAGCATGGTGGCGGAGCGCACCGCCAACGGGCCGTTCAAGCGACCTCTCCGACTTCGCCGGCCGCTGCAACACCAAGGCGCTCAACAAGCGCGCGCTGGAGACGCCTGGCGCCGCCGGCGCCTTCGACAGCTCTGGAGCCCAACCGCGCGCTCGTGCACGGCAACGTCGAGCAGATGCTGGCCTTCGCCAACCGCGCAGGCGGCGAACGCGGCGCAGGGCACCGGCGATCTGTTCGGGCGGCGGCGGCGCGGCGCGGCCGCAGATCGGACATCCGCGCGCTGTGAAGGCCTGGACGCCGATGGAGCGCCTGCAGCACGAGTTCGAGGCGGTCGGCTTCTTCCTCTCCGGCCATCCGCTCGATGCCTACGCCAGCGTGCTCGCCAAGCTCGGCATCCTGCCCTATGCCGAGCTCGAAGCGCGCGCCGAGCGCGGCGCCGTCGCCGGGCGGCTCGCCGGCATCGTCGTTGTCGGCGCGCGAGCGCCGCTCGCAGAAGGGCAACAAGTTCGCCTTCGCCATGTTCTCCGAGCCCACCGGCCAGTTCGAGGCCGTGATCTTCTTCGAGACGCTGGCGCGCCTCGCGCATCCTGCTGGAGGCCGGGACCGCGGTGCTGCTCACGGTGGAAGGCGAGCGCGACGGCGAGGCGCTGAAACTGCGCGCGCAGACGATCCAGTCGCTCGACGAGGCCGCCAAGGGCCTGCAGCGGGGCCTGAAGGTGGTGCTCGACGGCCGCGCGCTTCGAGGCCGACAGCGGCCGCCTCGACGAGCTCGAAGGCGCATGCTGAAGCCCGGGCGGCAAGGGCATCGTGTGCCTGAGCATGGCGCTCGACGACCGGGGCCGCGAGGTAGAGATCGCCATGCCCGGCCGCTTCGACATCTCGCCCGCGCAGAAGGGCGCCATCTCCACCGTGCCGCGGCGTGCTGGAGGTGGTGGACGTTTGTAGCGCCTTTCCGACCCGGTCCGGACTCGGCCAAGAGCCTAATGTGTCATGGTCGGGCTTGTCCCGACCATCCATCAATCGACTTGCTCCGGAACTTAGATGATGGCTGGATCCTCGGGACAAGCCCGAGGATGACAGGTCGGCCGAGGTTCGGGTTCAGAGTAGAGCCCGACGATTTCTATCGTCTGACACCGTCGCGATTCCGGCTAACTCGCCTTGACGATGAAAGCGTTGCCGATCGTACCGCGCTCGACCGCTTCGTGCGCGGCTGCGATTTCGGCCAGCGGGAAGGTCGGTCCAACGCGATTGAGTAGCTTCCCGGCTTCGAGGGAAGCGCGCGTGATGCCGGTCACCGCGCGCTCGCGCTGCTCGGCATCGAGGCTGATAGACCGGGAAGAACTTTGCAGCGAGGATGGGAATTGGCGAGGCAGAAGAAGCTCGGGGATGGTGGCTTTCCGGCGCCCGTTGCCGTAAACGATGACGCGGCCCTTCGGCCCGTAGCACCGCCGGGGATCCAATTTGGCGTTGGCGGTCAAATCCATCTCGACGATGGCGTCCACACCACGCCTGCCAGTGATCTCGGCAACACACGCTGCCCCACGTCCTCGCGCTTGTAGTCGATGCAATGGTCGGCGCCAGCTTCGCGTGCAGCCCACCACTTTTGTCCTCGGACGATATGGTTGTGATGACGGTGGCGCCGCGCGCCGCCGGCGAACTGAATGACGTACTGGCTCACCGAGCCGGCACCGCCCGGTACACGAACAGGGTGGTGCCGTTGTTCGCTGCCGGCAACGAGCTCGACCGCTGGATAGGCCGTCGCATCGCGGGTATGCCGAGACGGGCTCCTGCCTCAAAGCTCACCGTTGCCGGGCAGAGGGCACGGCACACGGGCGTCGGGCAGCACCAATGAACTCTGCGGCGGTGCCGGACGGCCGCTGCCACTGCCATTCCAGATCCACACCCGCTGGCCCACGCGCGAGAGTCGGTACGCCGGCGCCGACCGCCTCGATCTCACGCCGGCACCATCGCTGTGCGGGGATCACTCTCGGGAAAACCGGTTTGCGAAGCCCGCGACTTTTTCACGTCGGACGAGGTACGACGCCCGAAGTGCGCGGCATACACGCACGCGCACTTCGCCCGGGCCGGGTGCGGGGGTTTCGACCTCGCCGACGCGCGGCACATCGCGCGCGGGTCCCATGAGGCTGCGTGGAATGCAGCACGCATGGTTCCGCGACCATCCTCCCGAGGGCATAAGACATCGGACCTGGGGGTTATGCGCCTTGCGCTACCCGCCCGTCTGCGGCTTCGCGCCACGATCCACTCCAGCGGGGTAGATCCAGCGCCAGTGATGTTGAGCAGCGGAGTTGTCGCGCAGCAGCACGGTACGATGAACGGCAGCACCTCGCTGGCACCCGGGAATAGGAAGACCCGGTGACCCACACGGGCAGGCGCGCGGAGATCAGGGAACTCGACGATCATCGGGAGGGATGTCGCCGACCGAGCTGACGATGAGTTGTCGCCCGTAGTAGTCGTTGCGAGATGGTGGTGGTGCGGTACCGGTTGATGATGAACGGCGTATTCCTCGAAAATCTCCCACCCGCCCTCGATCAGGGTGGCGATGACGAGCGCGCCGCCACCGACAGATGGCCGCAGAACAATGCCGTCAGCAGGAAATAAAATACCACGCCGTGCAGCACGTGGGTGTAACGTGTACCAGTCGGGAAGTGCTGGGACTGCTCCGGCTGGTTTCTGCCGACCCAGAGCTTGAACGGGCAGGGGCACACCGGCGTGCGCTCCATGGCGTACAGCACCAGGGCCGTCACCAGCGCGATCCCAAGCGAGATTAGCAGGGCTTTCGACAGGGACAGGCGGGGGAAAGGTGAAGTCCGATCGGGTCATGCCGCACCTTGGCATGGGCCATCTGGCGAAGGAACCGGCGAGCGTCTGGAGCGTTTCTTGTGCAAAGGACCTGCGGTTTAATCGCCACAGCTAACGCTTTTGCACCAAATGATTGAACACAGGCCTTTTTTGCTGATTCACTCTCAGATAAGCGCCAACGATTCGAGGACAGAGCGAGTCCATGCGACGCCTCATCGCGACCGGCCGGTGGCTACTGGCTCTGCTGGGCGGCGGGCGGACACCTGTACGGCTGCGGCAACCTGCAGCAAGGGGACTTCGGCCAGAGCCGTGGACCGGGCAGGCGCGCAGCTGCGCAAACTCAACGCCGAGCAGATCCGCCAGGGTGCAGGCCAAGATCCGCAAGCTCAAGGAGAAGCATAGGGCTGGGAGGACGAGAGAGTGGCTGTATGAGACCCTGCAGGACGAGCGCATCGGCTGCGCTTCGATGCGCGGGCCAACGACCTGCTGGCCGAGGATCGATGCGCTGGGCCGCCGGCCATCCGGCGAGCCGCAATGCTGGCAGGCTCGACGAGGATTGACGGCGGCGAGCCTCGAGCTGCAGGCCACCGTGAGAGCCAAGGGCTCGGCCTACACTTCTTTCAAGCTCGACCAGATGATCGGCGAACGCCGGTGGCTGACCTCGGGGCGGGCCGAGCCCGGCCCGAGCCGAAGAGCGGCTGAACCCAAGGAAGCGCGCCCCTGGCGCGAGGCGCCGAGCAAACTGCGCAGCAGACCCTGCCCAAGCCCGCTGTTCCCAAGGCGCCTGCAGACCAGCGCCTGGCCACGCAGACGCAGGGCCAGGCGTCCCGGGACAGCGCCCGTCGTCGGCCTTCATCGACGGATCAGTGCGTGCCCCCGCTGACGCCGGAGGAAGAGGGCTACTCGATCACGAAATCATGGCGGCGAGCGCGGGCTTCTTCGGCAAGGTCTCGGCCAACCTCGGCTGCCGTCATCGAGCACCTCTTCAAGAGCAGCGGCCGGCCCACCGGCTACGTGCTGGGCACCGAGGGCGGCGGCGCGTTCCTCGCCGGCGTGCGCTACGGCAGCGGCACGCTCTACATGCGCGCCGCCGGCACGCGACGCAGACGATCTACTGGCACGGGCCCTCGATCGGCACCGATGTCGGCGCCGCAGGCTCCAAGACGCTGTTCCTGATCTACAAGCTGCAGAGCGCCCGACGCAGCTCTACGCCAGCTTCACCGGCATCGACGGCTCGGCCTATCTCGTCGGCGGCGTCGGCGCCACGCTCGTCAGCAACGGCAGCCGTCGATCCTGGCGCCGATCCGCTCGGGCGCTCGGCCTGCGGCTCGGGGCCAACATCGGCTACATCCGCTTCACGCCGAAGGCGACGTGGAACCCCTTCTGAGTGGCGAGGTGGCCGCGCAAGCCGCTTGCTGCGCAGGCGCCAACGGAAAGTCGCCAGGATAGAAGACGTCAGCGTGTTGGGGAGACCGTGCTCAACAAGATGGTCGAAATCGCGTCTCGTCGGCCTGCCACACCCTCACTCACCCGTCGGAAAGCTGGGGCCGGTCGGCGTGATCGATGGCGATGACATCGAGCAAAGGGGCGGAGTTCACTATCGCCTCCATGATAGCCCATGGTGCCCCCCCAGATCCCGGAGCCTCGGGGTCCCAGTTCAGGCCGGGAACTCGAGATGCAATCGCGGGCTGAGGGCCGAATATCCAGCTCGAGCAATTGGTCGCCGCTTGCCGGACCATCCCCACGTCGACGATCGGCGAAGGCCCTGCCTCGGCGCGAGGCGCTTGGCGCGCCTGATCATCGACGGCGAGAGACGTGGCTCGAGACGGCCGTGGAAATGGGAGTGGGAGCCGTCCCCTATCGTGAGAGCGGAAGAATACCGGACTGGGAGCAGTCCCGGGACGCGCCAGGTCACGGACGCCATTTGCCAGAGTCCGAGCCATCTGCGCTGAGCAGTCGTCGCGAGCGAGTGGGAGAATTTGCCAGGGCGACACCGTCACTGAGTAGGCTTGGCGGTCGCGGTCACCAAAGCAAGTTGGAATGGCAAAGAGACGCCGTTCAGCCGTTCCTGACGCTCTCGGCGCATGCCACGCTTTTTCCTTGCGCGGGGCCAATGGCCTGGAGGCTTGAGTACATCGGCCGATGACGAGCGCAAGCGGCCGCCGAGAGTACGACCGATATCAGCGAGGGGATCGGGAGGCTGCGGCCGGTGCGGATGCAGGACGCGCCATACGCCGAGGTGCCCGAGGCGGGTTCCGGCCGCCCGGTTGCTGGCGGAGGCATATGACGTCCTCTGCGCCGGTGCAGGCGGCGGCGCTGGTGATGCGCGAGGCGGGCGCGATGCACGTCCCGCCACGAGGGTCTCGGGACGATCCAGCCTCGGCCGCGGCGGACTGGCTGGCCTGGTCCGGGCGATCCGGCCAAAGTATCGACAAGACGAGGAAGTATTATGTGGTCGGCGGCAATCTCTTTCGCGACGAGGTCTGCGCGCGCGGACGGTGCGAAGGCGCGTGCTGCTCACGTGCTCAGGCGTCGGCGGTGCGCGCGCCATGCTGACAGCGCGCATCGCGCGCCGCGCCGGGTGGACGAGGCGGCCGTCGCCGCGCCATGTTGCCGGGGACTGGCTTGGTGCTGACCCTGGTGGCGAGGCCTTGCCAACCAGCGGGCGCGAAACACACTCGGCGCGCTGTTGGCGGCAGTCATGCCTTCCAGCTCGGCTTGCCGGGCGAAGGGCAGCCCGCACGCCGATCCTGGCCGATATCCTGCGCCGACGCTGCGGCGGTGGTCGCTGCGCCAGCCCGCCAGCCGTTGCCGAGGCCGTCCGGCTCCGCCTGGCGCGCGCCGGCGGCTGTCCGGCAGCTTTTCGGCGCGTTTGGCTGGTATGTGCGCTTTGCGCTGCGGCCGGCGCCAGATATGGCGCTTCGCCGGCATGCTCGGCCCGCATTTCAAGTTGGGACCAGACCGGTGCGGTGGTGATCACCAGCCCCGGCAGGGACGAGCCGACGTGCTGCAAGACCAGCTGCCCATGCCGTGGTCGCAGCTCATGGGCTTGCTGGCCGGCCAGGCCGTAGCTGGCGCGCCCCACGACGTGCCGTACTCCCAGGACGTGAACTCAGCCCAGAGGCGCGAATAGCTGCCGCCTGCGCGCTGCCACCGCGCGTCGAGCCGCTGCCGCTGCCGATCGTGGCGTGGCCGATCGACCAGGGCGCGGGTCTTGCCGCCGGTCCTGACCCAGAGGTGAAGATGCTGCTGCAGCGGCCCGGTCTCATCAGCCTGGGCCGGCTGGCTTGTGACCGAGCGAGGCCGCCAAAGCGAACACGCCGACAAGTGCGAAGAGTGATCATGGGCAGCCTATCCTATCCGCAAAGCAATGCTGGCTGACGCCGGTTAAGTGACCCGCGGTGCCGATTCGCTACTTGGCGCGATTGGCCGGGGTCGCAGGCGCAACTTTTTCAGGCGGCGCAGCTTTCGCGTCACAGTGAGGAACGCCTGCTGCGGTCGGCCTTTGGGAACTGAGCGCACCCAATGGAACCGACCCGCAGGGTGATGAGCTTGACCGTAGCGGCCTGTCGAACTGAACTGGGCTGCTCGCGCCGAGCACGCCGCCTGCCGGATGCGTGCGGATGCACGCTCGGGAGACTGGTGCTCAGGGAGGTGGTCCGGACCAGAAGCCTGCTGGGGGCTGCTTGACGGCGACGACGCGCGATCTCAACCAGCATGCGCGGGATCGGCCAGCTTGGCCTCAATGCAGGCGCGGCCGGGCAGGTTCTCGCCGCCGGTCAGGCGTTCCAGGCTTCGTTCATGGGATCGCGGTGGCGGATGTCGGTGACCCAGATGGTGGCCGAGACGACCTTGGTCTTGTCCGTGCCACCGACCTTGAGCCGGTCGATCTCTTTGAGGATCTGCTGGGTCTGGCCGCTTGGCGTCCTGCTTGATGTCGTCGGCGACAATGCCGGCGGTGAACACGAAGCCGTTGGCCTCGACGACCTTGGAATAGATCTTCGACGGCTCGTGCCGCTTGATGGTCATGGCGTCCCTCCGCTGGGTGTGGCTTTGAATGCTGTGGGTCATAGCATGGGCCAAGCCATCGACAATGGCAAAGTCCGAGCCCGACCAGGGCTGACCTTCGTCTCTGCGGCGCAGCACGAGCGCCAACCGTGCCTCGGTGGTTACAGGCGGCGCGCACCACCTTCGTCATAAATCGATTGACGATGTCGACCTCAGGTTGCAGAGCAGCAGATCAGCACATTGCCGTCTGCCGGTGCGTCGACCGGGTCGGGTCGGTAGCCGACCGTCCCGACTCACAAGTCCAGTCTCGCAAGTGTGGCAGACCCCGGTTCGGCACGACCATCGCACCGGTACGTCGCAGGCTTCGGCAAGCTCGAGCAGGCTCTGGAACGGCGCTCCCCAGCGGACATTGAGGCCGCTCCTGGCGAACGAGACCAGCGGTCCCGTCGCCGGGAGGTCCGGCCGGCAGGTGCGGGAGGCGTCTGCGGTGACGCTGCGACGCCCGGGGTAATTGAGCGGACCTGCGCCGAAAGTCTCGGTGTGGATGCGACTTGCGGCGATGCCCCAGGCGGCGAGGCCGGCGGTCAGATCGCTCATGAAGGCGGTCGGCCCGCAGATGTAGAAATCGCCGTGTGCGCGGAACCCCAAGTTCCTGGAGACACGCGCAAGTCCAAGCGTCCGGGAGCGTCGAAGTCAACGCCAAGCCGATCCTCGGGACCGGGCGAGCTGTAGCGAATGTGGCTGTGGCCGCGGGCCAAAGCTTTGAGCAGGGTGCGCGTCTCCTCGGCAAATGGATGCTCGCCGCGGTCGCGGGCGCCGTATAGCCACCAGACGTCCCTCGGCGAGGCCTCGGCTGCCAAAGCGTGAAGCATTGCGAGCACCGGGGTTGCTCCGATGCCCGCACTCAGCAGAACGATGGGTGCGTCGCCCGGTCGAAGCGTGAACGCGCCTCGCGCCGCGCTCGCGTCCACTATGTCGCCAACCTGCAGCTTCTCGTGGATGTAAGCGCCGGCGGCGCCGTGGGCTTCCTGCTTGACGCTTACGCGATAGCGCTCGGCACTGGGTTCGCCCGACAGCGAGTAGCTGCGCATCAGCGCCGGGCGCATCAGGCGCCGGCTTCAGCCGTACCGCGACGAACTGGCCGGGCAGAGCCGGCGTCAGAGGGTGCCCATCCGCTGGCTCGAGCACCAGCGAGATCACGTTGCTGCTCTCGCGCACCTTGCGCGAGACCCGAAGCGGGCGGAACCCCGGCCATGCCGGGGCGGGCCGGACGCCGGAGCGAGCCCGGCGTTTCCCGTCGCCGCGCCGCCAGCTCTGCTTCCTGCGTCGAGCAGCGCCTCGAAGGAGCTGCTGCCAGCCTGGCGCTCAGTGCCGGGATGCGCAGTGCGCGCTCGAGCTGGTCGCGAGGATGACCGGGCATGTACAGCAGCGCATTGATCTCGAAGACGCTCATGCGCTCGGGTCCCGGCGGCGACCAGCACGATCTCGTCGCCAGCCTCCGACTTCGCCTTCCTCCAGCACACGGAAATAGAAACCGGGTCTGCCGTGCGCGACCAGCAGCGCGGCCATCTGCGGCTCGTTCATGCGGATGCCGACCCGGTAGCAGGTGACGCGCGGCTGCGTCACTTCGAACAAAGCGCCGCCTGACTCGGTAACGATCGCCGATGCACACCTCCTGGTCGGACAGACCCTCGACGGTGAAGTTCTCCCCGAACTGCCCATAGGTGAAGTCGCTTCGGCCGAGCTGGTCTGCCAATAGTGATAGGACTCGATCTGATAGACGAAGACGGCCCGGTGCTCGCCGCCATGCCCGGCCAAGTCCCCTTGCCCGTCGCCGTCGATGTTGAGCCGCCGTGCCATGCGCCGGCCTTGAACCGGCGCCTTCCAAACGGCGGTGTGGACGGTCTTCGCCCTGCCACGCGATGTCGCGCGGCAGGCCCACGTTGACGGAAAGCAAACGTGCCATCGCTTCCTCCGCGCCACGAGATGGAGCGGACGAAGCCGCATCCTCATCCGCAAACTCCCATGGCACTGACGAGCGAAATCCGCCGTGCAAACAGACCCGGCAAACAGACAGCCCGGCGCCTGACAGCGCCTCCCATCACAGCAAAGGCGACTGCGCGAATCGGCGACTCATCTGCAGCTGGTGGCGGAACGGTCCTAATCCTGTTCACCGAGAGTTTGGACGTAGCGTCTTGCCGTAGGGATAGAAGAGTTCCTTGCGACCTTGCTGCCACGCCGCTTTGAGTTCGGGCGTTGTGATGTCCCAGTCCGGCCGGCATTTCTTGGTAACGGCACGCAGATCCTGGCGGAGATCTTCCATGGTGGGCCGGCCGAAGAACCAGTAGCCGTTGTAGATCTTATGAATGACAAGACCGGGCTCGAGGACGATCACGTGGGGGATCATCGGATCGTGGGCGGGATCGGTGTATTCGGCGATGTCGAGATCTTTCTGCACGATACGCCGCGCGTCGGAGAGGAACGGCCAGTGGGCACCGACTCCGCTGCGATATTCATTCGTCTCAGTGATGTTGTCGGTGCTGATGGTGACCAGCCGGCAATAGCCAACCTCGAGCTCACGATGGAGTTGAACAAGCCCTTCAGCCTGCCGGCGGTCCTTGGGGCAGTAACCTCCGCGGCTGAGGACGAGAACCATTGGATGTTGTCCTTGCAGTTCGGAGAGCTTCCGGCGTTTCGCGGTGTGGTCGGGAAGCTCATAGTCGGGCAACACTGCCCCCGGAACGATGTCGGACCGCATGTCAATTCCTCGACAGTTGGATGGGTGTTACAAGCTGCGCCTCTGCGGCTAGCAGCCGATTTTCGCCAGCGTGCCACCAGAAGCGCTCGAGGTGAAGGATCGACAGCGAGGATGTCTGTCCGGCTCTGACAACGGATGTCGCATGAAGCGTGGATCGGCAATCGGTAGTAACCCTGGATCGATGCTGCGACATGCCCCGAATAGCGTTGGATCACATGGGCTCACGCCATTAAGCGCCGGCGGCTTGGAGCCGTGCTGCGGCTACGCGATCCGCGTCGGGGATGGCACGCACCGTGCGCGGCCCGATCTGGGCTTGCCAGTACGGATCGCCACACTAGAACAACGGTTCCTCGTACTGCAGGACGCCGTCGACCAGCAGGCCCTTGATGGCGGCGTTGCCGCTCTTGTCGACGGCGATGCGGGCGGCGGAGCTTCTTATCGCGCGCGAGCGCCTCGAGGGCGCCAGGCCCTCGCCTTGCCGCGCGGAGTAGCTCTCGGTCCCGTATCGGACAAAATACGCGGCGTTGGGGTTGCTCCGGTCCGGGAACAGACGGCCCGACATGGCGCGTGCGCCTTCGGCACGATGCGATCGGGCGAGGTTTCCCTCGCTCCACGTAAGGGCGAGCTTGACGGGCACCCACGTGCCGATCCGGTTTGCGCTCCAGGGTGACGTCGAAGGCCGCGTTGGGGATCGGGCAGCGGCCCGTCGAGCAGCGGGCGCCGGGACACGGCCGATGTCGTAGCCCAGGCGCACGTATTCACCGCGGAAGAAGTCGCGCGGATCGACCGGCACGATCGGCAGCGTGATCTCGCGCCCGGTCTGGAGCAGGCGCACGCGGTCCGCCACCATGCTAGCCAGCACGCCGGTCTGCGCCAGCGCGACGATGACCAGTGCGAGCGCGACGCGGATTTTTCAGCCAGGGGATCATGCTGCAATCCCTCCGACCGCTTTGCGCTGGTGGAGGCGATAGGCGGCATAAGCGAACGCTGACGATCAGGGCTGACACCAGGAAGAACAGGGAGGTGTTGAGCAGCGTGCCGATCGTCATGACATGCAACATGAAGACTTCGAGGGCAAAGCCGGCGTATGCGAGCCACAAGCGCCGCCGTGTTGTCGGTCTTCAGCGCCCACAGCATGGCGCCGAGCAGGCCCGACGATGCTGATCGCCGCACAGCAGCACGAGACGGCCGAGCGACCCGCGTGCGCTCCGCTGTAGAACCAGCGCGAGTCGACGAACTGCATGATGAACAAGGCAGCGTAGGCGGTGACGATGGCATAGGCGAACACGGCAGCCGACGCGGGCACATGCCGATCGATCTCCTGGCGACCTATGATGGCGGCTGCAGCCAGCGATGGCAACGCCGATCAGCGCCACCAGCCAGTGCGCGTGGCGATCGAGGATGAAGAACCCGATCGGCACCAGCCAGATGATGAGGCTGAAGCGCGGCAAGGTGCAGGCCCGGGCGCCAGCGCATCCACAGCGCGGTGGCAGCGGCGGCGGCCCACATCGCCAGGAAGCCAAAGTGCGCGGCGTTGCTGAGCGACCGCTCCCACCATGTCCAGACGACGATCAGCACGAAGGCGGCGGCCAACGCGCGGCAGCGGAGGGCACTAGCACTGCGGCGAGCAGGCGCGCCGAGCGCCCACAGCAGCACGGCGTCGGGCGGGCTGCCCTCCATGTGGTACATCTGCGCGATCAGCATGATGCTGGCGCCGTACGCGGCGACGCCGCCGAGCACATGCCGCCTGGGCGAACATGGGCAGCTGCCGCCTGCAAACAGGTACGCCGCGCCGCCGTAGCAAGCCCACAGCGTCGACAGCAGCAGCATCAGCCGCGCCAGCTTGGACATGGCGTTCCAGTTGGCGGCGACGAAGCTCATGATGGCGAAGCCGAACAGCACGGCGCCGAGCATGGCCGAGATGGCGGCGGCGCCGAACGGCGGTTTGCGCGAGGCAAGGTCGGCACGGATGGCGGCGGAGCCGGTCTCGCTGATCCAAGCCGGCGGCCTGCCAGCGATTGGAGATCGCGCGTTCGATCTTCTGCCCGTACCACATGGGGATTCCCGCCAGACGTGCGCACGTGAGCGTTTCGCCAATTACGGTTGCTCGTTGCTCTTGCGTCAGAGGCGATGCGCTGTCAGCTGGCGGTCTCCTCAGCGTCGCGCGCTGATCGCGCGGCCATTTCCGGGATGAAATCGCCATTTGGCCGGCTGCTGCCGCCTGACCTATACTGTAGGCGCTACAAGGTGAGGGGTGGGCGCGATGGTTGCTTTCAAGGATCTCTGGTACCGGCATCCGGCCAACAACTCGACGACACTATCCCTGCGTCGCCCCGTTCAGGCCTGACCAACATGGAGGGCCAGCCGATCCAGGCAAGGCAACCCGGTGTTCGGCAATCAGTGCGCGATCCGCATGGGCGTGTGCCTGAAGAACGCCGGCGTCAGTCCGGCACGTTGCGGATGACGACCTGCAGCGTTCACCCCGCCGAAGGAGATGCACATCGTTCGGGCCGACGATCTGGCGCGCGGGCTGGCAGGGTCCTCCATTGAGGGCATCGGCAAGAGTGGAGCGCATCACGGCTCAGGAGGCCGCGCACTTCTACAAGCACGATCTACGGTCGCACCGGCATCATCTATGTGAAGGACTACTGGAAGCGCCATGGCGAGACGACGGCCACCGGTGACCACATCGACGTGTGGAACGGCGCTATCGCTCGTCCACCAAGTGGCTGATGGAATGGTTCTCCTGGCTCGGCTACTACTCCAACTACGTGCAGGCCAAAGAGGTCTGGTTCTGGGACGTGAAATAGCCGTCGTCTGTTCGCGCGGTCCGGAGAGCTGACATGCTGCGATACCTGCTTGCCATGGCTTGTGCGATCGTTGTGGCGCTGCTGGCAACGCTCTACCTGAGCCCGCAACTTGCCAGCATGGCCGTCGACCGCTTCACCTTCGACAGCCCCGACGACGTCGGCGCTCTGGAGGACGGGGTCTATATGCTGAGCAACTTCGCCGCACTGCTGATCGGCTGGATCATCGGCTGGGTTATCGGCGGCCGGTTCAGCAAGGAAACCACGGCGTAAGGGTTGTTCCGCTGGCTTCTACGCTTGCGGCGTCGGGAATCCCGGTGACAAGCACCGGGACAGGCGGCGATGCGTCTGTCTCTTCGGACCGTGGACTATGAAGCTGCTTCTTTATGCGATGGCGGGTGGTGCGCTGGGTTCGGGCGCGCGGCACCTGGTCAACGTGGGCATGAGCCGCTGGCTGGGGCCGGGCTTTCCCTGGTGGACGTTCTGCGTCAACGTAAGCGGGCTGCTTCCTGATGGGCGTGCTGATCGAAGTCTGGCTCTGAGGTTCCAGGGATCGACGGACCTGCGCACGCTGCTCGCCACCGGCGTACTGGGCGGCTATACCACGTTCTCGGCGTTCTCGCTGGATTTCTCCTACCTTATGGGACGCGGCGATCACCTCGCAGCTGGGCTGTACCTGTTTGGCTCGGTCGGGCTGTCCATCCTCGGGCTATACGCCGGGCTGTGGCTGACCCGGTTCGTGCTGACATGAGCGGCGTCGAAACCATGGAGGTAGCGCGCGACGAAGCGGGCATGCGCCTCGACCGCTGGTTTCGCGTGCATTTCCCCGACGTCACCTACGGCTACCTGCAGAAGCTGCTGCGCTCGGGCCAGGTGCGCGTCGACTCAAGCGCGTGCAGGCCAACGCGCGGCTGGAGGCGGGCCAGCAGGTGCGCGTGCCGCAGGTGGTGCGCAAGCCGGCGGCCGCGAAGCCCTCATTGCAGCGCCGCCGCTGGGCGTCTCGAAGGGCGATCGGGATTTCATCGAGCGCGCTGATCCTGTTCGAGGACGAGCACGTGCTGGTGCTGAACAAGCCGTTCGGCATCGCCGTGCAGGGCGGCACCGGCACCAAACGCCACATCGACGGCATGCTGGCCGGCATGGCCGACCGCTTCGGCGATCGGCCGCGGCTGGTGCACCGCCTCGACCGCGACACCACCGGCGTGCTGCTGGTCGCCAAGCACCGCGACGCGGCAGCCAAGCTCGGGCGCATCTTCCAGACCCGCTCGGCGGCCAAGACCTACTGGGCGCTGGTCAAGGGCGTGCCGAAGCCGCCGCAGGGCAAGGTGGAGGCCGCGCTGGTCAAGGCCGCGGGGCCAGACGGCGAGGACCGCGTGCGCAAGGCGCAGCCGGGCGAGCAGGACAAGGCGATGCATGCGACCACGCACTACTCGGTGATCGATCGGGTGGCGCACAAGGCGTCGTGGCTGTCGCTGAAGCCGGTCACCGGCCGGCAGCATCAGCTGCGCGCGCACATGGCGCTGATCGGGCATCCGATCGTCGGCGACAACAAGTACGAGGGCGACAAGGCGCTGGCCGACAGCGGCATCGAGGTCAAGCTGCACCTGCACGCGCGCCGGCTGGTCATCCCGCATCCGGCGGCGGATCATGCCAAGATCGACGTGACGGCGCCGCTGCCCGAGCACATGCGCAAGACCTGGGAGCTGCTGGGCCTTGACGCGGCCCGCTTCGACGCCGATCAGGACGACAACTAGTGTGTCATCCCGGAATTGGCGGTAGCGAATATCCGGGATCCAGGCATAAGCAGGAGCGTCCAGCCGATCCTGGGTCCCGGCTCTGAGCTGCGCTCAGGCCGGGATGACTCAGGCCGGGATGACCACGGCCAAGTAGTCAGAATTCTATTGGCCGTGACGATTCATTCCTCGTCGTCGTCCTCCACCCACAACTCGAACTGCTCGGGGTCTGCTCCCGCCAGGAAAGCCGTCATATCCGTGGTCAGGGTGGCTGACGGTTTCCATGCGCCGCTGGCTTCCTCGGCCAATACGAGTTCGCTGCCGTCGGGTTTGCCGATGAACAGTTTCATAGCGTCCCTCTCCTCTGCTCCAACTCGCGTGCACGATTCTCCGATGCTGCCATGGAGAGTATGACGCTTTGGCCGCAGCAATGTCAGGCCGGCGTTGTCAACACTTTCAATTCGACTTCCATGGCCGTTCCTGCCGCGCCGTCCGACGTTTCGGCCTGCAGGAGATTGCATTATTCGATTCGCCGATCAGAACCACCAGAGGACCGCCGGCACCCGTGACTCAGCAACATATTTCTGCGCAAGGGCGCCTGCCGGCACCTTGGAGGCTGCCGGGCCGAGCACTGACCAGACCAACACGCGCTTTCCTGCCGGACCCTTGGCGTTCTTGCCCCCAAGCTTGAGTGTGCCTGAATAGCGCTGCTCCGCTCCCTCTCCCGGTCGGTCTGAAGCCGCAAGTCATCTGGGTCTGGCTTATCGGCGGTCCCCTTGCCTTCGATGCCGGCGCCGGACGTGCAGGTCAGAACGCCGATGCTGGTTTACGATTGGGCAAATGCGACTGACGCCGCCAGGGTCGCGCCGACAAGGACGCATATTGCCGACTGAGGATAGCCCATGCCGCGCCTCGGAGTTGTGCCCTGTCAACGCTTGGGAGCCAATGGAGGTTGCGCGCGGTCCGCGCTTAGGCGAGATCGTTCTTGATGGAAGCACTTCGGCTTCCACAAGAACGTGAATCTCACTTAGACTCAAGGAATAGAGCGGGATTCACTCTTCAGCCACAACCATCCCCCTCCGGGAGATGTGGTTCAATCTGAAGCGATCCTGCTCTGAGTTTTCGGGCGGTAGCCGGTGCGGAAGATCCACGCAGACAGTGGCCAGACACAGTCCGAGGAACAGAAGCGTCATGGCAACGCTCACGCCGATATGCACGTCGGAGATCTCAAAGAAGCTCCAGCGGAAGCCCGAGACCAGATAGACCACCGGATTGAACAGCGTGACCGTCTGCCACAACGGCGGCAGCACGCTGATCGAATAGAACGTGCCGCCGAGGAAGGTCAGCGGCGTGATGATGAGCAGCGGGATGATCTGCAGCTTCTCGAAGCCGTCCGCCCAGATGCCGATGATGAAGCCGAACAGGCTGAACGTCACGGCGGTGAGCACCAGGAACAGCAGCATCCAGACCGGATGCGCGATCTGCAGCGGCACGAACAGGACCGGCGGTGGCGAGGATGATCATGCCGAGGATGATCGACTTGGTCGCAGCCGCGCCGACGAAGCCGAGCACGATCTCGACGAACGAGATCGGCGCCGACAGAGAGCTCGTAGATCGGTGCCGATGAAGCGCGGGAAATAGATGCCGAACGAGGCGTTCGGCGACGCTCTGCGTCAGCAGCATCAGCATGATCAGGCCCGGCACGATGAAGGCGCCGTAGCTGACGCCCTCGATCTCGGTGATGCGCGAGCCGATCGCGGCGCCGAACACCACGAAATAGAGCGAGGTCGAGATCACGGGCGAAACGATGCTCTGCATCAGCGTGCGAGCCGGTGCGCGCCATCTCGAATGGTGTAGATCGCGCTGACGGCGCGCAGAGTTCATGGTCGCTCCTGCGATCTGCACCAGGTCGACGAAAATGTCCTCGAGCGACGATTTGGGTGGTCTGCAGGTCGCGGAAGCGAACGCCCGCGCTGCGTCGAGATCGCCCAGCAGAGCCGCGATGCCCGTGCGGTCGCCCTGGGTGTCGTAGGTCGTAGATCAGCTCATGGCCGTCGCCGGCGATCGTCAGGCTGATGCGCAGACAGCGCGGCCGGGATCGGGTCCAGCCGGTTGTGCGACCTGCAGAGTGAGCTGCTTCTTGCCGAGCTTGCGCATCAGCTCGGCCTTCTCCTCGACCAGGATCATCTCGCCCTTGTTGATGACGCCGACGCGGTCGGCCATCTGCTCGGCTTCCTCGATGTAGTGCGTGGTGAGGATGATGGTGACGCCGGACGTCGCGCAGCTTGCGCACCACCTCCCACATGTCCTTGCGCAGCTCGACGTCGACGCCCGCGGTCGGCTCGTCGAGGAACAGAATCTGCGGCTCGTGCGACAGCGCCTTGGCGATCAGGACGCGCCGCTTCATGCCGCCGGACAGCGTCATGATCTCGCTGTCCTTCTTGTCCCAGCAGCGACAGGTCCTTGAGCACCTTCTCGATATGAGCCGGATTGGTCGGCTTGCCGAACAGGCCGCGGCTGAAGCTCGACGGTCGCCCACACGGTCTCGAACGGCGTCGGTCGTGAGCTCCTGCGGCACCAGGCCGATCAGCGAGCGGGCGGCGCGATAGTCCCGCACGATGTCGTGGCCGTCGACCGTCACGCGTGCCCGCGCTGGCGTTGACGATGCCGCAGATGATGCTGATCAGCGTGGTCTTGCCGGCGCCGTTCGGACCGAGCAGCGCGAAGATCTCGCCGCGGCGGATGTCCAGGTTGATGCTGTTGAGCGCCTGGAAGCCCGGACGCATAGCGCTTGGACAGATTGGCGACGGAGATGACAGGACGGCATGTGATCCGATTCGGGTTGGGAGACTGGCCCTTCTGTCAGTCCAACGGTGCGGACCGCAAGAGCGTTGCTCCCTCGGAGTGTGACATCGGTGGCTTCCTGCAGCTATTGCGACGCGCTTGCGGCCAGATGCTCTTCGAGTGCATCGACCGAGCTGTTCCAGCCGTAGCCGTGGCTGTCGCGCTCGGTGACCGATTGGAAGGGCGTCTGCCGCAGCGTGAGGCGGGTTTTGCCACCCTCGTCGGCGAACGTGATGGTGACGAGGGTCTCGATGCCGCGCTCTCTCCCTCCTCCCACACGAACGAGAAGACGAGGCAGCTCCGGGTGCTACCACTTCACGGAATACGCCGTGCTGCCATAAGCTCATGACCGGTTTCCGTCGATGTCGGGCAGTGCCGCCAGGTACCGCCGGGCCAGGCATCCATGTCCATGTGTGTCGCCGGGTAGTCCCGCGGCCCCCACCACTTGATGGCGAGCCGAGGATCGGTCCAGGCCTTGAAGACCAGCTCGCGTGGTGCGTTAACAGAGGCGGGTTATGACCACAGCGTTCCGCCGGCGACAGGATCGAAGCCATGGCTTGAGAACCTCTGCGCGTAACTCACTTGGGAAACATATGGCGATACGGCTCGGCTTCCTGACCACTCTGGCAAATGACGGCCGCTGCAGGCAGGCGGTCCAAATAGGTCGACGCGTGCCGGTGCGTCCGCCGAACGGCAGCACGCAGGTTGACGTAGCAGAGCGCCGGGCAGGCGGAGCAGTCGGCCATGCTGAAATCATCGCCGACCGCCCAGGTGCGCACCCTGCATGTCGCGGTCAATCATATTGAGCGCGGTGCGCATGCGGGCCTTCGCATCCTCGACGCCGTGTGGATCACGCTTTGCTTCCGGCCGCAGCCGGTCACCGACCACCTTCTGCATGTGCATGTGCAGATGCAGGTCGTAGAGTCGATCGATGTATCCGGATCTGCCGCGCCGTGTCGGCATCATCCGAGATGAACCGAGTGCGACCGGGATAGTGCCGATCAAAGGTACTCGATGATGATGGTCGACTCCGGCACTGTCGTGCCGGTGACGCTCGTCGCGGACGACGGGGAATTTACGGATCGGCCAGATCTCCCTTGAACGCGCGCGGCCTGTGCCGGATCGCCGAGATCGACGAGGTGTGGCTTGAAGAGGCGTGTCGTTCTCGTACAGGGCGACCAGCACTTTCCAGCAGAACGAGGAGAGCGGATGGTAGTAGAGCGTCAGAGACATGCAGGTTCCTTGCGCGGGGCAGTCGCGTTAGCGGTTTAGGCGAGGGCGAAGACCCGTCAGGTCTACTCGACCATGATCTTGAAGCCGCCGAAGATCATGCGCTTGGCGTCGAAGGGCATCGCGTTGGGATCCATCATGCCGGCGAGGCGCTTGTCCTTCATGACCTTGGCAGTGACGCGGTCGCGATGCGCGCGCGACTTGTAGACGATCCAGGAGAACACCACGATCTCGTCCTTCGAGCTTCACGCTCTGCGGGAACGAGGTCCACTTGCCGGGTTTCACGTCGTCGGCGACAGCCTCGCGGAATTCCAGCGCGCCGTGCTCGCGCCAGACCTTGGCCATCTTTTTGCGCCATGCTGCGATATTCCTTGAGCTTCTTGTTCGGCACCGGAACCACGAATCCATCGACATAAGACATGTCATCCCTCCAATCAGGTTTGGCCGCGCCTAGACGCGGAGCGGAATGAGCGCGCGCAGACGGGCATCGCGCAGATAGCAGGCCGCCCCATACCGCAGCAGTCCGAGATAGAGCCCGAACAGCAGGTGCGAGAACAGCGGGCTGCCGATACGCAGGTGCGTGGCCATGGCTCCGCCGAACAGGCCCGTGAGCAGGATGGCGCCCAGCACCGCGGTGCGCGGCACCGCATAGAGCAGCACGCAAACCAGTGTGAGAACGCCGAGCCCGCGCTCCAGACCGGGCGGGTAGCCGAGAGCGCCGCCATCGTTTCCGTGACGACGCCGAGCGGCACCAGCTTGATAGCGGCATCGAACAGCAGGAAGGCGATCGCCAGCCCGCTCATGACAAGCCCGGTCCAGTGCGCCTTCGCTCGATGTCTCGCCCGAAGCGGGCGCATGTGATGCGATGGTGTTCATGCCGCTCTCCCGCCGTCTCAGGCTTTCGCCTTGGCTTTTGGCTTCGACTTGGGCTTTGACGCCTTGGTCAGGTAGGTCGAGCTGATCCAGGGTGCCGGTCCACCCCTGCGTCATGCTGGCGTGACCGCCGTCGAAGGCGCGCTGCTCCTCGGGCGCGGCCTGGTAGGCCTGCCAGCGGATGGTGACCTTGGTCTTGCCGCCGGGCTCGTCCTCGAAGGCGAACGTGGAGTGCATCAGCATGGGCCAGCTCGGCGCCATCGGATCGGCGCGTGATGCCGGCGGCCTGTCGGAGAACGAGGTGATGAACACCAGCCGTTCGCGCGGCACGATCTCGCGGAAGATGAACTTGCCCCATAGCTGGCCGCGCCGTCCGGCATCTGCATGCCGTGAGTGGTAGGTTCCGCCGGGCTGCAGATCCGATCTTCGAATGCACCACCTTGGCGCCCTTCGGGCCCCACCATTCCTTCATGCGCTTGGGGTCGGTGAAGGCCTGCCAGACCAGCTCGCGCGGCGCATCGAACACGCGCGGAGGCGACGAAATCCTTCGATTTGCCTTCGGGCCCGGCCTGATTGACGATCACCATCCAGCCGACACCAAACTTGTCGGCGACCATGCCGAAGCGCGGCGAGAAAAAGTCTTCATGAGCGGCATCTGCACCTGGCCGCCGCTGGACAGAGCGGCGAACACCTTCTCGGCCTCCGCCTCGTCCTTGACGGGGAACGACAGCGAGAAGCCTTCGAACTTGGGCTTGCCCTCGGCGCGGCCGTCGGAGGCCATGATGTTGGTGCCGCGCACCGATATGCATGCGTGCATAATCTTGTCGGCGTTGGCGGGTATGCATTGCGGTCCCTGCGGCTCCGGGCTGTCCTTGAAGCGCATCAGCATGGCCACCTGGGCACCCAGCGTCGTCTTGTAGAACTCGATCGCCTCCTCACAGCGACCGTCGAAAAACAGATACGGTTCCACTCGCATTGTGTTCTCCTCGTCGGGTGGTTCGAGGTGTTCGCAATCGATGAAGCTATCGCGCCGCCCGGGTGCTGGCCGACGTCAGCCGCTCGTCGAGGCGGTCATGACTCTGCGACCACCCTTCGATCAAGCCGGTCTCGAGGGCGCCGTCGCGGGCCGCCTGCGAGGAATAGAGCACCGTGGCTGAAACGATGGTGCGCCCGCCCTGTTCCTCGAAGGTGGTCGTGACCAGCGGGTTTCGCCGCCGGTCCAGTCCTCGTCGAACAGCTCGGTATTAACGAGCAACTCGGGCACCTTGATGTCGCGAAATACGCCGCTCATGCCCATCTCGCGCGTGCTCTTGTGGCGCCACACGTAGCGCAGGAGGCCACCCACCCTGAGGTCGATCTCGCAAAGGACCATCGGCCACTCGGGCGATGGCCCCCACGGCCACTCTTTCACCATCTCCGGCTTGATGAATGCGTCGAATACGAGACGGCGGGGCGCGTCGAATGTGCGGGCCAGCGTGATCTCGCGCCTGCCAGGCTTGGTGAGCTTGTACTTCGGCATGACGTGGTCTCCGCCCTCGCTGCGTAACGCTCAGCCGACGCTGACGAGGTAGTCGGCGAGGCGGGCGAGCGTCTGCACCAAGCCTTTGTCTGCACCGTAGTCGCGGATGACGCGCTCACGGTCCTCGCGGGAGGGAAGCGCGCGTGCAGCGTCAGCCTGGTCTTGCCGCCCAGGTCCTCGAAGGTGACGGTCGTGCGGAACTGCACCGGCTCGATGTTTTCTCGCCGGTGTGCCGGTAGACGATGCGCTCTGGCCGCACGACCTCCTCGAAGACGATGCGGTTTTAGTAGTCGCGGCCGTCGGGGCCATGCATGACGAAACGCCACACGCCGCCCGCGCAGAAGTGTCGAAGGCGCTGGTCGTCGTCGTGAAGCCGTCCGGCCCCCACCACTGCGCGAGATGGTTCGGGTCCGACCACTATGTCGAACACGCGCGTGCGTGGCGCATCGAGCACTCGCGTGCCGATCATCACCCGCAGGGTCCTGCCCGAGATCGATGTTACTTTTTTCGGCCACGCTTGCCCTCCGTGCCGGCTTGCTTGCCGTCCTTGGCCTGCAACTCCTGGAGATAGGTTTCCAGGCGATCCAGGCGCTGGTTCCAGAGCTGGCGATAGCTTTCCAGCCAATCGTCGACCGGCCGCAGGCCAATCAGGTGAGATGCGGCACGGACGCCACTGCGCCTCCCGGCCGCGCGCGATCAGGCCAGCCCGCTCCAGCACCTTGAGATGCTTGAGATGGCCGGCAGGCTGATGTCGGAACGGTTCCGCCAGCTCCGTCACTGAGGTCTCGCCGAGCGCCAGCCGCGCCAGGATGGCCCTGCGGGTGGGATCGGCGAGCGCTGCAAAGGTCGTGCTCAGGGCGTCAGAGGACATCGGCATTGTACCGTAAGGTTAAATAACCTTTGGGTGAAATACGCAATTCATTCGGGCTCGTCAAGTGGGGCGGCAGCGCGCCACATGCGGGTTTTCCCAGGGAGAGTTCGGAGGAGCGCTTGCGTCCGCCGCTTCGTGCTGCGAGCCTTCCCGACATGCTGACTGTGCGCTGGCGCACGCCTGCGTCATCCGTGCCGTGCGCCGCTCACCGGCTCAGGTCCCGTCTCCGGCCAAGGAGGATGATGCATGGCGACCCCAGTGCACTTCGACGCGCAGCTCGGCGAGCAGTTCCTGCGCTCACGCACGCCGCCTCGTGGAGCGCGGCTACGTCCACAACACGCTCGGCAACATGGCGGTGCGCGCGCGACATCCGGACCATCCGCAGGGCATCGCCTACACCAAGCATGCGGAGATCTCGCTCGAGGAGATGGGCATGGAGAACATCGTCATCACGGATGCTGCGAGCAGCCGCCTGCTGTATGGGTCACGCGTGACCAGCGTCGGCCACAACCTCAACCGCGAGATCCTGAAGCTGCGGCCGGATATCAACGCGGTCATCCATGTGCACGACGATGCGACCATCGCCCTGCTGGGATCAGGCGCCTTCCGCGAGGTGAAGGTGCTGTCGCTCGACATGCCGGTGATCCTTCGGCAAAGCCGCCGCACTATCTGCCAGCAAGCGTCAACGTCGAGGCCGACGTGGCACCCGTGAAGGATTTCATCGCGGCAAACCAACATGGTGGTGATGCTGGGGCACGGCATCACCGCACTGGGGCGCAGCATTTCGGAGGCCTACCACCGTCTCAACTCGTTCACGGCCGAGGTACGCCGCAAATATCGAGGCCGAGCACCTCGCCGCGCTCAAGGGCACGACGCCGCACTACCGCTCCGAGGCAGAGGTGGCCAGCATGTACGAGCACGCGGACGCCATTGTCTACCCGAGCCGCGCCGAAAGGGTGATGACGGACAAGCTTCGGTGTGCCGGCCTGACGCCGCCGCAAGATCGTCCCTGATCGAACCATGTCTTTTGACCGGGGCGGTAAAGCGATTCTGCAGCAGAAATAGAACGAAGTTCGCGCATCGGCTCCCGCGAGCGAAGCGCGGGATTGCAATGGTCTGACGCGTCCGAGCCACACTGGTTCGCTGTCATACAGCCTCTGTAGCGAAACTTCTTTGCACAGCTGTCGCATACGTCCGGCAGGCTCCGCCCACGTCTGGTGGGGAGGGGTTGGCGGTGACGACGCGAACTTTGGTCGACGGTCAGTCCGTTGCGCGTAGGCCGCTGTTGCAAAAAGGCTGCGCCGCGCGACCTCGGGCTGGAGGCCCCTGCTCATCGAACATCTCGCCGCCGTGGGCGTGCCGGCTGTTCGCTGGCCGCTCGCGCATCGGCTTGATATGCTGCTGGTCGACCACGGCGTCTTCCGCCTGCTCTATCTCAACAAGCACCGGGTCGGCGCGCGGGCTTGGCGCGCGGCGCAGCCGGCGCCGCACCACATCCGGCGCCACTGGCACGCCAGGGCGTGCGTACCATCATCAATCTGCGCGGCGCGCGCCCTGCGGAAGCTACTGGACGGAGCGGGACACCTGCCGGGAACACTGGAATTGCGCTCGTCGATTTTCAGGTTCGCTCGCGCGACGCACCGTCGCGGGAGCACATCAATGCGGCGCGCGATTTGTTCGAGCGGGTGGAGTACCCGATGCTCATGCACTGCAAGTCGGGCGCCGATCGGGCGGGGCTGGTGAGCGTGCTCATCTGCATCTCGTCGAGAAGGTGCCGATCGAGCAGGCCAAGCGCCAGCTGGCCACCCGTTTCGGGCATTTCCGCCCGCCCGACACCGGCATTCTCGACTTCGTCTTCGAGCGCTACCTGCGCGACAGTGCTCGCACGCCGATGTCCTTCCTGGACTGGGTCGACACCATGTATGACCTCGCGGCGTTGAAGCAGGAGTTCCGCTCCAAGGGCTGGGCCAACCGCCTCGTTGACGGGATCCTACGGCGCGAGTAGTCGCGCCCGGTTGCGGGTGGCGCGGGCGCGGTGCATAAGCGCGCCCATGAAACTTGTGATCTTCGATTGTGATGGCACGCTGGTCGACAGCCAGCAGGCGATCTCGGCACCATGCAGCACTCCTTCGGCGCGCTGGGATTGCCGGGCGCCGGAACGCGTGCAGGTGCTGGGCGTGATCGGCCTGTCGCTGCCCGGTGCGCTTTGCCATCCTGGCGCCGACCGAGAGTCCGGCGGTGCAGGCTGCGCTGGTTGCGGCCTATCGCTCGGCATTCTCGCAGACACGCATGAACGGCGCGCAGCACAACGACCCGCTGTTTCCCGGCATGCGCGAAGTGGTCATCACGCTGGCGGCCCGCGATGACATCGTGCTCGGGTAGCGACCGGCAAGATCGCGCGGCGCGGCGTGGCGCGGCTGCTCTGAGCGGGAAGGATGGCACGGCCTACTTCCTGACCATCCAGACGGCCGGACGATCACTCCTCCACCAAGCCGCACCCGTCCATGCGATCCCCGGGCGCCATGGTTGGATGCGGGCGTCGGGGCTCGGGCTGGCGCCGGCGATGGGTCGGCGATATCGACGTCGGACGCAGAGATGGCGCGCAGCGCGCGTGTCGGCGCGGTGGCGTGGGCTGGGGCTACCGCTGGGGCCTGAGCAGCTCAGTAGCGCGCGGGCGCGCGGACGACGCGGTGGCCGGAACGCGGTCGAAGTTCCGGCGAAGCGACCATCGAGGCACAGTTCCTGGGGCAGGCAGAGGAACCATGAGCCGCCGCGTGAGGCCTCGCGCGCTGCCGAAGCGATTCTGCCAATCGGCAAGCGTCGTCGAGGATGGCCAGGGGCGAGTATCGCATCCAACCCCGATGGGCCGCCCCTTGCGCACGCCGGCCAAGGTGGAACCGGCGCGTGCCGACGGGCGGCGCAGGCGCAGGCCATCGCTGCCGCTGAATGGGAGGCGCGGTAGGGCGAGCTGGGACGACTCGACCCGACAAGCATGCCGCTCACGCGGCTCGCCAACTCGGCGCGATCGACGGGCGCCGCCGCGCCAGGCAGCGCGGCAGGTGCGCGCCGATATCGCCGGGTACGCCGCCAGCGACTCTGCTGCGCGCGATCGCGCCGAGGCGCCGGACGCAGTCTGGCAAAGCGACGACGAAGCGAGGCATGGGATCCGATCCTGCGCTGGGCCGACGAGATGGAGTCGGTGCGCGCGTTTTGCGACGGGCGCTCGGTCTGATGCCGGCGGCGATGGCAGCCCCGACCCCCGCTAAGGCATGCGTGCGGCGCGGGCGCTGGAGAGGCTCACGAGCGGCTTCGCGCTCGCCGCGCCGCATCGTGACGACCATTACGCTCATGGGCTTCCGGTGCTGCCGGCCCTGGCGCATGTGCGTGACACACCTCACCGTGGAGCAGCGGCGCCTGGGCGTGCGGCGCACGTGGACGAGGATTGGCAGATCAGCAGCAGCGGGCGAGGATCGCCGAGCGCCGAGGCGCGGAAGCGAGAGCGGCGCTGGATCGAGATGGCAGGCGGCGAGCCGGATGCTCAGGCTGACGTCGGTGCCGAACGGGACCGTTAGACCTTGAACAGCTGGGCGTAGCGGGTCTTGATCTCCTCGGCCGTCTTCTCGACGCCGGCCGGGATCGTCCTGCATGAGCTTGATGTCGGCGAGCTTGCGGCGGCCGGGCTTCTCCGTGACCTGCGCGTGCAGCGAGTGCTGGGCGGCGAAGTCGACCAGCAGCTGCTGCGCCTCGCCGCGCGAATGCAGCCAGTTCTGGAACAGGCGCGCCGCGTTCGGGATTGGGCGCGGACTTGAAGATCGCCGGTCGGGCCGGTGATCATCGGCGTGCCCTCGGTCGGATAGACGACCTCGCACAGGCTCGCCGCGCCTCCATCAGCTGGATCAGGTTGTAGTCGTTGCCGTCGGCCATCACGGCGCGCTCGCCCAGCGCCAGCTTCTTGGGCGGGTCGGTCGACGACTGCACCTGCATCACCTTCTGCCGGGCGAGCTTCTCGAAGATACTGCCAGCCGAGGTCGCGGGCGATCTGGAAGCGTCGCCGTCATGATGGTGCCGCTGTAGCCGGGATGCGCCTTGACGATCTTGCCGGTCCATTTCGGATCGAGCAGGTCGGCGAAGCTCTTGGGCGCCTCCTCCGGCTTGACCAGGTTGGTGTTGTAGCCGAGCGACGACAGCCACACGCGCGTCGTCACGAACATGCCGTCCGCGTCGCGGTGCGTCGGCCGGAAAATGCTTGGCAACCTCCTCGGGCAGATAGGGCGCCAGCCAGCCGTTGCGCTTCCACACGACGAAGTGCGCGGCGTCCGCGCTGTTGACGACATCGGCGGCGTTGATGCTGCTGCCGCGCTCCTGCTCGATGCGCTGGTACAGCCGCTCCGACCCCGACGCGCTCGACGCGCACGGCGATGCCGCGGAAATTTCGCCTCGAACGGCTTGGCCAGCCGCTCCGCCACGGGAATGTCCATGGCCGTGTAGAAGGCGATCCTGCCTTCCTTGGTCGCGGCTGCCACTAGCTCCGGAAGTGATGGGCGAGGCCTCGGGTGTGGCGGCTCGCAGCGGAGCTGCGAAGGATGCCGCGCGCGACCGCGCCCGCGCCGACCAGGGTCATCGCGCCGTGAAAGCAGAGGCTTGCGCATGGCCTCGTTGTCTCGATAGTGCCAAACCAGAGGTTTGCAATCAGCGCCCGCCGGCGTCGGCGATCAGTTGCGCGATTTCGCGCTGTCCTTTTGCGTTTGGCGTGCGCCGCGGCGACACGCCGTCCTTGTCGGCGATGTTGGGGCTCGCGCCCGCGGCGAGCACGAGCTGCGCCACCTCGATGCGCCGCGGGCCGCCGTCGCCGAGGATGACGATCTCGAGCAGACAGGTCCAGCCGAGGTTGTTGACGTGATCGACGTCGATGCCGGTGGTAGAGCAGCAGCTTCACCGTTTCGACGTGGGCGCGCTCGCAGGCGGGAATGAGCGCGTTGCCGCCGGAACCGGTTGCGGATCGAGAGATCCGGTCCGCGAGGACCATCAGGCGCAGCATGTCCGTACGGCCTGAGCGCTCCGGCCAGCAGCCAAGGCGTGTCCATGTTTGCGGCCTGCGCGTTGATATTGCTTGCCGGCTCTTTATCAGGCCCCGGCCGCAGCAAGATGGTCGCCCTGCACGGCGCCATCAGCAGAGGCGTCTGCTTGGCGCCGTCCGTGGGTCAACCGGTGCGCCGGCCGCGATCAATTTTTCCAGCCGTTCTGTATCGCCGCGCGCGGCAGCATCCAGCATGTCACGGGCGGCAGAAGACTGGCTATTTGCTGTCTGAGCCATTGCCGCCAATATAGCGATGACCGCCGCAGCGTCGTCCACTCCCGCATGCGCCACACGGTGACAATGCAATGCCGTCAGCTCCCTTGCGGTTTAGGCGGCCGGCAGGCAACAGGAACGTCCGCGCGCAGGGTCATCCCGAGCAGGATAGCACCTGACGCATTGGCCGGAGGGCAGGCAAGCGTTGACTATTTCGCAGTGCACCACCGCCATGCTATGAGCCGATAAGACGCGACGAGCCTGGCGTGGGCATCTGCCATGAAAGAAGTGCTGGACGAGCTGGAGCGGCGGCGGGCGGAGGCGCGGCTCGGCGGCGGGCAGGCGCGCATCGACGCCCAGCACAAGCGCGGCAAGCTGACCGCGCGCGAGCGCATCGAGCTGCTCATGGACGAGAACTCCTTCGAGGAGTTCGACATGTACGTCGAGCACCGCTGCCACGACTTCGGCATGGAGAAGACCAAGATCCCCGGCGACGGCGTGGTCACCGGCTGGGGCACCATCAACGGCCGCGTGGTCTACGTGTTCGCCAAGGACTTCACGGTGTTCGGCGGCTCGCTGTCAGCGAGGCGCACGCCAGGAAGATCACCAAGATCCAGGACATGGCGCTGCAGAACCGCGCGCCCATCATCGGCCTGTTCGACGCCGGCGGCGCGCGCATCCAGGAGGGCGTGGCGGCGCTCGGCGGCTACGGCGAGGTGTTCCTGCGCAACGTGCTGGCCTCCGGCGTCATCCCGCAGATCTCCGTGATCATGGGGCCGTGCGCCGGCGGCGACGTCTATTCGCCCGCCATGACCGACTTCATCTTCATGGTGAAGGACACGAGCTACATGTTCGTCACCGGCCCCGACGTGGTGAAGACCGTCACCAACGAGACGGTCACCGCCGAGGAGCTGGGCGGCGCGCGCGTGCACACCACCAAGTCGTCGATCGCCGACCGCGCCTACGAGAACGACGTCGAGACGCTGCTGCAGATGCGCCGGCTGCTCGACTTCCTGCCCTCCAACAACAAGTCGGGCGTGCCGGAGCTGCCGACCAGGGACAGCCCCGACCGCGCCGAGCCGTCGCTCGATACGCTGATCCCCGACAACCCCAACAAGCCCTACGACATCAAGGAGCTGATCCTGAAGGTGGTCGACGAGGGCGACTTCTTCGAGATCAGGACGCAGTTCGCCACGCAACATCGTCACCGGCTTCGCCCGCATGGAGGGCGCACGGTCGGCATCATCGCCAACCAGCCGATGGTGCTGGCCGGCGTGCTCGACTCGGATGCCTCGCGCAAAGCCGCGCGCTTCGTGCGCTTCTGCGACTGCTTCGACATCCCGATCATCACCTTCGTCGACGTGCCGGGCTTCCTGCCGGGCACCGCGCAGGAGTACGGCGGCCTCATCAAGCACGGCGCCAAGCTGCTGTTCGCCTACTCCGAGGCGACGGTGCCGAAGGTGACGGTCATCACGCGCAAGGCCTACGGCGGCGCCTACGACGTGATGAGCTCCAAGCACATCCGCGGCGACGTCAACTACGCCTGGCCCACGGCCGAGATCGCCGTGATGGGACCGAAGGGCGCGGTCGAGATCCTCTATCGCGCCGAGCTCGGCGACGCCGACGAAGATCGCCGCGCGCATCAAGGAGTACCAGGACCGCTTCGCCAACCCGTTCAACGGCCGCCGAGCGCGGCTACATCGACGAGTGTCATCCTGCCGCGCAACACGCGCCGCCGCATCTGCCGCGCGCTCAACATGCTGCGCAACAAGACGGTCGAGAACCCCTGGAAGAAGCACGACAACATTCCGCTGTAAGGGGCGGTGCGCGCAGTGGATCGGGCGCTCCCTGCGTTCCCGGGACCGAGCCGGCCCAGGGCCGCAGGCGAGAATATCCGGGACCTTTACACGAAGCGCCGGGAAAAGACCGGATAGTCTCGACTGCGTCTCGGCTTCCGGGGACGCATGTTTGGCGGAACCTGTTCGCTGACGCCGGCGGAGCGCGCAGCCATCGCCCGTAGCCAGGCCAGCCTCGATGCCTTGAAGTGGCGCGTGCGGGCCGATGGCCGCGTGACGATGTGGGAGCGTGCGCGCATCAACGCCGCACAGGCGGTACAACGCGCTGGTCGCCCGCTACCGCTACAACTGATCCGCGGCAGGCAAGCTCAAGCTGGTGCCCGCCGGCGGCCGGTGCTGCAACTCGCGCCATCTGGTGCTCTGTGGGGGTGCGGCGCGGTCGCTTCGTGTGCCGCCTCGCGCGGGCCGCAGGCGGGCGTGCCTACAGCCTGCATACGCTACGTCTTTTAGAGAGGGCAGTTGACATAATTCTGACCATCGCTGTGATGTCATTGTGGCGGTCGCCAATTCATCTCATCCAAACCGGGGTACAGCATGTTCACGCGTAACTACTCCGGCCGAGCCGAAAACGCTCGAGTCGCGCCTGGCCAACACCAGTTACCAATGGCCAACAATGGCACGGTCCAGCAGCCCGCCCCAGCCGGACCGGAAAGCACCGAGAAGTCGGTGATCGGCAACGATCTCAAGATCATCGGCCAGGGGCTGAAGATCATCGGCCGCGGCGTGTTGCAGGTCGACGGCGAGATCGAGGGCGACGTGCAGGCGGCCGAGGTCATCGTCGGCGAAAAGGGCCAGGTGACGGGCATGGTGGCCGGCCGGCAGGTGGTGGTGCGCGGCAAAGGTCTCCGGCGTCATTTGCGGCAAGACCGTCGCGCTGCAAGCCTCATCGAACGTCGATGGCGACCTGCACCACATGTCGCTGCTGATCGAGCAGGGTGCCATGTTCGACGGACGCAGCCGACGCGCCGCCAGCGAGGCGGACCTCAACGCCATCGTCGACGGCAAGGGCGCCCAGTAAGGGCCAGCTCTTCCGCCCGGCAAGGCTGCAGCGGTGCACGCAACGAGGCAAGCCCACGCGCGACGGCGCTCGCATGGTGCGCTCATTCAGCGCCAGCGGCGCAGGCTGTCGCGCGGGAATACCCATTCGGGGTGACGCAGACGGTCGCCGAAGTCGAGCGGGTACCAGGGCGAGCGCGTCGGCATTCGTGCAGGTTCTTCAGGACGATGCATCTGCTGGCGCCGGCATGAAGCTCTGCAGCAGCAGGAAGCGCGTCTCGCCGGCGGCCGATTCTCGGCGACGTCGGCGACCAGCACGGCGTGGCCGGGAAAGCCGCCCTTGATGAAGAGATCGCCGGCCGCGATGTCGGCCAGCGGCGCGGCGGTGAGCTCGCGCTCCAGCGAGTGGGTGCCGGCCCAGGTGAAGACCGTGTCCATGTAGCGGCGGAAGGAAGCGTAGCCGGCATCCGGCGCGGCGCCGCGCGACCAGGAGAGCGAGCGGCCCGATGGACGCGGTCGCTCGCCGGCGGCCCAGCGCGCAGAAGGCGATCGGCTTGCCCGAGCCCGTGTCGTTGAAGGCGATCTCGCCGGGCCGGCTCATGGCGTACAGCCACTCGGCGCGCAGGCGCATGGTGGCATCCGCGCACTGCTGCAGATCGCGCGTGCCGACGTCGATGTCGATGACGGCGGCGTGCACGTCCTGGCCGGAACTTCGGCGCGCCGTTGTAAAGCAGCACAGGTGCGCCCGCGGGCTTGAGCGGCAGGCCGCGCAGCCAGGGCGGCAAAGCTACCCGGCGCGGCAGCTAACACGCTGGAAGCCTGCCGGCGCCGGAAAACGCGCAGCCAGCGTTTCGGTCGCCGCCGGCTGCCAGCGGTATGGCAGCAACGGATCGGCCAGCGCCCAGGGACTCGATGAGGGCGGCGCCCGTGGCCGAGCTGCCGATCAACACGGCGCGTCGGGTAGTGTGCATGTCGGCCTCCGAGCCACCGCCTTCGTCCGGGATAGGCAGAGATCGTGGCCCGAGCATGAGCAAAGCCCGGCGGAACGGGGTCCACCGGGCTCTGGGCCGGCGTGGCGGCCGTTCGGATCTGGGGCGCTGATGAATGCGGAGGTGCCGGAGGACCATGCGTAAAGGCGGCTCACGCCTGTAGGTGGTCGCAGCATCAACTCCGTTCGTATGGCCCTCCAGATCCTCGCTTGAGGGATAGCGGGATTCGCCAACTCTTGACTCTGGGATGAGCGGCAGGACGCCTAGTGCAGTCCAAGCTCCAGGGGAGCAAACCACGCGTCCTTGCCGGCCAGGCAAGATCCAGACGAAAGATCCGCTTCAGATCTATCGAATTGTCGGATTGGGCCGCCTGCGCTTCAGGCGACAGTTCGCTGCGAGAAAGGACGGCCAAAGAACTGTCCGGCGGAGACATTTTCTTAGACCTCCATTGTTCGAGTACTTGCAAAGTCTGCGCCCTTAAGTCTCCCACGTCAATAGGTTGCCGGTTGCCACCAGCCCACGCGGCGTTAACCAAGAATTTCTGCGCTCGCGTTAGGTATGCCGCGCAGATCATCCATTCGCGGAGTTTGCAAAGATGCGCCGGCTATTCGGTCTCCTGGCGATCCTGGCGGGCGTGCTCGGCGCGCTGCTGCTTCTCACCAGCCCGAGAGCGCGATGCAGTTACCAATGCCAGCGCAAGTGCGCTGCACGACGCACTCCGTCGCCTACACCGGCTGGGCCGCCGGGCTGTGCATGGGGCTTGTGCCTTGCCTGGCTCGGCCGGCATCGAATGGACGGAGTCTGCCGGCTCGCGTCTTTGCACGGGCTATGCACGCAAGGTCGGCGCGTGGTGCTGATGGCGCATGGCCGGTCTGCTGGTCGGCTTCGTGCTGTATTTCTAAGCGGCGCTTTGCGAAGCCCATCAGCCGGCTTGCATCGCAGCGCTGCGGCGGGCAAACAACGGCTCCATGAATCTCTGGCTTCGCCTCATCTGGCTGGCGATCGCACTCGCGTGGCGCCGCAAGCTCGACCCGCGCCGCGATGTGTCGCGGCTTGACCTTCGCGTGCTGCCGACCGACCTCGACCTGAACGGCCACATGAACAACGGCCGCTACCTGACGCATCATGGATCTCGGCCGCCTCGACCACGTGCTACGCTCGGGGCTGTGGCGGCCGATCTGGCAGAACGGCTGGGCGCCGATGCTGGGCTCGGCCGTTATCCGCTACCGCCGCGAACTGCGGCTGTTCCAGCGCTTCGAACTGGAGACGCGCATCGTCACCTGGACCGATACGACGGCGGTGATGGAGCACACCTTCTTCGATCGCCGGCGGTGCGCAGCCAGGGGACAGATGGCGGCGCGCGCGCTCGTGAAGGCCGGCTTCTACGACCGCAAGGATCGCAGCTTCGTCACCATCAGAGCGGCTGATCGCGGAACTCGGCCTGCCGGCGGAGGAAACCGAAAGTCCTCCGCACGACGCCCGAGATCGAGGCGTTCCTGAAGGCCGAAGCGCTGCTGCGGCCGCGGGTCGGCGGCAGCGCCGGCGAGGACTGAGTCCCGCCCTCTCTACATCGGCGGGTTGGCGTCGCGGCCGACCGTGATCCTTTGCGTCTGCAGGGTTCCGTCCGGCTGCCTTGGTCGCCGCGCCAACGAACACGCGGGCGCCGGCCTTCAGATCGGCAACCTCGCCTGGCACGTAGCGACGATCTGCATGTCCGGCGGGATGACGATCTTCTGCTCGCCGTCCTTGTATTTCAGCGTGACCGTCTGCCCGTTGACGCCGGTGACGACGTTTTCCACGGTCGCGTTCGTCATGCTGCTGTTTGGCCGCAGGTCCCAGGGCGATGGCCTTCGGCTACCCCGCGCATGGCTTCCGAGAAGATGTGCACCGAGATGGCCAGCAGGTTGCCGTCGGGCTGCGGCATCGCGCCGACGCCGATGTAGGAGCCGGACTCTGATGTCGGCCATGCTGGCCTTGGTTACAGCCGCGATGCCGGGGTTGGCCGCGAGCTTCAGCTTCACCTCATCGCCTTCGCGCGTCTTGATGAGCAACAGGTCGCCCTGCGCCTGCTCGATGGTGCCGCGCAACCTTACCGTATCCTGGGCGAAGCCAGGGACTGCCAGCGAACAGTCCGAGCAGGAAAAATCCAGCCGTCGCCAATGCGCGGCCAGTGGTCATGCGCATATTGATACCTCCCTCGGTGTGCACGTCCGCCGAGGCACAATAGGGGGCGTCGCACCCGGCCGCCCATCAACAGGGATCAACAGGGCGTGAGCGCCAGCGTGCCCGACGCTCAGGCAACGGTTCGATGATCGGCAGGGATCAATTAGTCGCGGCGGCCGCCCTTCACGAAACGGTCGTCCACGTCTTGGTGGTGTCGACCTTGGCGGCGGCGATCTCCTGGTCGAACTGGCGCAGGAAGTCGAGGGAGCGCTTCTGGCTGCCGTCGCTGACGATGCCGTCGCGCGAGTAGACCTGCAGGTTGGCCTGATCACCGCCTTCATGTACGAGCGCCTTGTCGCCCAGCCAGATATTCCTGCGGGACGGCGTCGGCGATCTGCTCGGGCGTGGCCTTATCGATCCACCGCAGCGTCTTGTAGAAGGCGTTGACGAGCGCCTGCACGGTGTTGGGGTTCTTCTCGACGAAGTCGCGCTTGAGAGTAGAGCGACCGCGGCCGACATGGTGCCGCCGAACACTTTGTTGGCGCCTTCGGTGGTGCGCGTCTCGGCCATCACCACGGCATCGCCGCTTGCTTCCAGCGTGGCGATCACCGGATCGATGTTGGAGATGGCGTCGATCTCGCCTTGCTGGATGGCCGCAATCGCCGACGGGCCGGCGCCGACACCGATGAAGGAGGCGTCATCCGGCTTCAGGCCCGCCTTGGTCATCAAGAACTAGCGCGATCATGTTGGTGGAGGAGCCGGGCGCAGTGACGCCGATCTTGGCGCCCTTGAGGTCGGCGATGGACTTGATCTTGTCCATGCGGTCCTTCTTGACCGCCAGAGTGATGCCCGGATAGCGGCCGAGTTCCACGACCGCGACGATGTCCCGGCCTTTGACCTGCATGCGGATGGTGTGCTCGTAGGCGCCCGGTCACGACGTCGACCGAGCCGCCGATCAGCGCGGTCAGCGATTGCGAGCCGCCCTTGAAGTCGCTGATCTCGACGTTGAGGCCCTGCTCCTTGAAGCAGCCGAGCCGCTCGGTCGATCGCCAGCGGCAGATAGTAGAGCGAGTTGGCGCCGCCGACCGCCGAGCTTGACGTCCTTCTTCTCCAGGCGTCTGCGCCTAGCCTGCATGCGCCCGATCATGACGAGCAACCATCGCCGCCGCACTCACCCATAGCCTCTCCAAGGCTTTCATTGCAGGTCCCTCCATCTGGTCGTCGCCGCCGCGCAACGCCTGCTCGAATGTGGACCTGCCATAACACAACGAAGCGTGCAGCCGTTGCGGGCAGCAGCGAACTTAGTCGATCACTTTTGCGCGCGGCGTGCGCTCCGAGCGCGGAATGAATTTGCTCGCAGAGTCCTGTACAGGAATCGAGTGCGAGAGCGGCCGCGACGCGATCCGTATTGGGACGATCATCGCGCGAGCGTCAATGCCATGCGCATTGCGGCTGTCGGCGCGAATAGAGATTTCTCCAACACGCCTCGATCATCGGCAAAAACATAGCGCGGATGATCATACGTTGCGTGACGTCGCTCCGGTGACATTCCGGCGCTTTTTGCCGGGAACCAGCGACGCACAAGCTTGCGAGCAAGCTGAGAGATGGATCCCGGGCACGAAGGCCCGGGATGACGACGCTACTTCGACCGATGCTGCCGCCGCCTTCTTGACGAAGCGGATCGTCCCAGGTCTTGGCGGTGTCGACCTTGGCGTCGGCGATCTCCTTGTCGAACTGGCTGCAGGAAATCGAGCGAGCGCTTCTGGCTCGTCGGCGCTGACGATGCCGTCGCGCGGAGTAGACATCGAGGGAGGCCTTCACCGCCGCGACGTAGAGCGCCTTGTCGCCCAGCCAGAATTCCTCGGGCACGGCGTCGGCGATCTGCTCCGGCGTGGCCTTCTCCATCCACTTCAGCGTCTTGTAGAAGGCGTTGACCAGCGCCTGCACGGTGTTGGGGTTCTTCTCGATGAAGTCGCGCTTGATGTAGAGCACGGCGGCCGGCATCGGGCCGCCGAACACCTTGGTGGTGCCGGCGGTGGTGCGCGTCTCGGCCAGGACCACGACCTCGCCCGTCGCTCTCCAGCTTGGTCGATGACGGGATCGATGTTGGAGATGGCGTCGATCTCGCCTTCATGGATGGCGCCGACCGCCGAGCCGCCGGTGCCGACGCCGACGTAGGAGGCATCGTCCGGCTTCAGGCCGGCCTTGGCCATCAGGTACCAGACCATCATGTTGGTGGAAGAGCCGGGCGCCGTGACGCCGATCTTGGCGCCCTTGAGGTCGGCGACCGACTTGATCTTGTCGGCGCGGTCCTTCTTCACGGCCAGCGAAATGCCGGGATAGCGGCCGAAGCTCGATCACGGCCTGGATGTCCTGGCCTTTGACCTGCATGCGGATGGTGTGCTCGTAGGCGCCGGTGACCACGTCGGCCGAGCCGCCGATCAGCGCGGTCAGCGACTGCGAGCCGCCCTTGAAGTCGCTGACCTCGACGTTGAGGCCCTGCTCCTTGAAGAAGCCGAGCTTCTCGGTCAGCGCCAGCGGCAGATAGTAGAGCGCAGGTGGCGCCGCCGACGCCGAGCTTGACGTCCTTCTTCTCCGGGCGCCTGGGCGCGTGCCTGAGCGAGGCGGAGCCGGCGGCCAGCAGCACCGCAAAGCCCACGGCAAGCAGTTGTCTCATGCGCATCATGTCTCTCCCTGTATTGCGTTCTTCACTCGCGGGCGCCGGCGGCGGGGGCGCCAGACCAGCAGGCGACTTTCTACCAGAGTCACCCCCAGTCGATCACCAGCACGAACACGGCGAGGATGACCATGCCGGCGAACACGCCGGTGGTGTCGAAGGTGCCCTCCGGCCTGCTGGATCAGGTAGCCGAGGCCGGCGGCCGAGCCCAGGTACTCGCCGACCACCGCGCCGATGATGGCAAAGCCGACCGAGGTGTGCAGCGAGGAGAACATCCACGACAGCGCCGAAGGCCAGTAGACGTGCCGCGAACAGCTGGCGCTCGCTCATGCCGAGCATGCGGGCGTTGGCGAGCACGGTCGGGCTCACCTCCTTGACGCCCTGGTAGACGTTGAAGAAGACGATGAAGAACACCAGCGTCACGCCCAGCGCCACCTTCGACCAGATGCCGAGGCCCGAGCCACAGCATGAAGATCGGCGCCAGCACCACGCGCGGCAGGGCGTTGAGCATCTTGATGTAGGGATCGAAGATCGCCGACAGGAGCGGCTGGCGCGCCAGCCAGAAGCCGAGCACGATGCCGGCGGCGGCGCCGATGACGAAGGCCAGCACGCCCTTCGGTCAGCGTGAACGTCAGGTGCTGCCACACCGTCTTGCCGAAGCAGGGGTCGGCGATGCTGAGCAGCCGCGTGAAATCGATGCGGCTCCGGGCAGTTGACGATCTTGGCGGTGCCGTCGGCGAACAGCTGTCCATATCGCGCTGCGCCACGTCGGCGGGCGTGGAGAAGAAGAACTTGGGCAGCACGTAGACGCCGTCGATCGGCACGCGTCGAGCCGACGTGCCAGATGGCGATGGCGACAACCGCCACCAGCGCCTGCGAGAACAGCAGTCCCATGCCGCGGCCGGCGCTCATGCGGCCTCGTCGTGTCGAAGTCTCATGTGGCGGTCCTCCCGGCAGGGAGGAGCGTCCCGCGCCGCGCGGATGCCGCATCCCTTCGTTGTCGACCGGCGTAAGATGCGGGTGCGCGCCGCCCGGGTCAACGCCCGCGAAGCAGGTGTGCCGCTGCCTCGCGTGAAGCGCCAGCCGGGCATTGGCGCACCTCGCGGCACCGCAGGCGATTACAGCTTGCCGCATCTTGGGTTCAGACCGGCGATCCGGGGCTTGCGGCCCACCTCCCGCCCCGCGGACCAGGGCCGCGAAGGCGCGTTCGAGGTTAGCGGGTGGCGCGTTCGAGGCAAAGCGGGTGAGCAAAAGCGTCCCGCAGGCGCGCCAGCCAGCGCTCACTGCCGGGCATACTTCAATCAATGCCCTTGCCCAACCACCGCGCACGATGTGAGCGGATGTGCGGATTTTTCGCGTGCATCAATCCTCTTTATGCGCAGATGCGTGGCCGCGGCTGAGATGACGTTTCCACGGCGCAGCCGGTTCGAGTTAAGCCGCTTGTGCAGCCGTTGCGACGGCTTCGGCGGTCACCGCTGCTACCGACCAGATTGGAGCGGATCAGCTTTCCGCTGTCGTGCGTGCCACGCCCGCCGCACTGATATATGCGGTTTGGCCGCAACGCCTGGCCATTGTCACCGTCAGCTTCTGGGCGGTCGTCCCCCGCGCTCCGCTGCTTGCCTGGCTGTTGCTTGTGGTTTCGACGACCGCCGGTATTTACCTGCGGCGACAGGGGGCGCCTGCGGGAAACGACGAGCCTTAGTCCGCGTCGGCGAGGCGACGAGCTGTCCGCCGTGTTGCTCGCCGCTTCCTCGGGCGGCCCTCTCGATCGGTTACCTCGCGGGCGCGTGCCCCCATGACGCCGAACTCGTTCTCATAACGGTGTGCGCGGGAATGGCCGCGGGCGGGAGCGTCCCGCTGGCCCCGGTTCACCGGCGGCGCTCCCGCCTATATGGCGACGATCCCGCGTGCCACTTCGCCTGCAAATGCTTGTTCCTCCTCGGCTCGGGCTACGCGCTGCTAGGCCTGCTCGCGCTGAGTTTTGCAGCGCCTTCCTGGTTGCGGTCATTGCCACGACTGCCCGCCTGTCGGTCGAGCGGACGCAGGCTGTGCGGGCACCCTACCCAGTCTGCGCAGCTGCTGCGGGATCAGGATGCCACCACATCGGCGCGCAAAACATGCGTTTCGAGGACGGCACTCGACAACATGACTCCAGGGTCTGTGCTTCTTCGGATCGCGACGAGCGGCGCGATCGTTTGCAACCAGCGCTACATCGAAAGTGGCACAAAGCTCGATGGCGCCGCGCGCGTGCGGCCCGGCGTTTCGCTGAGCGAGATTGTCGAGATGCGCTTACCAAGGAGGGATGCTGTCCCAGCGTGCCGAAGGAAGAATATCACGCATGGCGCGAGGAAGCTTGCCCGCGAGCATCGGCCAAGCGAGAGCATACGCAAAATGTGCGACGGCCGGACCTTCGCCGCACTGCGCTGCACCAGCCGATGGCGGATGGGGCCTGGGCGTAGCGACCACCGACGACATAACCGAACGCGCCGAGCGCCCGGGCGACCAGCCCCAGCCGAAAACCGCAGGCTGCTCGCTCATATGGCCAGCCATGACGGCTCGACAGGTCTCCCCAACCGCATCCTGTTCCGCGAGCGCCACGGATGCTGCTGCGGAAGGCATCGCGCACGGGGAAGGCCAGCGTAGTGGTCATGATGCTCGATCTGAGCGGGTTCAAGCAGGTGAACGACGCGCTGGGCCATCCGGTCGGCGACGGTCTGCTGGCAAGCCATTGCGGGCTGGCTCACCGCGTGCTGTTGCGCGAAGCGACGACACAGAGCCGGGCGCTGATTGGGCGGCGTATGGCTTGCCGTCTGTCGTTCTCACACGAACGACCGCATATGGCGAAGGCCGCAGCCATCGCTGCGCGCATCCGCGCGGGACTGACTGAGCCGTTCCTGCTGGGGGACCATCAGGTGCAGATCGGGACGAGCATCCGGTATCTCGGCCGAGTGTCGGGGACACCGATGCCGTGCGAGTCTATTGCCAGCCCAGCTGACATAGCCCTCTATCGCGCCAAGCGGCCGGGAGGCGATTGCTACCAGCTATCTTCCGAGCCGCCGCCGGATGAGCGCGTGAGCGCCCTGCGTCGCGCATCGCCAGCTCGGATTAGGCGCGTGCATCCGCGGCGTGGCGGCCGCTGCTGGCGCTCATGCGGCTTCGCCTCCGTAGGCCTTCATCACCTCGGTCCGCAGCTGGCTCCAAGATCGCCTCGTGCAGCCCGTGAAAGCGCGGCAGCAGGCGCACCTCGGCAGGCATCGCGCGGGCGGGCGAGGTCGATGGCGTGGTCGCCGATGATGCGGGCCAGCGGGCCCCGCCGACATGATCACCACGCGGTCGGCCAGCGCGATCGCCTCCTCCAGGTCGTGGGTGACGAACAGCACGGCCTTGCGGTCGCCGGCCCACAGCTCGAGCAGCAGGTTGCCCATGATCTGGCGCGTCTGGGCGTCGAGCGGCCGAACGGCTCGTCCATCAGCAGGATCTTGGGGTCGCGGATCAGCACCTGGGCGAGGCCGACGCGCTTCCTCTGCCCGCCCGAGAGCTGGTGGGGATAGCGGTCGCCGAAGGCTGCGAGGCCCGACGCGCTTGAGCCAGGCCTGCGCCCGCTCGAGCGCCTCCGGCGCGGGCGACGCCGGCGACCTCCAGGCCGATGGCGACGTTGTCGCGCGCCGTCTTCCAGGGCATCACGGCGTCCTGCTGGAAGAGATAGCCGGCCGCGCTCGTTGAGGCCGGCGAGGCGCGCGTCCGAGCACGCGGATCTCGCCGGATGCAGGGCGGCAGCAGGCCGGCCGCCAGCGTTGAGCAGCGTGGACTTGCCGCAGCCGGTCGGGCCGACGATGGCGACGAACTCGTGCGGCCGCGACAAGGTCGGTCTCGTCCACAGCGACGTAGCGGCCGCCTTTGACGGGGAAGCCGAGCGACACGCCCTGCAGGCGGACAGCGGCTCGTCGCTGAAGCCTGTCGAAGCCTGCGGGCGCTAAGCTGTCTCCCACCTGGGGGTCCTCTCGCGAACGGAAGCATTCAGGCTTCGATGATGCGGCGTCACCACGTCCACGATGACGGCCAGGGTGATCCGTCGACGGTGGATTTTGCTGACCGGCCCGACAAGATCTGCCGGTCACGCTGCGCCGGTCAGGCGGGAGCATGCCAGAGCCATCGTGGGGTTCGCAAGGCGCCACACCGTCGGCCGCGGGTCCGTTCTGGGTGCGCTGGAGTCTCTTGGCTCGACCAGAACGATATCGAGATAGTTCGACTCTCGACCTCGCCCTCGTGGGTGAGCAGGACGACGGTGCCGTAGTAGGCCCAGCGTCCGCCACTCTTGCGGGGCATTGTTGCCTACCTGATCGCGCACGAGCTGTCCTCGGTAGGTTTTCTGGCCGGCGGTGGTCGCACGCAGGTCGGGCGAGAGGGTGCAGGCGAAGGTTGCCCAACAGGCTGCGGATGCGCGCAACCTGCGTCGAATTCGGCAGGGCTGGTCGCTTCTCTGGGCATGGTTCGGTGGGCGTCGCCATTCGGCCGCCGGCTCGCGGAGGGACTCGTGCGGTTGATCTCCATGGTCGCCGCCAGCGGAGGCCACTAATCCCAGAGATGGTGATACAAGCGGCAATGGCCTGGTCCGGCTGCGATGCGAGGCGGATGCCGGAGCCGGGCACTGTCAGGCGCCGGACGCGGTAGCGCCTTGAGCACCAGGGGCAGGGTTTCGGGGAGGTCCTCGGCGATCGAGGCCGGGGCCGAACAGGGGCGCGCATTCGCCGTGCAACCGACCGCTGCGCAGGCCGCCTCGAAGGCCGGCATGCCTCGCGCCAGCAGTCCGGTGACGAGGCCGGCCAGCACGTCGCCGGAGCCCGCAGTGGCCAGCCACGGCGGAGCATTGTCGTTGACGGCAGCGCGCCCGTCCGGGGCAGCGATGACGGTGTCGGGGCCCTTCAGGATCACGATGGCGCCGCTGGTTTCGGCCGCGCGCTGGGCGAGGTTGAGCTTCGATCCGACCGGTTCGCCGAACAGGCGCCTGAACTCGCCGCTCGTGCGGGGTGAGGACGACGGGCGCCGGACGCGCCTGGATCGCCTCCGAACAGGCCGGCGCCGGTCGGTGCGGGCTCCGCACGCGCAGCACGAAGCCGAAGCCGGTGGCGCGGACAGGCGCATCGCCGTCAGGCAGTGGCGAACGAGGTCAACGCGTCTGCATCGAGCACCACGGCGGCGGGGAGGCGAGGATAGGTGGCGACGGTTGCCGCCGCGTCCGCCCGACACCGGCGCCGGGGCCGATCAGGCGCGCGCGTTGTGGCGTGCGTCGGCGAGGAATTCGGCGATGGCGCCTCGCCCGCTGGCCATGGCGCGCACCATCACGGCGGTCTCGTGCGTGGCGTTGATGGCGTGGCGGCAGGCGTGCCGGCGACCGTCACCAGGCCAGCGCCGACGCAGCGCGGCGAGGCGCCCTGCGGGCGGCGCCGGTGCTTTCAGGTGGACCGGAGATCACCACGGCGTGGCCGCGCGTGTACTTGTGACCGTCGATGCGCGGCCAGGATAGATGGCGCGCCACAGCGAGGGCCGATTGGCGAACGTGCAACACCCGAGCGTTTCGAGCACGGCCTCGGGGATGCCGATGTCGGCGAGCTGCACTGGGCCGCACAGTGCCCGATCCGGGCAGCAGCAGGTGGCCAGGAAGCTTGAGGCGGAAGGAAGTGACCGCGTGGCGGTCGCCGCAGCTTGACGACCGGGCCGTCGGCGCCCGGTCGCGACGCCGTCCAGGCCCGCTCGGCGCACGTCGGCGGCGAGGATCGGGCTGGCCCGAGGCGCGTTGGCGGCGGCGACGAGTCGGCCGCTCCGCCCTCGGAGCGGCCGCGCATGCCAGGCCCGGCGCCGAACAGCGCGTCGATGATGGCGAGCTCGGCGCCGGCCAGGACGTCTGCCGGCGACAGCGGCTCCACGGCGTCGCCCCAGCGCGCGGCCATGGCGGCGGCGTCACGCCCTTGAGGCTCGGCGAGCGCGCCGGCAGCAGCCCCACGTCGCACACGATCGGCCCGCCATCACCGCCGCGCAGCTCCCAGCCGGGCCGCGACGAAGGCCGTCGCCGCCAAGTTGTTTGCCCGGAGTCCGCAGAGCACCGCCACGATCTAAGCTCACGCGCTTGGCTGGCCAGGCGGGTGGCGGCCGCCACGGCGGCGCCAGCATGTTCTCCATCAGCACCGAGGCCACGGGCACGCCGGAGGCGGTGGCCAGCGCGTCGGCCTGGCCCATCTCAGGTCGCGGTGAGCAGCTTCTTCGTGGCCCGGCAAGACGCCCTCCCAAACGAGGATGATGCGGCCAGCGCGCGTATGATGCCTCGCATTCGGCCGGCTGCGCCAATGCTCGACGTGACAGGCGCCCAGCCTGATGTGCGTCACGATCCAGCCGGGAAAGAGGTCAATTTGTTGTGCAAATTGACTCATTTATTGGGCTGCCGACAGTGTGCTATGGCGGGATAAGTGTGGCTACCTGTTGATACGCAGAAGTCCCCGAGTTGCCGGACGATTCCGGGCCGCACGCTAAAGGCTTGGCACGACGCATGCTTTTAACCCGTTGCGCGGCTCGACCCGCATCATGCTCAACAGGACCGGCGGGAGGTGAAGGCACCGGCATGGAAGAAGAAAAGATCGAAGCCATCATAAAGCTCCTTCGGGCTCTCGACGAGGTGGTGGCGAGGTCGCTACAGAGAGATCGGCTTGCGGGGAATTAACGGTCATCACGGGCCGGGCGGCTTCGGCCGCCAGAAGGGCCATACGGAGCTGGTGCCATCGCGGCGCTTGGAGCCGAATCCACGTGGTGGACTTCCTGCCCAAGGTGAAGATAGAGGTCGCGCGCCGTTTCCGGACGAGGTCGCTAGGCAGAGGCGCTCCAGGCCATCCAGAAGGCGGCCAAAGACCCGGCCGCGTGCATCTGGCGACGGCAAGATTTTCATCTCCACGATC
>ERZ1370068.2669-contig-1805_pt1 | contig 45455 bp, 55 predicted proteins | sample MGYA00561227_ERZ1370068 | MGnify/ENA primary metagenome ERZ1370068 (study PRJEB38410, sample SAMEA6850437) | metagenome | study: Metagenomic assessment of the ecological functions of the soil: analysis of the soil microbiota associated with the... | reverse complement strand
GCTGCGAGCGCACTCGTTGTCGGGCTTGGACTGACAACTGCGTGCTCGAGCGGCGACAACCCCAATTCGCCAAGTAACGCCAGCAATCCCAGCGCGCCGCGCATTGTCTCGCTGTCACCAGGCACGCCGACCGCGAGCGGCACCGCGCAAACATTTACAGTGACCGGCGAACGCTTCGCCAGCGGGCTGACCGTTCTGCTCGACGCGCCCACCGGCGTATGGACGACGTACAGCGGCAGCGCGATCAATGTGCAGTCGGCGACGACGTGTCACGGCGACGGTGATGCTGGACATCGTGGGCGCCTGGGACATCACGGTGCACAGCGCGGACGGGGTTGGAATCCAACGAAGTCCAGTTCTCCGTTGTCGCGGCGCCGCCAGGACAGCGGTGATCGCCAGCGACCGCGCGGACACGGCTGGCCGCGCATACCGTGGGAGCAGTGACCAAACGCCGATCTGGTGTCCATGACGACCGCCTGACTGATGACGTGATTGGTATTTCAGCGCCGTTCATCAGGCGACGACAACGGACAAGACCGTGGTGGATCGCTAAGAAAGCTCTCAGCCGCCGCATATGTAAGACGCCAGAATAGCAGGCCGCGGGGCCGAAGCCGAAGAATATGGTACGCCGACGGTGTCGAGCAGAGGAGTCCTGGGGAGGCCATGATGATGATGGCGGCGATGTGGAGAATCGCGCCGACGCGAAGGGATTGTTTGCGGCTCATGGTGCGGATGGAGGAATGGAGCGGAGGCGAAGGGATGACGGTGGCGGCCAGGAAGATCAGCGCCAGGCCGATAAGCGTAACCGTGGGGACCGGATTCCATGAACATGCTCGCAAGAAGCTGACGTTGAACAGGCAGGCTGCACCGGCGAAGAAGGCGTAGATGCCAGCGGCGGCAGCGTAAATCTTACCGCTGGGCTCATCGGCGGCCACTTGCGACCGGTGGCCTGCATGACTTGGACTGGTCAGGGTCCCATAGTATCGGCCGTGCGATATGGCTCTGATCGGACATCCATGGCGCTGATGATCGCGCGGATGCCGGGAAGCGTTTCGGGGCTGGGCATTTTCGCATCGAGCAGAACGGGGATGATCCGAACGCCGCGGCGAAAGCGCAGAGGCCATTTCGAGGCGGACCCAGTCGGTTGATCCCCGAGAGACGAGACGCGTTCCGTGGGGCCGCCCAAATGAGAACCGATCAGGCTAGGACGACATCGCATTGATCGACGGCGGATTCGATACGGTGAGCGAAGTCGGCAGCCGATGTCGATTTGACGACGTCGAGGAAGACGGTCATTGGGGATGGAGCCTGACGAGACGATCAGTAACTGCGTGGCAGAAACCCGGCGGCATCATCGCGACGGTAGCTGATGAAAACGTTGCCTTGGCCATGCCGATTTGGGAGTTGTATCACTTCAAGCGAAGAAACGCGACGAGAACCAGGCACTGTCGGACGCTTCGATGCCTTCCGTTCTTCCGACCGCACCGCGCGACATCTCTCCTCACTGGTAATGCGTGAGATGAGACGGTGAAAGTCCGTGCTCAATCACGCCGACGAGAGCATCTTCGGCACCCACGCTCGCGTCACCCTGGACACCTTTGGGCTCCCGGACGGATAGGCGGGACCGATCGATGTCTTGAGGGCTCGCGCGGTCACTTCGCACGCCGCGCGTTGACCTGAGGAATGTCAGGGCAGGGGTCAGAGCGTTGGCGAAGCGGGTGTCAACGGCCTGCGCGGGCGATCTCTCCTGAAACCGACGACGTTGCTGCTGAGGACCATTGCCGGCAGCCGGCTCTTCCGAGATCATGGCCCACGCCTTGGTCTTGCACGCTCTCGCCGGCAACTGCACGTCGTTGCCTTGGCACAGTCGCCCTGGGCAGTCCGAAATTGGTAGGTCAACGATCCGGGCCGTTTCGAGACCGGCAGCATCCTCCTTCAGGAAGGCAACATCGATGCCTGAGCAGTGGTATGCGATTTGCGGGGATTATTGCTCCCAGTGGAATCAACCCCGTGGTCCTGGACGCGTGACGCGGGGAGTCAATTTGTCCTCAGGATCCTGGAATAGGACATGGAACGAGTCAGCTCCTCGTCTTGATACCGGCGGAGCCTCACCCCTGGTAGCTGCAGCACGTTCAAGCCGGCATTCCAGTCGGTGACGTACAGGCAGTCCATCGGTCGTGCACGAAGATGTCCGCTGACTTCGCGGCCAGCGCGACGTTCGGCCGCGGATCGATCGAGCTGCTTCGGCGGCGGCGGCACCCAGGAGGCGATCTCCTTCGGCGCGAATGCGTCGCTGATGTCGAACACGCGCACGCCCGGCGTTGTTGTAGGTCGCGAAGATGCGTCTGCTCGCTGCGGAAGCGCGCCGGGCCGGTTCTCGTGCAGGTTGTGCGGACCGAACGTGCCCAGCGCGCAGAAGTCGCTGTCCGTCGGCGTGGGCAGCGTCGCGATCGGCACCGGGTTCTCCGGCGCGCGCACGTCCACGACGAAGGTGTGGAACGTGCCCTTGGCGCACTGTTCGGCGTTGGCTTCGTCTGCGACCACGACGCAGGTTGCGGCCGGGCAAGCGGCAGCGGCGGTGTGCGTGCCGCCCGGAAACGGCGGCGACCAGTTGATGTGCGAGAGCAGCGTGGGCTTCGCCGGGTCGCTGATGTCGTGGATCGTGAGCCCGCCATCGCGCCAGGCGCCATACCCACGATCGCCTGCGGTGATCATGTGGTGCAGCGCGACCCGCCGTCCCGGCGGCAGCGTCGACGTTCTCGCCGCCCGCCGCGATTCATGCCGGGCAGCCACCAGCGCGACACGATCTCCGGCTTCGTGATGTCCTTCAGATCGACGATGCAGAGGATGTGGTCCGTGAAGCCGTCGAAGTGCGCCGCGACGATAGGCGTAGCGTCCGCCCGGCCACCACAGGCGGTTGATGCCGAAGCCCGGCATCTCGAGGAAGGCAATCTCCTTGCATCTCGGCGGCCGCGAGATGTCGTGAATGCTCAGGCCTGAACGGAACTTCTTGCGGTTGGTGATGCTGTCGGCGAGCGCGTTCTCGAAATAGCCGCGCATGTTGTCGTAGGACTGCATCGCCACGATGTTCGCGCCGTTGGCGAGCAGCAGCAGATCGTCGGCAACCTGCAGATGATGCGTGCGCGTGAAGCCGCCGCCGGTGAAGAAGCCCACCGGCTTCAGCCGGCGCGGATCCGTCGGCATCGAGGATCGTCACGCCGTTGCTGAACATGTGGCCGACGTAGAGATGCCGCGCGGTTGACCATGACCTGCACGCTGTCAGGACGGCCGCCGATATCGCAATACGACAGGTGGCGGATGCGCCGTCCAACGCCTTGCGCAGGAATCGGCGCGCCTTGTCCAGACACGGCTTTCTGCGGAAGGCAGAGAGACGCCGTCGCACCGAGCAGGCCTTGCAGATATTCGCGGCGGGTCAGAGCGGCCATGCGCTTCCGTTTCAATGCCGCCGGGATTGCGTCATCAGCGGCCCGTTCAGCATTCCGATTGTGTATAATCTCACGCCCGGTTCCCGCTATTGTCTACAATCCCGCCCGGCCCGTTGTTTGACTGTTGGATGGAGCTGCTCAAGAATCGCACGAAAAGGAGACGAAGATGCCCAGCAAGAATCTCCCGACGCGTGTGGCTGCCTGTGCCGCTCTGGCGGCAGCGTTCCTGACCGCCTCGATGGTTTGCGCGCAAGGGCCCTCCGCTCCGGCTGCGGTCGTCGCGCCGGCGCCTCCTCTCCATCGATGCCACCCTCGCCTGCCGCCCAGCTATGTGGTCAATCTCGATGACGCCGGAGGGCATCGGCGGCGTTCAACACGCAGTGGAAGAACATGGACGCGAAGATCGTCGAGGTCCCGGCCATGCCGGGTGCCGGGCCAAATGGAAAACGGCGTACGACATTCAGCCGCATGCCGGCGAAAGCGGCTTCGACGATCCGTCGTGGCCGACCATCGGACGCCAAGGCCTGCTGGACGAACGGCGAGGCGGTGGCAGGGTGTTCTTCACGTGGTACCGCGCGAACCTCACCATTCCGGCCGCGATCGGCGGCTTTCGACACGGCGGGCGCCAAGGCGGTCCTCACCGTGGCGGGTCGACGATTACGCGGAAGTCTGGGTCAACGGGCAAATGCCCTCGCCGCGGCGGCTACCCCAGCCCCGCGACGATCCAGGGCTTCAACATGCCGAATCGCGTGGTGCTCGCGGACGCCGTCAAGGGGGGCGACAGGTTCCCAGATCGCGATTCTCGGCATCAACGGGCCGATTTCCGGTCGCGCCGTTGAATACGGTCTGGTTCCGTGAGGCGAAGATAGAGTTCTATCGCTATGGCCCGCTCAGGAGCGAACGATTCCGACTCGGGTTCGGGACAGCAGGCATCTGAGCCGCGTTCTGCCGCCACAGGACCGCCAGCGCGAGCACGATAGCGAAGATACCGATACAGCCGAGTAACCCAAAGAACACGAAATAGCCCGTGCCAAGGGCGGCAGGGCTGACGCCCGATCGTGCGACAGCGAAGCCCCGAAGCTCTCCGGCGGCAGCCCGCCGAAGAGACCGTTCAGACGCGACAGCGCGCACCGCCCGGCATCTGCAGCTCTAGCCGCACTCTTCGACGATGCGTCCCGACTGCGATGCGAGGATGCGGCCGGGAATCGCGTAGAGAGACGAAAAAGAGCGTACTGGGTGGCGGTGAACCCGGCGGAGGTCAGGCTTGACATGTAAGCGATGAGGCACGTGCCCGCGAAGCCACCCGCGACATTGTCGAGTCCGATGGCGGCGAAGAGCGCGAAGAGATTGTGGCCCTGCATGGCGAGCCAGATGAAGCAGCAGATTGCTCAACGGCCCCGCGAACGCGCCGATGACCATCGCGCGCATCAGCCCGTAGCGCGCCACCGCCACCCCTCCGGCAAACACGCCGAACATCGTCATGCCGACGCCGAAGATCTTCCGGACCTCGGCGATCTCGACCAGGCTGTAACCGAGGTCGAGATAGAACGGATTCATGATGTTCAGCACGAAGTCCGGGATGCGGTAGAGGCAGATCAGCGCGAGGATGAGGCCCGCGGAGGAGCCGGTAGCGCGCGAAGAAATCGCGCAGCGGATCGGCGAGCGCGGAGGAGAGATAGACGCCGGGCCGCGTGCGCGCGCCGGGAAGCGGCAGCGCGGCAAGAGCGATCACGCCGAAGCCCGACACCACGGCGACCAGGTGGACCCAGACGCGCGCGCCGAGGCCCAGGCCGATAGAACGGCGTCGCGCAGCGCCGGTCGCGCCCAGGCGCGTTCAGCACGCGCGCAAGCGACGCCGGCATTGGCGGCGAGACCCGAGCCCAGAACAAGCGCGCCGGCCGCGAGGATTGCGAGGCGGACGATCCATTCCAGCGCCTCCCATGCAGCGGGCGCGGCCTGAATGTCTTCGGCATGGATCGGGCGGATGACGTGGCGCTCCTCGCGCGGCGCCGCCAGCACCGCCAGGACGCCAACGGTCATCAGCTGCCGCCATCACGGCGTAGGAAAGATTCCAGCCAAAGGCTTCGGCGAGCAGCAGCGGCACGCGCCCGCCACGATCATCGCCCCGCGATAGCCCCATTGATACGCGGCCGCCATCGACGCCCTGCTCTGAAATGTCCGCCGCTTCGATGCGCCACGCGTCGATGGCGATGTCCTGGGTGGCGGACGAAAAGCCGACGAGAACCGCAAAGACGCGCGACGGTTCCGAGGCTGCGCGACGGATCGGTGCCCGCCAGAAGCCAGAGCCCGAGCATGATCAGCGCCCTGGCAGACGCAGCATCCACGAACGGCGATGCCCGAGCCAGCCGTTGAGAACGGTACGCTGCGCGCGGTCGATGAACGGCGCCCAGAGGAATTTGAAGGTCGAGACCAGCGTGACCAGGCTGAAGAAGCCGATCACTTCGAGCGAGAGGCCGGAAGCGCGCAGCCACGCCGACAGCGTGTCGAAGATCAGAAAGTAAGGGAGCGCGGCCGAAAACCCCAGCGCCAGCATGACGAGCGTCGCCGTTCGACGAATATGGCGAGCGCCGAGCTTCTGGCCGGCAGGCACGAGTTCAGTTTCGCTTCTCATGGAACAGGGTCTGAAAGCTATTGTCCACGATACGGGCACCACCGAAGCGGGAGGACTGAGCAATGTCTCCCTTGGCGGGCGGCCGATTTCCACCGCCGGAGCGCCACAGGTCCGGCACCGAAGCTCTTCGACATTCAACCACTACACGTATAATCGAGCTGCCCACGGCCTCGAAGAGGCCAACGCCAGCAGCTCAGCGAGTGATTCGCTTTTTCTTCCGCCGCCTTCTGCTCACCGTTCCGGTGCTCCTCGGGGTGGCGACGCTCGTCTTCTCCCTCATTCATCTCGTTCCCGGTGATCCCGTCCAGGCCATGCTCGGCGACAGCGCCTCTCCAGAAGACATGGCGGACATGCGGGCGCGCCTTGGCCTCGATCGGCCCCTTGTCGTGCAGTACGTCGCCTTTCTCAAAGGCGTGGCAGCCGGCGATCTCGGCACGTCGTTGCGAACGAACCGGGCCGTGGTGAGCGACATCGCCGAGCGGTTGCCGGCCACCTTCGAGCTGGCGGGAGCGGCGATGACGGCGGCGATCCTCATCGCGCTGCCGCTCGGTATCGTCGCGGCGGTGTGGGCCGGAACGCGCGTGGATCATGCGGCGACGACGCTCGCGCTCGTCGGCATCTCGATGCCGACATTCTGGCTGGGCCCTCTTCTCGCCATCGTGTTCTCGGTGTCCCTGGGGTGGTTTCCGGTGTCAGGGCGTGGCACGCTTGGGCACCTGGTTCTGCCGGCCATCACCCTCGGCGCACCGCTGGCAGCCGTGCTGGCGCGGATGACGCGCGCGAGCGTGCTGGAAGAGCTCCGCGAGCTCTACGTGCTGGCGGCGCGCGCACGCGGCGTGTCCCGGACGCGCGCGGTGCTCAGACACGCATTCCGCAACAGTCTGATCCCGATCGTCACGGTGCTCGGCCTGCAGTTCGGCGCCGTTCTCACAGGCGCGGTGATCACCGAGACCATCTTCGCGTGGCCGGGCGTCGGCCGATTGCTCATTCAATCGATCAGCTTCCGCGACTATCCGGCGGTCCAGGGCTGCATCCTGCTGATCGCGGTGACATACGTGTCGATGAATCTTCTGGTCGATCTCGTGTACGGATTCCTCGATCCGCGTATCCGGTATGAATGAGATGTCGCGTCCTCGCTGATTCAGCACCGCGGGATAGCCACGAAAACATCGAAAGATGGAACTGATTAAATTTCGTGTTTTCGCGATTTCGTGGCTAAGCGTGGTGGTCCCGAATCAGCCAATGGCCTTCGGGGAACCAGCGCCAAGGCCAGGGTTCAAGCCCCGAGCAGGTCTATATGCTGAAGGTCGGCGCGGGTATTGTCATCGTCGCGGCCCTGGCGGCGCTTGTCGGACCGGCGCTCACGCCGTTCCGATCCCGTCCGCGCAGGAACTGTCGCTCGAGGCTGGCTGGGCCGACCTGGTCGCATCCCTTTGGCCTGGACGAGCTCGGCCGCGACATTCTGGCCCGTGTGCTGGCGGGCGCGCGCATCTCGTTTCTACGTCGGGCTGGTGGTCGTCTCGATTTCGGCGGTCGTGGGGACGGTGCTCGGTTCGATCGCGGGGTTACTTCGGCGGCGCGATCGACGACGCGATTAGCAGGCTGATCGACATGCTGCTGGCGTTTCCAGGGCTGCTGCTCGCGCCATTGCGATCGTGGCGGTCGCTGGGGCCGAGTCTCGTGAACGTGCTTTCGCGCTGACGATCATCGGCTGGGTGGGCTATGGCGCGGCTGGTGCGGGGACAAGTGCTGCGGGCACGGGAGATTCGAATACGTTCAGGCGGCGCGAGCCCTCGGGGCGGGGGCTCCTCGAATCCTCTGGCGGCACGTGATCCCGACGGCGACTCCCGTGGTGGTCGATTCAGGCGACGCTCGGCATGGCCGGAGCGATCCTCGGGAGAGGCCGCGCTCAGCTTCCTGGGCCTCGGGTGCAGCCGCCCACGCCGAGCTGGGGGACCATGCTGAATGGCGGCCGCGCCCACCTGCTGGAAGCCCCCATTTGACGCTGTTTCCAGGCCTCGCCATCGCGCTGCTCGTGCTGGGATTCAATTTCGTCGGGGACGGCTTGAGGAACCTTGCACGAGCATCGAAGCACTAGTCCTGAGTTCGACGGTTGACAGTCTACAGGTGCAGAGCAGGCGTCGACGTCAAGACCTAGACGAGACTGTGAACTGTTGACCGTGAACTACGCTGCGCCGAAGTGCAAACGTCAGCTCAGTTGCGTCACTCCAGCTGCGTCGATCAGCCGCATCGACAAGCGCAGACCTGGAATGCCAGAAATCAGCGGGGCGCCGCGTCCAGCGCGCGTTGAAACCAGACACTGGCCGCCGCCGGGTCGTCCAGTCGCAGCGAGAGCTGGCCGATTCTCGTCGCTCGCGCGATGAACGTCCCGTCGATCCCCACGAGCGAGCCGTAGCCGATCAGCGCCGCCCTGGCGCGCCGCCGGGTGATCCTGACGTTCGGCCACATCTGCGTAGGCGAGAAAGGCTTGCGGATCGACCGGGTAGCGGTCGGTCGCCTGTTGCAGCACGCGCTCGGCCGCCTCCGGCTGGTTGGCTTCGAGCAGCGCGCGGCCGTACAGCGTCATCACGTCGCTCGTGCCGGCGGCGGTCGACGCCACGCGTTCGAGCGCCTCGAGCGCCTTGCTCAGCGCATCGCTGCGGACAGGCGCCATCTCGAGCCAGCACCTGCCGAGCGCCGCGTAAATCGGCGCCTGATCTGGAGGTTCTCTCCAGGGCATTGCCGAGCGTGAGGACAGCCAGCTCGCCGTGTCCGGTCCGGGCTTGCGCCAGCCCCAGCGCGACCTGGCGCTCGGCATTGGTTCGATCGAGGAGGGCGATGTATTGCAGCTGCTCCAGTTCGTCGGTGGAGCGTCCCAGGGAGCGGTAGAGCTCGGCGAGCTCCTCTCGAGCTGGAACCATCGCCGGCGCCCGCGTGACGGCGGTTTCAAACGCTTTGACCGCCTCTGGAAGGCGCCGCTTGTCACGCAGGCAGAGACCGAGCAGGTAGTAGGGATCCGGCAGTCGATCGTTGAGGCGGGAGAGCTTGCGCGAGCGCCGCGAGCGCGGCATCGATGTCGCCATCGCGGTAGCGCGCGAGCGCGAGCCTGTACGCACGTGCTCGGACCGGTCGTCGAGGCCGAGGCGGCTCTTGGTAACACGTCGGCGGCTCCCTTGAAGCGTTGCCGGCGGTAGAGGACATCGCCCAGCGCTTCGAGCGGCCGCGTGGCTGATGGGTCGAGCGCCACCGCCTTCCGGAAGTCGCGCGCCGCCGCATCCAGGTCGCCGCGCTGGCGGTACGTCTCGCCTCGCCGGAGGTGCGCCAGCATCGATTCCGGCCGCAGCGCGATGGCGCCGCTGAACGCCTCTATCGCCCCAAAGATCTGGCCGTCGCGCAGGGCGAGGTCGCCGCGGCTCAGCAGCACCGCGGTATTGCTGTTCACGTGCCGCCGCCTGATACGCAATCGCCCCAGCCGACGCCAATCAGGGCGAGAAACAATATCAGCCCCCAGGGCCCGTTTCATGCCGCTTATCCTATCAGCGACCGGAACCTCCGGTGCGAACCGGGGTCTAAACCAGCTATAGTGGGAAGCGCCACACAGAACGAGTCAGCGTTTGGGGACTTCTCATTGAAGCAGGCGCGCGTCGCAACCTGGTCTGACATAGGCGGGCACGAGGCCACTCCCTGGTGCAACGCTGCGCCGCGGGTGAAGAGCCTGCGTGCTCCGAGCTCGTGGCCGAGCACCAGCGGATGGTCGTCCAGCTTGCCATCAACCTGCGCTGGGTGATCGCGACGAGGCGCTGGACCTTTCACAGGAAGTCTTCTTCCGCGTGTTCCGGACCATCCATCGATTTCGCGGGCACTTGAGCCTGCGAACCTGGATCTTACCGGAATCGCGGTGAACCAGGCGCGCAATCGTCACCGGTTCTGGCGGCGGCGTCACCGAGCAGACCAGGTGTCGCTCGATGCGCACGTCGCCGCTCATGGCGACTGCCTCTGCGGCAGCGAAGCGCTTCCCGATCGGGTCCTGGCCCAAAAGGAGCTGGCCGAGCGGCTCGAGCGCGCGCTCGATCATCTGGCCGTTCGATCGGCGGTCAGCCATCGTGCTGCGCGAGGTGGACGGCCTGAGCTACGAGGAGATTGCGTATTCGCTCGGCGTTGCGGTCGGCACCGTGAAGTCGCGCTTGACCCGCGCGCGCCGCGCGCTGCGTCTGGAACTCGGCGAGGTGACGTCGCTATGAAAACTCTGACCTGTCCGGCCGTCAAGCGGCTCCTGCACGCGTTTCACGACGAGGAACTGCCGATCAGCGACCAGATTGCCGTCGGCGCACACCTCGAGGTGGTGCGAGCGGTGCGCGGCGGACTTCACCGCGCTCGGTCGCCGTGCGTGGAGCGCTGCGCCGGCTGACGCCGGACGGCGCGGCGCTGTCATGGGAGGAGGAAGCGCAGCCTCCGGAGAAGCGTCGTGAGCCGCGTGAACGCGGAGCGCGGCCACGTCGTGGTCCGCGCAGGCGCGCGAGATGTTCGGCGACATGCAGCTTGTCTATGCAGGCGCCGGCGCCACTATGGCCGCCGTCCTCTCCGTCGTGTTCATGACCGGTCTCATGCGCTTTGATCCATCGCCAGGCCTCAAATCCAGAACCCGGTCCAGGTGAGCGAGCAACGTCCCCGATGCCCCGTGCGCTGACCGAACCGTTTGCAACCTCGCCCAGCGGCGGCGGCGACACGGCCTTCATGCTCGGCCGCGGTCGTCACGCGCGAAGGGACAATCGAAAATCTCGAGCTCCTCAGCCCGCCCAGCGGACCGACCGCCGCACCCGGCACCGACGCAGGCGCGGCTGGTGGAGGACCTGCTTGGCGCCGTCTCTCGCGCGCGCTTCGAACCGGCGAGAGTCGCCGGCCTGCCGGTCGCGGTGAACATGGTCTGGCTGGTCGCTCATACGACGGTGCGCGCGCTCCCACACCGGCGCGGCGTCTTCCCGGTGACGCCGGCAGGCCAAGAAGCGCTCAGCCTGTTCTCGCAGCGACGCCGCCTGCAGCTCTGCGCTGGCGCTAATCGACAGCAAGCCGCTATCAGCTGTCCAGCCGTTGCTCAGCAAGCCCCGGATGCTCTGGCTCTGCGAACTCCGCGGTGATTGTCCACCCCGACGATCACGTCAACCGCAGAGCACGCGGAGACATCCTAGATCAGGACTGACTGGCCGCGCTCCGCGCATCTCGCGGTGGTGATCCGTCCAACCCCCAAAGTGCTTCTGCGCACCCGGCGAGCTCGGCGGTGATCGTGGTGTCAGGGTCGTCGAGGCGGATCGATCTGCGTGGTGGCGACGCTGATTCATGCGTCGGTGGCTCGATGCTGAGGCCCGAGCGGACCGAGCGGGCCGTCGAGGTCAGCTCGTAATCGTTCGGTCTTGAGTCGGCGATGCCGTCGGCGGGGGAAGACCGGGCGCCACTGCAGGCAGTCCCTGCGAGCACTCCCGGACGCGTTGAACCGGCGAGTGATCGTCCCTGACGTCGAACGTGACGAGCGACGCGGCCGCCCTCGAACCGCGTGCCCCGGACGGCAATCGATCCGGCGGCGTGTTGTCGATCTCGAACGCCGACGCGTGTCCAGTTCCCCGGTCAGCGCCGTCGCCGCGCCGCGTTGCGACGGCGCAGTCCGAGGCGACGATCTTCGGCGAAGTACGTGCCGTTCGGCACCGTCGTCGTATCCCAGACGAGAATCGACTCCGTCGACGATCGTGGCGAAGCACCTTCCAGGTCGTCTTCGCCCTCGCGGCGATAGCGGACGTCGTAGCGCCAGCTCGTCCTCGTTCTCGTCCTCCGCCTTCCAGACGAGCGGTCTGCAGACCCTTCTGATACGTCCGGCGCCCGAGCGACGGCGAGCCGCTGAGCTGCTCTGCTGGGCGTCTCATCGCCGCATTGGTGAGCGTACGATCCGGCGTCGTCTGGTTCGTCGAAGCCGGCGAGATCGGGCTCGCCGGTTGCTGAACGGCTTCTGAAACACGATGCCGGGCGGATGGACCGGTCGATCGAGCGGACCTGCGGGGCCGAAGGTTCGCGCTGAAGGTAGCGTCGCGGTGACCGACGTCAGAACCGGCTCGTCGTTCTTGCCGGATCAGCGACCACCGCGCCACTGGAGAAAGCGCGCCTTGGGACTGATGATCGGGCGAGCCGTCGGCCACGGTGTAGGCCGGCGACCAGGGGCTCCAGGTGTCGTCCAGGCGTATCGGCGTTGCCCGATCGCGTGAAGACCTCGACTGCGGTCCGCCTGCCGGCACCGTGCCGCGCCAGCTGATCGTCTCCCCACGTGGACGACCGTCTGTGCGTCGCGCGGCTCCGACTCGTAGGTGCCGCGCGTCGGCGCGATCGGAGTCGAGAGCCGGAACAGCTTTCCCGGGATTCGGCGGTGGCGAAATACAGACGGCCCTTGGCGATCCTGTAGAACGCCGTCACCTGCTGCGCGCCGGCGCCGCGCGAGCAGCGTCGGCTGCAGCGGATCGCCTTCGAGCCGGTAGATCTTGCCCTTGTTGCCGGTGCCGACGATGAGCGCGCCCTCTGGCGTCGAAGACGAGATCGTAGGGCGAGTCGTCGCGCGATTCCCAGAGCTGATCCCACAGGCCGTCCGGCGCGATGCGATAGATGGCGCCTCTCGGCGCGCGGCGATCCTCGCGGCCGACGCGGCGGATGCCGCCGCCGCTGGACACGTCGACGATGGAGATCGACGTGACCTCTGCCGATGACGGTCGCGATCGGCGCGCGCGCCTGTCTCCGGTCGACGTCGCTGCTGCCGGTCCGTCGATCCTGGCGCGCGCGCGGGCGCCCCGCCGCCGGCGCGGCCGCTCACGGCCGCGGCGCATAAGCATGCCCTTGTCGTCGAACCGCAGCGCCCGGATCTCCTGAAACGGCGGAATCGAGGCAGCACGAAGCGCCTTGCCGTCGGGATCGATCCGCAGCACGCGGCCCGGCGACTCGGTGCCGACGAGCAGGTTTCCGGCCTTGTCGAACGCAAGCGCCGTCGGCGTGCGTGGCCTTGGCCTCGATAGAACCGTGCGCCTTTGCCGTCCGGCGACGATCTTGTAGATGACGCCCGCTGGTCGCCGGTGGCGGCGAATAGCGTTGCCCTTCGGATCCAGCGTCGAGCGCCCAGATGATTTGTCGTCGGATCGAAGAACGGCTGTGCCGCGCCGTTGCGGTCGACCTTGTAGATCGTGCCGTCCGGCGACGCTGCCGACGAACAGGCCGCCGTTCGGGCGCCGGCGGCGAGCGCGTGCGCCTCGAGCTCCGCCGCTGTCGAAGAACGGCGTGCCCTTGCCCTGCGCGTCGACGCGGAAGACGCTTGCCTTCGTTGCCGGTGCCGATGAACAGCGATCCGTCCGGCTCCGGCGATCGACCGACCAGAGAAACGGCGCGGCGGTCTCGTACGATCAGCTCGGTCGCCGGGCCGAGGGTCAGCTGGCCGTGGCTGTCGATCGACAGGTTCTGGACATCGCCTCTCGAGGAAATCCGTCTGCGTCGCCGCCTGAAAGAACTTCGGCGACGATGCGCTGCAGCGCGATCGCGGCGCAGCAGCAGCGCCGCCAGCGACGGCGAAGCGTCACACGCCGCCGTCCGTGATGGACATAAACGATCTGAAGCGTGAAATGCGGCGCGTCAGTTCGGCGAGACGGTGACTGTCAGCGTCCGCACGCCGCTGACCGCGTGATCGGTGGCGATCTCCCATTCGCCGAGCGTCGCGCTGCTGCAGCGGGTTGAAGCTGCCGCCGCTGCGGTCGGCTTCGAGCACCGCGAGCACCGACGGCGGCAGCGACGACAGCAGCTCGCCGTTGACGACCGCGCCGGCGTCAGACGCCGAGCAGCTTGACGTAGAGCGTGTTGTTGCGCCGCGCCTTTGTTCAGCGTGCGAATCAGCTGCGAGCACGCTGCGCGGCTGCGGTCGGCACGCGCCTCGCGCTGCTCGGCCTGCCGAAAGGCGCTGGCCGTCGGACACCAGCATCGACAAGCGTGCCGCGCGCGTTGGCGGGAATCGTCGATCGGCATCGTGCGCAGCGACGTCCTCGCCGCGGATAGGTGCGCAGCAGCACCTTCAGCGGCACCGTGCGGCCGGCGCGCGGCCGCGGGTCGTCGATCCAGACGCGCTGCGAGCGTCGCCGTGCGTCGGCTCCTCGGTCGACGTCGAACGTCAGACTCGACGCCTTCGATGTCCACGTTCTCGTAGTCGTTGCCCATCAGAGGCGGTAAGCGGCGCGACGATGTAGCTGCGCGGCGCCGATCGACGGCTGAGTCGCCGGAGAACAGATTGTCGAACGTGATCGTCGTCGTGCTTGCTTCAGCACGCGCCTTGCCCGCGCACGCTGTAGGTCGCCGTGCCGAACTGGCGCTCGTACGAGCCGAGCGTGTTCAGGAGCGCCGAGTAGGTCATCAGCGGCGTGAACAGCTGATCGTTGACGACGCCGAACTGGAACGGTCCGCTTGCGGCCGCGCTGCCGATTCGAGCGTCAGCGTGACCGGAATCAGCTTCGGGCCCGGGCCGAGGCGGCCGGCAATCGCCGTCGCGCGATCCTGCAGCGAGCGTGCCGATCACTTCGCCGGTCGTCGAGAGCTTCGCCGACGAGAACAGGCTCGGCAGCACCGTGTAGACGTAGGCGCGCGTCATCGGAAACTCGGTCGGCCCGAGGTTGTACATCGGATGGCCGAACGCGTAGACCCGATCGCCGTCGATGTGCGTCACGGTGCCGGTCGCCGCCGAGTCGGCAGATCGCCGCTCGACGAACGTGACGCCGATCGCGTCGCCCGGCTTCAGCGGGCCTTCGAACGGCATCTCGCCGGGCCGCGTGCCGGCGGCGCTGCCGCCGATCGGAATGAAGCCCTGATCGCGGAACGCCGCGCCGAGCATCTCGGCCAGATCGGGCTCGAAGCCCGACATCACGAGCGGTGTCGCGATCGGCCGCAGCATCGTGCCGATCTGCGCGTCCGCCGAGTCCGGCGACGCGGCTGACGCCGACGAAGCTGCGCGTCGCCGGGACGATCGGCGAACGGCCGATTCCAGTTCAGCGCGCTGGCGGAACGCCGCGAGCAGTCTCTCACGGCGTGAGCGGAAGCTCGACGCTGCGACGCGCGCGCGCCGGGCGCGCGCGTGCGCGTCGCGGTCGTCGCGTCGGTCATCTCGTCGATCGGCGTGATGCCGGCGATCGGTTCCTTCGAGAAGCTGCCGAGCGCGTACGACACGGCGCCGATCAGCCGGCCGTCGATGTACACCGGGCTGCCGCTCATGCCCGGCGATGACGCCGGTGTTCGCCAGCGGACCGCCTTCGAGCCGCGCCAGGATCAGGTTGCGCTGCGTGCCCGATGACGTTCTCGATGACGCCGAGGATGTGCGCCTTGAACTCCTCGACGCGCGTGCCGTCGAACACCGTGCGTGCCGATGCCCGACCATGCCGGGCCGGATCTCGGAAACTGGCATCTGGGTGCGTCGCCGCCCGCCAGGCGGTCAGGGCGACCAGCGCCAGCGCCGAGTGACAGGCGACGAAGCGCGACATGGACCGATTTCGCATTATGAGGCAAAGTCCGTTACTGGTCAGGCGAAGTGCTTGCGGTCAAGGAGAAATGGCCGATTCGTTTGACACGGGACGGCGCGGCCTTTGGTATCGTCCGACGCTCCTGTGGTTGGTCAGAGTGCCTTCTTCACGTCGCTTACCTGTCCGCCGGACGCGCGTTCGCGTCGGCGTGGTGGTATTGGGCACTCGACTGAAGAGGCATCCGCCTTGGCCTGACCTGCCACTGCGCGACGAATATTGCGAGCCTCTTCAGCCGCAACGGTTGAAGGGGCTTTTTTGACGTTCTGGATGGCGGACGACCCGATGCCGTCTGCGTAACCGTCACGGCGCCCGACGACGGCGGATCTGCGGCGCAGCGCGACGCGCGTCGTGCGACGCCGACCTCGTCGAGCTGCGCCTCGACTACGGTGCAGCGACCCGAACGTCGCCGGCGCGCTGGCCGGGCCGGCGCGCGGCCGGTGATCGTGACCTGCCGGCCCGCGTGGGAAGGCGGCGGCTTCAAAGGATCGGAGGAGGAGCGCCGCCGGATCCTCGGCGAGGCGCTCGCGCTCGGCGCCGAGTATGTCGACGTCGAATGGCAGCGCGCGTTTCGACGATCTGATTGTCGCGGACCGGCGGCCGCCGGATCGTCCTGTCGTCGCACGATTTCGACGGCGATGCCGGACGATCTGGCCGAGCAGCGCGCGGGCGATGCGCGCCGACCGGCGCGGAAGTCATCAAGATCGCCGGCGACGGCGAACAGCGTCTCAGCGACTGCGTGCCGCTGCTCGACGCTCGGCGCGGCGCAGGCAGCGCGACGGCGCGGATCGTGCTGATCGCGATGGGTGAGCACGGGCCTGGCCGACGCGCGTGCTCGCCGGGCAGCTTCGAATCGGCGTGGACGTATGCCGGCGCGTCTGCGCGACGTCGGACAGCTTGACGCCGCTACGCTGCTCGACGACTACCGGTTCCGATCGGTCGCCGAATCGACCGACGTCTACGGCCTGGTCGGCTCGCCGGTCGCGCATTCGGTCTCGCCGGCGATGCACAACGCCGCGTTTCGCGCCGCGCGGCATCGACGCGGTCTATCTGCCGCTGCCGGCCGTCGATGCCGACGACTTCGTGGCGTTTGCGCCGCGCGATCGGGCTGAAGGGCGCGAGCGTGACGATCCCGTTCAAAGTCGCGCTGTTCGAGCATGTCGACGAGGTCGACGCGGTCGCGCGACGCATCGGCGCCATCAACACGATCCGCGATCGTCGACGGCCGATGGCTCGGCGGCGCAACACGGACGCGAGCGGGTTTCTGCAGCCGCTCGCAGGATCGAGGCGTCGCGCTGGACGGGCATGCGCGCGGCGATTCTCGGCGCCGGCGGAGCGGCGCGGGCGGTCGCCGATCGCGCTCGCGTCGAGCGGCGCGCGCGTGCGGCGTCCACGCGCGCGATCGCGCAGCGCGGCGAGCGAGGTCGGCGACGCTCGTCGCCGGGCAGCGTCGGGCCGTGGCCGCCGGAGCCGGGCAGCTGGGATCTGCTCGTCAACTGCACGCCGATCGGCATGCATCCGCACGTCGACGATACGCCGGTCGCCGGCGAGCGCGCTGACGGGCGCAGCTGGTCTACGACCTCGTCTACAACCCGCCGATGCACGCGGCTGCTGCGCGAGGCGGCGGCGCCGGCTGCCAGACGATCGGCGGCCTCGAGATGCTCGGTCGCGCAGGCGCACGAGCAGTTCCAGCTGGTGGACCGGACGTCCGTGCCGCCGGCCGGCGTCATGCGCGGCGGCCGCGACGAAGCGGTCTCGCGGAGTTCATGCGCCGATGAAAATCACGTCGTTTGAAGAATTCAAGGAGCTGGCGCGGCGCGGCACGTTCGTGCCGGTCTGCAAGGAGATCGTCGCCGATCTGCTGACGCCGGTCTCGGCGTTCCTGAAGATCGCCGAGCACGCCGACTACGCGTTTCTGCTCGAGAGCGTCGAGGGCGGCGAGCACGTCGGCCGGTATTCGTTCCTCGGCAAGGATCCGTTTCTGATCCTGCGCGCGCGCGACGGCACGCACGACGATCGAGCGCGGCGGCGCGGTCGACCGAGAGCGAGCGGCCGTTCATCGACACGCTGCGCGGCCTGATGGCCGACTTCCGGTCGCCGTTCGTGCCGGATCTGCCGCGCTTCACCGGCGGCGCGGTCGGCTATCTCGGCTACGGCGCGGCGTCGTGGTTCGAGCCGGTGCTCGGCGACCTCGGCGATCGGCGCCGACGGCGCGGATCAGGCCGGCTTCATGCTGTTCGACACCGTGCTGGCGTTCGATCACGTCCAGCACCGGATCCTGATCATCGCGAACGCGCGCATCACGGCCGACGACGACCTCGAGTCGCTGTATCAGTTCGCGTGCGCGAAGATCCAGTTCCTCGAGCGCGAGCTCGAGCGCAGCCTCTCGCATGCGCCGCCGCGAGCGCGCCGCGGCGCTCGACGTGCACGTCGAACCACACGCGCGAGCGCTTCGAAGAGCAGGTGCGCGCGGCGAAGGAGCACATCGCCGCCGGCGACATCTATCAGGTCGTGCTGTCGCAGCGGTTCGAAGCCGAGGTCGCGCGCCGATCCGTTCACCGTCTACCGCGCGCTGCGGCACGTGAACCCGTCGCCGTACATGTATTTCATCCGGATGGGCGGCGTGTCCGTCGTCGGGTCGTCGCCGGAGATGCTGGTGCGCGTCGAAGGGTCGCGCGTCGAGACGCATCCGATCGCCGGCACGCGGCCGCGCGGGCGCAACCGACGAAGAGGACATCGCGGCTGGCCGAGGAGCTGAAGCGCAACGAGAAGGAGCGCGCCGAGCACGTCATGCTCGTCGATCTCGGCCGCAACGACGTCGGCCGCGTCTGCGACTACGGGTCGGTGCGCGTGCCGCAGTTCATGGGCCTCGAGCGCTTCTCGCACGTCATGCACCTGACGTCGATCGTCGAAGGCCAGCTCGCCGACGATCGCGATCGGCTCGACGCGCTCGTGTCGTGCTTTCCCGGCCGGCACGGTGTCGGGCGCGCCGAAGGTGCGCGCGATGCAGATCATCAAGCGAGCTCGAGCCGTCAGGGCGCGGGCTGTATGCCGGCGCGGTCGGCTATCTCGATTTCGCCGGCAACCTCGATTTCTGCATCGCGATCCGCACGGTGATCATGTCGAGCGGCAAGCGCCTGCGTGCAGGCCGGCGCCGGGCATCGTCATCGACTCGAACCCGACGGCGGAATACGAAGAAACGCGCGACAAGGCGCACGCGCTGCTGCGGGCGCTCGAGCTCGCGCAGGCAGAGCTGTGAAGCGGATCGATGCGGACAGCAATCTGATCGCATCTGATCTGCATCGATGATATGGTCTGGTCATCGACAACTACGATTCGTTCACCTACAACCTCGTCCAGTATCTCGGCGAGCTCGGCGCCGAGGTGACAGGTCGTGCGCAACGACGCGTCACGGTCGACGACGATCGCGGCGGCGCGGCCCGATCGCATCGTCATCTCGCCGGGGCCGGGCCGTCCCGAACAGGCGGGCGTGACGATGGACGTGATCCGCGAGCTGGGCCGAGCGACGCCGATCCTCGGCGTCTGCCTCGGGCCATCAGGCGATCGGCGCCGTGTTCGGCGGCTCGGTCGTGCGCGCCGCCGTGCCGATGCACGGCAAGACGTCGACGATCGAGCACGACGGCCGCGGCGTGTTCACGGGCATCGCCGGGCCGTTCGTCGCGTCGCGCTATCACTCGCTGGTCGTGGCGGACGAGACGCTGCCGCCGGACCTCGTAGTGTCACGCGCGCACGCAGGAGGACAGCGACGATCATGGGCCTGCGGCATCGCACGTGGCCGGTGCACGGCGTGCAGTTTCATCCCGAGTCGATCCTGACCGGCGAAGGGCCGCCGAGTCCTCCGCAACTTCCTCGAAGGACGCGGACTGAGCATGTTTCACGGCGCTGATCGAAAAGCTGACGCGGCGCGAAGATCTGACGAGCGACGGAGGCCGCGGCCGCCATGGCCGAGGTCATGGAGGGCGCGCGGCGCGCGACGCAGATCGCCGGCTTGCTGATCGGCCTCGCGATGAAAGGCGAGCGGCCGCGCGAAATCGTCGGCCTGGCCCGCACGATGCGCGCGCACGCGGTGCAGGCTGTCGCGGACGTACGAGCGACGTCTTCGACACGTGCGGCACCGGCGGCGATCGGTCGGGCACCTTCAACATTTCCTCGCTGCGCGGCCCTCGTCGTCGCGGCGTGCGGCGTCCGCGTCGCGAAGCACGGCAACCGATCGGTGTCGAGCCTGTCCGGCAGCGCCGACGTCTTCGAAGCGCTCGGCGTCCGCGTCACCGCGTCGCCGGCGGTCGTCGAGCGACTGCCTGGCGCAGGCGGGCATCGGGTTCTTCTTCGCGCCGACGTTCCATCCGTCGATGCGCCACGCCGCGCCGACGCGGCGCGAGCTCGGCGTGCGGACCGCGTTCAACCTGCTCGGGCCGCTGACCAACCCCGCCGGCGCCACGCGGCAGCTCGTCGGCGTGCCGCGGCCGGAGTTCACCGAGCTGCTGGCGCGATCGCTGCATGCTGCTCGGCTCCGAGCGCGCGTGGGTCGTGCACGGCGCCGATGGCATCGACGAGATCTCGACGACCGGCTACACGAAGATCTCCGAGTGCCGCGACGGCGCGGTCAACACGTTCTACCTGCATCCGGCTGACGTCGGCCTGCCGAAAGCGAGCGCCGGCGGTCGCTGCGCGGCGGCGACGCGCGACGAGAACGCCCGGATCATCGAACGGCATTCTCGACGGCGAGCGCGGGCCGCCGCGCGACGTCGTGCTGTTGAACGCCGGCGCCGCGCTGTTCATCGCCGGCGCAGACGGCGTCGATCGAAGACGGGATCGACGAGCGTCGCGCCATCGATCGCCAGGACGCGAAGCGCAACGCGCGACGGCTCGTGTCGATCTCGTGGCAGCCACCGGTGAGCCGGCGAGCGCACGGCGCGTGACGCCCGGCCATCCGGGCGCGATCGGCGGACCTGCTCGAGTGACGATTCTGGCGGCGACGCGGCGCATCGTGGAGGTTCGTTCAGATGCGCGAGCCGCCGGTTGATCTCGGCGCGCCGCGCGCCGACGGTCGACCGGCCGCGCCCCGGCTGCTTCGCGCGGCGCTCGCACGCCGCGACCGGGTCAACATCATCGCGAGTGCAAGCGCCGATCGCCCTCGCGCGGCGTGCTGAGAGCGGATACGACGCCGCGGCGATCGCCAGAGGCTATGCCCGCGGGGCGCGGCGGCCATTTCCGTCCTGACGGAACCGACGTTTTCGACGGGTCGCTCGCCGATCTGTCGGCTGTCCGCGACGCGGTGCGACGCGCCGGTGCTCAGGAAAGACTTCATCGTGACGGAGTACCAGCTGCTGGAGGCGAGCGCCGCCGGTGCGGATGCCGTGTTGCTTCGATCGTGGCCGCCCTGTCGCCGCGGCGCGCTGCGGGCGCTGGCCGCGGCGAGCCGCGTCGGCTCGGGCTGGACGTGCTCGTGGAAGTGCACGACGCGCAGTGAGCTCAGCGGTCGCGATCGACGCGGGGGCGGACGTGATCGGCGTCAACAACCGCAACCTGCGGACGCTCGCGGTGGACGTCCGTGCTCTCGGACGAGCTGATGGCGAGGATACCCGCCAGGAGCGGTGGCGGTGAGCGAGAGCGGCCTCAGGCCGCGACCGACCTCCGGCATCTGCGCGCGATCGGATACAGCGCATTCCTGATTGGTGAGCGGCTCATGCTGGCAGACGATCCGGAAGCGGCTGGGCGGTGCGGCAGCTGGTGGTTGGCGAGCGGGGACGGCGCGGACCGGCCTGGTGGGCGCGTCGATGTTCGTCAAGATCTGCGGCATCACTCGCCGGGAGGACGCGGAGGCGTCGGTCGCGGAGGGGCGCGAGCGCTCGGATTCATCTTCTGGCCAGGCAGCCCGCGTTTCATCTGAGCCCGTCGCTCGCGAAAGAGATCGTGGGGCCGCACTGCCCCTGTCGGTCTGCGCCGTGGGCGTGTTCGTGAACCAGCCCGTCGGAGCCATGTGAACAGCGTGCGCGAGCCTGGCGGGGTTGTCGCTCGTGCAACTCCACGGGGACGAGGACGAGGCGCGGCAGCCGCGGATGACGTTGCCGGTGATCAAGGCGTGTCCGCCCGTGACGGCGGATTCCCCGACGGTCCAGTGGCCACGACCACGTCGTGCTGCTGATCGACGCCGACGATCCGATCCGGCGCGGCGGGACGGGCATGACCGCCAACTGGCCGGCGGCCGCGGCGCTGGCGCAGCCGGCGGCGCGTGCTGCTGGCAGGGGGGCTGGAGACCCGACAACGTCGCCGAGGCGATCCGATGCGTCCGGCCCTTCGGCATCGACGTATCCTCCGGGGTCGAGCGGTCGCCGGGCATCAAGGACCGGCGGCTCGCTCGCGGCGCTGTTCGAGGCGATCCGAGACGGCGAGGAAGGCCCCGACGATACCGCCACGAAAACACGAAGACACGAAGACACGACATGACGCTCATTGCAGAAGCGCGGCGGCGCGACCCGGATGCGCGCGGCTATTTCGGCGGAGTTCGGCGGCCGATTCGTTCCGGAGACCGCCGGTCGAAGCCGAGTCGAGAGCTTTCGCGCGCGCGCATTCCAGCCGCGCGCGAAGATGCCGGTTTTCACGCGGAGCTCGACCGCCTGCTGAGCACTACGTCGGCCGCCCCACGCCCGTTCGGCGAAGCGGCGCGGCTGTCGGCGGCTCTGGGGGGCGCGCATCTTCCTGAAGCGCTGAAGACCTCACCCACACGGGCGCTCACAAGATCAACAACGCGCTCGGGCAGGCGCTGCTCGCCGTGCGGATGGGCAAGCGCCGCATCGTCGCCGAAACCGGCGCCGGGCAGCACGGCGTCGCGACGGCGACGGCGTGCGCGCTGCTCGGGCTCGAGTGCCACGTCTACATGGGCGCCGAGGACATGGAGCGGCAGGCGCTCAACGTGTTCCGCATGCGCCTGCTCGGCGCCGAGGTGCTGCGCGTCGACGCCGGCAGCCGCACGCTGAAGGACGCGATCAACGAGGCGATGCGCGACTGGGTGACCAACGTCGGCGACACGTACTACCTGCTCGGGTCGGTGCTCGGGCCGCATCCGTATCCGCTGATGGTGCGCGAGTTCCAGTCGGTGATCGGCCGCGAGGCGCGCGCGCAGATTCTCGAGCTGGCCGGCCGCCTGCCGGATGCGATCGTCGCGTGCGTCGGCGGCGGCAGCAACGCGCATCGGGCATCTTCGACGCGTTCATCGACGATCCGCGACGTCCGCCTGATCGGCGTCGAGGCCGGCGGCGAAGCGCATCGAGCGCGGCCGGCACGCCGCGCGATTCGCCGGCGGCAGCGCCGGCGTGCTGCAGGGCACGCGCGACCTTCGTGCTGCAGGACGAGGACGGCAACATCGAGCTGACGCACTCGGTCTCGGCGGGCCTCGATTACGCGGCGGTCGGCCCGGAGCACGCGTGGCTGCGCGCGATCGGCCGCGACGGAATACGCGCACGTCAGCGACGCCGAGGCGCTCGCGGCGTTCCAGACGCTGGCGCGGCTCGAAGGCATCCTGCCGGCGCTCGAATCGGCGCACGCGATCGCGCACGCGCGGGATCTCGCGCCGGACGCTCGGCCCGTCGGCGATCGCTGCTCGTCAACCTGTCGGGGCGCGGGCGACAAGGACGTACACCGTCGACGGCATTCGAAAGCATCGTGGCGACGTCGCGGATCGCTGACACGTTCGCGCGGCATGCGCGCCGGAAGCGCAGGGCCGGGCCTGGTCACGCTACACGACGGCCGGCGATCCCGACCTGCCTCGTTCCGGCGGAGATCCTGAAGGCGCTCGATCGCGCGGGCGCGGACGTCCTCGAAGTCGGCGTGCCGTTTCCGGATCCGCTGGCCGACGGTCCGGTCATCCAGCGCGCCGACCGAGCGCGCACTGGCGGCCGGGCGGCAGCCTGCGCGCGGCGCTGGCGCTCATCGAGCAGGTCCGCGCCGACGATCGCGGCGCCGATCGTGGTCTTCAGCTACGCCAACCCGATCCTGCGGATGGGCGTCGAGGCCGTTCGCGACGCGGCGCCGCGGCGGCCGGCGTCGACGGCGTGCTCGCGCTCGACTCTGCCGATCGAGGAAGCGGGCAGATTTCCGCGAGGCGCTGGCGGCGGCAGGTCTCGATACGATATTTCTGTTGAGCCCGACGACGACCGACGCGCGGATCGGAAGGCGGCGGAGCTCGGGCGGCGGGTTCCTGTACGGCATTTCGCGCCTCGGCGTGACCGGCGCCCGCGATCGGGTGGCGTCGGGCGCCGAGGCGCTGGTCCGACGCATCCGCGCGCACACGAGCGCTGCCGGTCGCGCTCGGGCTTCGGGATCTCGCGTCCGGAGCACGTCGCCGAAGTCGGCCGCTACGCCGACGCGGCGGTGGTCGGCAGCGCGCTGGTCTCGCTCGATCGCCGGGGCGAGCGGCTCGCCGGACGACTCATCGACCAGCGTCGAGGACTACGTGCGATCGCTGAAGGACGCCTGCGGGTCCCGCGCTGCGAGGCCGCATGACATGCCGACATCACGCTCGACGAACTCGGACGCGACATCGACCGGGTCGACGAAGTGCTGGTGCGGCTGCTGAACGAGCGCGCGCGCGTGCGTGTGCGAGATCGGCCGGCTGAAGAAGGCGTCGGGCATCGAGATCTACCAGCCCGATCGCGAGAAGGAGGTGCTGCAAGCACGTGCGCGAGGTCGCCGCGCGAAGGGCCGCTCGGGCCGGACGGCGATCGGCCCGGCTGTTCGAGCGCATCATCGACGAGGCGCGGCGGCTGGAGCGGCGGTGGTTCACGGCGAAATGGACGCGAGCTGAAACCGCGGCAAAGCCTGAGAGCCTGGAGTCTGAAGTCTGAAATCTGAAGCAAGCGGCGCTGACGCCGGACAGCTGAACGCTTGCGGAGAGCAGTCATGGTCGTCGTAATGGAAGAACGGGCCACCGAGAGCGCAGATCGAGCAGGTCGTGGCGCGGTCTCGTCGAAATGGGCATGGACGTGCACCGCTCGACCGGCGTCACCCGCACGGTGCTCGGGCGCCGTCGGGCAGGGGCATCCCGATCCGGGGCTGATCGAGATGCTCGACGGCGTGCACGAGGTGCGTGCGCATCTCGAGCCCTACAAGCTGGCCAGCCGGACCTTCAAGCCGGAAGGCACCGTCGTCACCGTCGGCGACGTGCGCATCGGCGGCGACGAAGTGATCGTGCATGGCCGGGCCGTGCTCGGCCGAGACCGAGACAGCAGGTGCGCGCGGCCGCGGCGGCCGTGCGGCGGGCGGGCGCGAAGATCTTCCGCGGCGGCGCGTTCAAGCCGCGCAGCTCGCCATACAGCTTCCAGGGCCTGGGCGAGGAAGGGCTGCGGCTGCTGCGCGACGCCGCCAGCGGCCGAGAACCTGGCGCTCGTCTCCGAGGTGATGGACGTCAGCCAGATCGAGGTCGATCGAGAAGCTACGCGACATCTTCCAGGTCGGCGCGCGCAACATGCAGAACTTCACGCTGCTGCGCGAGCTGGGCCACGCGCGCAAGCCGGTGCTGCTCAAGCGCGGCATCTCGGCGACGATCGAGGAGTGGCTGCTGTCGGCCGAGTACATCCTGAGCGGCGGCAACACCGACGTCATCCTCTGCGAGCGCGGCATCCGCACGTTCGAGACGGCGACGCGCAACACGCTTCGACATCTCGGCGATTCCGGTCGTCAAGAAGCTGAGCCACCTGCCGGTCGTCGCCGACCCGAGCCACGGCGCCGGGCGCCGCGACATGGTGGCGCCGATGGCGCGCGCGGCGGTGGCCGCCGGCGCCGACGGCCTGATCATCGAGGTGCACTGCGATCCCGGACCACGCGCTGAGCGACGGCGCGCAGTCGATGTTCCCGGCGCAGTTCGATCGGCTGATGGCGCGAGCTGCGGATCATCGCGCCGGCCATCGGCCGCAGCATCTGTCCTCGAGCCGTCGCGCGGCGCGGCTGGGGAGCACCTGCGATTGACGATTGATGATCGTCAATCTGTTACAGTAGATTGGATCATGCCGTTCGTAGATGATCAAATCGGCTAGATGGAGTTACATCGACGATCGACGATGTGAGATCGTCAATCTACTAGTCATGTGATAATGAATCGTCCGCAGACGATCAAGTCGTAGGTAAATCGTCCTTCGTAGATGATCAAATCGTAGATGGAATTCCTGTCATTCAACCAGGTCAGCACGCGACCGAGGGACAGCCGCCGATCTTCGCCGAAGATCGGCATCGTCGGGCTGGGTCTCGATCGGCGGTTCGATCGCGCTGCGCCGCGCGCGCAGCATCTGGCCGACGTCGCTCGTCATCGCCGTCGACAACAAGGACGTCCTCGAGACGGCGATGCGGCTGCACGCGATCGACGTCGCGGCCGACGACCTCATCGTCCTGGCCGAGGCCGACACTCGTCGTCCTGGCGGCGCCGGTGCGGCAGAACCTCGCGCCTCCTCGATCGAGCTCGACGAGATACGTGCGCAGCCGGCGGTGGTCACCGATACCGGCAGCACGAAGCGCGACATCGTCGACGCGGCGCGCACGTCTTCCGCCGCGATTCACGTTCGTCGGCGGCCACCCGCTCGGCGGCGCGGCGCCAGCGGGCTCGGAGCACGCGCGCCCGGATCTGTTCGAGGGCCGCCCGTGGCTGTTCACGCCGTCGAGCGAGGCGGCGGCGACGCGCTCGACAAGCTGACTGGCGTTCGTCGCGCGCGCTCGGCGCGATGCCTCGCGTCCTCGGCGCCGCGGCGCACGATCGGCCTGCTCGCCTTCCTGAGCCACCTGCCGCAGCTCACGGCGAGCGCGCTGATGCAGGTGGTCGGGGACAGCGGTCGGGCGACGACGGCTCTGGCGCTTGCCGGGCGTGGCTCGCCGACACCACGCGGCTCGCCTCGAGCCCGGCCGACATCTGGCAGGACATCGCCGCGACCAACGCCGACGAGAATCGCCGTCGGCGCTCGACACCTTCATCGCCCTGCTGGCAGAGAGCTGCGCGCGACGACTCCGGCCGATGGCGGCGATCGCCTCGGCTGACGTGTTCGTCGGGGCCGCTCGTTGGCGCGGAGAAGCTCACCGTACGGAAAGCAAATATGAGGGTGAAAGTCTCAAGTCTGAAGTCTGAAGTCTGATCAGCACTTCAGGTTCATGCACTTCAGATTTCCAGCCCAACGAGGGGTCGTGGGTGTCCGCCTACTGTCGGCGGCGCGATGCGTTTCGTATAATCAACGCCGATGAACAAAGTGATGACGAGCGCCGAGGCGGCGGTCGCGCTGATCCCCGACGGGTCCACGATCCTCGATGGGGGCTTCGGCATGTGCGTGGATTCCGGAGAACCTGATCCATGCGCTTCACGCGCGCGGCACGAAGGATCTGACCGTCATCAGCAACAACGCCGGCGTGGACGACTTCGGCGTCGGCATCCTGCTGCGGGCCCGGCAGGTCAAGAAGATGATCTCGACGTACGTCGGCGAGAACAAGGAATTCGAGCGGCAGTTCCTGAGCGGCGAGCTCGAGGTGGAACTGGTGCCGCAGGGGACGTTTTCCGAACGGATGCGCGCGGCCGGCGCCGGCATCGGCGGCTTCTTCACGCCGACCGCCTACGGCACGCATCGTCGGCCGAGGGCAAGGAGACGCGGGTCATCGACGGCAAGGGCTATGTGCTCGAGACGCCGCTCCGCGCCGATTTCGCGTTCGTGCAAGGCCTGGAAGGGCGACCGGCTCGGCAACCTGGTCTACCGGCGCACCGCGCGCAACTTCAACCCGGTGATGGCCACCGCCGGCGACGCGTCACCATCGCCGAAGTCGAACAGCTCGTCGAGCCGGGCGCGATCGATCCCGATCACGTCGTCACGCCCGGCATCTTCGTGAAGCACGTCCTCCAGGGGGCGATCAGCTGACGAGAAGCGCGATCGACGAGAAGCGACCGAGCGCGGATCCGCGTGAGCGCGCTGGCGTAGCCTCAGCAGTGACATGACATCCGCGAACGCATCGTCGACGCGATCGCGCGCGAGCTGAAGGACGGCGACTACGTCAACCTGGGCATCGGGCATGCCGACGCTGGTCGCCAACTACGTGCCCGCCGGCGTGGACATCACGCTGCACTCGGAAAACGGCATGCTCGGCGTCGGCCCGTATCCGCGCGAGGACGAAGTCGATCCCGATCTGATCAACGCCGGCAAGGAGACCGTGACCGAGCTGCCGGGCTGCGCGTACTTCAGCAGCGCCGATTCGTTCGCGATGGTCCGCGGCGGCCACATCGACCTGACCGTGCTCGGCGCGCTGCAGGTCGATCAGGAGGGCAACCTCGCGAACTGGATGATTCCCGGCAAGATGGTGAAGGGCATGGGCGGCGCGATGGACCTCGTGGCCGGCGCCCGGCAGCGTCGTCGTCGCGATGGAGCACACGACCCGCGACGGCGGCCACAAGATCCTCACGCGCTGCACGCTGCCGCTCACCGGCGCTGAAGGTCGTCAACCTGATCGTCACCGAGATGGCGGTGATCGAGGTGACGCCGGCCGGCCTGCGCTGCAGCGAAATCGCCGCCGGCACCACGATCGACCAGGTCGAGGCGGCGACCGGCGCCGATCTGATCGTCCCGACAACGGTGGGGACCTTCGAATGAAGCAGCGTGACGCCGTGATTCTGAGCGCCTGCCGCACGCCGATCGAGCTCGTTCGGCGGCGCGTTCAGGGATCTGTCGGCCGGTCGATCTCGGCGGCCATCGTCGATCCGCGAAGCGATCGCGCGCGCCGGCGTCGCGCCCGCCGACGTGGGCGACGTCATCATGGGGTGCGTGCTGCAGGCCGGCGCCGGCATGAACGTCGCGCGGCAGGCGGCGCTCAAGGCCGGGCTGCCGGTCGAGGTCCCGGGCGAGACGGTGAACCGCGTGTGCGGCTCGGGCCTGCAGGCGGTCGTGCACGCGGTCGAAGCCATCCGCGTCGGCTACGTCGACACGATCGTGGCCGGCGGCACCGAGTCGATGTCGAACGCGCCGTATCTGCTCAAGGGCGCGCGGTGGGGCTACCGCATGGGCCACGCCGAAGCGATCGACTCGATGCTGGCGGAAGGGCTGACCTGCGCGATCAACGCCTGCCACATGGGGATCACGGCCGAGGAGGTCGCCGGCCGCGCTACAACATCTCGCGCGCCGACCAGGACGCATTCGCCGCCGAGAGCCAGCGCGCGCGCGGCCGACGCGATTGCGGACAGGCCGCTTCAAGGCCGAGATCGTGCCGGTCGCCGATTCCGCAGCAGAAGGGCGACCCGATGCCGGTTCGACACGGACGAGTATCCCGCGCGCGGGCACGACGGTCGGAGAAGCTCGCCGCGCCTGAAGCCGGCGTTCAAGCAGGACGGATCGGTCGACGGCTGGGAACGCGTCAGGCATCAACGACGGCGCCGCGGCGCCGTCGTGGTCACGACGGCCGAGAAGGCCGGTAGAGACGGAGCGCCGCCGCTGGCGCGAGATCGTGTCGTATGCGTCCGACCGGCGTCGATCCCAGGATCATGGGAATCGGGCCGGTCCCGGCGGTGCAGGAAGGCGCTCGAGCGGGCCGGCCTGACGATCGATGCACATCGATCTGTTCGAGCTGAACGAAGCCTTCGCCGCGCAGTCGCTGGCCGTCGTCCGCGAGCTCGGCGCTCGACCCGGCGAAAGTGAATGTCAACGGCGGCGCGATCGCGCTCGGGCCATCCGATCAGCGCCAGCGGCGCGCGGGTGCTGACGACGCTGATCTCACGCCCTGCGTGCGAGGAAGCTGCGCTACGGCGTCGCGGCGCTGTGCATCGGCGGCGGGATGGGGATTGCGATGATCGTGGAAAATCCAGAATCAGAATGAAGAACTAGGAATTGCCGGACGAATTCCGAATTCTGATGGTGCGAATTCTCAACTGCGCGTAGAGGCGAGCGCTTCGATGAGATGATCGCGGCGGCGACGCGTGCCGCCGAGCCAGCCGAGTGCTGCGGCGCTGCTGCGGCACGCCCGGCGCGATCGCGGAGGCGGCTCCCACTCGCAATCTGCGCCGGCGACCTGAACCGGTTCCTGATCGATCCGGAAGAGCACATCGTCGCCCGGCGTGAGCGGCGCCGGCGTGGCCTCGAGCTCGTCGGTTTCTATCATTCCCACCTGCATTCACCGCGCGGTGCCCTCCGCCACCGATCTGGCCGGAGGCCGCTTATCCGGATCATTTCCATGCGATTGTGAGCCTGGTTGCCGAGCCGGCGCTCGCATGGCTTTATCGGCTCGAGAGCGGAGGTTCGTTGAGGTCGCGCGTTCGTGACCGAATTCGTGAAGGTCGCCGTGGAGGTCGCTGTGAAGGTCGTATCGTGAGCGTCCCGCCGACTAGTCGAACCAGCGCGCCCCAGGTCGCACCGCCGATCGTCACCCGGCGCCGCGCCGACTTCCTTGTTGCGGCGTTTCAAGCGAAAGAAGATCTTCTGGCTGCCCTCCCGCTGAAAGACGCTGAACGGTAAAGCGGCGCTTGATCTCGCCCTTTGCCCGCTTCATACGGCTCGCAGTCCACCGTGGTCTCGACGTCGTGCGTCACCCCAGTCCCACGAAATCGTCGGGCAGCATTTCTCGAAATCGTTTGCGCCCCCACGAGCTCGGCCGCGAGCACGATGCGCGCAGGGGCGACCGCCACGAGCGGTTGCGCGCGGAGGATGATGCGCGGCCGCGGATTCTCCTTCGATCCTTCGAGGTGTTCTGCGTTTCGCGCGCGCCACTTCCGGCGCTGTGAGCAGCGCAAGTACCTGCCGCAGCGGCCAGCGGAGTCGGTATCGTCGGTGGTGCATCGATCGTGGCCTCGCAGACTGTGGTCCCTGCACGCATTGTAGTAGTCCGCGGTGGGCCGGGCAACCCTCTCATCAGCGATAGTAGTCGAATGTCCTCTTGCCACGACTTCACCATCGATCTTGAGCACGGACGCCGCTGCCGGCCGTCGATGCCGATTTCCCTGATCGTCCCGTGGTTCGAAGGCGAAGGCCCCCGAAGCGGTTCCGCGGACTCGACTAGGCCAACGGGCGGCCAGCTGGCGCGCGCGATCGTGGCCAACGGAGTTTGCCGCGCATCCCTTCGATCAGTTCATCACGCCGATCGTCGACGCGGAACTGGAAGGCCGCACGTGTCGCGCCTGGTCGGCGCCGGTGTCATCGGTAGCGGCGTTCGGTCCGGAACTGGCGCGCAAGCTGGCTGCACTTATGCCCCGGCCGGCGCCAGCGGCGGGTCGGCAAGCCTTGCGTTTGCGACTCCCCGCGGGCTGCGCGCGACCCTGCCGGCGACTCTGACCTCGCCGGCTTCGCGGCAGGCGGATCGCCGAAGGGCTCACCCTCGGCGAGTTCAACGTCGGGAGCTTGCAAGACCGTCGATCCGCCCCCGCCTCGGCGTGCCGCGCCACGATCGTGCTACCCCGACGCTGCCGCCGCCCGAGTCCGCCCGAATCGTCCTCGATCGCGGCCGCGTCTTGGCGAGTCGCAGCAATCTCGCGCGCGAGCTCGCCAACGAGCCCGGCAACACGCTGACGCCCCGCGAGTTCGCGAGCGCGGCGCGGCCACTCGCCAGCGAGGCGCGGCGTCAGCGGTCGAGATCCTCGACGAGACGCAGATCGCGGAGCTCAGCATGGGTCTGCTGCTCGGCGTCGCGCGCGGCAGCAGCGAGCCGCCGCGCCTGATCGGTGTTCCGCTACGACCCGCCCGGCGCGCCGCCGGCGCCGGTGCTCGGTCTGGTCGGCAAGGGCATCACGTTCGACACCGGCGGCATCTCGATCAAGCCGGCCGACGGCATGGAGCGGATGAAGGACGACATGGCGGGCGGCGCCGCCGTCGCCTGCGCGATGCGCGCGATCGCGCTGCTGCGGCGCCCGATCCGCGTCATCGGCGTCGTGCCGACGACCGAGAACATGCCTGGCGGCCGCGCCGATCAAGCCGGGCGACATTCTCGAGCGCGCGAGCGGCAAGACCGTCGAAGTGATCAACACGGACGCCGAGGGCCGCCTGATTCTCGGCGACGGCCTGTGGTACGCGCGGCAGCTCGGGCGCGACGCATCTGGTCGACGTCGCGACGCTGACCGGCGCGTGTCGTCGTCGCGCTCGGCAAGACGACCAGCGGGCTCTTCGGCACGCCGGACGGCTGGGTCGAGCAGCGTCCGCCGCGTCGCGCGATCGCGCCGGCGATCGCGCGTGGCCGATGCCGGTGTTCGACGAGTACAACGAGCAGCTCGAAGAGCGAGATCGCCGATTTCACCAACACCGGCGGCCGGCCGCGCCGGCGCGATCACCGCGCGCGATGTTCCTGAAGGAGTTCACCGGGCGGCCTGCCGTGGGCGCACATGGACATCGCCGGCACCGCATGGTTCGAGGAGGCGCGCCCATACATGCCGAAGTGGCGACCGAGCTGGCGTGGCTGGGCGTAACGCCTGACCTGGGCTCGCGCTCAGCGCCGACTCCTGGCCGAAGTGAACCCGCAAGATCCGATCATCGTCAAGATTGTCGAGCCCCGGAACGTTCCGCAGGGCCTCGCGCGACGTTCTTCTGGGGGCAATCGGGCTCGACCGGCGTCCGCGCTGCTCGCGATCACAGCGGGGGTCGTGTGGCCGGGGTGTCTGTTCTGGTCGGAGATCGATGGGCGACATGAAATGACGAATGAGGTGTCAGATTGCAGATTGAATTGCAGATCGTCGGTAATCACCTCGCGATGACGTCTGCAACTCAATCTGAAACAACAATCTGAAATCTGCAATCTCGCGCATCTATTGCTGCGCGACCTTGTTCTCGGCCCTTCAGCGACGCCCGGTAGTTCCGAATCGCGTCGAACAGCGCGTCGGCAATGCGACGATAGGCGGGCTCCCTTCAACAGCTTCACGTCCTCGTCATTCGTCAAGAACGAAATCTCCGCCAGCACGCTGGGCATCGCCAACGCCGATCAGGACGACGACGCCCGAAGGGCGCCTGCTTGACCCCGAGATCCTTGATCGGTCTTGATTCGGCACGTCTGCAGGCGTCAATCATCGCGCGACTGTGGTGGCGAAGTCGCGCGATTCGTCGAGCTTGTTGCTGAGCGCGATCGCCTTCACGAGATCCGGCAGAGCGCCCATCGCCCGCCCGGAAGCCGCGTTCTCGCGCGCGGCAACCGCTTCGGCGATCCGGGTTGCTCGCGAAGTTGAGGAAGTCAGGCTCCCTACGCCGCGCGCCGCGGCTGGGGCTCGCGTTCGCGTGATCGAGAGGAAGAGATCCGCGCCCGCTTCGCGGTTCGCAATCAGGTTCGCCCTGAAGAGGCACGTATGTAATCGGTCCGCCGCGTCAGGACTGACCTCCGACGCGCGGGACCTTCGCGAGGAGCCGCCGACGACGAAGCGCGATGTCGAGGCACGAGTTCTGCTTCGTCCGTCCCACTGCCGGCGGCGCCCGGGTCGTGGCCTCCGTGGCCGGGATCGATGACGATGCGCTGAGACGCCTGAGGCCGAGCCGACGCCGCGATGGAAAACCCGCCGGCGAGAGTCGCTCGTCGGTGGCCGCGTCGCGATCGGAGCCGAGCGGCGCAATGTCGATCGAGCTGAGGAGCGGGAGCGCCGGGTCCTGGCCGCGGCACGTCGCGCAGCAGCGTTGAACCTGCTGGGCGGGGGCGGAGCACCTGGGAGCGCATGGACCGAGTCGGGAGCCAGCGCTCCTGCCATGGCAGCGGACCGGCGCGGCAACCGGGGCGCGTGGAAAGACACGGGGCGGCAGCCGCGGCGCCCTCCGGGCGAGTCCTGGGCGTAGCGCGAATGCAATCGATGACGAGGCGGTCACGGGCTGTAAAGGGATACACGCTGTAGCTCGAGATGCCGGCCACATCGAGGACGACGCGGTCCGTGTTGTTCGGATGGCGCTCCACCCGGACCTGGCGCACCAGGTCGGCATCACCCTCCGAAGCGAATCGTGCGATCGACGCAACCCCGCGGACGCGCGGGTCGTCGTCAGGTCGACGAATACACGCGCCGGATGTTCCAGCCGTTCGTCGTGAAGTGCGACTTCGCTGTCGAGTCTCGATCGTCACGCGGACCGCATCGGGCAGAACGGTTCGGCGGATGTCCCCTGATGGTGGCGAGCCTCGCTGCGGCGCTTCGCCGGCGCCGAGGAACGCGTCGGCTCGGAGGGGAGGCGACGGACGTGTCGGCGCGGGGGAGCAGCGAGGTCGACCTGGGCGAGGGGCCGAGGTCACCCGGCCGGCGAAGCTTGCTGGTCGGATACCCGAAGCGAGCGCCGGCAGAAGGCGATTGCGCGCGGCCTTCTCGTGCTCGTCGCCAAACTTCCTGAAGGTATCCAGGGCGAGCTGTCCGGCGTGCCAGAGCGCATCGTCGCCGGAGCCGCTCGCCGGATAGCGCCGCACGATCGTTTCGAAGTCGCCCACGACCGACGCGGGCCGCCTTGATCGTCGTGGGGTCGCGTCCGTCCGCCAGCGCCGTTCCGGACCGCCCGCTCTTTGGCGAGCGCGTCGCGCCATCGACTGCACGGTCAGATTCTGAGCGCTGAGCGGCCAGAGCTGACAGCACCACGGCGGCCAGTGCGCACGGAAGGAGCCGGGCTCGTTTCGGGGCGGCGTGGACTGGTCATCTCATTTGCGTGTCGACTTCCTCGAAGTAGGACTTGTCGACGAGCACCTCGCGCGCCTTGCCGCCGGCGGCGGGCGACACGAGCCCTTCCATCTCCATCATGTCCACGAGGCGCGCCGCGCGGCTGAAGCCGATGCGCAGCCGCCGCTGCAGATAACGAGATCGACGCCTGGCCGCTCTGACACCACGATGCGCGCCGCCTCGTCGTAGAGGTCGTCTTTCTCCATTTCGATGCCGTCGATCGAGCGGACTTCTCCTCGGCGGTGATCGTTCTCGTCGTAGGTCGGCTTGCCCTGCTTGCGCAGGAAGCTGGCCAGCCGCGCGCTTTCCTGCTCCGAGATGTACGGGCCGTGGAGCCGGATGAAACGCGACGAGGCCGGCGGCAGGAAACAGCATGTCGCCGCGGCCCAGCAGCTGCTCGGCGCCGTTGCCGTCGAGGATCGTGCGCGAGTCGATCTTCGACGACACGCGGAACGAGATCCGGGCCGGCAGGTTGGCCTTGATCGAGCCCGGTGATGACGTCCACCGACGGCCGCTGCGTCGCGAGAATCAGATGAATGCCGACGGCGCGCGCCATCTGCGCCAGGCGCGCGATCGATTCTTCGACCTCGTTGCTGGCCACCATCATCAGGTCGGCCAGCTCGTCGATCACCACGACGATGAACGGCAGCAGCCTTGCGGCGTTCGCCGTCGGTCGGCGTCCGCCGTTCCGGCGATCGCCTGCGCGGACGTTGCGGTTGTACTGCTCGATGTTCCGGACGCCCTCGGCGGCCAGCGTCTTGTAGCGCTCTTCCATCTCCCGCACCGCCCAGCGCAGCGCGTTCGCGGCCTGCTTCGGATCGACGACAACCGGCGTCAGCAGGTGCGGGATGTCTTCGTACATGCCGAGCTCGAGGCGCTTCGGATCGATCATGATCATCCGCACATCGTCCGGCGTCGCGCGGTAGAGGATGCTCGTGAGCATGCGCGTTGATGCCGACCGACTTGCCGGCGCCGGTCGAACCGGCGATCAGCAGGTGCGGCATCGGCCGCGAGGTCGGCGACGTACGGCTCGCCGTGAATCGTCTTGCCGAGCGCGATCGTCAGCTTCGACGTCGACCGCGCGATAGACGTCCGGACTCGAGCAGCTCGCGCAGCGAAGATCTGCTCGCGATGTGCGGTTCGGGATCTGGATGCCGACGGTCGACTTGCCCGGGATGCGATCGATCAGCACCGACTCGGCCTGCATCGCCAGGACAGAGGTCGTCGGCGAGGCCGGTCACCTTCGAGTACTCTCACGCCCGGCGTCCGGCTTGAACTCGAACGTCGTGACGACCGGCCCGGGTGGATCTGCACGACCGAGCCCTCGACGGAGAACTCGCGGCACTTCTCCTCGAGCAGCCGCGCCGCCGTCCATCAACTCGCGCTCGTCGATCTTGCGTTCGGTCTTGGGCGCATCGAGCAGCGCGAGCGGCGGCAGGGCGTAGTCGCCTTTGCGCCGCTCCGCCGGCGCCTTCGCCGTCGGCTTCGGGATCGGGCAGCGGCAGGACAGGAGCGCCGGCATGGTCGACCTGGCGGCTGGCGCCGTCGGACGTCTCGCTCACCGGCGCCGGGGCGCGTGCACGGTCGTGTCGGCGTCGCCCGCTTTCCCGCTTTCGTGCGCGGCCGCGACGCATCGGCGGGACGTCGCGGACAGCGGCGGCCGGTTGCCTTGATTTCCGGCGGCGGCGCGCCTTCTTCGTGTGCTTCGCGATGACGTCGCGCCGCTGCTTTTCCCGGCGTCGCTCCTCGCGCCACTCGCGGAACGCGGCGAGCGCCTTCGCGCCGCCGTGCGTGAGCCATCGCGACCATGCCCAGCGAACAGGCGGCCGAAGGAGAACTGCGTCGAGATGATGGTCGACAGCGCGATCAGCGTCAGCACGACGATGACCGATCCGGTGCGGTTCAGGTAGCTCGGACAGCTCGAGCGCAGCCATTCGCCGGCGTAGCCGCCGGCGCGCGGACGCCCTGCCGGCGGCCTCGGTGCCGTGCGACCACGAGGCTGAGGAACGCGCTCGAGCAGGCGAAGCAGCAGCCCTGCGCCGATCGCTTTCGTTCCGGCGGCGTCGAGCCGGCGGCACCAGAAGTAGTGCCACCCGATCACGACCAGGAGCGCCGGAACCAGATAGGCGGCGTAGCCGACGAGCTGAAACGAGAGCTCGGCGAGAAACGCCCCGACGCGGCCGGCGAAGTTGGCGGGCGCCGCACGCGGTCCGGTGCTGAAGAACCAGACCGGGTCGCTTGGCATCGTAGCGTGGCAAGCGCGACGATCCAGATGAGGGCGGCCGCAAACAAGCGCGACGCCCAGGAACTCGCTGACCCGGCGCGAGACCGTCGATCCCTTCACGTAATCAGATCTCCATGATGACCGGCAGCACGAACGGGCGCCGGCCGGAACGCTTGCGGAAGAAGCGGCGCAGCTCCACGCGCACCTTCTCCTTGATGAGGCCCTGATCGGTGCGCTCTTCGACGCTCGCCTGTTCGATCGACCTCGCCAATGAGGCGCGCCCCGTCGGCGAGCAGCTCCTCGCTGTTCTCCATCACGAAGCCGCGCGTGATGATGTCGGGCACGCCTTCGATGCGCGCCGGTCTGCTTGTTGATCGGCGACGACCGGCACGACGAGGCCGTCCTCGGCGAGATGGCGCCGATCGCGCAGGACCTCGTCGCCGACCTCGCCCGTCTGCGTGTCGTCGATGAGGACGCGCCCGACCGGCGCCTTGCCCGCGATCCGGCCGCCCGTTTCGTCGAAGTGCAGGACGTCGCCGTTCTCGACGAGCAGAATCTCCGGCTTCGGCGTCGCGCCCGGCGAACACGCGCCGGCAATCCGCGCGTGCTGCGCCAGCTGGCGGTACTCGCCGTGCACCGGCACGAAGTAGCGCGGGCGCGCACGAGCGACAGCATCAGCTTCAGTTCTTCCTCGCTGCCGTGCCCCGACACGTGGACGTGCTTGATCGCCCTCGTGGATGACGTCCAGCGCCGCGGCGCGCGATGTGGTTGATGACGCGGCCGATCGCCTTCTCGTTGCCGGGGATCGACCGCGCCGAGAACACCACGGTGTCGTCCGGCGCCAGCTTCACGTAGCGGTGGTCGTCGATCGCGATGCGCGACAGCGCCGACATCGGCTCGCCCTGCGAGCCGGTCGCCAGGCACAGGACGTCCTGCGCGGGATAGCCGGCGACCTCGGAGTCGCGAATCTGCACGCCGGCCGGGATCCGCAGATAGCCGAGCCGCTGCGCGATCTCGCGAGTTCTCGCATCATGCCGCGGCCGACGAACGCGACCTTGCGATCGAACTGCGCCGCCAGATCCACGAGGATCTGCATGCGGTAGATGCTCGACGCGAACGCCGCGACGATCAGGCGGCCCGTCGCGCTCGTGAAGATCTCCTCGAACGCCTCGACGACCTCGGTCTCCGACCCGGTGAAGCCGCGGCGATCGATGTTCGTGCTGTCGGCAAAGAGCGCCAGCACGCCGGCGGATCCGAGCTCCGCGAAGCGGTGGACGTCGAAATGCTCGCCGTCGATCGGCGTCTGGTCGATCTTGAAGTCGCCGGTGTGGACGATGACGCCGACCGGCGTGTGAATCGCCAGCGCGACGCAGTCGGGCATGCTGTGCGTGACGCGGATGAACTCGACGGTCGAACGGCCCGATCGTCACGCGATCGCGCGGGCGCGCACCGGCCGTGCAGTTCGACGCCGTCGATGGCCGTGCTCGCGCGAGCTTCGGCTCGACCAGCGCGAGCGTCAGCGGCGTCGCCGTAGATCGGTCCGTCGAGCAGGCGGCACCACGTGCGGCACCGCCGCCGATGTGATCCTCGTGCCCGTGCGTCAGCACGAGCGCCGACGCGCGCCCTTCTGCTGCAGATAGGTCAGATCCGGAATGATCCGATCGACGCCCAGCAGCTCGGGGTCCGGGAACATCACGCCGGCGTCGACGACGATCGTGGTCTCGCCCCAGCTGAGCGCGAGCATGTTCATGCCGAACTCGCCGAGACCGCCGAGCGCCACGACTTCGAGCATGGTGAGTTTGAGCTGACTTAACGCACGGAGATTAAACCCACACCGGCACTGTCCCTGGCGGGACGGTTTCCCGCGTGAAGGGAGCCGCACTGCCGGCGGCTCAATCAGGCTGCTGGGAGCGCCTGAAACCAAAAGAGGCGGGATGGCAAACGGTCCGGCTGAAGCCGGGACATACCTACTATCGAGTCGTCACGTCATGCTCTCCAGCCCCCGTGTGCATCTTCGCCTTGTCCAGAAGCGTCGGCGGACGGACAACACTCGGCGGATGAACAAGATAGGAGCTAACTATAGCACAGCTCCATCGCCGGTGCGAATGGCCGGGCCGACACGTACACGAGCCGTTCGAACGCATCCATCGGTCGCCGCCGAAGGGCCTGGTCCGCGTCAGCAAAACGCATCGGCCAGCCGCACGAGACTCGGCAATCTCGAGTGTTTCTGGCCGCCGCCGGCCGTCCAACCCAGCGTGTCGCAGGACCTCGGCCACTTGAACGCCGCTGGAAGGTGGATAGGCGAGCAGGGCATTTGTCAGGGTCTTGCGGCGTCTCGTGAAGATGGCCTGGGTGAGCTTCTCGAAAACGAGAGCTCGTCTCTTGCAGGGGGCTCGTCGGGGTGAAACTGGAGCCGGACGACGGCGGAGTGGACGTTCGGCGCCGGGCGGAACGCCCCCGGCGGAAGCGACAGGAGGCGCTTGACGTCGGCGCCGTGGCGCGCGAGCACGCTGAGATGCCCCGTACTCACGGGTGCCGGGTGAAGCCACGAGCCGGTCCGCGACCTCCCGCTGCGAGCATGACGGTCGCGTCCACCAGCGGGATGCCGTCGCGATAGAGCTCGATCGAGCTTGAACAGCATCAGGGACGCGACGTTGTAAGGAAGGTTCCCGGCGACGCGCACGCGCGCCGGAACGCCGCGCCTTCGTGCGCCAGCCCGTTCCGGACGCGGTCCGCGGTGAGATCCAGAAAGTCGCCCTCGACGATCGCCAGATTGGGTGGGGCGTTCCTCGCAGGTCAAACGCGAGGTCGCGGTCGATCTCGAACGCCACGACACGCCCCACCGCGGCCGCCAGCGGCCTCGTCAGCGCGCCGCAGCCGGGACCGATCTCGATGAACGTCTCCGAGGCCTCCGGCTCAATCGCCCGGAGAATCTTGTCGACCCATGGCCGTTCGAGGAAATGCTGTCCGAATCTCTTCTTCGCGAACCGCGGGCGATCAGGTGGCATGTCGGCGCCAGAAGCTTCTCCTCAATCTCCTCGATCTGTTCCTCGCTCAGGCCAAAGTAGTGGCCGATTTCGTGAGATCAGTGTTTCGCCAATCGACACGACGAGATCGTCCTCATCGTCGGCCTCGCGCTCGTGGGGTCCTTGAAAGAGCAGGATGCGATCCGGCAGAGCATTGCCGTAGTCCCAGCGGCGTTCGGTAAGCGGGGTGCCCTGATAGAGCCCGAACAAGGTATCCGGCGGCTCGATCTCCATCTCGCGAAGCAGATCGCGCCCCGGTTCGTCTTCGACCACGATGACGAGATTGGTCATGGCGTCGCGGAAGCGCTGCGGGATGCCGGCGAGCGCGTCGGCCACGAGGCGCTCGAAGCGGGGGCGGTCCATCAGCGGCGGCGCGCCGCCCCTCCTCGCCCCTTTCCCGCCTCTTGCCCGGGGTGGCACGCGTGCCGGTCGCGCCTTGTCTCCGGCGGCTCGTCGCGTGCCGGTCGCCAGGCGCATCGCGCTCCTGCTCGAGAGCGAGAAAGTAGTCGCAGTCGTCCCGAACGGCGCACCTGATCGCAGAGCGGCTTCGGCTTGCAGATCCGACGTCCGTGAAGGATCAGGGTGTCGGACGTCCGGGTCCACCGGCTCGGCTGGCATCGCCGCGCACAACTGCTCGCTCGACGACTTCCGGATCTGTCGGAATCGGCGATGCCGATGCGGTTCGCCACGCGCAGCACATGACGATCGACCGGCAGCCCAGGCACGCCGAGCGCGTGGCCGAGCACGACGTTCGCCGTCTTGCGGCCGACGCCCGGGCAGCTTCGACAGAGCGCCGTCCATGTCGGCCGGCACCTTCGCCGCCGTGGTCGCTCGACGAGCGCCCGCGCCATGCCGATGAGCGCTTTCGATTTCGCGCGGAAGAAACCGGTCGGAGTGAATCATGCGGCTCCGAGGTCGCGCGGCGTCGCTTTCGCCAGCGCGCGCGCATCGGCATAGCGTTCGAACAGCGCCGGCGTGACCATGGTTCACGCGCTGATCGGTGCGACTGGGCGGAGAGGATGGTCGCCGCCAGCAGCCTGAACGCGTTGCGATAGTGGAGCTCCGTGTCGGCGTCGGGATGCTGCGTTTCCAGCTTGTCGAGGATGTGGCGGGTCTCGACGGCGATTTCATGACAATGGGTGACTAGAGTTGCGAATCGCGAGTTGGTGAGTGGAGAATTCGTACAGTGTCAACCTGTTAGCCTCCAGCTTCAGTGCATCGGTCCCGCGCCTTTGTTCCAGCCGACGTTGCTGTACGACTCCGTGAACACGCGCCAGTGTTCCTGAAGCGCGGCGATGAGGTTCGGCACGAACTGCACTGGGCACGACGACCTTGACGCGCACCGGCGCGCGGACGCACGTGCTCGGACTCCGCCTCCTTGATCTCCTTGTCGGAGAGCGGCATCACCTCGCAGAAGGTGAGCGTGAAATCGAACGGCGTGTGGGCGATCGAGCAGAAGTTCGAGTAGGTCCGCGGCGTCGGTCGCCGGCAGGTTCATCCGCCGGGACGATGGTGAAGTTGATTTGCTCGGGGCTGATCGGGCATGCGCAGTTCAGCTGCAGCTCTCAGCTGTCAGCAGCTCTACAGCTGACAGGCTTGCTCATGCGTGTGACTCGCAGTCGCCTTCAGTGCCGAGCTGTCAGTCTGAGAGCTGACAGCTGACAGCCGATAGCTCTGATCGAGTATGCTCCGCATCACCCCGACGACGACGCCCTGGATCTGCACCTGATCCGGTTCGGCGAAGATCGGCTGCATCGCGGCGTTCGCCGGCTGCAGGCGGATCTTGCCGCCCGGGATCGCGGTAGAACTTCTTCAGCGTCACGTCGGAGCCGCGCAGCAGCGCGATGACCATCTCGCCGTTGTCGGCGGTCTTGCGATCCTCGACGACGACGAAGTCGCCGTCGCGGATCTGCTCGTCGATCATCGAATCGCCGCGGACGCGCAGCACGTAGGTGTCGCGCTTGCCGACCAGATCCTCGGGCACCGCGATCGTTTCGTTCGACGCGACCGCCTCGATCGGCACGCCGGCCGCGACGTAGCCGAGCAGCGGCAGCTCGACGGCGCGGCCGCCGGTGCGCGTCGGGACCATCTCGACCGATCGGCTGCGATTCCACGCGCGCTTGATGAAGCCCTTCTCCTGCAGGTTCGTGAGGTGCTTGTGCACCGTGGCGAGCGAAGAGAGGCCGAAGCGCCGGCCGATTTCCTCGAGGCTCGGCGCGTAGCCGTGCTGCTGGATGAACTCGTTGAGGTAATCGAGGATCTCGCGCTGCCGTTTGGTGAGCGGAAGCATCGGCGCACTCCTGGGCGCGGGAAGGGAGCCACGCTCCGGTCCTGCCTCGATATTGGTGCCAGCACTATACGCAAAAGAAAGGCGAAGGTCAATGACATAGAGTATGCTATTGACGGCAAACAGCGGAGATTTCAGCCTCGCGGGTGGAGGTCATGCGTATGCCTTTTCAGGTGCCGGCCAGGGACGGAAAGCGCTGCGACGTCGCCGGCCTAGGCCTCAACAGCGTCGACCTCGCTGGCGGTCGTCGCCGGAGCACTCCGACACGCAACACCAAGCAGCGGCTCCAGCGATTCGCCCAGGCTGCCGGGCGGCCAGACCGCGCGACCGCGATGGTCCGTGTGCGCGAAGCTGGGATGGACGCGCGCGCTATATCGGCAGCTTCGGCGACGACGAGGTAGGGCGCGTTGCGCGCGCGACAGCCTGATTCGCGAAGGTGTGGACATCGGGCCGTCCCGGACCGTGCCTGGCGCCACCAACCAATTCGCCATCGTGTTGGTCGATGCGCGCTCCGGGGAGCGAACGGTGCTCTGGCACCGCCATCCCGGCCTTACGCTGGAAGCAGTCGGCCGTTGCCGGCAGAGCGCGGTCACCTCGGGCCGGTCTGTTGGTCGTCCGACTGCCATCGAGACGGCCGCCGCCGACGCAGGCGGCGCGCCTCGCGCGCGCGGCGCGTATTCCCACCATCATCGACGTCGAGCGCGTTCGTCCGGGCATCAACGACCTGCTCCAGCAGATTGACGCGATCATCGCCGCGCAGGCATTTCCGAGCGGAGCTGACCGGCTACGAAGAGCCCGGCCGCGCGCTCGAAGCGATGGCACGCGAGTTCGACGCGCCGCTGGTGTGCGTCACGCTTGGAGCGGAGGGCAGTCTGGCACGAACGGGCGGGCGCGAGGTCCGCACCGCCGCATTTCAAGTGGACTGCGTTGACAGCACTGGCGCCGGGGACGCGTTCCGCGGCGGCTTCGCCGCCAGGTGCCTGCGGACACCAAACGGGGATATCGAGGACGATGCTTCGATATGCAAACGCCGTCGCGGCGCTCAACTGCCGTGCGCTCGGCGCGCGCAGCGCCATCCCACGCTCGAGGAAGTTGAGACGCTTCTGGCGACCGGCGGCTGAGACACGACCTTTCTTGAGACCTCGGGCGATGCTAGATTCTAGGAACACGAACCCGGTGCCTGACCACCTGCCCGAGGATCTCTTTGCGCGGCTCGAACGCGAGCGGCTCGACGCCGATCGGCGCTACAACGACGCGTTGACCGAAGTGGATCGCGCCATCCGGATGGCGCCCCTTCTGCCCAGGAGTGCCACGTCCATTCGACGAGACGCGCGTGGCCGATCTCAATGCGGCGTGGGACATCCTGGAGCATGAGAGTCCCGGTGGTGGACCGCTCGCTCAAAGGGGCGGTTGCGCGGATTCATCTGGCGGCTGATAGGACCGCCCCCTCGAAACGCAGCGGCGGTTCAACGGGGCCCTTGTTGGACCACGTGAACCGCAATGCCGCTGCCGAGCGAGAATGGCCGCGCGCAATCGCCATCCTGCTGGAAGTCGTTGGCCGGGAGTCCAGCGAGCTGGCGCGGTTCCACTCGTTGCTGGTGCAGTACTCTGCAGACCATCACCGCCTACATCGACAGCAAGGATCGAAGCCTTGGCGGGCCCGAGCTCGCGAAGGCGGCTCGCGATGACGGAACAGCGGATGCTGGCGCTGAAGCGCGAGCTCGACGGGGATGGGTGGCGCCCGCGCCCGCAGGGACTAGCGGACCCGCGCCCGGCGGAGCCTTTGCCGGAACAATCGATTCGCTGACGTACCTCGGCTTCGAGGATCAATTTCGCGGGTCCCAGCCGGCCGTCCGCAGTCGCGTCGCGGACTACGTGCCGATTTTTTCGGGAGCATCCGATGTGGTGGACGTCGGCTGCGGCCGCGGCGAGCTGCTCGGTCTGCTGCGCGCCGCGCGGCGCGACGGCCCGCGGCGTGGACGCCAGCCCGGCCATGGTCGAGCTGTGCCGGGCGCGCCGGGCTCGACGTCGAGCAGGGCGACGCGCTGGGGTATCTCGAGCGCCAGCCGTGACGGCAGCATCGGCGGGCTGGCCGCGATCCAGGTCGTCGAGCATTTCGCGCCGGCGTATCTGCATGCGCGTTCCTCGAAGACGGCGTACCACAAGATGCGGGACGGCGCGCCGCTCGTGCTCGAGACGATCAACCCGGCCTGCTGGATGGCGTTCTTCGAAACGCTACATCCGCGACCTGACCCATCAGCGGCCGCTGCATCCCGACACGCTGCGCTACCTGGTGCAGGCGAGCGGCTTCACCCATGTGGACGTCCGGTTCCGGCAGCCGGTTCCGGGCAGAGGGCCGGCTCGATCGTCGTGCCGGAACCCGCCGGACGTCGGCGGCTTCACCCCCGACAGGCCTCGCGCCCAGGTCGCGGCGGCGCTGAACGCCCAGGCCGACAAACTGAACGCCCGGCTGTTCTCGTCGATGGACTACGTCGTGATCGCGCGGCGCTGGTGGCGTGTCTGCTAGAGCGGCCTGCAATTCCACCTTGGTAGGCCAGTGTCGGCGCTGCCGCCGTCGCCGGCTCTACGCCTTTGCTGGACCGAAGCGGACCGCCCGTGGCTGGCGGGTCCCTCCCCTCACCCCAGCGCTGCAGCCACGTCCGCGCTCCCGGCGGACACTACGTCGCATGTGCAACCGAGACTCTAGCCACTGGTAACATTTCCTCGAGTCGGACCGGGTCTGGCGATCCGAGGCCAGGGGTGCGCGGTGAACGCGCTCCGGGAACCCGGCGGCTCAACGCGGACCGTAGCCCCTCTCGACCCCTTGGAGACCCAGGGGCGATCGGCATGGCTCCGAAGCGACGTTACGTGGATGCGCCCGCAGGCGCGCGGCAGCCGGAATGGGATCTCACCGTGGTGCGTCCAGACAGCAGAGGCCGCCGCAGCTGGCCCGTCACGTTCGGCGATCGCGGCGGGGCCGACCTCGTGGCCGCATGTCTCCGCGGCCAGAACGGCGCGTTCGACGTCGTCGTCGAAGCGCCACCGCCGCGCGGTGTACCAGCTCTGCTACCGGTTCGTCGGCAGCCACGAGGACGCGAGCGACCTCTCGCGGGACGTCTTCCTCCGCGCGCATCGCGGGCTGCAGAAGGTTCCGCGGGCGATCCTCGCTGGCGACCTGGCTGTGCCGGATTGCCGTGAGACGTCAGCCTGAACCGGGTCAGCGCCAGAAGCCGCAGAGCGAGGCCCCTCGACGCGCGGCAGCAGCATGTCGATACGCGGACCGAGTCGCCGTCGAGCAGCCCTGATCCCGAGCGCCGAGCGTGCCGCTCGCGTTCGCCGCGGCGATCGCGGCAGCTGCCGCGCAAGCAGCGGGCGGTCGCTGATCCTGCGGATGTGCCCGCACGGAGATGTCGCGCCGGAAATCTGCCGAAGGTGGTCGGCAGCTCGGTCGGCGCTGGTCAAGGCGAAGACGTCTTTCACGCGCTGCAGAACCTCGAAGAAAGCTGCCTCGCCGGAGAGACTGTGTAAGCCATGCGTCATCTCACCGAGAGTGACCTTCTCGATCGCTCGCAGAGGGCGCGCTGGCTGAATCCTTCGGCCGGCCACCTCGCCTCCTGCGGGGGCGTGCCGGCGGCAGCTGATGGACTTGCGT
>ERZ1370068.6865-contig-5820_pt1 | contig 45456 bp, 52 predicted proteins | sample MGYA00561227_ERZ1370068 | MGnify/ENA primary metagenome ERZ1370068 (study PRJEB38410, sample SAMEA6850437) | metagenome | study: Metagenomic assessment of the ecological functions of the soil: analysis of the soil microbiota associated with the... | reverse complement strand
GTATGCTTCGTTCCCGATTTACGTATTGCTCAGGGCACCGGGCGCGCTCAGCCCCCGGGCGTTCTCACTGCTGCGGCTTCTGGGATGTGAAAGGTGGTGCCGTGGTGTCCTTACTGCTGCGCTGGCATGCTGGGCCCTTCAGTATCTCGATGCGGAATACCCACCGCATTGAACAGCAGCGCTAGCAGCTCGGTCTTGATTACGTCGCCGTAGATTTCGCCACCACAGTTACCGGTGGCTCTCCGGAGTATCGAAGGTGCCCGCCACGTAGCTCTTCGTTAGGCGTCGAGCGGGATACCCAGCTTCTGCCAGTTGTCGCTGTCGCGCATTGAGCCATCAGGCATCTGGCGCTTCGTATTCAATTGCCTGGCGCCATCACTCGCCCAGACGCTTTGAGCACGCGCGGCGACAGAGCCTTCGTAGTCCAGCTTGCCTCGTCGAGATGTCGCGCGTGGCGCCTGTCCGAACGATGCGGTAGCTAACGCCGGGGGTCGGTGAAGGTGTGCGTGCAGATCATTCCTTATTCCGATCCATAGGTTCGCGCGTGGATTACCAGCATCGCGCAGTTGACCAGCAGGATGCCCCAGAGGCCCCCGTTGATGTGATGATCCACCACGGCACTGCGCCACTATTCCGGCAACAGGCCCCAGCGCACCGATTTGTTTTCCGTAGAAGTACATGTGCCCACACGATGGTGAGGCCGCTGGCGAGCAGTTGAATGGGGTGTCGCTCACGCCCCGACGCCCACACAGCCAGAGGTCTGTTGTGGCAACTGCGGCGGTTCGATTTGCCAGGAGTACTCTTTCCGTGCGAACGATACGATCCCACCCCGCCCAGCTGCGCGGGTCATTACGGCACCATTGCGCAGCTCCGGGCGTGGTAGGGCGTCGGCGCGCGCAACGCGCTATCAAGCGCGTAGTCAGTACGTCGTCAGTGGTGAACTCCTCGTTATTGCGCCACCTCCGCGGCGCGTACTCCATCATCGCCATCCAATCAGGGTTAGCGTTCCCTACCCTCCTGATGGCCTCACGCTTCGCGACCACAGCTTCTTCTAATTTGGCGTCCATAGTATCGGTTCCTTCTTCTTCTTGCCTTTAATCGTCCCAGCGGAGAATGCGGGCCAAGCGGGCGTTGCGGAGTGCGTCGTCTGCGGTGAGACCGGCCTTCTCGTAGGCTTTCACGACCTCGAGGCCACATCGGATAAACGTCGGCGCACTTGCCACCGTTAGACCACTTGGTGGTGTCAAGATTTTACCTCAGCCTTCACTGGCCCAATCGCAGGACAGCCCTTGCAGCAGCCATCGCTCGTGTCCCCAACGAGGGTCTGGTACATGTGCCAGTAGTCGGCCGCAGTCGGGTCTATGGTCACGGGTATTTCCGTTCAAATGCGGGCCGGGATGGTCTTCATGTCCTTGTCTTGGGACACGATGTGCAGTTAGCTCCCGGCTTGGGCAGCTAGGATGCCCATCACGTCATCAGCCTCCAGCCCCGGAAACGCTTGGGTGCTGTAGGTGCCTTCAGCTCCTGCCGGAGAGAGGCGTAACAAGAGCGGCTTTGCTTCTCCTGTCCGGCTAGCCTTGTACGAAGGATCGATAGCTAACCTGAAGTTGGGCGTATCGTGGTGCCAGAAACTTTACGTCCTGCGTGTGGAAGCGCTGCGCCAGCCTATCAATAGAGCCGAGTCAGCCCAACACGCCGCCTCGTTAGACTGAAGGACGTGGTTGTAATCGTCCCATCGGATGTCTGGATTCGTTAGCTACGCACGCCCTGAAGAGGTACTCGTCGCCGTCGATCAACAGGGTGGTCAGCGAGCACCCCCCGGCATCTTCTGCGCGATACCCACGGTGGACGCCCGGTTCATTGTGAACTGCACAAGCAACTCATCGCCCCGGTAGAAGCTAAGAGATTTACCTTGTCGTCCGCGCGGGTGACCTGAACATCGAACTGGCCCCGCGTACTCGTGGTACTGCCCGTCCATTGGAAACGCCCCAGCCCTCGATCCACTTTGATGGGTGGTGGGGCTCGAATGCTGCGGCTTTAAGCGGCGCAGATTCAGCATCGGCGCGGGCGTATGCGGGCGCGTCTTCGAAGCCATCGTCATAGCTATCCGCTACGCCATCGTTGTAGCCCTCAGCTTCCCTGCTCGAAACGTGGTCAGAAGCCTTGATTGCACCTTCCTCCACATCGTCGCGGAACTCAGCCTCAGCTGCGCGGCCACGGTCAGCAGCCCTCTTGTGGGGCGTCGTGCAGATGCTTCTTCAGCTCCGAACGTAGACATAATGAAGCATTCATCCATGTAGGTTTTCCTCATTGGTAGCAGCCCTCTGTTCGTGATGCGCCAATCGCGCCCGAACTCATTCGGCCTGATCTGTGTTGTGATAAGTCCCGATTACGGCAGTAGCTACAACGGCCGCATCTCTGCGGGCCGTGTTGCTCTGTATCGCTAGGGTTTGATGTAAGAAGATCATGTTGGAGTAGGGGCTTTCACCGGTCGTCTAAGGGGCATCAGTGCGTATCCACCCAGCTATCCCCAATGAATTGTACTCGCTGTCAAACGAATCGGAAGCCATAGGGTCGCCCGCCTTCTGCGCGCACGCTACGAGCGTCGCCAGCAGGGGAATCAGCGTATTGCTCGCGGCAGGCCACCTGATATTCATCGTGGACCCACGCACAGAAGGAAAGTCTTCCCCCGGCGATGAAGTCAGCCCCAGCTGATCATAGGCGTTGCATCCCATTCTTTGCAGAGGATCGCCCCGGCGTTCTGGATCAACGTGTTGAGCGCTGCGAACTCTTTTCGCAACGGTATCAATCGTCCATCGAGACCTTTGACCGCACCACGCTCAGCTACTCGTTGAGCTAGCTGCTTCTGGAGTGCGCTGTAGCCCTCGATGCCTTCAGAGAACCGCTTGCGCGCGCTTTGCCCCCGACGGCCTTTAGCTTCGCCTCGCTCGGGGGCGAGGTCGTCACCAAAGAACTCCCGGTAGATATTGACACCCTCTTGGCCAGCATTGTTGCGGGCATTCAGGAGAAGCGTGAATGGTAGTACCAGCTTTGATGTCTCCTGCTCCGTAGACGGTGGCATAGACAGAACACCTTGGCGCAGTCTTCTCAGGATGATGTGTAGTTGGGTTGTGCTTGTCTCGCGCCGTGCCCACCGGAAGCGGCAAGTATGATAACAGTCGCCAATGCGGATCGCCTTCAAGAAGCGTGCGGCCATAGGCCCCCTGTCGAAGTATGAGAGATAATGAGCGCTAGGCCCACGGCTCCAAGCCCTGCATGTCGGCGCCAACGAGCTGAAACCCTTTTGGCATCCTGAACAGATCCTCGGAAGTCCAGGCCGTAAAGGTTTCTTAGCTGACAGGACTTGAGCGAGATTGGCGAAATATGCGCCATCTCTTCCGTGATAGTCCCATAGGGTTGAGCGACCCATGGATACGACCGTCCTCACCACTTCACGCTGCCATCAGGCTCTTGGAGCCGGTTAGCTGTGACAGACCTTGGTCAGCATCCAGGTACTCACCGACGCCCGACGAAGCTCTGGATGTTTAGCTACGGCACCTCGTAGTCTCGTCCAACAGGGGGCTGCCCCCGGTGTGAACTTGGTTGGCTTCCACCCACGCTCAGTGAGCACCTTAGCCCCATATTAACTCCCCGTGACCCCGGATTGAACTCATTAATTGTATTTCTTGATCGGGTACTTCAAGTAGCCAAGGCGCTTGTTGTCCTTCTTCGGGATGAAGACGCTCTTGGCCGGATCAGGGCTGATAGGTTGCCACCACGAGAAGACCGAGCTTCCAGCCTTGAGGGCTGTTTCCAGTGCGTGCTGCTTTCCAGTAGTTGGACGTGGAGCCCCCGGCGGCCTCATGTCAAAGAGGGAAGCCAGCACTCCTCAATGAATAAGACCGTAGCTATGCGGTGCTCTAAGCTCCGTTTAACGCTGGCGCATACTTGTCGAGGATTGAACTTCTTGTAGAGCAGGAAATTCAAGCGAACGTCTATGCATGTAGTCCATCATCTCCGGCGAGAACGTGCCCCAGATGAACCGCTGGATAGCTGCCTGTAGTCGGTGAAGCCCAATACGTAACATCGGCCCGCTTTTATCTCAGTAGTCTCCTTTGTGCTCACCAAGCCTGTATCCCCACCGAAGCCAGCGAATGCTTCCACTTGTACTTTCGAGAGGCACCTTGTCATTGAGGAAATCGTCGGCCTTGAGGGCCGGGTACATCAACCGGGTTTGTTAGGCGTGTCCGGTGACCTTTTGCCCCGCCTTGGGCGTGAAGCCAGCTAGCTGCTGGGCCGGGATATCGAGAACCGCTTGATGTTGGCCCAGCCGATTACCTCCCGTGCCTGCTCCAGCTCTTCACGGCGTCAGCAACAGCTGCGGGGCCGTACTGGCTAGTTGCCTCGGTGCAATGTCAGTGATGCCGATACAATGGACTTTGGTGGCAATGGATAAGGCCGTCAGTCTCGATGTCGAATAGAAGCCTAGCCACCGCCCTCTCGCTTCATGCCCGCGCCTCAGCATTTTGCTCTGCAATCTCGTATGCTTTATTGGCGCGGGTGAAATGGTGTTCAGCCCATAGCCGAAATGATACCCGCCAGCGCCTGTCCACACGCAGACAATCGCGGGCGGCATGACCATTCGGACTGCAGGTAGGAGAAACATGAACATCGAAGTAGTCGTTGTCGTAGATGCTCCGCTCATCCCCACGTTCCTCCACAAATGGTCAGCAATCTGCACATAGCGCATAGGCATCCATATCCGCCTGGCGATACGCCTTCACGGCCTGTTCCCGTGCCAATTGGCAGCGTTAGAACGGCGCGTCATCGTCTCCACCGCTCCTGCAATGGGATCGAGCACTCAGGTCCTGCAACTTCATACTGTCCTCTCTTTACATTCCATTTTGAGCCTATCGCCTCACGTTTCACCGGTAGCGGCATTTGAGCGAACGCATCTGCGCGAAGAGCTTCTGATCGGCGTCTTGCTGATCCGCTCCAAGCCAGAACGTTGAACGAAAGCTGTTCAATGAGCGCTGATCCGCGCATGTCAGTGAGACTAATGGCGTCACCCTCATTAGTTCTTTGCCTCGCTTCAGATGGACAACAGCAATCACGCCAACACCGGTCTCCTTGACAGAAGCCTTAGCTTGGTCATCGGATATCATGTCTTTGCGCTCGTCGTTGGTCTCCGTTCCACTGTGAACAATGCTGATATGATCAAGCACAATGAACCGGCAGCCACTCGCGGCCATGAAGCGCATCTGGTCAGCAAGGGTAGAGACTGCCCGAAATGATCGTAAAAGAACATGCCATCCCAGACGACCGCAGCGAGTGCGGCGTCCCAATCCTCATCACTGATGGACTCTGGGTTAGCTAGACGTTCTTTGGGGGAACACCTGATGCAGTGCGTGTGGCGGACACACTGGTATCGTTCTTCGCCGAATGTTTCCCGATTTTGGCGAGGTCGTGCTTAATTGCCGTAGGTGGTAAGTTATATTCAGGGGCATTGGCTCGGCATGGGGTCTTCCACTTCTCCGCTGGGTATTCGGTAAAAGTCGTGGCAGATTACGGGCCGCTATAAGGGCCTACTGCTCCTGTGGTCGCGCCCTTGCCGAAGCTAGCCGCTTGTCATGCCGCTCCTTCTTCACGAGCAGTAGGCACGTCAGTTGGTACTCGCGGGCTTCCGTCTGTGCTTCCAGTTCCTGCTAATCCTATTTCCTTGCTGTTTACAACAGGGCGTTATTGCCGCTAAGTGGTTGGTTTTGGTGGATATGTACCCGACAAGCTATTGCAAGCGTTACCAGACAGACCTATGAATGGGCAGTGCGATGTGTGCCTTTGTGTATTTGTTGTCAAGGTGTAGTAGTCACATATTCGGAGAGAGGCTTGAACCGGTCAGTTGAAAAAAGCCTGTTCACAACCCCCGCGAAGTCGCTGAAATCGTTGCGAGTTCAGGCGCTGTCCTTCGTTGCCGGCGATCCCGAGCGGCTGGGCCTGTTTCTGGCCGAGACGGGATCGGCCCGGAGACGCTGCGACGGCGGCCGCCGACCCCAATTTCTGGCGCAGCGTGCTCGATTTCGTGATGCGCGATGACGCAACCGTGAAGGCGTTTGCCGAGCGCCTCGCAGCTGCACCCGACCAACATCGCCGCCGCCCGTCAGGCGCTGGGCGATCCCGCATTGGGAGCGCGACGTGCCGTGAGCGCGGCCCGCGCCAGACTGCGACGGCCCGCGCTGCTTTTGCCGGGATTGCCTCGGCGACCTCGACATCAGCGCCAGGCGATGCAGCCAATGCGGCTCCCCTCGCCTCGTCCGCCACCACGCGCTGCCGTCGCTGACGCTGGCCCATATCGATTGCGACGCGTTCTACGCCACGGTGGAGAAAGCGCGACAATCCGGAGCTCGCCGACAAGCCGGTCATCATCGGCGGCGGCAAGCGCGGCGTGGTGTCGGCGGCCTGCTACATCTCCGCGGACCTTTGGCGTGCGCTCGGCGATGCCGATGTTCAAGGCGCTGGCGCTCTGCCCGCAGGCGGTCGTGATCCGGCCCGACATGGCGAAATATGTCCGGGTCGGCCGCGAGGTGCGCCACGCCATGCAGGCGCTGACGCCGCTGGTCGAGCCGCTGTCGATCGACGAGGCGTTTCTCGATCTTTCCGGCACCCAGCGCGTGCACGGCATGATCCCCGGCAAAAGTGCTGGCGCGCTTTGCCCGCGAGGTCGAGCGCGACATCGGCATCACGGTTTCGGTCGGCCTGTCCTGCAACAAGTTTCTGGCCAAGATCGCCTCCGACCTCGGACAAGCCCGCGCGGCTTTGCCGCGCTCGACCAGGACGAGGCGCGCGAGATGCTGGCGGACAAGCCGGTCGGATTCATTTTCGGCGTCGGGCCCGCGACCCAGGAAAAGCTGGTCGCAGCGCGGCTTTCGCACCATCGCCGATCTGCAGCGCGCCGACGAGGTCGAATCTGATGAAGCAGTTCTCGACGCGAGGCCGCCGGCTGTGGCGGCTGGCGCGCGGCATCGACGACCGCCGCGTGGTGCCCGATCGCGGCGCCAAGACGATTTCCAGCGAGACCACGTTCGAGAACGACATCCGCGATTTCGCGACGCTGGAAAAGACTGCTGTGGCGGCTGTCGGAGAAGGTCTCGTCGCGGCTGCAAGAACGGCGATCTCTCGGGCCGCACCATCACGCTGAAACTGAAGACCGCCGATTTCCGCCAGCGCACCCGCTCGCAATCGATCCACGCGCCGACGCAACTGGCGGCGAAGATCTTTGCGGTGTCCCGCGAGATGCTGGCGAAGGAGATCGACGGCACCGCGTTCCGCCTGATGGGCACCGGCGTCAGCGCGCTGCGCCGGGCTCGCAGGCCGACGACACCGACATGCTCGACCGCCGCTCGGCCCACGCCGAACGCGCGATGGACGATCTGCGCAAGAAATTCGGCAATGCCGCGGTGATCCGGGGCATTGCGTATGACGGGCCGGAGAAAGCAGCGGAGAAGAGGCTAGCGCAAAGGTCGTCGCGGCCGATGCGTAGCGAGCCGCGAGCCATCCATCGACTTGCGCTTGCGCGCCAAGACGTGGTGCCGGAGCATCTGCGCAGCGCACTTGCGCGCTTTGCCTCGCTATGACGGATAGGCGTGACAGCCTCGCCGTCACTTACACGGCTTGGAATCCTTGACGTCGAATTTGCCCATCGCGCCGGAAATCACAAAATCATTGTAGTCCAGCACCAGCGCGCGCGAGACGCCGTTCTCGAACAGCTCGAACGACATCGCATAGACCGGCGTCTGCTCGCCGTCCTTCGCCTTGGCGTCGCGGTCGTAATAGCTCACCGTCACCGGCCAGCGCGTCAGCGACTTCATCTGGTCGTTGGCGGTCGAAGGATCGGGCGATGGCGATGCGTGCGGTCGCCGGGGATCGGCTGCCCGATCACCGACAGCGTGTTGTAGACCTTTTCGCCATTGTCCGAGCCGTCATAGACGGTCAGTTCGAGCACGGATTTGCCTGGCGCGCGCGGCGGCGATGATCTGCTGGATCTGCTCGGTCGGGAACACGATGCTGCCGTCGAGATCGAAGCGTCTTCGCCACCGGCTGTTTCAGCTTGACCGTGATGTGGTCGCCGGTCCGCTCCGCCACGCCGTCGACCGGCGCGGCGAATCGGCGTCGTTCATCCGCGTGTCGATCTTGAAGCGATAGCTCTTGCCGGCGCCGTCCTCCCAGGAGGTCGAGCGCAGATCGCTCAGCGTCAGCTTGCCCTCGCCGCTGTCGAGTTCCGACACCTGGCGGAATTCCGAGGTGTAGCCCTCGCAGGCGCTGCCGGAGAAATTGTAGAGGATGCGCCCGCGCGCGCCGTTGATGGCGTTGGAGCCGCGCGACTTGACCAGGCTCAGTTCATAGAGCGCCTGATGCGAGAGAAACGGCCCGCTGGCTCGCGGCGATCGGCTGGTCCGCTCCGCAAAACCCGATCCGGCTGCGACGGCGGCGATTGTCAGCAGCAAAGCACGCGGCGCAATCCGGAAGCAGGCAAGCCATGTGTTTTCCCTTGAGTGTGGAAGATTCTGCTACATTAATGGCCGGCCCTATTGCGCCGCAACTAGGGCGGCTTCACGAAAATGTAGGAATTTGCCGCCGGAATGCCGCGTTTTTCGGCATGTTCTGCGGTCGCGATCGCCCCTGCCACGCTTGCATGCAACCGGGCGCGATGCGCGAAACAATGCCGGCCCGACTGAACGGTCAGGCGTTACGGTCAATTCAAACGGGGACGGAAACATGGCGGGTACGGTCGAGCAGAAACTGGCGGCACAGGGCGTGGTCTTGCCTGAGCCCCGCGCCGCCATGGCGAACTATGTCGGCTTCGTGCGCACCGGCAACCTGCTGTTCGTCTCCGGGCCAGGTTTGCGCCAACGCCGAAGGCAAGCTGGTCGCCAAGGGCAAGCTTGGCGCCGGCGTCACCGTCGAACAGGGCTATGCGCCGCGGCGCAGACTTGCGCGATCAACCTGCTGGCGCAGATCAAGGCGGCGCTCGGCGACCTCGACAAGGTGGTCCGCGTGGTGCGGCTCGGCGGCTTCGTCAATTCCGCGCCGGATTTCCTCGACGGGCCGAAAGTGCTGAACGGCGCCTCCGACCTGATGGTCGCAGCCTTCGGCGACAAGGGCCGCCATGCCCGCACCACCGTCGGCGTCGCCTCGCTGCCCGCGGATGCGGCGGTCGAGGTCGAAGGCGTGTTCGAGGTCTCCTGACGACGCATGCGTGCGCCCGACTGGCTGACGGCGCGGCCGGTCGCCCATCGCGGCCTGCATGACGTCTCGCGCGGTATCGTGGAGAACATGCCGGGCGCGGCGCAGGCCGCGGTCGACGGCAATTTCGCCATCGAATGCGACATCCAGCTCACCGCCGATGGCGAGGCGATGGTGCATCACGACGATGCGCTCGGCCGCCTCACCGAAGGCTCCGGCGCGCTGCTCGGCAAGACCGCGGCCGAACTCAAGGCGGTCAAATTCAAGAACACGTCCGAGCGGATGATGTCGCTCGGCGACCTCTGCACCCTCGTTGCCGGCCGGGTGCCGCTGGTGATCGAGGTGAAGAGCCATTTTGACGGCGACCGCAAGCTGGTGACGCGGATGGCGGAGGTGCTCGCCTCCTATTCCGGGCCCGCGGTCGGCATGTCCGTTCGATCCCGATCAGGTGCTGGCGCTGCGCGAACTGATGCCAACGCTGCCCCGCGGCATCGTTGCCGAGCGCGACTATGGCGACGACGACTGGAAGGAAGCTGACCAGGGAGCAGCGCCAGGGCATGCTGTATCTGCGCCACGGCTTTCGCACCGAGCCGCATTTCGTCGCCTATCTGGGTCGACGAATTGCCGGCGCCGGCGCCCTGGATCGCCCGCAACATCTTCGGCCTGCCGCTGCTGACCTGGACCGTGCGCACACCGGAGCAGCGCGAACGCGGCCGGCGCGCTATGCCGACCAGATGATCTTCGAGGGTTTCGTTCCGTGAAGCTCTGACCTGACTTGCGCCGCGCGGCCTTGAAGTCGCGCGCTGCGATGCACGATCTTTCCGGGCGCTGGTCACCCATCGCGATGGCTGATCGTAAAGTGGACCGGTCCGAATTCTTCGATGGCGTCATCCGAAATCACCCTCGAAGCCGTCCCTCCGTCAGCGATATCCCGGCTGCGGAATGGGATGCCTGCGCCAATCCGAGACCGGATCCGAGCGGCCTGGACAATCTCGACACGCTGGCTTCGCCGGCACCGCGGCGATTCTGCGCCGCCTCAAAGCCGCCTATAACCCCTTCGTTTCCCATGCCTTTTTCGCCGCCGCCGAAGCGTCCGGGATCGGCCTGCGCGCGTACCGGCTGGGGGCCGCGGCACCTCATGGCCAGGCTCGACGGCGAGATCGCCGGCATCGTGCCCTGCTATCTGAAATCGCATTCGCAAGGCGAATACGTGTTCGACCGCGGCTGGGCCGATGCCTATGAGCGCGCCGGCGGCCGCTATTACCCGAAGCTGCAGGCGTCGGTGCCGTTCACGCCGGCGACCGGGCCGCGCCTGCTGATCCGCGACGGCGTCGACCGCGAGCGCGATCGGCGAGCGCGCTCGCCGGCGGACTGATGGCGCTGTGCAACGCCACCAACGCCTCATCGGTGCACGTGACTTTTGCGCCGCGAGGCGGAGGCGAAGTTTCTGGCGCAGCACGGCTTCCTGCAGCGCAACGACCAGCAGTTCCACTGGCACAACGACGGCTACAAGAGCTTTCGATGATTTCCTCGGCTCGACTGCAATTCGCGCCATCGCAAGGCGATCAAGCGCGAGCGGCGCGAGGCGCTCGGCGCGCCGGCATCACCATCCACTGCGCTGACCGGCAGCGACATCACCGAGGACGCGTGGGACGCGTTCTTCGCGTTCTACATGGAGACCGGCTCGCGCAAATGGGGCCGGCCCTATCTGACGCCGCAAATTCTTCTCGCTGATCGGCGAGAGCATGGCCAACGACGTGCTGCTGGTGATGGCCAAGCGCAACGGCCGCTGGATCGCGGGCGCCATCAATTTCATCGGCTCGGACACGCTGTTCGGCCGCAACTGGGGCGCGATCGAGCATCACCCGTTCCTGCATTTCGAGGTCTGCTATTACCAGGCGATCGATTTTGCGATCCAGCGCAGGCCTGAAAGCGGTCGAGGCCGGCGCCGCAGGGCGAGCACAAGCTGGCGCGCGGCTACCTGCCGCAGACGACCTATTCGGCGCATTACATCGCCGATCCGGACTCTGCGCCGCGCGATCGCCGATTACCTCAAGCGCGAGCGCGCCTATGTCGCCGAAGCCGGCCGCGAGCTTGCCGACGCCGGGCCGTTCCGCAAAAGGCTGCTGACGACGCCTGACGTTTCCGGCTAGAACCGAGCTAAGCTACGACATTGCAGGAGCCGCCATGCCCGCCTACGACCCGCAAAACCCCTTCGCAAAAATCCTGCGCGGCGAGTTTCCCTGCTACAAGGTCTATGAGGACGACCACGTGCTGGCCTTCCTCGACATCATGCCGCGCTCGCCCGGGCACACGCTGGTGATCCCGAAGGCCCCTGCCCGCAACATCCTCGACATCACTCCCGACGATTACGCCCACGTCGCGCGCGCCGCGCCACAAGGTCGCCGCCGCCGCGATGAAGGCCTTCAAGGCCGACGGCATCACCGTGCAGCAGTTCAACGAGCCCGCCGGCGGACAGGTCGTATTCCATCTGCACATGCATGTGATGCCGCGCCACGACGGCGTGCGCGCTGCTGCCGCCCGCCAGCCGCAAGGAAGACGTCAAGGTGCTGGAGGACAATGCGACCAGGCTGATGGCGGCGCTGGGTTAGCTACTCTCGCTCTCGGTATCTCATTCGCGGGCGCGCCTCTTGGCGCGGCGCGGGATAACAGCTACTCCGTCTCAAAATCCCCCCCGGCTGCGGCGGCGCCAGCGGCGTGAATTCGCAGCGGTCGGGCTTGACGTCGAGGAGCGGCGTCTCGTCAAGGCAATCGAGACCGCGTACCAGGATGACGTTGCCCTCGACGCCGACCAGCTTGACCACGGAGGTCGCGATCGGGTTCGGCCGCACTGGCGAGCGCAGCGAGAACGTGCCGCGCGTCTTTCGCGTTGTTCTTCGGGCTTTGCAGGACCAGGTCGCGGCGCGACTGGTGCAGCCAGTAGATCACCTCGAGATTGCTGTAGAAATCGACGCCCTTGATGGCCGGCACAAAGGGCTCGAAGATCTCGAGCCGGCACACCGGCCCGTCGTGACGGCCCTGACGCGGGGTTTCGAGACGCGATTTCCAGGGCGTGCGGATGCGACCGATGAACACCAGTCCGGCATCGCGCGGCGCCGGCATGTCGACGGCCAATTCCCCTTCGCGGATTTCGCTCTCTCGCACCATGTGTTCAGTCCAGTGATATGTTCAGCGCCTTGATCACGCCCGCCCGGCGGCGCGATACCGTCCCGAATTCGTTGATAGAAGCACGGCTGCGCGGACGCAACGGCGGAAAGCCGGTCTTTTCCAGCGAAGCGCGAAATGCCTCATCGTTTGAGTTCGACAGTACCGGATTGCGCGCCGGCTGCAATCAACCGAGCCACCATTTGCCGGCGAGCACGACGATTTCGCCGCAGACCACGCCGGCGAAAATCGATCGGCGCGCGGCGACAAAGACGACAAACCCAGCGGCCACCGCGCCGTAAGCGCAGCCAGTCCGGCACGCTCGCCAGCGCGCCGGGCGGCTGTACCAGAATTTGCGCGATGACGCCGGCGAGGATAGCGGTCGCCACCGCCCTCACCCATACGAGGATTTCCGAGCCTTCGTCGATGCCGCCGCCGAGCCATAGCCCAAGCATGCGCCAGACTTCGTTGGGCAGGAAACCAGCGATGACGAGGATCAACAGCGCGTGAGGATCGCCGAAAAAGTTGCTCATGCGCGCTCCCGCCACCAGTGAACGCCATAGGCGATCAGTGCCCTGCCGAGATGCCGCTGATCAGAATATCAACGCCGGTATTCAGCCTGGAGGCGAGCGGAAACAGGGTGAGCCCGAGCACCAATGCCAGGATGTCCGATAACTGCCGGCAATTGCGCGCGGTGGACAGTAGAAACGCCAGCGGCGTCAGCGGCAGGATCGCCGCGGCAAACAGCTGCGGCAGGTTTGCGGCAAGGCCATAGCCGAGCGTCGTCGCAGCAGGCATACCGTAACAAGGCCGCAGCCGAGCCCGTGCGTGAACGCAACGCGTCGCTCGCGCGGCACCTGCGGCAACAGGCGGTAGCATTCGACCCACAAGGTTACGGCAATGAAATGCGCCGCCAACACGAGATGGCGGCGCCTGGTCTTCTCGGTGCGCAGCATCGGCAGGACCGAGACGACCATTGGAAACAGCCGGATGGCGCTGACGGTCACCGCAATCGCCGTCTGCACCGCCGTCGCCCCGGTGCCCAGCATCGAGATCAGGATGATCTGCGCCGGGCCCTGCCCAGACCAGCAGCGTGCTGCCGAGCGCCCAGCCCAGGCTGAAATGCGTGTCATGCGCCAGCGCGCCAATTCCGAGATAGGTCGCAAAGAGCACCAGCGTCAGAACCGTCGACGCGACCGCACTCATCCCCCACGCAAACGCGCGAAGCGAGCTACGCCATTGCGGTGAATCGAGCGAAGGAAGCGCCACGTGCTGCCGAGGGTTTGAGCTATCGGCGGCTTAGGGCTGCTCGAACCGAGCGTCAACCAAAGGGACCGCTCAGGGCCGGTATGCAATAGTCCGGATGAAGCGAAGCACAATCCGCGGATGAGAGCCGGTGCCCCGGAGCTCACTGTCACTGACCAAGCTACGACTTTACCCCCGGCATTCCGCAGCACGAAGCACGCCCCGCCGGCGCGGCGAATACGGCCGCAGAGTTCGTCGGCGGCGGGGCGCGTGTCGGCGCCGATGCGCACCTGGTAGAACTGCGCGCGTACCGCGGCTGCGCATCACCGAGCTCGAGCAGGCTCGGGTCCTGGTCGCCGATCACGGCGCTCAGGCGCTTCATCGCGCGCGCATACATTGCGAGCGCCTTGTCGCGGATTAAAACCGGCGGCTAGTTGCACGCCCACAGCTTGGCGGCGGCGAGCGTCACATGCTGCTCGAGCTCGGCGACGAAGGGATTGGGCGCGCTGCTTCAGCAGCGCCATCAGCTCGCGGCAGCTGGACGTCGGCGCGCGCTCCGGCATCTTGCCGTCTGCGCCCGGCCGTTGCCCATTCGTCGACCGCTGGTGCCGGTGATCGCGGACACGTAGCTGCGGGTCTCCTGCGGCATGTTGCCGGTGCCGGCGAGCCATTCCTGCACCCGGCGCGGGCCGGCGTTGTAGGCGGCCGCCGCAAGCCCGAGATTGCCGAACTGGCTCGCGCAGTTCGCTGAGGAACTCCGCCGACTTCGGCAGCGCCTGCACCGGATTGAAGGGATCGAGCAGGCCGCGCTCGTCGGCCGTTCCCGGCATGAATTGCGCGATGCCCTGCGCGCGCTGGCCGCTGCGCGTCACCGGCCCGACCGCATCGGGCTGAAAGCGGCTCTCCTGCCAGATGACGCGCGCGAAAAATTCGAGCGGCAGGTCTTGCAGCTCGCGCCGCCGATCTCGATCATCAGGCACATCGCCTCCGCGCGCGTCGCTCTCGCGGACGGGTTCGGCTGGCCTGGGCGCCGGCGTCGCGAGATTCCTCGACGCTCTGCTGCGCACCGCCGGGAGGTGCAGCAGGCGCAGCGTCCTCCGCCCGTGCCGGCGCAAATGACGCCAGCATCGCTCGCAAGACAGAATAGCCGCGCGAAAGCCCTGACCTGCTCGCATTGCCTTTGTGTCCGCTGGACCGAGCTCGACGGCGGGATCCGTCCTCAAGCTAGGACGGAGATCATGGCGCACATATGGGAACGCGGCACTAGACTTTTGCAATGCGGAAATTGCCGCGAAATCAAGGTTATCGGGGCCGCGACGAATTTACGTTAACGGCAACAACCGCTGCCTGCGAGCTTCTCTTCGCATCGAGAGGCAGATAGAGTCCCCTCCGGTTATTAGGAGGATTTCCGATGCTGGACCGGCGCCAAAGCGTGCGCGAAGAGGTGCTCCATGGCGGCGTTGCCGACTCTGCCGAGCGCGGCGCGACGACGAATTGCGTGGTGCGTAACATCAGTGAACAACGGCGCCTGCGTCGAGATCGATCCGACGGCAAGGCTGCCCGAGCAGTGGAACCTGCACCATTGCGCGCAAGGGCCGCTCCTATCTTGCACGGCTGATCTGGCGGCAGGCCAACAAGGTCGGCCTCGCCTTCCGGATAATGACCTCGGATGCCCCCGTCAGCGATCTCGACGAACGGCTGCGCCGGAGCGAAATCAAGAAGCGCGAGCTTCAGCGCCGCATCAACGAATTGCTGGGCCAAGGCTAAGTTCAACCTGCCAAGCGTCAAATGAACGGGCATCAATGAAAAAGGCCGGCAAACCGCCGGCCTCTTTATATTCGATCGGACTGTCCTCAGACCTTCACCAGCGGACCTCGCGACGCCGGCCCCTTGGAGCCGCCGCCGCTCGGACCGCCGCGGCTTTCGGCTTGCGCTTGCGGGCGCCGGGGAGCTTTTTCCGGCTTCGGCGTCACCGGTCCTTCGACGAACTCGAAGCCGATCTTGTCCTTGTCCGTCGCCTCGTCCTTGACCAGCACGACGCGAACGTGGCCGCCGCCCTTGAGCTGGCCGAACAGCACTTCGTCCGGCGAGCGGCTTCTTGATGTGCTCCTGGATCACGCGGGCCATCGGCCGCGCGCCCATCTGCTCGTCGTAACCATGCTCGATCAGCCAGGCCTTGGCAGGCTCCGACAGTTCGATGGTGACGTCGCGGTCGGCGAGCTGCGCCTCGAGCTGCAGCACGAACTTTTCCACCACCATGCCGATCACGTCGGCATTGAGATGCGCGAACGAGACGATGGCGTCGAGCCGGTTGCGGAATTCCGGCGCGAACTGGCGGTTGATCGCCTCGTGGTCGTCGCCTTCCCGCTTGTTGCGGGTGAAGCCGAAGGCCTGCCGCGCGAGATCGGCGGCGCCGGCATTGGTGGTCATGATCAGGATCACGTTGCGGAAATTGACCTGCTTGCCGTTGTGGTCGGTGAGCCGGCCGTGATCCATGATCTGCAGCAGCACGTTGTAGAGATCGGGATGCGCCTTCTCGATTTCGTCGAGCAGCACCACGCAATGCGGATGCTGGTCGACGCCGTCGGTCAGCAGGCCGCCCTGGTCGAAGCCGACATAGCCGGGAGGCGCGCCGATCAGGCGCGACACCGTGTGCCGCTCCATGTATTCGGACATGTCGAAGCGGATCAGCTCGACGCCGAGCGACGCCGCGAGCTGCTTTGCCACTTCGGTCTTGCCGACGCCGGTCGGACCCGAGAACAGGTAGCAGCCGATCGGCTTCTCCGGTTCGCGCAGGCCGGCGCGCGCCAGCTTGATCGATGCCGACAGCGACTCGATCGCCTTGTCCTGGCCGAACACCACGCGCTTCAGGGTCTGTTCGAGATGCTTCGAGCACCTCGGCATCGTCCTTCGACACGCTCTTGGGCGGGATCCGCGCCATGGTCGCGATCGTGGTCTCGATTTCCTTGATGCCGATCGTCTTCTTGCGCTTGTTCTCGGCGACCAGCATCTGCGCCGCGCCGGACTTCGTCGATCACGTCGATCGCCTTGTCCGGCAGCTTGCGGTCGTGGATGTAGCGCGACGACAGCTGCACCGCGGCCTCGATCGCCTCGTTGGTGTATTTCAGCCGGTGGTAATCCTCGAAATAGGGTTTCAGGCCCTTCAGGATCGCGATCGCGTCTTCGACCGTCGGCTCGTTGATGTCGATCTTCTGGAACCGGCGCACCAGCGCGCGGTCCTTCTCGAAATGCTGGCGGTATTCCTTGTAGGTGGTCGAGCCCATGCAGCGGATGGTGCCCGACGGCCAGCGCCGGCTTGAGCAGATTGGACGCATCCATCGCGCCGCCGGAGGTGGCGCCGGCGCCGATCACGGTGTGGATCTCGTCGATGAACAGGATGGCGTTCGGATGCGCCTCCAGTTCCTTCAACACCTGTTTCAGCCGCTCCTCGAAATCGCCGCGATAGCGCGTGCCGGCGAGCAGCGTGCCCATGTCGAGCGAGAACACGGTGGCGGCCGCCAGCACTTCCGGCACCTCGCTGTCGACGATGCGCTTGGCGAAGCCCTTCGGCGATCGCGGTCTTGCCGACGCCGGCCTCGCCCACGAACAGCGGATTGTTCTTCTGCCGGCGGCACAGCACCTGGATGGCGCGGTTGATCTCGGCATTGCGTCCGATCACCGGATCGATCTTGCCGTCGCGCGCCTTCTTGTTGAGGTTGACGCAATAGGTCTCGAGCGCCTCGCCCTTCTTCTTGGCGTCCTCGTTGCCCTTGGTCTCGGTCTCCTCGTCGACGCCGCGCACCGGGCGCGCCTCGGAGACGCCGGGCCGCTTGGCGATGCCGTGGCTGATGTAGTTGACCGCGTCGTAGCGCGTCATGTCCTGCTCCTGCAGGAAATACGCGGCATGGCTTTCGCGCTCGGCGAAGATCGCGATCAGCACGTTGGCGCCGGTCACTTCTTCGCGACCGGAGGACTGGACGTGAATCACCGCGCGCTGGATCACGCGCTGGAAGCCGGCGGTCGGCTTGGCGTCGTCGGCGCCGTCGGTGACCAGATTTTCGAATTCGGTCTCGAGATAGTTGACGAGGCTGGTGCGCAGCTTGTCGAGATCGACGCTGCAGGCGCGCATCACCGCAGCCGCATCCGGAGTCATCGATCAGCGACAGCAGAAGATGTTCGAGCGTCGCGTATTGATGATGACGCTCGTTTGCGATCGCCAGCGCACGATGCAGGGATTGTTCAAGGCTTTGGGAAAAAGTCGGCATTCGCGTCCTCTATGGCCCCTGCCATCATGATCGCCATTGCCCGGTCAGGCAACAACAACCTTCGTCATCCCTGTCATATAGTTACGCTCGATCATGGCGAAAGGCCGGTTCCGAAACAGTGGTTTTCCTCCAAATTTGCACGCCGCACTGCGACCGCAGCCCATCCCGCAAACTCACGGGGCACGCGCCGCTTTCAGTCACGACAATCGATGCAAGACCCGTTCCGCTTTTGGCCGGATCCGACGGATGTCGCGCGCGGCTACTTCTTTTTCCATCACGCATTGCAGGGGATGCTGGTGCTTGCGCGCAAAATCCATCACCTGCGTCACCTTGGTCTCGGCGATCTCGTAGGTGAACACGCCGCACTCCCGATCCCGTGATGATGGACGTGGAGCATGATCTTGGTCGCGGCTTCGGCGTCCTTCTGGAAGAACTTCTCCAGCACGTGAACGACGAACTCCATCGGCGTGTAGTCGTCGTTCAGGATCAGCACGCGATAGAGGTTCGGGCGCTTGGTCTTCGGCTTGACCTTGGTGATGACCGAGGTCGACGGACCGCCGGTGGCCCGCTGCGGTTCTCGTCGATTGCTCATTCTGGGAGCAGAACGGCGCGGCAGGCGCCGGCGACGGACGGACAAGCTTTGGAAGTTAACTGCAACATGGCTCAGGCGTTCGAAATCCCCACGGGAAACCGGACAGCGCAAGACGGTCGTCGCCGCGACGACGCCAGATCGAGCCATCGCAGGAACTTCCAGCAACGCTTCCGGATCGCCGCTCCCGGCGCCGACCCCAGCGGCTGGATCGACCTAGCGGAATATGGGCTCCAGCATCGGCTCGCCGCAAGCGCATCGAAGCGCTGCCTGCGTGCCCGCAACCGGCTCGATCCCGGCGCGGCAATCGCACGCGGGCGTTAATCGTTTCTGCCCGGATTTGACAAAGGCAGGCCGCACGCCCGTTTAGCGGGTATTGAGGATGGGCAGGGCATTTCGGCGCCCGATCCGGCCAGCTGTCGCGGCTATTGACCCGGTTCTTACGCGTACGCGTTTATGCGGCCGGTTGAGTCCGCAGGCGCCGAAATGGCTCCCACTGAACCACAATCGTGGTGGACGCCATGCCCCGGTACAAGCATTTTCGAACTCGCATCTATCGCGGTGCCGCTGGCACGGCTATTTCGCCAGCGGCCGACCAACGCGCAATGCCATCGCGGTGATGCCCGCCTTCAGCCGCGCTGCCGCTCCTCGCCAGCTTCGTCGGCGCCGTGGTCGACTATTCGCGCGTCGAACAGCGCCCGCACGCTCCAGGCGGCCCTGGACCTCGGCGGCGCTGATGGTCGCCAAGGACCCCACCGGACGGCACCATCCAGCCTGAAATCCGAGATCGACGCCAAGGCACAGGCCTACTTCGCCGCGCGCTGTACACCGGCAGGGATCGGCCCAGTCGGTTACTGCGGCCGATCCGCGCCACCCACATCGCCGAAGAACAGCGGCCGGACACCCGCTACCGTCCTGATCACCGGTTCCGGCGCCATGCGGACCGACTTCATGAGGCTCGCCGGCTTCTGACAGCCTCAGCTACGAGACGCGCGGCTCCACCGCCGACCTGGGGCAACACCCGCGCATGCGCGCTGGCGCTGGTGCTGGGATAAACACCGGGTCGATGGGCCCAGAACGGCAAGATGCCGGCCCTGCAGACACGCCGCCAAGGCCGATAAGGATCGACTACGCTGTCCAGCTGCCGTCAGCAGACCGGCGACGCCTTACATTTCCATCGTCCCGTTCGCGAAGGACGTCAACGTCGGCACGTCCAATGTCGACGCGTCCTGGATCAACTGGACCGAGTGGGAGGCCGAGCCTGATCCTAGGCACCAACGTCCAACAGCTTCAAGCCGGCCGTAGGCGGTTCGAATTGCCCCTTCACGGGGCGTTCAGCGCAATCGCGGCGCTCACCGTATGGACCGGGACCTCGCAACGCTGAGCGGGCCCAGGGCACAGGGTACGATCCCCGCAATTCAGGCACTCATAGAGGCTGCGAATCCGCCCGGCGAAGCCGATTAGCGGCAACAAACGCCCCGGCGAGCCGGGATCTAGCTACGGCTGGCATGGCTGCTGCGGTTGAACCGCGAACCGGCGCGCGACCGCCGACGCGCGCCTGCGCATCGCGCATTTGCACGTGCAACGGGCAAAGCGCGGCACTGAGCCAGATTCGCCGCCAGGTGCGGCGACGGCATCGGCGGCGACGCGGCGGCGGCGCCCTGACCCGACGAGCGCCTTTTATCGGACCGGCATGCGCCAACGATCGCAGACCAGTGAGCCCACGACACCAAGAACGATGCGCCGGGATCGAAGCGACGCCAGCCCGTCCTGGCAGTTCTACGCGGAGCAACGAGCGACCGCCTGACCGTCCACCGTGGTTCCGATTGAGGCAGAACGACTGGCCGACCCTCAAGGGACTGGCGATCACTGCCATGACCCCGGCCGGCAACACCAACGACTCAGGCGGTGGGCATGGCGTGGGCTGGCAGTCCCTGAGCACGACCAACGGGCCCACTGCTGCAGTGCCCGGCCAAGGCTCGCAACTACACTTCTACAAGTAGACTACATCGGTCCGTGCTGTCCGACGGTCTAGAACACACAGAACCGCTGGAGCACGCCAACGTACCGGCATCGACGACCGCCAGCACGAAACGCTATGCGCGAACATCAACGCGATCCAATGAAACCAATCCCGCCACCGGTGTCGTCATCGATCCAGCGTCAACATCGACACAGCGGAGCGCGTTACTCGGACGTGCTGAAGAATTGCGCAACCGGCATAGATGGCAGCTTCCGATGACTACCGTGACCACCGATCCAGACTTCGCGACGCGTTCAAGAAGATCCTCACGCAGATCTCCAAGCTGCGCGTGGCGAAATAATCCGGATCGACCCGGGAAACAAAAGCGCCGGCCATTCGGCCGGGCTTTTTACCTTGCAGATACTCGCGAGGCGGAGGATCGGCGCGGGCGATTAGCGCTGCCGGGCGTGAACTTGCCGACCAGGCCCTCGTAGGGCTTTGAAGGTCGCTTGGCCAGATCGGTGTAGAGGCCGGCGATCTTCTGCGCTATCCGGCGACGAAGGTCTCGTAGGGCCGAGCGCGCGAATTCGGTCTGCGCTTCCGATCGCCTTGTCCAGCGACTTCACGCCGGAAAGCTTTTCAACAAACGATTTCGTGTCTTCGAACGACTTCTGGCATAGTCGCCATAGGCGGTCGCGATCGCCTGAACGCCGCTCTGCACGGTTGCTCGCGGAAGCGGCGACCGTTTCGAGGTGCTCTTTGCCGTAGTTCTGAATGTCTTCAACCTTGACCATCATGGAGTCCTTTCCCAGACTGATGCGTAACCGATTGCCGGGAGGTCCCGGCTCCCTGACCACCGTCTCACATATAGTGCACCGCACAATAAAGTCAAGAAATATTGTGCGTACGCACAAATGCATCGGCGATTACGCGCAAAGACCCGGGGTCTTACGCAACGGCTTAATTAATCTTTTGGAAACTCGCGCCGCCTAACCTGATTCCCTGGACTTGTTCGCCTTCCGACAGACAGCCTGAAAGCTGTTTGTGAACAGCACCTTAGCTAGAAGAGCGACCTGATCGACCAGCCGGCCGCGGCAATTGGCCGGATCGGTACTCCGAACAGGGGAACATCAGCGGCTGTTGGGCACAATTTCGCCTCACGAGCCGGTGATCAAGATAGAAATTGGGACGGGGAAGTAAATGCTTCGTACAACCTTGGCTTCCTCGCGCGTGTTGCGCGTGTGCGTCCTCGGGCTCGTTACCTTCACCACCGCGATCACTGATCTCGAGCGACAGCGCGGAAGCGCGCCGCTACCGGCATCGCCACTACGCGCCACCACACCTATGCGTGGCGCGCGAGCTACAGCCCGCAGTTCTCCTCCATCATCGTCGACGGCAATTCCGGCGCGGTGCTCGACTTCCAACAATCCTGACGGCATCTGCGCCATCCGGCTTCGCTGACCAAGATCATGACGCTTTATCTGCTGTTCGAGCGCCTCGACGCCGGCAAGATGAAGCTCGATACCGAGATGGACGTGTCCGCGCACGCCTCCGAGCAGGCGCCGACCAAGCTCGGCCTGCAAGCCCGGGCCAGACGCATCAAGGTCGAGGACGCCATCAAGGGCTCTGGTGACGCGCTCCGCCAACGACGCCGCCGTCGTGATCGCGGAAGCCATTGCCGGCGATGAAGACGAATTCGCCAGCTGATGACGCGCAAGGCGCGCGCGCTCGGCATGAGCAAGACCGTCTATCGCAACGCCTCGGGCCTGCCGAACGACGAGCAGCTGACCACGGCGCGCGACCAGGCCACGCTCGGCCGCGCGATCCAGGATCGCTTCCCGCGCTACTACCGCTATTTCGCGACCACGCGTGTTCAACTATCGCGGCCAGTCGATCCGCAACCACAATCGCCTGCTCGGCAACGTCGAGAGGCGTCGACGGCATCAAGACCGGCTACACCCGCGCTTCCGGCTTCAACCTCGTGAGCTCGATGCGCCGCGGCAACCGCCACCTCGTCGGCGTGGTGCTGGGCGGCCGCAGCGGCGGTTCGCGCGACGCCACCATGCGCAACCTGCTGGCCGAGAACCTCGACAAGGCGCGCGACCACGCGCACGGTCGCCGCGATCACCGAGCGCAACTCCGCCGACGGCCAACTGTCGATGTGGCCGAAGCCGAGACCGCTGTCGCGTCCGAGCCGAGACGGTGCAGGTCAACAGCGCTCGCCGCCGCCGAGCCCGGGCTGGCGGCCATGCGCCGGCGCCCGCTCGATCGCGCCGGCAAAGCCGTCGCTGATGGCGCAGGCCGCCGCTGCCCTGCCTCCGCCGCCAGCCGAGTCGAACAGACAAGTTCGAAGCCGCAGGCCAAGCCCGAACCCGCGCCGTTGACCAGCGGCGTGATCCAGACCCAGCCGATATCAGCGATCCCGGCTCGGCCGAGCCGATGAAGCCGGTCAAGGTCAAGACGGTTCAGGTCAAGGCCGGACCGATGAAGCTGGCCTCCGCCGGCCCCGTCGCAGCCGGCGCCGCCCGTCACCAACGCGATCCCTGCCCGCCCCGAAGTGGCGGAGACCTCCAGCGCCGTGGTCGCAAACGCCGCCGAGCGCCAAGACCGAGATGCCGGCTCGGAATGCCCGCAGCGAACATGCCGCCGCAGCCGGCCAATCACGGTACCGGCAACGGCGTGCTCGGCGTGTTGCCCGGCCTCCAGCCTGGCACCGGCGCACGCCTCGCACGCGCAGGCGCTGGCCTATGCCGATCCGGCGCCACGCGCCCAGCCGCAGGCCGTGCAGCAGAACGGCGCCGATCAAGCCGGCCGCACCGGCGGTGGTCCACACCGGCTGGATCATCCAGGTCGGCGCACTCGAAAGCGAAAGCGAAGCCAAGCAGCGGATCGATCTCGCCCGCAGCCAAGGCCAGCGCGCCTGCTCAGCAAGGCCGATCCCTTCACCGAGCCGGTCGTCGCCAAGGACAATCGCAACGCTGTTCCGCGCCCGCTTCGCCGGTCTCGAGCGCGATTCAGGCCGAAGCGGTCTGCCGCGACGCTGAAGCGCGCCGACATTTCCTGCATCACCGTTCGCAACTGATCCGATCCTTCCGGTTGAAATCGCAAAGCCGGCGCCGCAAGCGCCGGCTTTGTTGTTTTCACAGAGTCCACAAGGTCGATCGACCTGTTCGCGCTTGAACACGGCCATCGATCGGTCCGCCGAAAACTTCTCGTCAAGAATTTACGGTTAAGTTTCCCGCAATGAACGATCGACCACGCCGGACAACGGCGGGCGATATGGGGCGTCAGTCAGAGAACAAGGAAGCAACTCTCGGTTTGTAGCGTTTGGTGGCGTGAGCCGGAGTTAGCTAGAGATGCGTGCGAAGCAGAGTATCCTTGGCCTCGTTTACACGGGCGGCGAGGTACGTCGAGCCCCCTGGTCGGGATGCAGTTTCTTCATCAGGGCGCGGTGCGCCCGGCTGATGTCGTCACGCCCCGCCCCCGGCTGCAGGCCAAGGATCTGATAGGCCTCCTCGTCCGTCATTTTGCCGCTCGCCGCCGCGCGGCGCTGCCCCCTGCCGTGTCGCCTTGCGCGTTCTGACGCCAGGCGGGAAACCGGCGGTCCAGATAGCTTTCAAGTAAGGCGACGCTCTCGGCGTCGAAGCCCGCGATCATCGCGATCAACTGCGGCAGGTCGAACTCGTCGAGCGAGCGCCCGGCATTCGGCCCGTCCACGATCTGGCCCGACAATTCGCCGCTGTCGTGATCGAGGCTCATGTCGAGAAACTGCGAGCGCACGCGCGAAGCCTGTCCCGCCGAGCGCTGCGCGCCGCCGCCGAAGATCCCGCCGATATTGCTGAAGCCGCCTGGCCCGAACGGCGACCAGCCGAGCAGGCCGGCGCCGAAGATGCCGAGCGGGATTGCCACCGCAAGTTCGCCCGCGCAGCCCGGTGAAGGCCGCGACCGCCAGCGCCACGACGCCGCCCGACGATCTTGATCGCGCGCGCGAGCACGACCGGGTTGGCCGCACGAAACATCTGCAGCAGCAAGTAGAGAAGGACAACGGCGACGACGCCGGCAATCAGGGTTGGCATGGCTCTAATATAGTCGCATCGGCGCCGAAAAGCATGGCTGCCCGGCCCGATGGCAACCAAAGTCGTGATCACTTCATCTGGCCGATCAGCGCTGGCCGCGCCGCCTGCGGTTTTCGACAGCCGCCAGCAGCGCCTCGCGTCCGCCGGCGGCATAGGCCGCGGCGGCGCGCAGGAGCTCGCGCAACTGCGCCGCGGCACCGGGATCGAACCTGCACCATGCGCCGCCGGTGAGCCGCGCAATCTCGCGGAAGGCCTGTTCGGCCGTGGCGTCGTGGCCTTCCTGGAACATGAACACCGGCACCTTGAGCAGGCCGAGCTCGCCGGCCTTGGCGCAGAGATCGTCGACCGCCTCCTCCATGGCGTCGCCGACGAACACCACGGCGCGCACGCCGGACGCCACCGCCTCGCGGCGCGCTTCCGACAGCACCTTGCCGATCTGGGTGTTGCCGCCCTGGCAATCGATCTTGCCCATCAGCTTCGCCAGTTGCGCGGAATCGGAAATCCAGCCCGTGGCGCGGCATTCGTTGAAGCCGCGGTAATAGACCAGCCTGATATCGAGGCTGCCGAGCGAAGCCGCCTCGCGAAACATGTCGGCCTGCAGCGCGCAGGCCATGTCCCAGGTCGGCTGCCGGCTCATGGTGGCGTCGAGCGCAAACACCAGCCTGCCCCTGGCGCCGGCCGGTGCGGCGACATCGCGCGCGCTTTGCGCCACGAAGGCCGCGATGTCTTCCGCCGCCGACGGACTTGCTTCCGGCAACGGCGCGCGCCTTGCGCGCCTCGGCCTTTGCCGAAGCAACGTCGCCTGCCGATTTCGGTTTGATGGGTTCGCCGGCCATGAGCGCTCGCAGGTAAGCAGCAAGCTCTATGTGGGACGACGCCATGCGGCGGTCAATGCGCCGGATGCGATGATCGCAACGGCAGCGACGACCGCCGGCCGCCTAGTTCGTGCCTGGCTTGTTCGGCGCCGGATTGCTGGCCAGCGGGACGGACAGCGGCACCGGTCCGGGGCTTGCGGTCAGAATGTCCGGCACCTTGGTCGGCACCGGCTTCAACGCGCCGCTCTTGTCGGACTCGTCGAGGAACTTGTCGAGCATCGACTGGATCGAGGATTTGGCTGCGTCAGGGCCCGGTGTCCCGCATGTCGTTGTGCTGGAAGCCGGTGTTCACGACCGTGATCCCGGCCTGCTCGCACTGCTCGTCGTCAGGCACCACGCCGGGGTCCGGCTTGAACTGCGTATCCTTGGAGCGGAACGACAGGATCTTGAACTTGCCGTCGGTCAGGAACGGCACGCGCAGATTATCCAGCGTCACGACCTTCTTGATCTCGTCGGGATACTGCTTGGCGAAATACATCGAGATGTCGCCGCCCATCGAATGGCCGACCATCGTCACCTTCTCGTAGTCGGCGTTGGGCTGAACCTTCTTCATTTCGTCGATGGCGAAATGGATGTTGGCCACGCCGCGCTGAATCTGCGGCAGACGGCCGACATAGAGCTCGCCGACCTTGGTCACCATCGGCGGATCGGTCGGCAGGTCATGCTGCGGGCTGATCGCGAGATAGCCGCGCGCAGGCGAAGACGTTGGCGAGGAACGAATACTCGGTGTTCTTGACGGTGTTGCCGTGGTTGAGGATCGCAACCGGCAGTTTGATCAAGCCGGCGTTGGCCTGCATTTCCTTGTCGCGGCGAACGGCGATATCGACGGCGACCAGACGATTGTCGCGGTCGGGATCATGGAACGCAATGGTCTCGTGCCGGATCGCCCACTTGCTCGCGGTGAAATACGCGACAGTGACCAGCACGGAGAGTGAAAGCAGAACGAGTAATTCCACGTTTCATTGTTCGTCCTCGCGCCCCGCTAAGGGCCATCCCTGTTCTGAGACTCTTTCGGTCCCATGTTGATGATATATGTCACGATGGCGTGACATAAAGGCCAAATGTTGTGTGTTGACCGCCTGATCATTGTGCGATGCACCTATCCATTGTGCAGCCGCTCAATCCCCACAAATTCGACCCGTTATTCTCTACGACGCCTCCCATCAAGCTTCGGTTCGAGCGTTAGATAAAAGTCTAAGGAAAACGGGATGCTGCAGGCTTGGTTCCCGGAACCTGTTGGCCTGCAGGTGCGGCAATACCGTAAATCCCGAAGACTTAGACCGTCGTGTAGATAACGAGCTTCAACGCCGGGTCGTCGTTGGCCTGAAAGCTTGCATACTCCAGTTTGAGCCGGCCCCTCTTGGGATGGATCAAGGATTTTCGTCCTGCCGCGACGCCGCTGACGTCATGGGCCTCCCACCAGCCTGCAAATTCGGGACAGCCTTCGCGCAGACGCGCCAGCAGGTCGCGGAAGGCGGGATCGCCGGCCCACAGGTCATGCGTCGCGCGGAACTGGGCGACGATGCGCCTGGCCTCCTCCGCCCATGACGCGCCGAACAGCCGCCGCGTCGCGGGGTTGGTCAGCACCGACAGCAGGCTGTTGCGATCGGCCTCCGCGCAGCCGGCTGAACGCAAAGATTTCTTCGGCAGCCGCGTTCCAGGCGAGAATGTCCCAGCGCCGCCCGGTGACGTAGGCCGGCAGGTTGAGCTGTTCGACGGTGCGCCGGATCGCGCGGCGGAACGGTCTCGCGGACGAAGGCGCGCCGGTCGGCATTTTGCGTCAGCTCCGTCAGGTGCCGGTGTTCGGCTTTGGTCAGCCGCAACGCGCGCGCCAGTGCGTCGATCGTCGCCGCCGACGGGCTGACGGATCGTCCCTGCTCGAGGCGGACGTACCAGTCGACGCCGATGCCGGCGAGCTCGGCCACCTCCTCCCGCCGCAGGCCGGGCGTGCGCCGCCGCCGGCCTACCGGCAGGCCGACCGCCTTCGGCGTCAGCTTCTGCCGCCGCGACCGCAGGAAGTCGCCGAGTTCGCTCTGCCTCGAATTCGTGCCTGATACCGCCATGCGCACCGTGCCTGAGGGAGGGTCTTATAGTCCTAGGATAATACCAGGTCTTGTTGCGGACCATGAAGGCCCGCGAGAATGCGGTTTCAACCGAAATGAGGAGGCCCCATGAAGGCTGCCGTCTTGAATGCATTCGGATCGCCGCTGGCGATCGAGACCGTCCCCGAGCCCGCTGCTTGGCACCGGCGAGGTCATCGTCGACGTCGCGGCGAGCCGCGTGCTGGCCTACGCCAACGAGGTGCTCAGCGGGGAACGAAAATACCTTCTGGAACTGCCCGTCGTGCCCGGCCCCGGCGCGATCGGCCGCATCCGCGCCACCGGCCCCGATGCGACCCGGCTTCGTCCCGGCGATTGGGTCTATTGCGATCCGACCGTGCGCTCACGCGACAATGCGCTGTCGCCCGACATCGCGCCTGCAGGGCCTCACCGGCGGCAGCGAGGGCGGCCTGCGCCTGCAACGCATATTTCCACGACGGCGCCTGGGCCGAACAAATGCGGCTGCCGACCGAAAACGCGATTCCGATCGGCGACATCGACGCGAAGGACGCCGGCCGATGGTGCGCGCTCGGCACGCTGCTCGTGCCCTATGGCGGGTTCCTCGCCGCGAACCTGCAAGCCGGAGAGATCGCGCTGGTCAATGGCGCCACCGGCAGCTTCCGGCAGCGCCGCCGTCGCCGTCGCGCTGGGAATGGGCGCGCAGTGCGTCGTCGCGACCGGGCGGAACGAGCAGGCGCTGACCGAGCTGACGCGGCGGTTCGGCGCCCGCGTCCGGACCGTGCCGATGCGCGGCCACGAGGCTGACGATCGCGCGCGCATCCTGCAGGCGGCGCCCGGCCCGATCGACTGCGTGCTCGACATCCTCCCGCCCGCGGCCAACGCCGTGCAGGTGCGGACCGCCATCATGGCGGTGCGGCCGTACGGGCGGGTGGTGCTGATGGGCGGCGTCGGCATGCTCGGCGGCGCCGGCCTCGACCTGCCCTACCCGTGGATGATGCGAAACTGCATCACGCTGCGCGGGCAATGGATGTACCCGCCGCATGCGGCCGACCCTGATGGCCGGCCTGATCCGCTCAGGCCTGGTCGACCTCGATCATTTCGAGGTCACCGCCTTCGGTCTCGACCGCGCCAACGAGGCGGTGGCGCATGCCGCCGCCAACAGCGGTCCCTTCAAAATGACGGTGATAGAGCCGCGTAGGCCGGCGCTGATCGAGGCTCAGGCGCTGATGAGTGTCGCCGATGATGTCGTGGACTTCGAGCGGCTTGTCGACCTGGGTGAACCATTCGGCGCGGTTGGCGGCGCGGCGGCGGCCGCGCTCGTCGAGCGGCAGCTTGAGCTGGCGCAACAGGCTGGTCACTTCCTCGCGCGCCGTGACATGGCCCATGCTCGGCCGGGTGCCGAGCGTCGCCTCGTCGATGTCGTCGAGCGCGGTCAGCCCGCGCGGGAAGAATTCGCGGTAGACCACCCGCTCGGCAAATCCGTCGATCGAACGGAAGCCGAGCCGCAGCGACAGGTCCTTCAGGCTGTCGGCGACCAGCTGCTTGTTGCGCGAGCCGATCATCGACAGGCGGTTGCGCACCACGATCCAGTCGGTGGTGGCGCCGTCGAGCTGGCGGCGCTTGCGCCTGACGTCGCGCACCATCTCCGCATAATGGCTCTCGCCGGTCACGGAATAGGTCGCGGGATCGACGGTGCCGAGCACGTCGAAATCGAGGAAGCTGTCGTTGATCGGGGTCACCAGCGTGTCGGCCATCGAATGCGCCAGGCGCATCAGATAGGAGTCGGAACCCGGCGTATCGATGACGATGAAATCGAAGGCGCGCTCGATCGCGCTCACCGCCTCCATGAACTGCTGGAACTCGGAATTTTCATTGTCGGCGATCTGCATCGTCTCGCCGAGCTTGACGCAGTAGTGCACGGGAATTTCGAGGTCGAGACCGGTGCGGCGCGCCCACGCGCTCCGGTTGGCGATGTAGCGGGTGAAACTCTGCTGGCGGCAGTCGAGATCGATGGTGGCGACGCGCTGTCCGGCCTTCATCAGGGCAACAGCGATATGCAGGGCGGAGGTGGATTTTCCCGACCCGCCCTTCTCGTTGCCCAGCACGACGACGTGCGCCGAACCGGATTGTCCCTGACTCGCCTGAACCAACATGACTCAACCCCCGCGTCGATATCTTCAAATCACGCGCGGCTGCGGTCAAGTGAAATGCGCGACGACGCATTCAAATCGCTCGCGGCGTGTCTTTAATCGATGAATCCGCGACGGCTGCGATGTCGCTTCAGCGACCTGCACTGCCGCGCGTCATGCTGCCTGCAGGCTGCCGTCAGTGCATTGCCGAGCAAACTTGGCGGCAATGCTCTGGCCTTATAAGGTCGGCGCGCCCGCCGAAAGGCTCGGGGCCGCCAGCCCCCTCACCCCATCAGAAACTGCAAGAGATCGAGGCCAGATGTCGCGAAGTCCCATGGTCGTCCGTACCGTTCCCGCATTGCGCCGCGCCGTCGAGGCCTGCGCGCCCGAAAGGCCACCGTCGCGCTGGTGCCGACCATGGGAGCGCTCCATGACGGACATGTGTCGCTGGTGCGGCTCGCCAAACGCCGCGCGCAGAAAGTCATCGTCTCGATCTTCGTCAACCCGACCCAGTTCGCGCCGACGGAGGATTTCGGTTCGTACCCGCGTACCTGGAAAGCCGACGTCGCCAAACTCGCCGCCGAGAAGGTCGACCTGATCTGGAATCCGGACGTCAAGGCGATGTACCCGGACGGCTTCGCCACCCGGATCGTGCCGGAAGGTCCGGCCACCGCCGGGCTCGAGGATCGTTTCCGGCCGCATTTCTTCGGCGGCGTCGCCACCGTGGTCGGCAAGCTGTTCACCCAATGTCCGGCCGGATGTGGCGATCTTCGGCGAGAAGGATTTTCAGCAATTGCGGGTGGTGACGCAGATGGCCGCCGATCTCGACCTCGGCGTCAAGGTGATCGGCTCGCGCACCGGTGCGGGAACGCGACGGGCTGGCGATGTCCTCGCGCAACGTCTACCTCTCGCCGGAGGAACGGCAGACGGCGCCGACGCTCTACCGCGCCATGAAGGAATGCGCCAAGCGGCTGAAGGCCGGCGAGGATTCGAGGCCGCGATGGAAGCCGGCCGCGAACTGATCAGCGCCGCCGGCTTCGCGCTGGACTATTTCGAGGCCCGGCACGCCGAGACGCTGGCGCCGGTCACCTCGATGAAGGACGGGCCGGTGCGGATCCTCGTCGCCGCGAAGCTCGGCACGACGCGCCTGATCGACAATATCGGGGTTCGTAGGCCGCCGGATTGTCCTCCCCTTGCGCCAGCCAACTACTCGGTCGAATATCGTCCGGGGATTTCCAGCAAGGTCGCCAAGGTGCGCTATGTCTCTACGCGCAGCCATTTTCGGAGCACTGATCAGCCTCATCTCGGCCGGTTGCGCGCAAGCCCAGGACCCGCACCGGCCGGCAGTCGGCGGCATCGGTTCGCCGGTCAATGCCATGATCTTCTATGTCGCGCACGGTGCGGACGGCGCCTGCGGGAAGGGCTGTTCCGAATGGATCGCCGCCGAAGGCACCGTTCAGTGGGACACCCACAAGCGGCTGATCGCGATCCTCGACCGCCAGGCCGGACGCAAGCTTCCGGTGATCATCCATGCCTGGGGCGATTCCAATCTCAACGTCGCGGCCAGCCTCGGGCGTATCCTGCGCGACCATGGCATCGACACATCAGCGGGGACGACCGACGTCGAGGCCTGCCATGGAAAAGACGAGACGGAATGTTTCGCGCTCAAGCGTCCGGGCGGGCCGCTCGATGCCAAGGTGACCCTGACGGACACCCGCTGCGATCTCGCCTGCGTGCTGACGCTGGCCGGCGGCGTGCACCGAACCCTCCCCGCCGGCACCAGGATGGTCCTGAGCGGCATGTCGATCCGCAACCGGCTGGCGCCCAATGTCTCGGAAGAACGGCGTCAGGGCCTGACCGCCCTGTTTGGCGATCAGTTCCGCCGCTACCTCAAGGACATGGGTGTCGAGCCTGAACTACTCGACATCGTCGACCGAAATCCGGAAACCAGGCGCCCGATCGAAATGCCGCCATCCGAATGGCTTCGTTTGCACATCGTCACGTCAGCGGCGATGTAGCGCAGGATGAGAGCGGAGGCTTTTTCGCAGCAGGCCGCTGCCTGAACGACAATTAGAGCAGCCCCAGATCGCGCAATTCGCGCCGCATCGGTTCCGGCATCGCGGCCACGCTGGCGGCCGAGGATTTGGTGAGATCGGCCGGCGCGGCGTCCTCGGCGAGGTAGCGCCAGCCCTGGAACGGGCGCATCGGCCGCGGCGAGACCGCAAACACCTTGGGCTGCATCACCAGGCGGCACCGCCCGATGCCGTCCTTGTCGCGGAACGGCTCGATCGCGATGATCTTTTCGCGGGCGGCGATTTCGCCCTTGATCACCCAGTAGAGCGAGCCGCCGGCCAGCAGCTCGCCATCGCGCTTCGGCGTCATCCGCGTGACGTGGATGTGGCGAAGCGGCAGGCCCTTTTTCTTGGCGGTTGCCATGCGTTCGGCAACCCAGCCCTTGAGTTCCTTGACTGACTCGCAGCCGACGGCAAGCTTGATGAGATGAAGCGGCATGATCCCGCCGATGTAGCGGCCCGCGCGCGCTTTGAAAAGATCACTCGTTGTTATCAGCTGTGGGCGCCGCAGCCCGGCGGCGCGAGCTGGACCGGCGCTCCGTGGACGGCCGCTTCGGCGCCGGCGGCGGCTTTTGGCGGCAGCCTGCGCCGGTGGCGATGCCGGCGGTGTCGCCGCGGCCGGACGCGGCGCGGCCGGCGATGCCGGCGCAGCCGGCGCACGACGGCTTCGGCGGCGGCGCCGAGCGGCGGCTCGGGCGTCATGATGTTGACCGGCGGGGTGGAGGCCGAGGTCGGGAATTCGGCGTTGGTGGGCTTGCCCGTGGGGACCGACGGCGGCAGCGCCCGCGATCATGCCCGGTCGCAGCCTGCGGCGCGTTCCAGGACGGCGCGTAGCGCATGATCAGGCTTTCATAGACGCGGTCTTCCATGTTGGCCGCAATCTGGCGCGTCTCGGTCAGCGAGCGGAACGCGCGGCAGGCCGACGGCGTGCAACGGTCGCGCGCCGTCAGCACATAGGCCATCAACCCGTAACGGTCGCGCTCGACGGCGCGGCGCAGCGCCTAGCAAGTCGGAGCCGGCCCCCTTGTTCGCGGTGGCGACATCTCCGAGCGAGGTCAGCAGCGTGATCTGCGAGGCGGCGTAGGCCACGGCCGCAGCGACCGACTCGGCCGAACCGAACAGCGTCTTCTCGCACGCGTGCGAGGACGGCATCGCCGGCCAGCTCGTCGATACAGGAAAGCTGCGGCAACGGCGCGGTAGCCGTCTGAACCGGACGCGCCTCCGTCGACTGAACCACGTTTGCCGTGCGCCGAAGCCGCGCGAAGGTCGCGGCCCCGGCGACCCCGATCGCCGAGCAGCGTGATCGAGCGCCAGCACGCCGTTGGCCACGGATCTCTCCGAGCGCAGCAGCGTGATCAGAACGATGATCCCGACAAAATCCGGCCGTGGCCAGCGTCAGGCACAACGGAAGGTTTGGCGAGCGCCAGATTTGATCCAGCGAAGCAGCCCAGGCCCAGTTCATGCGCGGTGTCCCTTAACGCAGCATCAAGCACGCGATCGAACGACGAATGCGTCTTTGTCGCATTCGCTTTTCGGCAGAATGGTTCTGCGAACGGGGCCTTTTGACGGCGATCGAAGTGGAACCTCGTCAACCGAGCTGCTTGCACACAACTGTTTCAGGAAATCGCGAGCTGGCTTTCCTTGGCGACCCGTTCGAAAGCTTCGGTCGAGCTTTTGATACGATACTGACAATCGTCGCCATCGTGTCGGAAGCAGCCGGATCACCTCATAGGTGCCGCTGGCGGCAGGACGGGCAACGTTGCTGGCGGTAAAATGAACAGTCTCTCCAACGGAGTACTTATGCTTCAACGCCCTCTCCATCACGCAAGAACGCCGGCCGCGCTCACGGTCCCGCTAGCTTTCGGCCGACTTGAGAACCCTGCGGCAACCTAGCACAGCCGACCGCCCAAAAGCCAGCAACATCGAGGCATGGCAAACACGCAAATTCCGCATGTTTTTCAGGGCGATAAGCGGCAATTCTGGCGGTTCCCGGAAATCCGCTTGCGCCGGTATGGAGGCCGATTTTCCCAAAATCGGACAGCCGGTTATAATTTATCCAATGTTGCGGGACGCCCTGGTACCGCCGCACCGACTGCCGGCCCCGCACCCGAAATCAGACCGTCTCGAACCGTTCGATGACGAGCGTCTCGGCAAGGCCGGCGCGGGTCCATTCCTGGAATGCCGGCAACGACATCATCGCATCGAAATAATGCCGCGCCTCGCCCTTCATCTCGATCGCATAGGTGCGAAAGCGATGCACCACCGGCGCGAACATCGCGTCCGCGCCGCCGAACGCGCCGAACAGGAACGGTCCCTCCTTGCCGTAACGGCTGGTGCAATCGGCCCAGATCTCCTGAATGCGCGCCACATTGGCGCGTGCGTCATCCGACAGATCGACCGCGCCGACCGGACGGTGCAGGTTCATGCCGCATTCATTGCGCAGCGGCATGAAGCCCGAATGCATTTCCGCCGAAATCGACCGCGCATGCGCCCGGCGGCGCACGGTCTTCCGGCCACAGCTCGGCTTTGCGGGAATTTCTCGGCGAGATATTCGATGATCGAAAGCAGATCCCACACCGTGACGTCGCCATCGATCAGCGCCGGCACCTTGCCGGCGCGCGAAAAGCTCAGGATCCGGTCCTTGTCCGCCTTGTCATTGGTGTAGAGCGGGACGAACACTTCCTCGAACGGAATGTCGTTGGCGCGCAGCGCCAGCCACGGCCGCATCGACCATGACGAATAGTTCTTGTTGCCGATGACCAGTTTCAACATTTGCGGGAAATCCTGTTGCGACCGTGATCTTGCCATAGTGCACCGCACGCGTTCAACCTGTACATCACGATTGCCGAGCCACCATCGGGGATCTCGCCACATGCGCGCCTATTGGGTCGATATCGCCGCCGTCGACGTTCTTCGTCGTGGAATGGCTGGTCTACGGCTTCACGCTCGAGCACACGGCCTATGGCCGCGACAGCCTGTCGGCGCGCATGAACCGCTATCGCGAGGTATGGGTACGGAACATGCTCGACCGCGAGGCGCGCATGGTCGACATGCAGATCATGGCGTCGCTGCAGAACGGCACCGCCTTCTTCGCCTCCACCAGCCTGATCGCGATCGGCGGCGGCGCTGGCGCTGCTGCGGGCGACCAACGATGCGCTGGCCGTGCTGCGCGAACTGCCGGTCGATCTCACCCCCTCGCCCGCGCTGTGGGAAATCAAATGCGTCGGGCTGATCCTGATCTTCATCTACGCCTTCTTCAAATTCGCCTGGTCGTACCGCCTGTTCAACTATGTCGCGATCCTGCTCGGCGCGATGCCGCCGGCGTCGCAGCGCGACACGGCGGAAGCCGAAGCCCATGTGATGCGCACGACGCGCTTGTTCGAGGCCGCGGGCCGGCATTTCAACCGCGGCCAGCGCGCGTTCTTCTTCGCGCTCGGCTATCTCGGCTGGTTCGTCAGCCCCTGGGTATTGCTGGCGACGACCGCGCTGGTCGTGATCGTGACCTGGCGGCGGCAGTTCGCCTCGAACGCGTGGCAGGCGATGGGGCACTAGCGGAAAGCCATACCGGAGTGCTGCGCCGCTGCCAATGCGCCGAGCTTACTTCCGCTTTGGCGGCATAGTGGATATGGCCGCAGTTGCTGCTCGCTCGACATCGGTTGCGATAAGACCCAGCCGGCATCTGGCTGCTTAACCGTTGAACGTCCCTGCCGCATCCAGGCCGCCAGGAAGCTTGGTCTGCGTCAGACTTGGCGGTCCCGCCAACGCGAAAAGCCATGCTCAATGCAAGTGCGCGGCTCCTACGCACCATGCCAAGTGCCGCTTCTCAACGAGAGTTTCCAGCCGTGAAAATCCGACAAGAGCATGCTTGCGGGCGTCCAGCCTTCTGGCCCTCGGTTGCGTCTCGGCATCGGCTCAGCAGGTCACGGGTGTCCCAGGTTCGCCCGGCGCCACTACCACGATCGACGGAAAACAACTTCCGCCGCCCGATCCGAAATTCGGCGGGGTGATCAAGGAGAAAGCCTCGGAGTCGAAGGCCTGGTGGGCGCCGCGCGTCGTGCCGCCGAAGGGCGCGCCCAACGTGCTGCTCATCATGACGGACGACGTCAGGCTTCGGCGCGCCAGGCACCTTCGGCGGCGTCATACCGACGCCGGCCATGGATCGCATCGCCGCGCAGGGGCTGCGCTACACGAATTTCCACTCCACGTCGCTCTGCTCGCCGACGCGGGCGGCGCTTGATCACCGGGCCGCAACCATCACTCGGTCGGCTTCGGGTGGTAGGCGAAATCGCGACGGGATTTCCGGGTTACGACTCGATCATCCCGATCGAGAAGGGCACCATCGGCACCATCCTGAAGGAGAACGGATACGCGACCTCGTGGTTCGGCAAGGACCACAACACGCCCTCGTATCAGTCGAGCCAGGCCGGGCCGTTCGATCAATGGCCGAACGGCATGGGCTTCGAGTATTTCTATGGCTTCGTCGGCGGCGACGCCAGCCAGTGGCAACCGAACCTGTTCCGCAATACGACGGCCATCTATCCCTTCCAGGGCAATCCCGGCTGGAACCTGACGACGGCGATGGCCGACGAGGCCATCCAGCACATGAAGCAGCTCAAGGAGATCGCGCCCGACAAGCCGTTCTTTGTCTACTACGTGCCGGGCGGCACCCACGCGCCCGCATCATCCGACGCCGGAGTGGATCAAGAAGATCAGCGACATGCACCTGTTCGACGACGGCTGGAACAAGCTGCGCGAGACCATCTTCGCCAACCAGAAGCGGCTGGGCATCATGCCCGAGAACGCCAAGCTGACGCCGTGGCCGAAGGAACTGCCGGAGTGGGATTCGCTCAGCTGGGAGGAGAAGAAGCTCTTCATCAAGCAAGCGGACGTCTACGGGGCCTACCTCGCCTACACCGACCACGAGATCGGCCGGGTCATCCAGGCCGTCGAAGACCTCGGCCAGCTCGACAACACCCTGATCATCTACATCAGTGGCGACAACGGCGCGAGCGCCGAAGGCATGCTCAACGGCACGCCGAACGAGTTCACCACCTTCAATGGCGTTCCCGTGCCGGTCAAGGACCAGTTCCTCTGGTATCGCGTTCTGGGGATCGGACACGGACCTTCCCGCACTTTGCGGCAGCCTGGGCGTGGGCGATGGACACGCCGTTCAAGTGGGTGAAGCAGGTGGCGTCGCACTTCGGCGGGACGGCCCAGGGCGTGGCCATGTCCTGGCCCGGCCACATCAACGACGTGGGCGGCATCCGCCGCCAGTTCCACCACGTCATCGACATCGTCCCGACCATCCTCGAAGCGACCGGCATCCCGGCGCCCGATACGATCAACGGCATCAAGCAGCGCCCCATCGAAGGCGTGAGCATGGCGTACACGTGGGACAAGGCGAACGCCAACGCCCCGACCCGGCACACGACGCAATACTTCGAGATGCTCGGCAACCGCGCCATCTATCACGACGGGCTGGGTGGCGGCGACGACGCCGGCGACGCTCCCGTGGGAGCTGAGCACCGCCACGCCGCCGGACGTGATCACCGGGTACAAGTGGGAGCTCTATAACGTCAAGGAGGATCCCACCGAGTTCAACGACCTGGCCGCCAAGATGCCGGAGAAGCTCAAGCAGATGCAGGACCTCTTCTACTCCGGAGGCGAAGAAGTACAACGTGCTGCCGCTCGACAACTCGACGCTCGCGCGCTGGAACACGCCGCGCCCGAGCCTCACGGCGGGACGAACGGTCTTCACCTATTCGGGCGAACTGACCGGCGTGCCGGCCAGCGCCGCGCCGAGCATCCTGAACAAGTCCTACACCATCACCGCCGAGGTCGAGATCCCCGAGGGCGGCGCGGAAGGCATGATCGTCACCGAAGGCGGGCGCTTCGGCGGCTACGGCCTGTTCCTGAGCAAGGGCGTGTTGGGATTCGGTCGGGGCAAGCCGGTGTTCCTCTACAACCTGCTCGACCTCAAGCGCACGACGTGGGAAGGGCCGGAGCTGAGGCGTGGCAAGCACACCATCGTCTTCGACTTCAAGTCCGACGGTCCGGGCTTGGGCAAGGAGGGCACGGGCGTGCTCTCCGTGGACGGCAAGGAAGTGGCCAGGAATTCCATGGAGCACACCACGCCCGATCACGCTTCCCGGAGGACGAAACCTTCGACGTCGGCCAGGACACCCGCACTGGCGGTCGCGATGCTCGAGTATCGCTACGATCGCTCCGTTCAAGTTCACCGGCAAGATCAACAAGCTGACCTTCAAGCTCGAACCCGAGGTTGAGGCCCGGCGCGAGTCCAAAGGCAGAACTCGGACCTACGGCAGCTGCCGGAGCCGGATCCCATCGAAGAATCGGAGCCCAAAAAAAACCGACACGAACGCCGGGAAACGTTAGCCTTTGGCATTCGCGGCCATTAGCGGGCGGTTACAGGATTTGCGTTGCTGATCGCCCCGTCGCTGGTCGGGCAGCTGCTGCTCAGCGCAGCAGCTCGCTGGCATTCCGCCGTGACCGGATGGCGCGCGGTGGGCCCCGGCATCGCCCTGATGATCGCCGTTGGAGGATCGCCTGCTGGCCGGGCACGCCGCTCCTCGGCATGCTGACCTACAGCGCACTGGTCAGCAGCGTATCTCGCACTACCTCGGCTTCGCAGGGCGGTTCCGACCGGCATCCTGCTGTGGCCGGCGGTCGTCCTGCACGCGATCCTGACCGCGCTATTGACGCTTGACGGCGCGCGAATGCGGCACGACTTGCGCCAATGAACCGATCATCATCCTTCTTGTGAGTGTACGCTTCTGGCACCACTTTCAGCCGAAGCGGTCACCCTCGCCGCAGCCTCCAATCCGCAATGTCGAGCTTCACCATCTTTGAGCATGGCCCCGGCGACGCGCTTGACCTTGTCGCCGTCGGGATCGCGGCATCAGCTCGCCGCGAGCCGCTTTGGGGCGCAATCTGCACAGCAGATTCAGCGTCCCGCACCCGGCCGCATTGCTCGATCCGTCCGCCCTCCTTCGAACGCGTCCACAGTGCATGATCGACCTCTGGCTCTGGGCGTCTGCACCCGATCACATCGATCAAGCTGTGGCTGAACGCCTCGAGGGGACCCGCCTGATCGCCATGTAGCGCGCTGAGCATTCGCCCAAGGTGAAGGCGGGCGATCTTTGACGCCGCTCACGCGGGCGCCGCTTCGGGGTATTGTCGGCCGGCAGGGCCGAAATCCAGTCGACCGACGGGAACCGCGGACGAGCGAGGCGGTAGAACGCCGACCGCGGCTTCCATGTCCTTCTGACCCAGGAGATGCCGTGTAACCTTCATCGCGGGTGTTCCTTTCGTCGGTCAAATGGGCCCAGCAGGCGCACGCGCCACGCACTCCGGTCCAAGGACGGACGACGGGGGCCGTGACTCCGACAGTGCCGATAAAATTCTCTCGCAAGGGTTCCGCGCCGAACGACCGAAAGAAGAATGTGCATCAAAAAATCAGGACCCCGAAAAATCCTGCGGCGTGAAGCTGAGATCGAGCACCTTCCATTCGCCGTAGCGGTCGGCCGGCAGCATGGCGTAGGGCTGGCAGGCCTGCAGCGCGCGGATCGCGCCCTGCATCAGCAGCGGCCCTTCTAGTCGACGCGCTGGCCTCGATCAGGATCGGCTCGGCGGCGAGCCTGCCGTCCGGGTCATCAGCACGCGCAGCTTGACCTTGACGTCGTCGGCGCCCGACAGCGAGGCCGGCAGTTTCGAGCAGGTCTTGAGGTGCCGCCGGAATGCCGCGATCAGCGTGCTCGGCGACATCGGCGGCCTCGGTCGCCGGCGCCGTCGAAATTGTCGTCGCCCTTGTTATGGCCTGCGCGGGAGCGCGGCGGCAGCGTGGCAGAGGTCCGGCGGCAGGCCGAGCAGCACCTGATACTTGATCGAGACATCCGGCTCGGGCGGCTTGTAGGCCGGCGCCGCCGGTTGCGATGGCGGCGGTGCCACCGCGCGATGGCGGCGGCTGCCGCGCGCGGCGCGGCGAGCGCAGCCTGCTTCTGCGGCCGCGCGGCAGGCGCAGGCGGTGCCGGCCGGCGGTGCGGTGGCAGCAGCCGGCTTGTCGAGCGGCGAGAAATCGGGCTGGTGCGTTCGGCGCCGGTTCCGGCAGTCTGTTTTCGGCAGGCGGTTGCTCGGCTGGCAGTCTGCTGTTTCGGCAAGCTCCTGCGGCGTGACGATCTCGACCGGGATCTGCTCGGCGGTCACCGCGCCGAACGGATGCACTTCGGAAAACAGGACAAACAGCGTCAGCAGCGACACATGCGCAATCGCCGACGCCGTGATGTCAGACGGTATGATCCGCCGCAGCTCCATCGCATCGGAACGATGTTCGATATTCCCCTGTCGCGCCAGCATAGCGCCCGCCGGCGCGACTCCTCAATCCCATTTCGGCGCAAAACCGAAATCGGTGAGCCGGCCGCTGGCGCTGCCCATCGCGGAAATCTGCCGCATGTCCTCGTCCGACAGTTCGAAATCGAAGATCTCGATATTCTCCGAGAGCCGCTCGAGCCTCGAGGTGCGCGGGATCGCCGCCACGTTCTGCTGCACCAGCCAGCGCAGGCAGACCTGCGCCGCGCGTCTTGCGGTAGCGGTCGCCGATCCGCTGCAGCGCCCGGTCGTTCTTGATGCGGCCCCTGGCGACCGGGCTATAGGCCACCAGCGCCATGCCGTGGCGCGCGCAGGCCTCCCGCACCTTGGTCTGGTCGAGATAGGGATGGTACTCGACCTGGTCGCACACCAGCGGCTCCGGACACGCAGCCACCGCCTCCTCGATCAGGGCCACGGTGAAATTGGACACGCCGATATGGCGCGCGAGCCCTGCTTGCTTGACCCGCGCCAGCGCGCCGAGCGTCTCCGCCAGCGGCACCTGCGGATTGGGCCAGTGCAGCAGCAACAGGTCGATCTCGGTCAGGCGCAGCCTTGCGCCAGGCTTTCCCTTGGCCGACCGCTCGAGATCATTGGGCGCGAAATGCGTGGTCCAGACCTTGGTGGTGACGAACACCTCGATCGCGCTTCACGCCGAGGCGCGCAGGCCCTCGCCGACCTCGCGTTCGTTCTCGTAGATCTGCGCGGTGTCGATGTGGCGATAGCCGAGCCGCAGCGCCTCGCTCGACCAGCCGCGCGCAGGCGCGTCCGCGCAATTCCCAGGTGCCCAGCCCGATCGCCGGGATTTTTGCGCCGTTGGCCTCGACAAACTGCATCGGTTGCATCCGCGACCCCATTATGGGCCGCCGGAGACAGCAGTGCCAACAGATAGCGTTTTCGAGCGCAATCGTGGATTGCATCCGGTTCGCGTCAAGAAACGCGTCAAACCATGAGACTAAGCCGGCGACGGTTCCTGTGGCCAGCGCTGCGAAAACGGTCTCCGGCGAATGGGCGATGACGGCGAGCAGCGCCCGCGCCGGTCCGCGCGGCGCGCGCTTGCCCTGCTCCCAGTTCCGGATGGTCTCGACGGGCACGCCGAGCCGTGCCGCGAATTCGATCTGCGTCAGCTCGCGCACGGCGGCGCAGGTCGCGCACCGCCGGCAGCGGCGGTTCGCCGGTGTCCGGTGCAGGCGATTGAGGCCGCGGGCGTCGCAAGCGCGAGCCCGGGCATCGCCGGCGCGAGCGGGAACTCCCGCCCGTCGCGCAGTTCGACGATCCGTCCGTCCGCTTTCAGCCGCAAGCGCTGCATGTTCGATCCTCGATGGCCAGCATCATCGGCGAAGCCGCGTTAAGGCCCGATTAACGATAAACTGGCGCCGCAGCTATTTCAGCCCGAACCACAGCGTGGCGATGCCGAGGAACGAGAAGAAGCCGACCACGTCGGTGATGGTGGTGACGAAGGTGCCGGACGCCACCGCCGGGTCGGCGCGCACCCGCTCCAGCACCATCGGGATCAGGATGCCGCCGAGCGCGCCGGCGACCAGGTTGCAGACGATCGCAAGCCCGATCACGACGCCGAGGCCGGGGATCTTGAACCAGGCCACCGCGGCGACGCCGGTGATCACGGCAAAGGCGAGCCCGTTGACGAGGCCGACCATGGCCTCGCGCATCACCACGCGGAACGCATTGTTGGAGCCGAGTTCGCGGGTCGCCAGCGCCCGCACCGCCACCGTCATGGTCTGGGTCGCGGCGTTGCCGCCCTGGCTCGCCACGATCGGCGCCAGCACCGCGAGCGCCACCATCTTCTCGAGCTGGCCCTCGAACAGGCCGAGCACGGAGGACGCCAGGAACGCGGTCGCCAGATTGACCAGCAGCCAGTTGAAGCGGGCGCGCGCGATGGTCCAGACACTGTCGGACAGTTCTTCGTCGCTGGTGACGCCGCCGAGCGCCTTCAGGTCCTCGTCGGCCTCTTCCTCGATGACGTCGACGACGTCGTCGATGGTGATGACGCCGACCAGCCGGTTGGTGGTGTCGACGACGGGGGCCGCGACCAGATTGTACTTGCCGAACATCCGCGCGACCTCTTCCTGGTCGTCCAGCACCGAGACGCGGCGGCGGTCTTCATCGATCGAGATCGGCGAGCGGCACCGGCCGGCGCGCCCGCAACAGCGTGTCGAGCGAAACCGCGCCCTGCCAGTGCTTGTCGGCATCGACCGCGTAGATTTCGTAGAACCGGTCCGGCAGATCCGGGGTGTCGCGCATGTAGTCGATCGCCTGGCCCACGGTCCAGTCCGGCGGCACCGCGATGAACTCCGACTGCATCCGCCGGCCGGCGGAGTTTTCCGGATAAAGCAGGCTGCGCTCGAGCGCGCTCGCGCTCGGACGGCGGCAGTTTTTCGAGGATCTCTTCCTGGTCCTCCTCGTCGAGGCCTTCCGAGCAGTTCGACGGCGTCGTCGGATTCCAGTTCGCGAACGCCCTCGGCGACCGTCTCCGGTTCGAGTTCCTCGAGGATTTCCTCGCGGACGGCGTCGTCGACCTCGTTGAGCGCCGAGAAGTCGAAATCGGTGCCGGTCAGTTCGACCAGCATGGACGCGGTCGTCGGGTTCAAGGGCCGCGATCAGGTCGCCGAGATCGGCCTCGTGCAGTTCCGCCACCACCTCGCACAACAGCGGCCGGTCGGCGGCGCTGGATGGCGCGCGCGATCTCCTCGACAAACTCGTGACGGAGTTGCCCCTCTTCATCCCGCATCGGGAGATGGTCGAGCGCGGAGCCTTGCGCGGGTTGCGCCGGCGGCTTGGGCAACGTCGATATCCTCGGCCATGCCGCGCCTCGCCGGTTTGACAGAACTGAGGGAACTCGTCTGAGCTATCGCTGCACGCATTACCCAATCGGCAACACCTAGCGCAATGCCAAATATGTCGAACGGCGAATGACCCGAAAGTTCATGACGCGGCGCTGTGCTCGGCGATCGCTGCATCGATGACCTTGGATCGCGGCGGCACAGGCCGCCGAATGCCCCGCAAGGACGCGCTCGGCACCTCACGCGTTCTCGCGGTCGATGCCGCCACCTCCCGCGCGTCGGCCTGAAGAGCTTTCCGCAGACCGCTGCCGCTGGAGGATCACGAGGTGGTGCTGACCTTCGATGACGGGCCGTGGCCCGGCGACGGACCAGAAGATACTGGCGGCGCTGGCGCATGAATGCGTGCGCGCCACGTTCTTCCTGATCGGCAAGCCCGCCTCCGAACATCCGGAACTGGTGCGGAGGATCGCGGCGCAGGGCCATACCATCGGCGCACCACACCTGGACCCACCACAATCTCAAATACATGAAGCCGGACGCGGCCGATCGGTGAGATCGACAAGGGCATCGCCGCGGTCGAAACGGCGCTTCACGGAACGCCGACCACGACCCCGAGCACGCCGTTCTTTCGCTTTCCCTATTTCGAAATGACGCCGGCGACGCTGGACCCGCTGCAGAAGCGCGGCATCGCGGTGTTCGGCGCCGATCTCTGGGCCAGCGACTGGAATCCGATGACGCCGGCACAGCAATTGAAGCTGCTCACCGAGCGGCTGCAGATTGCCCGCAAGGGCATCATCCTGCTGCACGATCCCAAGGCGCAGACCGCTGCCATGCTGCCGGCCTTCCTGCGCTACCTCCGCGACAACCGTTATCGCGTGGTCCATCTGGCTGCCGGCCGCAGGCGCCAAAACCCGTGTCCGACAAGGCACATTAGATCACGATCTCTTTAGTTGGCGCCGTTCTCGCGGCCTGGATCACGGCGCCGAAGCCAAATTAGCGGTGTACGAATTCAGACGATTAAGGCGGCATTCATGGCGCCGATATGTAACCGTTGCGTTGCGTCTGGAATGAAGCCGGGGTTCTATGATCGCTAAGCGTATGTATGGAGGACTTCGGCGGCCGCCTTTGGCCGCCTTGTGCGTGGGCCTGCTGACGCTCGTGTCGCCGCGCAGGCTGCGTCGGCGGCCGATTGCCCAGGCCATCCCGACGCCATCGGCACGTCGCGCACGCATCGTGGTCGATCCGCGCGCCCATCCCATCATCGGCACCATGCAATATAGCCAAGACGCTGCCGCTTGAAGATCGTGAGGTGGTGCTGACCTTCGACGACGGTCCGCTGCCGAAATACAGCTAACCAGATCCTGACATTCTCGCCGCCCACTGCGCGAAGGCGACCTTCTTCCTGGTCGGACGCCAGGCCAACGCCAATCCGGAAGGCGTGCGCAAGGTGCGCGACGCCGGCCACACGGTGGCCACCCACACCCAGAACCATCCGACCGGCATGCGATCGGCTGCCGCTCGACCGCGCCAGGCAGGAGATCGAGCAGGGCATCGCGTCGGTGACCGCGGCGCTGGCCGACGGCACCGCGCCTCGCGCCGTTCCTCCGCATTCCCGGCCTGCGCGTCAACGACGGGATCGAGGAATTTGCCGCTTCCAAGGGCATCCAGATCTGGAGCGCCGATTTTCCGGCCGACGACTGGCGCAACGTCTCCGCCAATCGCGTCTACGATCTCGCGATCCAGCGGCTGGAGGCCAAGGGACAAAGGCATCCTGCTGCTGCACGACATTCAGCCGCGCACGGTCGCAGCGCTGCCGAGGATCCTGCGCGAGCTGAAGGCGCGCGGCTATCGCATCGTCCACGTGGTGCCGGCGACGCCGGAGCGGCCGGCGACGCCGACCGAGCCGCAGCAATGGCAGCTGCATCCGCCGTCGGAGATGGTGGCGATATCGCGCTGGCCGAAGGTTCCGAAATTCGCTTCTGCCGGCCCTGCGGCGCTCCCAGTCCCGGCGTTGTCCGATCTCGATTGGCACACGACCGATCTCGGCGTCACGCGCACGCGCGGCGGACGCGGCGTCCCCTTGCCACCGGCTGCGCCTGTGGCCGCGGCAAACGACGTGTTGCCGCCGGTCAGCGGCGCGCTGGCCGCGCTGCCGGTTCCAGCGGCGAGCCTTTTCAAAATCCTGAATCGGCGCGGCTGACCCTGCTGGCCTCGTCCCCGCGCCGGGCGGCCGGCTGCGCAGGCCCGTGCAACGGAAGCCTCGTCCGCAAAGCTCGCCGGCAAATCTCGCCGCCACGGCCGCGCGGCCGCGGCCGCAGCCACCGGCGCCCGCCGGACACGCCGCGCAATGCGCCGCAAAGCGTCGGCGTGGCCACCCCAGCCGGCGGCGCAAAGCCAGACGGAACGGGGCGATCGGTTCGGGTCGCCGGTTTGAAGAAGCGCTGATCGGCCGGCTCTGATCGAATGGGTCAGGACCACCAGCTAGATCATTTGTGTTTGATCGCGTTTTCTGACCCCGGGGGCCTCGCAGGGCAAGGCTCAGTTCGTCACGATCTTGGCGATGCAGAGCAGGATGACGATGGCGAGAAAAGCAA
>ERZ1370068.4150-contig-3238_pt1 | contig 45460 bp, 67 predicted proteins | sample MGYA00561227_ERZ1370068 | MGnify/ENA primary metagenome ERZ1370068 (study PRJEB38410, sample SAMEA6850437) | metagenome | study: Metagenomic assessment of the ecological functions of the soil: analysis of the soil microbiota associated with the... | reverse complement strand
CAGTTAGCTGCATGCTCTTCTCGCCCGCTTCGGATGATCGGCGTGGTCTTCTTCGGCGACTTGCCGGCATCCTTCCGCCAGGCTCTATACGCCGCGCGCGTCAATGCTTCGGGCGGCGAGCGACCCGTGACGCTCACGCCGGCGAACGTGCTGGGCATCCTGTCGATCATCTTCGCGTTCGGTGATCATCGTCGCGCTCACGTGGCTGCGGCTGGCGGCGCGCCGACAATCGCGGCGACAGGCGGCGTGATCCTGGCGCTGGCGACGGCGCTGGTCTCGGCGACCGTCGCCGTGAAACCGTGGCCGGCGCAGGTGGTGGCTCGTGTGGGCTTCCGCATCTTCGGCGCCGGCGATGTTTACGCTGGCGATCGGAATGATCAGCCGCCGGCGATCCCGGCGCTGGGCGCGGTCGAGGGCCTCCAAATCATCGCGCGCTGGACCTGCACCCGTTCATCGCGCCCGCGCACCGGCCGTCATCGCGCTCGTGCTTTCGCCATCCAGAAAAACGCGGCACCGCGAGTGTTGGCCGTCATGTTCGGCCCGGTGATGTGCGCGTCTGGTTCGTCGCTGGCGCCGCTTCGGCGCGTATCAGCCTCGTCGCGCACCCCCGCGGAGCCGTGGCGCAATCGAACCGACGCTTGTACGTTTTACGCGTTCGTCGCCAGCGGCAATCCGCAATCTCGCCTCTCGCGCCGGGCGCCGTCGTCCTTCGCCAGCTCGCTGGCGCCGAGCGCGCTCTACGCCGACATGGGACATTTCGGCGCTGCCACGATCCGCCGCGCCTGGCTGGCTCTTGCCTCGTAGCGCCGGCACCGGTGCTCAACTACTGCGACAGGGCGCTCACAGCGGATCCTGCCGCCATCGCTAAGAACCCGCTCTAATTCTGGATGGCTGCCGCAGTGGGCGCTGATCCCGCTCGCTGTCGCCAGCCACGCAGCCGGCGGTGATCGCGCCGCAAGGCGGTATCTCCCGGCGCGTTCTCGCCGACGTGCGCGCCGCGGAACCAGATGTGGCTATTGCCCACGCCCCAAGATCCAGCTGGGCACACGATCGGACCGCCAGCACAGCCATCGGCCAGATCTACGTTCCGGCTCATCAATCGCATCGCCCTCGCTGCCGTCCTGTTGCTCGTCGCCTGGGTTCCGGCTCGGATAACCTCGGCGGCGCCTCACGGCATCGCGGGTGACGCTCGCGATGCTGATCGACCTCCAGCGCTGATCTTCGTCGTGATTGTGCGGCGCACCTGGGGCTGGAACCGCGTGGCTGGCGATTGTCGCCTCCCGTTGTTCCCATCGACGTCGTTCCTTTGCGTCCAGACTCGCTCAAGGTTCCCGGCCTGGGTGGCTGGTCCCCGCTGCTCATCGGCGCCGTCGTGTTCACGCTGCTCAACGTTACGTGAAGCGCGAGCCGCGCGCTGCTGGATGCAGCGTCTCGATGCCGAGGCTCTGCTGCTCGGCCTGCCCATCGAGAGACAGGCGAGGTCTTCCGCCGACCTGCGGTGCAGCGGCACCGCGATCGCCTTCGCGACACCGGTAGGGACCGCCGACCGGGTGCCGCGCAGTACGCGCTTCATGCACAACCTCGCAACAGAACAAGGCAGCTGCGTGACCGGGTTGCGCTCCTGACGGATCCATCACGCACGACGATCTGCGCGCGTGCGTCGCCACGCGAGCGGGTGAGGATCACCGGTGGTTGCCGGCGGCGAGTTCCCGGCGGATGGATCGGCTACTACGGCTTTGCCGAGGATCCGGACGCGCGGCAGCCGTGGAAGCGACGCAAAAGGCATGGAGGGACTCGAGTTCGACATGATGGAGACGTCGTTCTCGTGCCTGCTCGCGAGACGCTGATCGTGCCGCCAGCCGCCCGGCATGGCGCTATGGCGCTGAGCGCCTTTTCGTGTCGATGTCGAAAATGGCCGCTCAAGGCTCACGGATCTTCTGCATCCTCCCGACCCACCCCCCACGGGGTCGTCGAGCCCGGCACTCAGGTTCGAGTTGTAAGGGCGCTCCGCTGAGCTTCGGCGGTGGTTCGCCGGCTCAGACAGAGCCTACCCGGCTGCGCTCAGCCCACTCGCACCTGGCCATCCGGCTGCGCATCGCCTTCAACGCCTCTGGCGCTCTGATCCGCCGAATGCGTTCTGGCCGACACGACACGTATTCATCCGCGAGTTTCCCGCAGGGTCGCGTGTGGTGGCGTCGCTTTCGACGAGCTTCAGCGGGCTCCCGATGATGCGCCGGCCGGCGGTCGCTCGAGCTTCGCCAGCGCGCGCCGCAGGCCTTTCCGCCCGTTGAGCTCCGTCCTCGGCGCGCGCCTGAGTGGCTTCGTACCGGCTCGTTCTCGGCGTCCGCCGCCAGCGACGGAGGCGAAGTCGGCGCGCGCTCGCCTCCTGCGTCGTTCGGCTGGGGCCGAGCGCGATGTCGCGTCCGGATAGACGCGCGTCTCCATCTCGGAGAGACCACCTTCGGGCTTGACGTCGAGATCCTCCGCAGAACGCGGTGCCGCCTTCCTGTCGACAGCGACGCCAGCCGCACCTTCATCCGGCGAAGATTGAAGAAGAGCTTGCGCTGCGCCCTGGTCGTGGCGACCTTCCACGAGCCGCCAGTTGCGGATGGGACGTACTCGTGAATCTCGGCCTGATCCAGTGGAGGGCGAACGAGACCAGCCGCACGCCGCGCTCGGGATCGAAGTGCCGCACCGGCCTTCATGAGGCCCGATATTGCCTTCTTGATAGATCCGCCTGCGGGAGGCCGTAGCCCAGATACTTGCGGCTGCGCCTGCCGACGACGAGACGCAGGTGCGCGCAGCACGAGCTGCCGCGCGCGTTCGAGGTCGTTGTCGCGGACGAGGCTGCCGCCCAGAGCGCGCGCTTCCTGCTCCGGGGCTCCAGCAGCTGGAAAGCGGTTCACCGCCTGGATGCGTACTGATTCCAGGCCGCCAGCGATGCGGGCGTCGGGAACGCCAACGCCCGGTACTGGTCATCGTCATTCCGCTTGGTTGGCGGTGCCCGGCGAGCTACCGCTTGCCCAGCTCCTGCCCGACTCAGCGACATCTTAAAGCACCCCGCAGGATTCAGGTGCTAGGCGCGTGGCCGGAAAGTTCCGGCTGTCTGGTCGGATTAGAGCGCCGCGGCGGCCGAGCCGCGGGCGCGGGCGGGGCCCGGCGGAACGCGGGAGAGCTCAACGGTGGCGATACCGCGCATGTCCGGGCAAACAGCGCGGCGTTCCTGGCGCGCAGTGAGCGCCTCCGACCGCTCGGGCGCCGTTGGATCAATCGACCAAGCGCATCACCGGACGAATTCGCGCGGCGGTGACGAAGGGCTCTGAGGATCGTCGAAGGCCCTTCGCCGATACCGAAATGAACCGGAGGGATCGGCCGCACGCTTCGGCGATGGCCGCCACCACGCCGCCTTTCGCGCTGCCGTCGAGCTTCGGCCGGCAGCGAGGCCATGTGCGGCCGAGCGGCGCGTCGTCGAACGCCTTGACCTGCGCCAGCGCGTTCTGGCCGGTATTGGCGTCGAGCACCAGCAGCAGGTCTCGTGGGGAGCGCCCGGATCGGCCTTGCGGATGACGCGCTGCACCTTGCGGATCTCCTCCATCAAGTTGCAGCTGGGTGGGCAATCGCCCGGCCGTGTCGCGCGAGGACGACATCGATCCGGCGCGCGGTCGCGGCCGCGATCGCGTCGAACATCACGGCGCCGGGATCGCCGCCGGCCTGCGAGATCACCGTGACGCCGTTGCGCTCGCCCCAGACGGCGAGCTGCTCGCGGGCGGCCGCGCGAAACGTGTCGCCGGCGGCGAGCAGCACCGAGTGGCCCTGGGCCTGGAAAAGCCTCGGCGAGCTTGCCGATCGAGGTGGTCTTTCCGGCGCCGTTCACCCCGGCCAGCATGATCACGAACGGCCGCGCCGAGCCGATCACAAGCGGCTGTTCGAGCGGGCGCGAGGAGGTCCGACCAGCGGCCTCTTGAGCAGCGCCTTCGGATCGCCTTCGCCGCCGGCCGCTTTCCATCGCGCCGACAGATCGTCCAGCAGATGCTGCGTCGCGGCGACGCCGACGTCCGCGCTGATGAGCGCGGTTTCGAGCTCCTCGAGCGTCGCCGCGTCGAGCTTCCGGCGCGCGAACACGTCGCCGAGCGCGCCCGCGAGCTTCTCGCGGGACCGCGCGAGCCCGCGCCGCGAGACGTTCCCGCCACGGGCGAGTCTCCTGCGGCTCGGTCTCTTTCGCTTGAAGAAGTCGAACATCGGGTCTCTGTGTGTCGTGCCAGTCCGCGCGACGCGAAGCGCACCGCGCACAGACTCCGGCAAGGCACGGATATTACCTTCCTGCCGCGGTGCGCCGGGCGATAATGCGCGCAGCTCCGTCAGGCCACTCCGAACCGCCGCCGCCTTGTCGTTGCCCGCCGCAAATCGAATCCGCATCATCGGCGGCGCGTGGCGGCGGCGCGTGATCCGGTTTCCTCCCGCGGCGGGCGTGCGTCCCACCCCTGACCGCGTCCGCGAGACGCTGTTCAACTGGCTGGGACAGGATCTATCCGGCCGGCGTTGCCTCGATCCTTATGCGGGCTCGGGCGCGCTGACGCTCGAGGCGGCCTCGCGCGGCGCGGCCCTGGCGGTCGCGGTCGACCGGAACCGCGAATTGGTGGACGCGCTGCGCGCCACGGCGACGGCGCTCGGCGCGACCGTCATCGAGGCCGTGGTCGGCGACGCCCGGACCTTCATCGCGAACGAGCGGCGGGATTTCGACGTGATCTTCCTCGATCCCCCGTTCGGCGACGAATCCCGTGGCGCCTGGCTGCTGCCGGGCTGCGCCGAGCGGCTGCTGCCCGGCGGATTCCTCTCATGCCGAGGCAGCGAAGACGCTCGCGCCGCCGACGGGTTTCGTCCCTGGCGCCGCGACAAGGCCGGACAGGTGCATTATCATCTTTTCATCCGGGCGGAAGCCGCGTAAGTCCGACAGCTCCAGCGCGTCCCGAAGCCGACCACAGCCACGCCGGACCGCCATGCTCACCGTCGTCTATCCCGGCACGTTCGATCCGTTCACCCGCGGCCACGAGGACCTCGTGCGCCGCGCGGCGAAGCTCTTCGACCACGTGATCATCGGCGTGGCCGACAGCGCGTCGAAGCAGCCGTTCTTCACGACCGCCGGAGCGCGTGGACGATGGCGCGCGAGGTGCTGGCGAGCCTACGCCAACGTCGAAGTCATGGCGTTTTCGGGGCTGCTGATGGATTTCGTGCACGAGCAGGCGCGCGCGGGTCGTCCTGCGCGGGCTGCGCGCCGTGTCCGATTTCGAATACGAGTTCCAGATGGCCGGAATGAACCGGAACCTCTTTCCCGAGGTCGAAACGCTGTTCCTCACGCCGTCGGAGCAATACACGTTCATTTCGGCGACGATCGTGCGCGAGATCGCGCAAGTTCGGCGGCGACGTCTCGTCACTTCGTGCACCCCGGCGGTGCTCGCGCGGTTGAAGGCCAAGGTCGCGGCAGCGGCGAAATAGGATCGATGCGATGGCCCTGATGATCACCGACGAATGCATCAACTGCGACGTCTGCGAGCCCGAGTGCCCGAACGACGCAATCTCGCAGGGGCCGGAGATCTACGTCATCGACCCGGCGAAATGCACCGAGTGCGTCGGCCACTTCGACACGCCGCAGTGCGTCGAGGTCTGCCCGGTCGACTGCATTCCGGTCAATCCCGATTTCGTCGAGAGCCGCATCGTGCTGCTCGCGAAATACGAAGGCCTGATGGCAGCGAAGCGCGCGCTCGACGCCGCCGCGCCGCGTCGCGAGCGAAGCCGCAGGCGCCGGCTGACTCCGCTACGCTCGCGGCGATCGGCAGCGTCGTCGCGCGTCGCGACGATGCGGTCGATCGACTCGACGAGCCGCATCAGCGCGGCGATCTGCGCGGCGAGCGCCTCGTGCTGCTGCTCGAGCTCGCGCGATGCGCGTCTCGAGCTCGCCGCTCGCGACGTGGATCCGCTTGACGCTCTCCAGCCGCCGCCGCAGCTGCAGGTGGTGCTCGCGGACGTGCGTCTCGAGCGGCGACATCACCGCGCGCAGCCAGACCTCGAGTTCGCGGTTCGCGATGTCGTAGACGTGCTTGACGCGCGAGGCGACGGTCTCGAAGAAGCCGCGCGTCAGCGAGAACTTCGCCTTGCTCAGCATGTTCCACAGCGTGTTGAAGTGCTCGTTGTACGCTCGCTCCAGGCGGTCGATCTCCTTCTGGTACTTGAGCATCGAGAACGGCGGCGGCGTGAAGGGCGTCGATGCGCTGCTCGGTGGCGAATCGCGTGTACATCGCCTGCATCATGTCGTGGATCTCGGCCGACTGCGGCGCGCGGCGTCGTCGAAATCCCGGCGGATCGACGTGAAGAATTCCGCTCATCGCGCTGCGCACGCCCTGGTGAAGGGACTGCGCTCGATCCCGCGGCGCGTGCGCCCGGCGTTCGCGCGCAGCGCCTCCAGTCCGATCACGTCGAACAGCTCGCTGGTCTGCTGCGTGAACACCGTGCGCAGCGCGGTGAACCGCTGCACGCCGCGCTCGAAGAGCGTCCTTCTCCTCGGTGCACGCGGGCCATCATGTGCACGACGACGTCCTGATTCTTGCCGCGCAGCTCGCGCAGATCCGCGAGCTGCTCGGCGATGCTCGACTGCCGCGCCTCGAGGCATCGCCGCACGCCGCGGCGCGAGCGCGCGTTCACCTCGGAGCGCGTGGTCTCGCCCACGATGTCGTGCTTGGCGGGGATGAGCTTCGGCGGCCAGCGCGGCCTCGAGCGCCGGGAGGCGGCTTCGTTCGAGCAGCGCATCGTCGCCGTTCGACCTTGGCGAGGAGCGCCCTTCTGGGCGGACACCGGAAAGACCTGCGCGGCCTGGAGCCCGAGCATGCGTCGCCGACGCCGCGACCTGGCGACCGATCTCGGCGGCGACCGCGGACTCCGGCCTGAGCCCGTCCCACAGGCTGTCGATCTTGTTCAGCGCGACGATCCGCGCCGCCTTCTGCGCGGGATCGTCGCCCGGCGAGATCGCGCCGCCACACCTCGAGGTCGGTCTTGGTGACGCCCGTGTCGGCGGCGAGGACGAACAGGACGACGTGCGCGTTCGGCAGCAGGTTGAGCGTGAGCTCGGGCTCCGTGCCGGTCGCGTTGAGCCCGGGCGTGTCGAGGATGACGAGGCCCTGCTGCAGCAGCGGATGAGGAAAGTTGATGATCGCGTGTCGCCAGCACGGCACGTCGACGCGGTCGTCGCCGCTGCCGGCAGACGGTCGGCGCGGTGCCGAGTCGTCGTCCTCCTGCAGGCCGAGCGCCCGCGCGAGCGCCACCGGCACGCGCTTCGACTTCCGACACTCTGCGCGAGCGCCTCGCTCATCTTCGCCGGCGTCCGACAGGTCGAGCGGAAGCGTCGCCCATTCGTCGGCGTAGTCTCGCAACTCCTGCACGCGTCGCGTCCTTGAGGCGCGTTTCGATGGGCAGCAGGCGAATCGACGGCGGGCGCGACGCGTCGTAGAGCAGCTCGGTCGGGCACATCGTCGTGCGCCCGGCGGACGCGGGCAGCAGCCGCGCTCCGAAATCGGCGAAGAAGATCGCGTTGATGAGCTCGGATTTGCCGCGCGAGAATTCGGCGACGAGCGCGACGATCAGCTTGTCGTCGCTGCAGCCGCTCGTGCACGCCGTCCAGCGCAAGGTCGACCTGCGCGTCGACGAGCTCCTGTTGGCGCAGCCAGTCGATGCAACGCGGAAACGCCGTCGCCCAGGCGCTTGCGCCAGTCGCCGTAAGCTCTCGAAGCGAGTCGCGAGTGCGCGTGGGCTGGAGCATCCGATGGCCAGCCGTCCCGGGTGCGGTGTCGCGAAAGGTTTTGCGGAGAGACAATCTATCACGGCGGGCGCGAGCGCCGCGCTCGAAACTTCGCGCCGGTCAGCGCTGGCAGCCCGGGCAGTAATACGTGGCGCGAGCGCCTTGCCGGATCTGGCGTATGGCGGCGCCGCAGTTGCGGCAGGGGAGCCCGTCGCGCCCGTAGACGCCGTAGTCGAGCTGAAAATAGCCGGGCTCGCCGCGGCTGTCGACGTAATCCCGCAGCGTCGACCCGCCCCTTCGCGATCGCATCGGTCAGCGTGGCGCGCACCTCGGTCAGCAGGCGGGCGAGGCGCGCCTTCGACACGCGGTTCGCGGGGTCGTCGGCCGGATCCCGGCGCGGAACAGCGACTCGCTGGCGTAGATATTGCCAATACCGACGATAAGATGATTGTCCATCAGCACCAACTTGACCGCCGCCGGAGCGGCGTCGCGTGGCGCGTCCACAGGTAGTCGGCGTCGCACGCCGGGTCGAACGGCTCGGACCGAGGCTCGCGAGGAGCGGATGGCGCTCGGCGGGCGAAGGCAGCCAGAGCATCGCCCCGAAGCGGCGCGGGTCGTGGTAGCGCAGCGTCACGCCGGAATCGAGGACGATGTCGACGTGATCGTGGGTACGGCGGGGCGGCGGCGCTCGGTGAGCCCGCAGGCTGCCCGTCATCCCGAAATGGACGAGCAGCGTGTCCTCGGCAAGGCGGAACAAGAGGTATTTGCTGCGGCGGTCGAGGGCATCGATCGTGCGCCCTTTGATGCGCGCCGGAAGCCATCGGGGAACCGACCAGCGCAACCGGCGGTCGTAGAGGTGCATGGCGACCACGCGCCGGCCGATCACCAAAGGCGCGATGCCGCGCATCGTCGTTTCGACTTCCAGGCAATTCCGGCATCGGACGAGGCGCGGGAAATGGGCAGGAGCAGCGGCTGGGAACAAGCCGCCGGTTTGGAGCGTCGCCGAATATACCCTAAGATGACCACCCCTCTCTGGCAGAAATGCCGCGCGGCGTCGCTTTGCCCGGAACCCCGCCCAACCGACACGATGCCCCGACTCTCCCATTTCTCCTGCTTTGGCGTTGCCGCGCTCGCGGCGGTGCTCGTTTGCCATGCCGCCCGCAGCAGCGCAGGCACCTGCCGTCCCGAAGGCCGAAACCGCCCCGTCAGGGAAGGCTCCGCAGACGGGCGGGATTACCGCCGAGCTCATGTATCGCCTGCTCATCGGCGACATCGCGCTGCAGCGGGGCGACCCGGCGCTCGCGGCGCGCGCGTACTACGAGGCCGCGCGCGAAATTCGTGATGTGCGGCTTGCCCGCCGCGCCACCGAAATAGCGTTGGCGGCACGGCAGCGAACCCTCGCGCTCGACGCGGCCACGCTGTGGTCCGAGCTCGATCCCGACGGCGGACCGGGCGAAGCAGGTGATCGCGGGCCTCAAGGGCGGCGGCGATTTTCGCGGTGCGGATCTCAAGGCCGATCTCGAGCGCGCGCTCGCCGAAGCCGCCACGTCGGGTCCCGGCTTGGCGAGGCGTTCCTGGAGCTCAACCGGGCGCTGGCGTCGGAACCCGACAAAGCCGCGACCTTCAAGCTGGTGCAATCGCTTGCCCAGCCGTATCCCAACAATCCCGAGGCTAACTTCGCGGTGGCGCTCGCGGCTACAACACCGGACTCACCGACTTCGAGTCGACGACTACCGCGCTGCAGGCGGTCGATCGGGCGCTGGCTCAGAAGCCGGGCTGGGAGCAGGCCACGCTGCTCAAGGTCGAGATCCTCGGCAAGCAATCGCTCGACCGCGCCGCCGATTACCTGATCGAGGTCCTCAAGGCGACTCCCGATTCGAAGACCGCCAATTCGGCGCTTGTCCAGGTTCGCATCCAGCAGAAGCGATACGGCGACGCCGCCGCGATCCTGCAGAAGCTGTCGGACGCCGACTCCGGCAACCAGGAGTACAAGTTCGGCCTCGCGATGCTCGCGATGCAGACGCGTGATTGGACGAAGCGCGGAACGCCTGCTCGAGGAGCTCAATCGCGCCGACTACGGCGACGACGGCCATGATCGAAACGTACCTCGCGCAGACCGCCGAGGAGAGCGGCCGCCTCGAACTCGCGCTCGAGCGCTATCGCGCGGTTCCGGATGGCGAGCGGGGCTGGGTCGCGAAGCTTCGCGCCGCGGCGATCGCTGGGCAAGCTCGGACGCGTCGCCGAGGCGCGCGCGTATCTCGCCGAGCTGCCGGCGGTCACGCGCGAACAGCAGGTCCAGGTGCAGCAGGCTACCGCGCAGCTCTGCGCGATGCCGGAGACAACCAGGCGGCCTACGCGATCCTGTCGAGCGCGCTGGACAAATACGACGACGATCCCGATCTCCTCTACGACGTCGCGATGGTGGCCGAAAAGCTCGACCGGCTGGACGTGGTCGAGGCGAAGCTCATGCGCCTGGTCGAGTTGCGTCCCTCCAATGCGCAGGCGCTCAACGCGCTCGGCTATACGCTCGTCGATCGCACGACCGCGCGTCGCCGAGGGACTCGCGCTGATCGAGCGCGCGCTGGCGCTCTCGCCCGACGATCCGTTCATCCTCGACAGCGTCGGCTGGGCGCAATTACCGGATGGGCGCGCTCGACGAAGCGGAGAAGTACCTGCGGCGCGCGATGGAGCAGCGCCCCGACCCGGAGATTGCCGCGCACCTGGGCGAAGTGCTGTGGGCGAAGAGGCGATCGCGCGCGGGCGCAGGACCTCTGGCAGTCGCAGTTGCAGAACGCTCCCGACAACGCCGTTCTGCTCGAAACCGTTCGCCGGTTGACACGCTGAGCTTCGGATGCGGCGGGCGGCATCGCATCGCGCTCGTGACCGCGTCCGCGTTCGTGCTCGCGGGTTGCGCGAGCGTTCCGCCCGCGCCCTCGTCGGCAGCGCTCACCGTCGGCCGATCAGCCGTTCGCCATCGACGGCCGCATGTCGGCGCGCCGCGGCAACGACGGCGTCGCGGTCTCGTTCTCGTGGACGCACTCGCCGCCGCGTGACGACCTCGTCGGTGATCGACGCCGCTCGGAGAGGCGCTCGCCGAACTTTCGGGCGACCGGACGCTGCGTCGCGTCGAGGTGCGGGCGCGCCGACGGGCGCACCGACGGTTGCGACCGACTGGACGACACTGACCGAGCGCATCGTCGGATTCCCGGTTCCGGTCGAGGCGTTGGCGTTCTGGGCGCAGGGCGGGCCGCGCCCGGAGACGCGCCGCACGCCGCGGAAATCGACGCGGGCGCCCGGGTGAGGCGTGCTGCGGCAGGACGGCTGCGAGATCGTCTACGCGTATGCCGACGACGCGGCGCGCCGACCGTCGCGACTGCGCGCTGACGTGTCACGACCTCGAGCTTCGCATCGTCATCGATCGATGGCGCGATTCGTGACGCGTGCAGCGGCGCGATCGTCGACGTCGCCGATGCGCACCTGACGGTTCCCGCGCCGGCCAAGCTCAATCTGTTCCTGCACGTGACCGGCCGTCGCGACGACGGCTATCACCTGCTCGAGACGCTGTTCGTCGCGCTCGACATCGGGCGACACGGTCACGCTCACGCTTCGCGACGACGGCGCGCTCCGGCGTACGACGGACTTGGCGGGCGTCGTCCCGCGGAAGCGATCTCGCGATTCGTGCCGCCGACCGCGCTGAAGCAGCGCAGTCGGGTCGCGCGCTCGGCGTCGATATCGCCGTCACGAAGCGCATTCCGATCGGCGGCGGACTGGGCGGGGGAAGCTCCGGATGCGGCCAGCGTGCTGCTGGCGCTCAACCGGCTGTGGGACGTCGAATCGCCGCGGATCGTGCTCGAGCGGATTGGTGCTCGCGCTGGGCGCGGACGTGCCGTTCCTGCTTGGCGGTGAGCCGGCGCTCGCGCGCGGCATCGGCGAGCGCCTGCACGCCGGTGACGCTGCCGTCGCTTCTGGGTCGGCGGTGCTCGCGCCGCCGATCGCGGTGTCGACCGCGCGCGATTTTCGCGGCGCCTGAATTGACACGAAACAGCCGCGTCGGCGAAAATAGAAGTCTTTTCCGAGGGTTATGGGCGCAACGATCTGCAAGCCGTCGCCGATGGCGCGGTTTCCTGCCATCGCCGCGGCGCTCGCGAATTCTGCGTCACCGCTCGGTTGCTCGCGCGAATGACGCGGTTCGGGGGCTGCGTGTTCGCTCCGTTCGCTCACCGAGGCCGATGCGCGCGCAGCGATCGCGGCGCGGCCGCCGGCGATGCAGGGCTTTGTCGCGCGAACGCTCGCGCGACATCCGCTGGCAGGCTTCGCGTGACGTGCGATGACGGATTGCGCGCGCTAGGTAGAGTGCGCCACTGCACGGCGAGTGCAACAGGTTCTCCGCTGGGGAGTCGCCAAGTTGGTTAAGGCACCGGATTTTGATTCCGGCATTCGAAGGTTCGAATCCTTCCTCCCCAGCCATTGTTATCCGCCGCCGCCGCTGATTCACGGCGAACGCGCTCGTGGCTGCCGGCACCACGCCTCCCACATGCCGCGCGCAAGAGCCGTAGCAAAGTGATTCGCGAAGCGCTCGGCGTCATAGATGGGTGATGACAGTACCTGTTGGCGCAAGCCACTGCGGAGCGCTGCGAGACCCTGCCGGTTGCTGGCGTGCTACGCCGCGCGCGACATAGTCGTCGGCATCGACCGCAATCCATTCCGGAAGTCCGGCATTCATCAAAGGGCCGACGCCCTGCCGCGACAGGAACGGTCCTGCCTCGCCAGCGTCAGCACCGGCACTCCCATCCATAGGCTTTCGACGCTCGTGGTGATCCCGGGATAGGGAAAGGGATCGAGCGATATGTCTATTCGCTGAAAAGGGGAGCAGGTGTTCCCCGGCCGGTACGTGGCTCATGAGAATCAGTCGCCCGGCATCGATCGCCATGCACCGCAAAGCGTTCCACCATTCTCTGGCGGACCGGCGCGCGCTTCCAGTTGCTTTCCCTTGACAAGGAGTTGACTGCCGGGGACGGCATTGAGCAGCAGCGAGCCCACGGGGCCACCACCGCATCATTGACCTTGGTCAGATTGTTGAAGCTTCCTGAACGAGATGCGGTCATCGGTCAGCGCGGGGAGCGGCGTGACGCTTCGCCTGCGCGCCGGGCGGCGTGAAGCAGAGGTAAGACTCGGGCAGACGCCAGATCTTTCGGTGAAGTGGCGTTCTTCCGATACCGGAAGCCGTCCATGCGTCGGCGATGAGGTAGTCGATCTCCGCCCGCCACGCCGGTCGTCGCCAGATAGCCGAGCCACGTGGCCGCACGGGCGCCGGCTTCCACGCGAACATCGCCAGCCTGTTGTGTTCGGTATGACCCGACACGTCGATAAGGATGTCGACGCGGTCATCGTGAACCCGTTTCGCGAACGCTTCGTCCGAAAGCCGGACGGCCGAGGCACCAGCCGCGACAGGACGCCCGAATCCTGTCGGTGACCGCGTCGGAGACGACGTGGGTCGGGTAGGCGAAGATCTCCACTTGCCCGGCAACATTGGTTGCGAGCGCGGCCAGCGCGCCTTCGAGGAAGTGGCCGATGGCATGGTCGCGCAGATCGCCGGACACCAGACCCACGCGCAGTCGGCGCTCGGGGTCCGGAGTATTGGGCCAGGCCGTAAAGGGACGCGCTTGCCGCGCCGCGAACTCGCCATAGCGGCGCGCCTCCGACAGCATTTCCGAGGCGTCCTGGTCGATCCGGTAGTTGAGACCGAATAACAGGTTGTTCCGAGCCGAGGCCGAAGTCAGGATTGATTCGCAGCGCCTCGCGAAAAGCTTGCGACCGCCGCCGTCGGATCGACCCAGATCGTTCAACACATTGCCGATGTTGTTGTGGGCGACGAAGTGGTCGGGCTTGAGTTCCAGCGTCCGCCGATAACTGAGGAGCGCCCTGCGTCAGGCAGCCCGATGCTGGAAAGCGCTGCCGAGATTGCAGTGCGCGTCGAAGCTATTGGGGTCGAGCGCAACGCCAGGCGGCTTCTCGGCCGCGGAGTGCAGCATGCCGGTGGATTGCAGTGCATTGCCCAGGTTGTAATGCGTACGGCCGAGAAATCGGGCTTGATCTCCAGCGCGCGCCGAAAATTCGCAATCGCCGCAGGAAAGTCTTCGAGCAGTTCTGAGGACATTGCCCAGGTTGTTGAGCAGCTCGGCGACGTCGGGGCTGATCTTCAGCGCCTCACGGTAGGTCGCGACGGCGGCCTCCAGCTGCCCCAGATCCGTCAGGACGTTGCCGAGGTTGTTGCGCGTGTCGTTGTCGTCGGGTTTGAGCTCGAGCACCCGGCGGTAACTCGCCGCAGCGGTCCTCGAGGCGCCCGAGCTTCTCGAGCGTCAAGCCCGGGTTGTTGTGAACTTCGGCATAGTGGGTCTCGAGCGGCGAGCGCCCGGCGGTAGCTTGCCTGCATCCTCGAGGTCGTCCCAGGTCGTCGAAGCGCGCTGCCGAGCGCCACTTCGGCATCGACAAAATCGGGTTTCAAGCGCAATCGCCTGCCGATACGCGGGCAGCGCCGCCTCACTGCGGCCCGACTGGCATAGGCGTTGCCGATGTTGTAGTGGGCGGCCGCGTAATCCGGATCCTTCTCGAGCGCTGTCGCATAAGCCGGCGATGGCGCCGTCCGCGTCGCCCATTTCCAGCAGCATGTTGCCGCGGTTGAGATGTGCGCGCGTGCGAACTTCGGGGCGAGCATTCACGGCGGTCGTCGTAGTGTTGCAGCGCTTCCGCAAACCGCGCTTCCTGCTCGATCGCGTTCCCCGCCTCGATCAGGCGCAGGGCTTCCTGGGCGCGCTCGCAGCGCTGGTGCCTGCGCTTCGGGGCGAAAATCGATCAACAACTCCGCCCATCTCACGCCTTCCAGCATGTAGAGCTGCCACAGAGTCCTTGTGGCTCATGTGGCACATCGGCTGGATCGCGAGGAGGCCGGTGCGTGCCGATGCTCGTCTCGAGATAAGCGCAGCTCCGCGAACTTGGCCTGCGTGGGCTCGTCCACCGGGACCTCGAATCCGTTTTCGCGCATCATCAGGATGCCCTTCGCGCGAAGCGCGAGCTCCGTGTAGAGGCGCAGGTAGCAAAGGAGGTCGGCGACCACGGGTCCGCGGAACCTGTCCTTCATCGTGTTGCAGGTACTGGCCCACCGGCGAATCGGACAGTCGGCCGGAGTTGATGAGCTCGAGCATTTCCGTGTCGGCGTCGAAGCCCCGGCCCAGCCATTCGCCCACCGCCTTTTCGCTGCGCTCGAAACGACGATAGAGGAGCGCCGGCACCGGAAAACATGGCGGTCAGCGTGGCGATGCGAGGCGACGTCAGCAGATGGTTGTAAGCCGAGTGCAGCACGATCGCGACGCCGAGCCCCGGCAGCAACGCGCGCAGGTGCAGGTGCGTGCCCGGGCGTGCTCCGAGCAGTGCCAGACCCATCACCGCGAAAATGGCGGTCGCGCCGCCGTGCATGATCGCCGTGCCGAAGCCCCGCACGATCCAGGTGCCGATCCCGGCGTCCCTCGACGATCTTGAGAGAAGTACGTATTCTCGACGAGCGCGAATCCCGTGCCCACGGCGAAGCCGAAGATCGCGGCATCCACGAGGAAGCCGATGCGGTGCGCGCGGATCAGCGCGACGATGACGAGGCCCTTCAGGAGCTCCTCGACGATCGGCGCGACGTAGCGCGAGTAGGCGGTGAAGTCGATGCCGAGAAGATCGAGCGTCGCGCGCCGTTGACCAGATAGCTGAGACCCGCGACGACGGCGCCGCACGCGACGATCGCGACCACGGCGTTGAGCTTCACGCAGTTTGTAGCTGTCGAGAGTAGAGGAGCGCCGCGAGGAACGTCGCCACCGGCAGCAGGCCCCACCAGCGCGGGCGAGATGAAATCGGTCACCCGGCGGCCGCTACATGATCTTGAGCGAGATCATCCACTCGGTGCCGGCGCGCTTGCCGCCCTGGAAGCCGACGGCGTAGCCCGCCGACAAGCGTCATGTCGTACCAGTGCAGCACGCTGAACTCGCAGATCGACCTGCGCGCCGACGCTCGCATAGTTCTGCCGCCGCGCCGGATTGGCCACGTCCGTCCACAGCGCCGTCGGCGAAGACCGCCGGACGCAGCCAGGCCAGATGGAAGCTCGGCGTGCCGACGGATTCGAAGATGACCGGCGGCAGGTTCCATTCGACCATCTGGCGCACGAAATTGAGCCCGCTGACCTGGTCGATCTCGAATCCCGGCAACGAGTAGTACTCGCGGTAGCGCTGCACCGGACCGCTGTCGACGTAGTTGTTGCCGAAGCCGCCGAAATAGAAATTGGCGAGCGTGTTGTTGCGGTCGCCGTTGGCGCCGCCCGCGGCGCTGCGCAGCCAGATCGAAGAATGCGGGATCGGAAGCTGGAAGCCCGAGATCGAGCGTGCCGTAGATCTGCGGCGTGATCTGGCCCCGTCGCCTGGCTTGCCTTGGCGACCAGCGACCAGCGCCACGCCTTTCTCGTCGTCGACGGCGCCGATCGAGCGCCGCACGTCCGTGTAGTGCAGTCCGACCTCGCCGGTGACGAGGCGCGTGAACGTCGTCTCGACGTTCTGCGCGTTCGGCAGCGTGTCGATCTTGTCGTAGTAGGCGACGTCGTAGCGGACTTCGAAGCGCCGCGGCGTCGTCGTAGATGAGGAGGTCGTCGTAGCCCGAGCTTGGCCGCGTAGCCTTTGCGGCTGCGTTTGGTCGGACCGAACAGGTCGTAGAAATCCGGATCGGTTCCACGACAGGCGCCGCCGCCAGCCGAGGTACTCGCCGGTCAACTCCACGTGCGCGCGCTCGATTGGCGGGCAGCGTAGCCGGTCGGCGTGTAGGCGGCGGTGATGCCGAGCCTCGCGAAGCCGAGCGAGTCTTCGAAGTTGGCGTGATAGCCGAGCCCGACGTAGTTCTTGTAGCCCTGCAGCACCGGATAGGCGTTCGCCAGCGAGACAGTCGCGCAACGGGATCCACGGGCCCTTTCCGGTGATCAGCTTCTCCTCGTCGACGGTGCTGGGGCGCGCGGCACCTGCCACGTCGTGACCACGGGGTACTTTGCGGCGAGCTCCGGCGCCGAGGAACTTGATCGCGCTGACGTCCTTCAACGGGCGCGGATCGATGGTCGCCGGGACGAAGCCCTTCGCTCGTGTAGTTCAGCACGAGCGAGGCGGCCGTCGGCGAGCGGCACCGGACGGAAGAAGCCGGATTCCGCGTTCGAGACCGCCTCGACCGCGCCGGTGGCGACCTCGTAGCGGAAGATGTTCGACACGCCCGTGTAGTAGCTGCTGCCATAGAGGTAGCGGCCGTCGCGCGAGAACACGAAGCTCTCCGGCACCGATTGCCCGAAGCGGAACTCGCTGAGCGGCTTCAGATCCCCTGCCTGGAGTCTTCTCGATCTCCCACACGCGCAGGAACTGGTCGCCGTTGACCTCGCTCATCGACGCCGACAGGAGCCGCCCGTCGGGCGAGATGTCGAGGTCGGTAGGCACGAATTCGTACGGAAACTCGTGCACGCGGTACCACGCGTCGTAGGGCGGCGGAATGCGCACCAGCGTCGCCAGCCCGTTGTCGTGCCGGACGCCCCAGAGCGAGCGGTCGACCGGATTGAAGACGATCTCGCCGATCCGCGCGTCCTCGAGCAGCATCCGCTCCTCGCCGGTCTTGACGTCGACCGCCATCAGGTCGCGCAGCGCCAGGTTGTCGTTGGTGTAGAAGACCGTCCCGCTGCGCCGGGTCGTAAGGCGAACGACGTGACGCGGTAGAGCATCGGCGCGCTTGATGTCGGCGAGCCGTCGCACGCTGCCGTCGCGTATGTTCAGCGCGCCGACGTGCTCGACCACGCCCGGATAGCGGAAGGCGCCGTACAGGATGCCGCTCGCCTCGTCGTAGTACGATGCGCGAAATCGACCCGATCGCGCGCCGGCGACGAGGTCGCGATGCGGCGTGATCGGCTGCTTGCGGACTTCCGTCGAGGTTGCGTGCGCTGGAATTCGTGCTCGAACGCGATCCATTCCTGCCAGGCCTGTTCGAGCGGAATGCCGAACACCCGCTCGAACTGGTCGGCGTAGTAGCGCTTGCTGCCCTCGTCGCGCCTGCAGCCAGGCGACGACCTTTTCCGGGGAGTACGTGTAAGCGAGGTAGGTGATGAAGCGCGTGCCGTACAGGTAGGCGTTCGCGCCGACCTGAAATCGACCTGCGATGCCGCGCGACGCGAGCCCGAGCGGGTCGTAGAAGTGCGCGTCGTCGCGCACCATCGCCCGAAACACCATCTCGTCGTAGCCGCCCTGCGCGCGGCCCAGCGCCGCCGCCCATCCAGGTCTCCATGAACACCGCGCTGCCCTCCAGATACCAGCGCGGGGCCGTGAAGCGCGGGATCGTCAGGTAGCTGTAGAGCAGCGACTCGGGATGCTGCGACTGCGGCGCCACCTTGCCGAGGAAGAACGGCGCCAGCGCCGGTCCTCCTCGGACGACATGTCGCCTGTCGCGACGTGGACCATCTCGTGGTTCATCAGCGAGTACATGCGCTCGCTGGCTGGGTACGTCTCGAAGGCGTGGGACAGCGGCGCGATGTCGAAACCGAGCCGGCTGTGCGGCGCGGATCGCCGGTAGGCGTTCCCGTAGTCCGGAAGGTCCTTCAGCAGGACGATCGTCGGTTCGGATGGCACCCAGCCGAACATGCGGCGCTGGAATTCGAGCGAGTTGGTGAACGTGCGCACGGCATGCGGCACGAGAAAGCCGCAGAGGATCGAAGTAGATGAGCTTGAGGTCCTTCGGTTTCCACGTACGACATGCCGAGCGGGCTCTCGTCGGCGGCAGCGGCATCGAAGCGAACGCCAGCACGACCAGGCACAAAGCGCGAGCTTGCACGCGAATCTCCCCGAGGCAGACACAAACCTCGGAAGGATACGGATTCGCTGCCAAAGCAAAACCGCCGGCACGAAGGCCGGCGGTTAGCTGCAACTGGGACACGCGTCGAGGTTACTTGTGCGTCGGCGAGTTGCCGGCGTTGCTGGCGCAGCTGTTGACGCCGTTGTTGACCGCGCTGTTGCCGGCGTTATTGTCGGCGGCTGTTGGCGCCGCCGTTGACCCGGCGTTGCTGGCTTGTTGACCCGTTGTTGAGCGCCCTTGTTCGGCTGGCGTTGCTCGAGCTGTTAGCGCCGCTGTCGGCGCCGCTGTTGACGCCGGCGTTGCTCGAGCTGTTGACGCCACTATCGACGCCACTGTTGGCGGCGCTGTTGACGCCGCTGTTGACGCTTGTGTTGTCGACCGCTGTTGGCGCCGCTGGTTGACGGCGCTGTTGGCGCTGCTGTTGACGCCGCTTGACGCTGGCGTTGCTCGAGCTTGTTGGCCGACTGTTACGGCGCTCTGTTGACGGCCGCTGTTGACGCCGTGCTCGAGCTGTTGACGCCACTGTTGGCGGCGCTGTTGAGCGCCGCTGTTGACAGCTGGCGTTGCTCGGTTGACGCCGCTGTTGACGGCGTTGTCGGCACCGTTGGTTGACGTTGTGACGCGCACTGTTGGTCGCTGCGTTGCTAGCCGCGTCGCCAGCCACCGGAACGGTCGTCGGTCTGCGCGGCCCCCGGAGCGCCCAGCTTGACATCATTCGGCCGTGTTCTGCGGCGCCTGGTACCGCTGCGCCGGCACGATCGTTCCTCGCCGTGTCCTTGCTGCCGGGCGGGAAATCGATCCCCGAGGAAATCGCCAGAATCACGGCCACCGCGGCAATGCCGCCGCCGATCCAGAAGCTTGCGCTTGCCGCTGGAACCGCTCTTTTGTTCGCTCATGTCGTCGCTCCTGAAATAAGGACCTTGCCGGGAGAACCGAGGGTCCCCTGTCGATATCCCCGGATCTGTATCCGGGCACTCCCTCGAATCTGCGTCCAATTACACGTGGCCGCGAGAAAGGTTGGCGGAGGCGGCCTTGCCCCAGCACGTGGAAACTGGCGGAAGCTGCGCCATCACCGAGGCCACCAGCCCTCCGGCGGATAGGCCTTGGGGATGCTGGCGAGCTCGTCGAACAGCGCTGCAGAGCTCGTCGAATTCCGCCCGCGCCGCGGGATCGCCGGCCAGATGGCGCTCGAGCACCGCGCTTTCGCCGGCATCGGCTTCGCCGTCGAGGACCGCGTGCATCAGGCGAGGAGCTCGGTGGCATTCATGTCTCTGTGGGCGCAGGTCCGCAGGTCAGTAAGCAAGCCGCGCAGCCGCTGCCGCGCCTCGAAAAGCCGCGATTTCACCGTCTTTTCATCGAGATCGAGAATCTGCGCGATCTCCTGGTAGCTGCATTCGAGAAATGCCGCAGCGACAGCACGATCCGGTCGTTCGTCGGCAGGCGCATCATCGCGCTCCGGATCCGCTCTGGCAACCTCGGCTTCGCCGTATTGCGATTCCGGGTTGCTGCGCTCGGAGCCCGGCGAGCTCGACTTCGTCGTCGAGCGGCCTCTTCCGCCGGTTTCGGCGCAGCAGGTTGAGCGACTCGTTGACCGTGATGCGGTAGATCCAGCTGAAGAACTTGTAGCGGGGATCGTATTCATCGAGCTGCTCGGCGATCTTGAGGAAGACGATCTGCGTGACGTCGTTGGCGTCCTCGGCGCGGCGCAATACCCAGAAGGCGGCGTTGTAGAGCGGGCCGCTGATAGCGGACCACGAGCGCGGCGAAGGCCTCCCGGTCGCCGTTCCGGAACCGTTCCAGCAGGTGCTGATCGGTGTCATCGTCCACAATTACACCCGGCGGTCGCGAAAGTTGGCGCGTCGGTCAGCCGGGCGGGCTCGATTTCGAAGATCTGGTCGAAGCCGGAATAGCGGAAGATGTCCAGAAGGTGGTGGCTCACTCCGCGTCAGCCGCAGCTTGCCGCCCGAGGCGCGTCAGTCGCTTCTGCGTCTTGAGCAGCACGCCCAATCCGGCGCTCGAAATGTACTCGAGGCCGCGCGCACTCGAGCGTCACGGTTCCATCGACCTTCTCGAGGAACGCCTGGGCCGTCGGGCACTGGGCGGCGTCCAGCCGGCCGGCGATCACCACCGCGCCGTCTCCACCGAAATCGATCGCCAGCATGCCCTACCCCTCCTTGGTCGTGTGTCGTCCCGACCCGCCCGTCTCGGACTGTCGTCTTGCGGAACGTGATCCGGCTCTGCCGGCTGTCGCTCGAATACTCGTATTGCATCGAATCCACCAGCCGACGGATGAGGTGCAGGCCGAGTCCCCGGCCGGCGCTCTCTCGATCGGCAGGTTGATGTCCGCGTCCGGCGCCTTGCGTGACATCGAATCGCTCGACATCATAATCGGTCAGCGTCACTTCGACGCCGCCCGGCGCCGCGGCATCATCGCGATGCGGATGAATGCGTCGCCCGCCGGGGCTGTACTTGACCATGTTCGTGAAGAGCTCCTCGAGGACCAGATCCACCGTGGGCAGAAGGCCGGGGTCGACCGCGTGAGCGGCGAAGAATTCGGCGCTGAACGCGAAGATGCCCTCGAGCGAATCGAAGCTGCGCCGGAACGAGCGTTCGGTCGTCCACGCTGCGGCCTCGCGCTTCACCAGCACAATCGTGATGTCGTCTTCCTGCGGCGCGCCGCGCAGCGAACGCTTCCACGTCGCGCGAGCAGGAGCAGACGACAGCTCGGCCATCGGCAACGTGGTGCCGCGACCGCAGGATGGCCTCGACGCGTTCCTCCCCGAATTAGCTCGTTGTCCCGGTCGTGGTATTCGTAAACGCCGTCGGACACGAGCGCCAGGATGTCGCCCGGCATCAATGTCCACGTCGACCGCTGGCCGCAGCGCCGTCAACGGCATGGCGGCCAGCGGAAAGCTCGTCGGATTGTAGCGCGCACAGGCACCCGTCGCCGCCTGAAGTGGAGGATCGGCGCCCTGCCCGCCGCTGTGGAAACCGCAGTCCGGTGGGTGGCGGCAGTCGAGGAGCCCGATGAACGCCGTGATGAAGCGGTCGTCGGCGAGCGTCGCGGCGAGCTGGTTGTTGACCTGCATGAACGCCGTTTCGAGATCGGCGCCGCAGGCGGAAACGCCATGCGCAGCATCGCGTGCATCTGCGTCACCGACAGCGCCGGCGCGATGCCATGACCCGGTGGCGTCGCCCAGGACGATCGAGGAGGCCTTGCGGGAGCATGCGCCAGGTCGAACGTGTCGCCGCCGGTCAGGCTCGCCGGCCGCGACATCCCGAAGAGGTCGTAGCCGGGAAGCGCCGGCATGACGGCGGGCAGCGTGCTCATCTGCACGGCCCGCGCCATTTCGAGCTCCTGGCGCATCTTCTCGCCCTCGATCAGCGCTTCGGTCATGCGCACCCGCTGCAGCGCGACCGCGCACTGCGCGGCCAGCGCCTTGGCGAGCAGCTCGTCGCTCGGCATCGAAGACGCCCCCGGCCTTGTTCAGGACCTGCATCACGCCCACGAGCACGTCCTTGTGGTCGATGAGCGGCAGCGCGAGCATGCAGCGGGTCCGGTAGCCCGACGCCCGGTCGACGTCGGGATTGAAGCGCGCGTCCGCGTAGCAGTCCGGGACGTTGATGATCTCTGCGGTCGTGCGCGCAGGCGCCGACGATCCCGGCGTCGGCCGGGAACGCGCACCGGTGCGATGCCGGTCGCGATCTCGAGCACCAGCTCGTTCGCCGCGGGGTCGTACAGCCAGACCGAGCCGCGATCGGCATGCAACACCTGCTTCGCCGCATTGACCACCTCGGCGAGCATCGTCATGAGGTCGAACGGCGCCGCGAGCTTGCTCGTGACCGCGAGGATCACCTCCAGGTCCGGCACGCCGAGGCTGCGGGCGCTGAAACGGACGCTTCATGTCGCCCGAATGTAACAGAGCCCGGGGCAATCCGCCCCGGCGCGACGGCGATAGCGCGGCCGTCCGCGCGAGCGGCTCCGGGTTTCATTCGGGCGCAATTTTCTGTGGGACAATGCGGACCCTGTCGATTCACCCTTGGCGCGGCCTCCTGAGGTTCCGGTAGATGGCCTTTGAGCGGATGAGAGTCTTCACCGGCAACGCGAACCCCAAGCTCGCCGAAGCCGTCTGCCGGCACCTCAACATCAGCCTCGGGCGCTGCGTCGTCGGCCGGTTCTCGGACGGCGAGGTGATGGTCGAGCTCCTCGAGAACGTGCGGGGCCGCGACGTCTTCATCCTGCAGTCGACCTGCGTGCCGACCAACGACAACCTGATGGAGATCCTGGTGATGACGGATGCGCTGAAGCGCGCGTCCGCCGGCCGTATCACCGCGGCGATCCCGTATTTCGGCTACGCGCGGCAGGACCGGCGCCCGCGCTCCGCGCGCGTGCCCATCACCGCGAAGGTCGTCGCCGACATGCTGACGACCGTCGGCGTCAACCGGGTGATGGTGATGGACCTGCACGCCGACCAGATCCAGGGCTTCTTCAACATTCCGGTCGACAACATCTACGCGACGCCGATCCTGCTGGGCGACCTGTGGAAGCAGAATTACGACGGACCTGCTCGTCGTCTCGCCCGACGTGGGTGGCGTCGTCCGCGCCCGCGCGATCGCGAAGCGCCTCGATTCCGAGCTCGCGATCATCGACAAGCGGCGTCCGCGCGCGAACGTGGCCGAAGTGATGAACATCATCGGCGACGTCGACGGGCCGCACGTGCGTCATCATGGACGACATCGTCGACACCGCGAACACGCTGTGCAAGGCGGCGACGGCGCTGAAGGAGCATGGCGCGAAGAAGGTCGTCGCGTACTGCACGCACCCCGTGCTGTCCGGCGGCGCCGTCCAGCGGATCGCGACGTCCGAGCTCGACGAGATCGTCGTCTCCGACACGATTCCGCTGACCGAGGAAGCGCAGCTCGTGTCCCCGCATCCGGGTGCTGTCGTGCGCGCAGCTGCTCGCCGAGACGATGACCGCGCGTGTCGAACGAGGAGTCCGGTGAGCTCGCTGTTCATCGGAATAGCGGCACGACCAGACGCCGGAAAAGAGTTATACTTCAAAGCTTTCCCCGGCCCTTCGGGGATGTCGCCAACCGCAGACGACCGGCCGGACCGCCTCGCGACGGCTGTCCTGATGCCGGAAGGCCGCAGACATCAGGAGCCGCATCATGCAATATCGAATTCACCGCATTTCCCCGCACCACCGAAGGCCGGGGCGCCAGCCGCCGCATGCGCCGCGCCGGCAAGGCGCCGGGCATCGTCTACGGCGGCGCGGGCGCGCCGCAGCCGATCGAGCTCGACCACAACGCGCTCTTCCACGCGCTGCGCAACGAGGCGTTCCACGCGTCGATCCTCAGCATGAAGCTCGACGGCACCGTGACGAAGGTGCTGCTGCGCGACGTGCAGATGCACCCGTTCAGGAACGAGATCCTGCACGTCGACTTCCAGCGCATCGACGAGAAGCGCAAGATCCACATGAAGGTGCCGCTCCACTTCGCGAACGGCGAGAACTCGCCGGCGGTGAAGGTGTCCGGCGCGATCGTGAGCCACGTGCTCACCGAGCTCGACATCTCCTGCCTGCCGAAGGATCTGCCGGAGTTCATCACCGTCGACCTGTCGGCGCTCGACGTCGGGCACTCGGTGCACGTCTCGGCGCTGCAGCTTCCCGCCGGGCGTCACCGTGGTGACGCGCGGCAAGCTCGACCCCGTGGTCGCCGTCGGCCGTGGTGCCGAAGGCGCAGGTCGAGGAAGCCACCGAAGCCGCTGCCGCCGAGGCCGAGTCCGCCGCCGCCGCGGCCGCGGCGCCCGGTGCCGCGCCTGCCGCGACGCCAAGGCGGGCGACGCCAAGGGTGGCGACTCGAAGGGCGGCGACAAGAAGGAATCCGGCAAGGACGACAAGAAGAAGTAAGCGCCCACCATCGCCGCATCCGGCACGAGGGCCCGCCGCGCGCCATCCCGGCGGGCCTTTTTCTCTGCGCGGCGGCATGTGCGGAACGTCGATTCGATGGGCACATCCTTGAAGATACTTCGCCAATGCGCGGCGCTGACGGCATGCCGCCGGTCCGGCTGGTCGCGCGGACTCGGCAATCCCGGCCGCGAATACGCGGACACGCGCCACAACGCGGGGTTCTGGTTCGTCGACGCCCTCGTCGCGACGCTCGGCACGGCGTTTCGCGCGCGAAAGCAAGTTCCAGGGACACCTCGCCAAGTGCCGCCGGCGACCTGCGATTCGCTGAAGCCCGATGACCTACATGAACCTGTCCGGGCCGGTCGGTTTGCCGCCGCGGCGCGTTTTCGCGATCCCGCCCGGCGAGATCCTGGTCGTGCACGACGAGCTCGACCTCCTGCCCGGCGAGGCGAAGATGAAGTTCGGCGGCGGCGTTGCGGGGCACAATGGCCTGAAGGACATCGCGGCGCAGTTCGGCACGCAGGACTTCTGGCGCCTTCGGATCGGCATCGGCCATCCGCGCGACTCGTCGATCCCGCAGCAGGACGTGGCCGACTACGTGCTCGCGCCGCCCTGCGCGCGGCCGACGGCAAGCTCATCGCCGGCGCGATCGACCGGGCGCTCGATGCGTGGCCGGCGATCGAAGCCGGCGAGTTCGAGCGCGCGATGCTTGCTGCTGCATACGAAGGAAAGGAACTAGCAGCATGAGCCTCAAATGCGGCATCGTCGGGCTTGCCGAACGTCGGCAAGTCCACGCTCTTCAATGCGCTGACGCGCGCCGGGATCGCCGCCGAGAACTACCCGTTCTGCACGATCGAGCCCAACGTCGGCATCGTCGAAGTCCCCGATCCGCGCCTCGCGCAGCTCGCGCGCGATCGCGCGTCCGGAGAAGGTGCTGCCGGCGACGGTGGAGTTCGTCGACATCGCGGGGCTCGTCGCCGGAGCGTCGAAGGGCGAAGGGCTCGGCAACCAGTTCCTCGCGACGATCCGCGAGACCGACGCGATCGCGCACGTCGTGCGCTGCTTCGCGGACGACAACGTCGTGCACGTCACGGGCAAGATCGACCCCATCTCCGACATCGAGACGATCAACACCGAGCTGGCGCTCGCCGATCTCGCGACGGTCGACAAGCAGATCGCGAAGTACGAGAAGCCCGCGCGCGCCGGCGACAAGGAGGCGCAGCGGATCGTCGCCGTGCTGAAGAAGGTCGAAGCGATGCTCGACCAGGGGAAGCCCGCGCGCACCGGCCGACCTCTACGCCGAGGAGAAGGAGGCGCTCGAAGCCCTTCTTCCTCCTCACGATGAAGCCGACGATGTACGTCGCGAACGTCGCCGAGCGCGGCTTTCACGACAATCCGCTGCTCGCCGCAGGTGGAGGCGCACGCAGCGGCCGAAGGGGCGCCCGTGGTGCCGGTGTGCGCGGCGCTCGAAGCCGAGATCGCCGACCTCGAGGGCGACGACAAGCTCGCGTTCCTCGCCGATCTGGGCCTCGACGAGCCCGGGCTCGATCGCGTGATCCACGCCGGCTACAAGCTGCTCGGTCTCGAAACCTATTTCACCGCGGGGCCGAAGGAAGTGCGCGCGTGGACGATCCACCACGGCGACACCGCGCCGAAGGCGGCGGGCGTGATCCACACCGATTTCGAGAAGGGCTTCATCCGCGCCGAAGTCATCGCCTTCCCCGACTTCATCGCGAGCAAGGGCGAGCAGGGCGCGAAGGAGCACGGCAAGATGCGCCTCGAAGGCAAGGAGTACGTCGTCAAGGACGGCGACGTCATGCACTTCCGCTTCAACGTATGAAAGCAGGTAAACGAAAAAGAGAGGCACGAAATTCTGTGCCCTCCTTTTCAAGAGTTCAACGCTGGATCGTCTGTGTTGTCGCGATTGCGCTAATGTGTTACGGGTTGAGCACGTTGCTCGCCGCTGCGGCCGCAACGAGTGCGTCGCGGTCGGCCTTCAGCTTAGGTACCCCTGACCCATGATCCCAGTCTCGGCCGCAGCGGTGACCGCCGCCACGTACTCCCGCATGATTGCCGTAGCGCTCCGTCAGCGAAAGCGCGGGTCTCCGGTCACCATGCGGTCGGCCAGCGTCTTCGCGAACGGAATCCACCCTGGTAAACCTGGCCCCTGTGGAAGCCCCGTCGCTGTGATATTCCAGCCAAGATATAAAGCTGGAGCGGCGCTTCCAACAGCACGACCGGAACGCCACCGATCTCGTTGCCGTCAGCATCGGTTCGCGGCACGACCTGGTCGATCACTTTTTCACGATCGGCGCCTGGAAGGCGTGGGAAACCGATGTTCTCAAGCAGTCAAGGGTGTAACTCAAATCGTATTGCAGCATCGCCTGGATGAATCTGCTCGATCCCGTGACGTCGTTCTCCGGCGCACGGGGTTCGAGCTCGCGAGGATGGCTGAATGTCCGGAAAGCCCATCGCTGCCTTCGTAATCGCTGCTTGCACTCAGCGTCCGTCTCACAACGTCGGGTAGACGGCTCGGCGGTGGAGGAGTCCCGTTCATCACCCAGTTGCGGAAATGGAAACGTGCGGTTGACGGTTTCCGTCTGCGGCAGTGGATTGCCGGGAACGTACGCGGGCCGTAGTTGGTGCTGGAGCAATCGGGTATGTCCCTGGAGTGACGCTGAAGCCGCCGTCGCCGCGCCGTGCGGGCTGCTCGCGAAATAGTATCTGCGGACGTTATCCGGCAGCAGGAGATAGTCTCCTTCGCAGCTCGGGTGCCGACCATCCCGACGTCAGCTTCTGACCCCAGACCTCGGCCGCGCCGAAGTGTTCGACGATCTTCGGGCAGCGTGTTGCGTGCGACGCACCGATCGAGGATGCCCCCCGTCGGATGACCCGGACTGTGATCGGGCCAATGCATGCCACCACATGCGGACCTTCACTGCCGGCTTCGTAGAGCTTCATCACGAGATCAGGCTTCGCGGCAGCGGAAGCTTCAAGCCGATACGGTCGCCCGCGACGATCGGCCACGGCGCCGTCGTAGACCTTGCTGATTGGCCTCGTCCTGCGTGAAGCCCGAGGTGGATCAGCTGCGCGTACGAAAGTTGCCTGACTGCGAGCTGGCCGCGGTTGATGACCCAGGAAGCATTCGCCGCCACCGGATTAGGCGTGCCGAAGTCGTCTTGTGCTGCGTATCTGGAAGAAGGACGCCACGTCGCCGGAATGCGGCGATGCCGATTCCAGCAGCATACGCGGATCGTTGGATGTGAATACCACCTGATAGAGCAGTGTTGGGAGCGAAGCCGTTCTTCACGCAAATCTGCGTCGGGTCCGGCGTGCCCGGAATCGGATTCGTCGCGCTGCAGCTCGCCCACGCCCAATCGCTGCTCGGAATGGCTGACCCGCTGGCGACTGCCGTCGATGGTCTCGTGGTCATGCGACTCCAGAGTGTCGCCTGCGCGTGTGTCGAGCGTTGTCGGTTTGTAAGGTATGGGGTTCGAGTTGCTCGATCATCGGCCGCGAATTGGTGCCGCCTGCGTTCATAATTCGTCCCATGACACGAGCCGGCTCAACTGGCGAGCCGTCCGGATTCTTCGCGATCGGCACCACGGCCCAGTCGTTGATCGTTGCGCGAGTGGGCCGTGCCGACCGGAATTGTCGCCCTGCCAGCCGCTGCTCAAGCCGATGTCACCGTCGTTGCGCTGCAGCGGCGAAATCGTGATCCTGCCGCCGCGATTCGGCACGTCCTGCCACATCAGGCGGCTGGCTTTCGACATGTCGATCGGCTTCACCAGGAAGAACGTGGCGCTGTACTCGACCTTGCCGTTCGCATTCCTGGGCGCCAGTTTGATGTCGTTGATGATCGTGTTGTGCGGATCGTTTGGATCGAGCTCGCCGAAGACGCGGCTGGCGATCGTTTCGTATTGCCCGCGGTTCCGTACGTTGCGCCGGCGAAGGCGGGCGCGAAGTTTTCGTGTCGATCACGAGCTTCGTTACCGCGCATGCACCGGTGTTAAAGCCGCGATCAATCCGGCGGCAAGCAGCGCGCTGGCCAAAGACGGAATTGTTGCGACTTAGTCTGCATGAATCGGCCTCCTCATGGTGATTCTTGACCCTGCGGCCATCAAGAGGCAAGGATTTGTCACACCTCCATTTATCGATGCGATGAACCCTTTCGCGCGAATTGCTCACCCGCAAGGCGAACTGGCGTTTACCGCCCTGGCGATCGTCATGGTCAGCGCGACCTGCCACCCACGTGCGAAATGCTCGACCAACACGCCTCAGGGGGCATCCAATGGGACGCAGCGTTTGAGCGAGCGATGATGAAGCTTCGTCTTCACCAAGATGCACGGTCTCGGCAACGATTTCGTCGTGCTCGACGGCATCGCGCAGCAGGATCGACCTCACCGCGGCGCAGTACCGGCGGCTCGCCGACCGGCGGCTCGGCGTGGGCTGCGATCAGGTCCTCGTCGTCGAACGGGCGCGAAGCCCCGACGTGGATTTCCGCTACCGGATCTTCAACGCCGACGGCGGCGAGGTCGAGCAGTGCGGCAACGGCGCGCGCTGCTTCGTCACGTTCGTCCGCGATCACGGGTACACGCAGAGACGCAGATCCGCGTCGAGACGGCCGGCGGGATCATCGTGCCGGAGATCGTCGACAGGCGGCGAGGTGACGGTCGACATGGGCGTGCCGCGATTCGCGGCCGCCGACATTCCGTTCGTCGGCGGCACCGAGGCCGTCGTGCAGCCGCTCGACGTCGCGGGCGAGACGATCGACGATCAGCGTCGTGTCGATGGGCAATCCGCACGCCGTGCAGGTCGTCGCCGACATCGAGCGCGCGCCCGGTCGCCGACAAGGGCCGCGCCTCGAGCACCACCCGCGGTTTCCGCAGCGCGTGAACGCGGGCTACATGCAGGTGGTGGATCGCGCTACCATTCGCCTGCGCGTGTGGGAGCGCGGCGCGGGAGAGACGCTGGCTTGCGGCACCGGCGCCTGCGCGGCGGTGGTGGCCGGCGTTCGGCGCGGGCTGCTCGACTCGCCGGTGCGCGTCGAGACGCGCGGCGGCTGGCTCACCATCGCGTGGTCCGGGCCGGGCACGCCGGTGACGATGACCGGGCCCGCGACGACGCGTATTCGAAGGCGAGTGGGAAGTCCCGGCGGTGTGACGCGCGAGTTGCAACAGGACATACACGACAAGACAGGACTCATCCGGATGGACGCCAACGCGGTCGCGCTCTACCTCAAGGAAAACCCGAAATTCTTCGAGGAGTTCGCCGACGTCATCGCCGACATCTTCGTGCCGCATCCGCACGGCGGCCACGCGATCCCGATCGCCGAGCGCCAGATCGTCACGCTGCGCGAAAAGAACACCGAGCTCGAGAACCGGCTCGCGCGAAATGATCCGCTTCGGCGGCGAGAACGACCAGATCAGCGAGCGCCTGCACCGCTCGACGCTCGCGCTGATCGCGGCGCCCGACCTCGAGACGACGCTCGCCGTGCTCTACCACAGCCTGCAGGAGGACTTCGGCGTGCCGCACGTGACCTGCCGGCTCTGGGGCAAGGTGCCGGAGCAGTCGTACCTGCCCGAGCTCGCGGCGACGAGCCAGGAGCTTCGCGACTACGCCGATCAAGCTCGGCGCGCCGTACTGCGGTCCGGCGGCGCCGTTCGAGTCGCGCGACTGGTTCGATGCCGGCGACGCCTGCAAGTCGTTCGCGTTCCTGCCGCTGCGCACCGCGTACACGTTCGGCCTGCTGGCGCTGCGGCGACGAGAACGCCGAGCGCTTCCATTCCGGCATGGGCACGGTGTACCTGACGCGCCTCGCGGAGCTCGCGAGCGTGGCGACGTCGCGCTACCTGCCGCCGGCGTAACGTCGCAGCGCGGACCGGTCGCGATGCGGAAGACGACGCCACCGGAGATCGCGCCGCCGGCGCGTCGCCCCGCGAATGCGGCGCATCTCGCGGCGTTCGACGCGCATCTCGCGTCTCGGTCCGGCGCACACGCGCGCCGCCTATCTGCGCGACGCCGCCGTGCTCGCGACGCTCGCCGGCGCCAGCGATCTCGCGCACCTTCGCGCGCAGGAGCTGCGGCGGTTTCTCGCCACGCTGCACGGCCGCGGCCTGTCGGGGCGAAGCCTCGCGCGGATGCTCTCGTCGTGGCGGGCGCTCTATCGGCTGCTGCAGGATCAGCGACCGCGTCGCAGAAGGAAAATCCGTGCGCGGGACTGAAGGCGCCGAAGGCCGCGAAGCGGCTTCCGGCGGCGCTGTCGCCCGACGAGGCCGTGCGCCTGGTCGAGATCGCGGCGACGAGCCGCTTACCGTGCGCGACCGGGCGCTTGTTCGAGCTCGCCTATTCGTCCGGCTTGCGGCCTGTCCGAGCTCGCGGGTCTCGATGCTCGATCGCGTCGATCTCGCGACCGGCGAAGTGCGCGTCTGGGGCAAGGGCGCGAAGGAGCGGATCGTTCCGGTCGGCGCCGCCGCGCTTGCGGCGATCCGCGCGTGGCTCCCGGTGCGCGCCGGCATCGCGAACGCGCGATCCCAAGGCGATGTTCGTCGGGCAGGAGCGGCAAGCGGATCACGCCGCGCGTCGATCGAGCGCCGGCTCGCGGAGTGGGCGGTGCCGGCAGGGCTTGTCGCGCCACGTCCATCCGCACATGCTGCGGCATTCGTTCGCGTCGCACGTGCTGCAATCCTCGGGCGACCTGCGCGCCGTCAGGAAATGCTGGGCCACGCGAGCATCGCGAGCACGCAGGTGTACACGCACCTCGATTTCCAGTATCTCGCGAAGGCCTACGACGCGCGCGCACCCGCGCGCCAAGCGCAAGAAGGCTGACGGCGCCGCGCGTCGCGACTACGGACGCGTCGACGATCCGGACGACTCCCGGCAGCCACGGCAGGTCGGTGGCGCCGGGATCGCGCCCCGCCTGCGCGAGCAGCGTCGTGAGCTGGCCGCGGTGGTGCGTGCCGTGGTTGAAGAGATGCATCGCCGCGACGGCGCGCGAGCAGCTCGCGCGTGCGGCCGTCGACCTTGCTCGTGTAGCGCAGCAGCGTCCGGCGAGCCACGCCGCGGTCACGTTGCCCGCCCAGTCCGAGCATCTCTGCGGTCGGTCGTCTCGCGCTCGCGGGCGAGCTCCGCGAAATCCGTCGAACATGTCGGCGCCGAACGCCGGCGCCGTGCACGGCTCGTCGATGAAGCGGCCGAGCCACATCCGATCGCCCCAGAGCAGATGGTTGAGCGTGCCGTGCATCGATCCGAAGAACGCGCCGCGGTCGCGCTTGCGCTCGTCGTCCGGGATCTCGGCGACGCAGCGCGTACGAGCCGCTCGTTCATCCAGCGGTTGTACCGCGCCATCACCTGGCAGTATTCGGGCGTGATCATCGCGGACTCGCCGCCGGCGGCGCCGCGTTCAGGCGGGAACGGCTTCTTCGGCGACCGACGAGCTCCTCGACCTCGATCGCGGCCGCGAGCTGCGCGAGCCGGGCGACGACGCCGTACGCGTAGAAGCGGTTGGGCGCGCAGCCGGCCGGCCCGCTCAGGTCGGGAATGCACGGCGACTCGAACGCGAGCGGCACGAACTGCGCGCCCGGCGCGTTCAGGTTCTCGTCGCGGCCCGCGCGCGGCGTGCACGCGATAGAAGCCGCCGACGACGAACCGGTCGATCATGTAGACGACCGGCTCCGCGATCGCGTCGTGGATCGACTCGAACGTCGGCACGCCCTCCTGGACGATGACGGACGACACTTCGAGCCCTTCCTTCACGACCGCCATCTTGTTGCGCTGCTTGCGGTTGAGGCCGGTGACCTCCGACGGCGTCGCGCACGGTCATGATGCCCATGCCGTACGTGCCGGCGTCGGCTTTGACGATCGCGAACGGCTTCTCGCCGATGCCGTATTCCGCGTACTTGGCCGCGGATCTTCGTCGAGCAGGAACGACACGTTCGACGCGAGGCACTCCTCGCCCGCGCGCTCCTGGAAGTCGATCTTGCCGCAGACGCCGAAGTACGGATCGATGAGCCACGGATCGATGCCGAGCATCGCCGCGAATTCCTTCGCGACGCGGTGGAAGACGGCGAAGTGATGCGACTTCTTGCGGTTGTACCAGCCGGCGGCGAGCGGCGGCGCGATCGGCTGGTCGATGTCGGCGAGGACGGGCGGCGCGCCGGCCGACAGGTCGTTGTTGAGCAGCACCATGCAGGGATCGAAATCCGCGAGGCCCACGCGCCGGCCGGTGCGCACGATCGGCTCGAGCGTCAGCGAGCCCCAGGAGGGCAGGTCGATCGCCGTCGCCGCGGTCGAGCTCCGGGATTGAGCGATCCCGACGCGCACGCGCATCCCGGCCTGGCGCAGGATGTTCTGCAGCGTCTCGACGTTCTGCAGATAGAACGTGTTGCGCGTGTGGTTCTCGGGCACGAGCAAGCACGCCGCGCGCATCGGGGCACACGCGCTCGACCGCCGCCTGGATCGCCTGCACGCACAGCGGCAGGAACTGCCGGATTGAGGTTGTTGAAGCCGCCGGGAAGAGGTTCGTGTCGACCGGCGCGAGCTTGAATCCGGCGTTGCGCAGATCGACGGACGCGTAGAACGGCACCGCGTGCTCCTGCCATTGCGTGCGCATCCAGCGCTCGATGTCGGGCATCCGGTCGAGGATGCGCTGCTCGAGGTCCTGCAGCGGACCGGCGAGCGCGGTGGTGAGATGGGGAACCATGGGCGCGCCGGAAAGGGCGGGATCGATTGTAGCGGAACCCGCGATCAGCCGGCGGAGCGGTCGACAGGCGCGCTGAGGGCGCGCCGCGACAAAAAGGGGCGCCGCTTGGGCGCCCAAGATGCCACCAGGGAGAGAAGTTGTCGCCGCGCCGGCTAGATCCGGTACGCGGACTCGCCGTGCGAGCTGATGTCGAGACCTTCGCGCTCTTCTTCCTCGGTCACGCGCAGGCCGACCACCATGTCGACGAGCTTGTAGGCGATGAACGCCACGACGCCGGACCAGACGATGGTCGTGCCCACGCCGGTCGCCTGGATGAAGAGCTGGTCCCAGATCGAGTAGTCGGCGCTGATCTTGTTGGCGACGTAATCGTAGATGCCCTGACCGCCGAGCTTCGGCGACGCGAACACGCCGGTCAGCAGCGCGCCCAGGATGCCGCCGACGGCGTGCACGCCGAACACGTCGAGCGCGTCGTCGGCGCCGAGCTTCTTCTTGAGGCCGTTCACGCCCCAGAGGCAGACGACGCCGGCGAGCAGACCCGAGGATCAGCGCGCCGTTGACGCCGATGAAGCCGCAGGCCGGCGTGATCGCGACGAGTCCCGCGACGGCGCCCGACGCGGCGCCCAGCATCGACGGCTTGCCCTTGAGCAGCCACTCGGCGCCCATCCAGGACAGCACGGCGGCGGCGGTGGCGACGAGCGTGTTGATGAACGCGAGGGCGGCGGTGTCGCCGGCTTCGAGCGCCGATCCGGCGTTGAAGCCGAACCAGCCCACCCACAGCAGCGACGCGCCGATCATCGTGAACGTCAGGTTGTGCGGCGCCATCGAATCCTTGCCGTAGCCGACGCGCTTGCCGACGACGTAGGCGCCGACGAGTCCCGCCACGCCCGCGTTGATGTGGACGACGGTGCCGCCCGCGAAGTCGAGCGCGCCCTTCTGCCACAGCCAGCCGCCCTTCGCCGATTCCGAGGCGAGCGTGGCCGCGTCCTTGATGCCGTCCGGGCCGGGCCAGAACCACACCATGTGCGCGATCGGCAGGTAGGCGAACGTGAACCACAGCGCGGCGAACAGCAGCACCGCGGAGAATTTCATCCGCTCGGCGAACGCGCCGACGATGAGCGCCACGGTGATCGCCGCGAACGTCGCCTGGAAGACGACGAAGAGATATTCCGGGAATCACGACGCCCTTGCTGAACGTCGCCGCCGTCGCGAACGAGCCGACGCCGTCCTTGATCGTGAAGATGTCCGGCGAGGAACAGCCGGCTCAAGCCGCCGAGAAAGGCGCCGTCCTCGGTGAACGCGAGGCTGTAGCCGTAGATCGTCCACAGCACGACGATGAGCGAGAAGACGACGAACACCTGCATCAGCACCGACAGCATGTTCTTCGAGCGGACGAGCCCGCCGTAGAACAGCGCGAGGCCCGGGATCGACATCATGATCACGAGCACCGTGGCGACGATCATCCACGCGTTGTCGCCTTTATTGGGCGTAGGGGCCGCGGCGCGGCTGGCGGCTCGCGCCGCGGCTGCGGCAGCTGCGGCTGCGGCCGGGTGCCGTCGCGGTGTTGCCGCCGCGGGCGCTGCCGGCGCTGCTGCAGGGGTGTCGCCGGCGTTCGCGTCCGGCGCCTGCGCGAGCACGATCGGAGCGCTGGCGTCGGCGAACGCCGAGGCGATCGCGGGCGCGAGCGCCCCGACGAGCATTGCGCCGAGCGCAAGTGATGCAAGCATTCGTTTTCATTTTCGTTCCCCTCAAAGCGCATCCGCGCCGGTTTCCCCGGTGCGGATGCGCACGACCTGTTCGAGATCGGAGACGAAGATCTTGCCGTCGCCGATCTTGCCGGTTTTCGCGGCCTTCTCGATCGCTTCGATCACGCGATCGAGGAGCTCGCTCTTGATCGCGGCTTCGATCTTCACCTTCGGCAGGAAGTCGACGACGTATTCCGCGCCGCGATAGAGCTCGGTATGGCCCTTCTGCCGGCCGAAGCCCTTGACCTCGGTGACGGTGACGCCCTGCACGCCGACTCCCGACAAGGCCTCGCGGACCTCGTCGAGCTTGAACGGCTTGATGACTGCGGTGACGAGTTTCATGGTGCTCCTCGCGGAAGCGGTTAGCGGATGAATCGAGGGTCGGCGCGGCTCAGAACGTCTTCTTGACGTAGACGACGACCGGTGTCCTTCGCGGTGTTGTAGCCGGTGAGGTCGGTGTAGAAGGCCTTCTTGGCGATCGTTGCCGCTGTAGTACGCGCCGATTTCGAAGCCCTTCAGCGGCCCGTCCGGCACCGCGTACGAAGCGCCCAGCTCTCCAGTCGTTGTACGAGGCCTTGCTGTTGCCGCTTCCGTCGTTGTGCGACGTTGAGGATCCCGAAGTGCCCGAGCAGCGTGACACCCGATTCTCCGATCGGATAGTTGGCGTAGAAGTCGAAGTACCACGTGCCGTCCGTCTTCTTGCCGATCGGGTTTCGCGCCGAAGTAGTTCTCGAGGTTGTACGAGGCCTTGCGCGCCGAGCCACTTCCAGTTGAGCGCGCGCGTAGAGTTCCCAGGTGTTGGCATTCGCGAAACCGGGATTGCGGCTGCCGGGGTAGTAGTAGTAGAGCGTGCCGAGGTCGTAGTTCCAGTCATCGTTGATGGGATTGCCTCTTGTAGCCGCCGTAGAAATCCCACTCGAGGCTGGAACGCGTGTAGGCGCCGAAGTCCTCGAGCCAGCTGATGTTCGATGCCCACGTGCCGAGATAGAAGCCGCTCGAATGGGCCCAGTCGAAGCCGCCCTGCACGGCGGGCTTGCCGGCGGTCTGCGAGATGCCCCGGAAGATGTATTCGCTGAAGAGGCCGACGTTCGCGGTGAGCGTGTAATCCGGCGCGGGCGGCGCGGCTGCGGGCGCTGCAGCCGTCTGGGCCAATGCTGCCGTCGGGAGGAGCGCTGCAACAGGCGAGAGTGCTGACGAGGGAAAGCGGGGAGACGTGGACGTAGGCATGGAGGTCCTCTCTTGCGATGAAGTGACGGGCAGATGGAGCGGGTGCTGGCTATGCTGAGCATTTCATGTGCCAACGGAAATTATGCATATTATACAACATTAGTTACGCAATAGAATCGATTCGCGCGGGGCGATGGAGCGCGGTTTGCGCGCACCATTCCGGTGCGTCGACCGCATTGCACCGCACCACGCGGGAGCGGAACGGGCAGACCAGTGGCGCGTCGCGCCGACGGTCAGCCGAAGTGACGAGCGCAGGTCCGGCTTTGCTAGACTCGTCGTGTCATCTGCGAATCCGCCAACGGAGGAGTCGGCCATGCTGAACGCCCAGAGCTTCGACGAAATCGCCGCGCGCATCGGCAAGGCGATCGAAAATTCGCCGGCGAAGGACATCGAGAAAAACGTGAAGGCCATGCTCGCGTCGGGACTCGCGCGCCTCGACCTCGTCCCGCGCGCCGAATTCGACCTGCAGACGCAGGTGCTGCAGAAGACCCGCGAAAAGCTCGAAGCGCTGGAGAAGCGGGTCGCCGAATTCGAGGCCCGCTTCCCGCCGCCTGCCGCATAGGCCCGCGCGCGTCGGTCGACCGTCCGCGCCGGCTATCCCGGCGGTCATGCGGTCGAGTGCGACGCGCCAGCGCGCGCAGCATCGCCGGCGTGCCCTGTCGTCGGCGCAACGACGCGCGGTGCCCTCATGTCGCTTGCGGTCGTGCTGTCGCGCGGGCTCGCCGGTCTCGACGCGCCGCTCGTCACCGTCGAGGTTCATCTCGCCGGCGGGCTGCCGGCGTTCAATCTCGTCGGCCTTCCGGACACCGAGGTCAAGGAGTCGCGCGATCGCGTGCGCGCTGCGCTGCAGAACGCGCAGTTCGAATTTCCGGCGCGCAAGATCACCGTCAATCTCGCGCCCGCCGACTTGCCCAAGGAGTCGGGCCGCTACGATCTGCCGATCGCGGTCGGCATCCTGGCGGCGACGGGCCAGATCCCGGCACGCGGCGCTGCCGCATCTCGAGTTCGCCGGAGAGCTCGCGCTGGGCGGCGCGCTGCGGCCCATCCGCGGCGCGCTGCCGATGGCGCTGTCGGCGCGACGCGACGGCCGCGCCTTCGTGCTGCCCGCCGAAAGCGCCGCCGAGGCCGTGCTGGTGCGCGACGCCACGGTGTATCCGGCGTCGTCACTCCTCGCGGTGTGCGGCCATCTGACCGGCCGCGAACCGATCGCCGCCGCTCGCCGTCGTGCCTGCGTCCGCTTCAGCGCGAGTGCGGGCGCGCTCGATCTCGCCGACGTGCGCGGCCAGGAGCCGCAGCGAAGCGAGCGCTCACCATCGCTGCGGCCGGCGCGCACAGCTTGCTGATGATCGGGACCGCCCGGCACCGGGAAGTCGATGCTCGCCCAGCGCCTGCCGGGTCTCCTGCCTTCGCTGTCCGAGGAAGAGGCGCTCGCCGCCGCGGCGATCGCCTCGCTCGCCGGCCGGTTCTCGCCGAACACCTGGGGAGTGCGTCCCTATCGCGCGCCGCATCATACGGCGAGCGCGGTGGCGCTCGTCGGCGGCGGCAGCGACCCTCGGCCGGGCGAGATCTCGCTCGCGCATCACGGTGTTCTGTTCCTCGACGAATTGCCGGAATGGGACCGCCGCGTCCTCGAGGTGCTGCGCGAGCCGCTCGAGTCCGCGCGTGATCCATATCTCGCGCGCCGCGCGGCAGAGCACTTTTCCCGCTGACTTCCAGTTCATCGCCGCGATGAATCCGTGCCCCTGCGGCTGGCTGGGCCACGCGAGCGGCCGCTGCCATTGCACGCCGGATCGAATCGCCCGCTACCGACAGCCGCATCTCCGGCCCGCTCATCGACCGCATCGATCTCGGCATCGAGGTGCCGGCGCTCGACCGCCGAGACGCTCGCGATCGGCGTCGCGTCCGGCGGCGAATCCGACGGCAGCCGTGACGAGCGCCCACGTCCGGACGGAGGTGACGCGCGGCGCGCGAGCGGCAGACTCGCGCGCCAGGGCAAAGCCGAATGCGCGGCTCGGTCCGCGCGGAGATCGAGACGCATTGCCGCGCCGGGCGCTGCGGGCGCCGCGCTGCTTGCGCAGGCGATGGCGCGGCTATCGCTGTCGGCGCGCGCCTATCACCGGATCCTCAAGGTCGCGCGGACGATCGCCGATCTTGCGGGCAGCGCGCGGCATCGCAGCGCCTCACGTCGCCGAGGCGGTCGGCGACTCATCGTTGCCGGGCGGTCGGATGTCGGCGGTGACCGGATGTAAGCAAGCCAAAGAGCCGCAACAACTCCGCGACGTTGCGCCGGCGCTTTGGATCCAGCAATTTCCCACCTGCTTGGGTGGAACGTGATTGGCGAAAGTGCGCGCAAGCATCGGTCACTGAGGTTCTGGGCTAGCTCTCTGGAAAGCCACAATGGCTAGAGCTGAATACCGTTCAGCTGGAAGCCGTCATCGCGGAGTGCGTCAACCTGTCGATGGACGGACAGATTTTAGACGTAGCACAGGACCGGTACATGGAGAACGCCATGTTGCTGCGCCGGCAGCTTGTGGTGCTCAAGGCGAAGGAGTTTGGCGATGGAGATGAGAGCGTCAAGAATGCCAACCTTCTTACTGGCAGAGGCGACCGACCGACTGGCGGACGTCAAGGCGGGACTCGGGAATATCGCTGAGTCCATTGCGGTTCTCGGCAAGATCATCGGGGATCTCGACAAGCTCAGTACGCTGGTCGAGCTCACACTCGAATCGCGGCATCCAAGAATCTATGGCGATCCGCGAGCCGACTCTCGCAGGTGAGCGCCGGAAAATCCCGCACACGCGGATACCGAGATTTCGGCGCGTTCGCGCCCAGCCGTTACGCCGGTAAATCCGCTCTTCGCAGCGCTTCGGACCAGATTGCGCCAGTCTCGAAATTCCTGGCGGGCGAGCGCGCCAGGTATCCGCTGACGGTGAGCGATGGATCGAGTTTGCGCAGTTCCGTGACGGCATCGCGCGCCTCTTCCATTCGTCCGAGCTCGGACGCCGCAATGGCGATGACGCGCAGCGTCGAAACATGCGTGCGATTGCCTTGCAACGAGCGCCGCGCCAACTCGAGCGCGCGTTCGTATTCTCGCGCGGACAATGCTGCCGTCGCGCACAGCGATTCGTAGTAGTACCGCCACGGATCCAGCGGCGAGAGCGCTGCCGCGCGCTGCGGTCTCCTCCATGGCTTCGCGCCCGCGGCCCTGAAACGCCCACAGCGTGCCGCGATGCAGCCACGCAAGACCGGCGTTGGGATTCCTCTGCAGCGCCAGGTCGTAGCTGCTGCTTGGCGCTCTCGTGCTTGCGCAGCAGGTTGGCGTGCACCATCCCGTTGACCGTCAAGCGCCAACGAGTCCGCCGGATCGATGTCGAGCGCGCGGTTGATGCGGTCGAGGGCCGAGGCGGCTTCCTTGTCCAGGCTTCGCGAACCAGCCCTGCGCCACCTTCAAGACGTGCCACTCGGCCAGATAGGCGTAGGGCGCCGGAAAGCGCGGGTAGCGTTCGATCAGATGCTCGAACGCGAGCCGGCTCTTGTCGAAATCGCGCGGATCGCAACCGGTGCATCAATCCGACGCCGCCCAGCAGCAGCGTGCCGGCGTCGAGCGTCGGCAGCGCGCGTGTCGCGGCCCGCGCGATTTCCGTGTTCATGATGGCGTCGCTGATGCCGGCAACCAGCGAGCCGACCAGCTCATTGTCCTGCGCGAGCAGCCGGCCGACGCTCGTGCGAAAGCTCTTCGCCCACATCACTTCGTTGTTGCGGGTGTCGGCAAGCTCGACGTTGACGATCAAACGCGTCGCCGACCACGCGATAGCCGCCGGACAATACGTAGGTCGCCCCGAGATAGGTCCGGATATCGTCGAGTTGGAATTTGCGTCCGCGGAATGCCGTCGTCGACAGACGCGGACACCACGCGCAGTTCCGGCGCCTGCGACATGGCGGCGATCACTTCGTCCGCGATGATTTCCCCACGGCGAGGAATTCGCGGCCGCCGCCGCGGAACGCCAAACGGAATCACGGCCAGCGTCGGGCGCAGCTTGATCTGAGTCTCCGGCGCCGGCGGCAGCGACGTTGTGCGGTCCGAGGCGATAGGTGCGCAGCGGCGCCTCGATGTTCTTGAGATGGCAGCTTCCGAGATCTTCGATTTCTCCGTCGAGGCCGGCGGTGAGCTGGTCGCGTGCCGCGGCCGAGATCACGGTCTCGCCGGGTCCGGCAAGCGGCGGCGAGGCGCGCTGCGACGTTGACGCCGTGGCCGTAGATCGCAACGTCGTCGGTCAGGATATCGGCGACGTGGATGCCGATGCGCATCAGCACGCGATCGTCGGCCGGTAGCTTCGCCGACAGCTCGGCGCACCGACGATGCAGCTCACGGGCGCATTCGGCGGCGTGCCTCGGATGAGCGAAGTCGAGCATCAGTCCGTCGCCCAGTCGCTGCAACACGTGCCCCCGGTTCCGGGGAACGATCTCGTTGGAGGCCTGCAGAAGCAAGGCGCGGATCCGCTGCGCGACGGTGAGCTCGTCCCGCTGCATCAGGCGGACCGACTCGACCACGTCCGCGAAGACCACCGTCCGCGTGGCGTAGTGCAACGCGAAGGCCGGTGGACTGACGCCTTGCGGCGCGTCGCCTGTGCCGCCCATGAAAGACTCCAGCGAATCTGCAACAATATGCAAGAAGGGGCGATATTATGATCCATTGCCACGCCGTGTGCGCAAAGGCCGGCCGGGCTCCTGAAAAGTGCGTCGCTACAGACGCCGCTCCTTGGACACCGACCCGTTCGGCTTCGACCGCCCAGCGCCTGCACCATGACGCATAATCGCGATCTCGTTCTGATTCGCAAGCTGTGCGGTCTGGGATTGCCCGCGCAGACGCTGGCGCCTTCGCTGCTGCCGACGTTGCGGAAGCTCATTCCATCTCACTCGGCCGCGGTGTTCTGGGTCGACGACGAGTTCGAGATGACCGGGCTCTATGCCGAACGGCTGCTCGCGCCCGAGGCGATGGCGCACTATTACGAGAGCCATTACCAGCAGGCGGTTACCGGGTTTCCCGCGCGTTCGCCGCAAGGGCTGCAGCAAGCGACCCGGTCTCGGTGCACAAGTACACCAAGCTCGAGCAGGAGAGCGCCTATTTTCGCGACGTGCTTTCGCAGCTCGATGCCTACCAGATTCTGTACGGCGTGCTCCGCGTCGCGGCGCAACCGTTCGGCCAGATCAGCATCTACCGGGGCGAGCGGGATCCGGAATTCGGTCGCCGCGATCAGGACACGTTGCGCGGCCTGCTTCGTTATCTGTCGATCGGGCTGCGGCCGCTGCGCTCGTCGGCGCACGCTGCGTCGCCGGCTGAAGTAGTGGAGGAGTGGCTCGGCATTGTCGGCGTCGACGGTACGCTCGATCAGCGCGCCGCCGGACTGGTCCCATCTGGTGCGGCTCGCTTGCGATCGAGGATGTCACACCGCGCAAGGCGCACGACGAACAGCGCACCGTGGCGGCGTTTTTGCGCCAGCTCTGCGCACGATTGACCGGTCCCGATGGAGCGGCGCTCAGCCACTTCGACTTGCAGCACGATTCTGCGTGGGGTCGGTTTCGGATTCGGGCCTACCGGATGCCGGACGTGGCTGGACGTCGGGCGGACCATGTTGGTCTCTCTCATCGGACGCACGCGAGCCCCACGCCCTGGCGCTCGTACGCGGTACCGGCGCCTCGGGGCTCTCCCCGCAGCAGCGGGAGGTCGCGCTGCTTGTTGCGGGCGGCAAGAGCAACCAGGAAATCGCACGGGCGCTTTCTCTCAGCTTGAATACGGCCAGCTATCACGTAAAGCAGGTATTTGCGCGGCTCAAAGTGCACAACCGGAAGGACGTCGAGGGAGCCCTGCTGACACTTGCGCACGAGGACAACGCAGACCGTCGCGCGCAACGACGATGTGTCGCGAACCGAGACGAGCCCGTAAGACGCTGTCAGCGCCGGTATCGTCTCGGCGGAACCGCGAATCTCCACCCGAACGGGTGGGGTCACGTCGATTGACATTGCCGAAAGTGCCGCTCTAGGTTGATTGCGGGCGCCTCGTCCTGGGCCAACCCCTTCAATCACCTCTAGGAGCAGGCAATGAACGCATCGTCGCAACCGTCGGTCATGTCAACGGCAATTCGAAGCAAACCATCGGTCAACCGAAAGCCATCGCGCGCAATTCCCATGCGGCCAAAGTCAACGTCGAGACCGGCACCGGGGCGATCGCACCCAAGATCGCGATTCGGCGTGCGGAAGCGTCGTCGTCGCCCGGTCAAGGTCGAGGTCGGCACCGGAGCGATAGCGCCAAAGGTCGCGATTCGGCGCGCAAAGTCGTCGTCGCCGGTCAAGGTCGAGGTCGGCACCGGGGCGATCGCACCCAAGGTCGCGATTCAGCGCGCGAAGCCGTCACGGCAACGTTGACGGAAAAGTCATCCCGTGCGCCGAAATACTTGAGCGGTCAGGAATGCCCGTGCGTTCCTGTCCGCTCGAGCCCCATTCGCAAAGGAGTCGTCTTGACTACCGCGCCTCGCTATGAACGGCACCCCTGATCCGATCGTCACGTTCTATCGTGCGATCCCCGAAAGCTTCGAACCGATGCGCGCCGATCGCTCCGCACTCGGCGTCATTCCCACCGCAGCATTTCAGTACTGTGAGGCGCTCACTTCCGCGTCCGCGTTCGGCTGGTATGCGTTCGCGCCGATGACCTTCTATCTGCAATGGGACGGCACCGACGTCATCTGGAGCCACGGCGACTCGCGACACGTGGTTTCCGCTGGCCTCGGAGCACTTTCCGAACTTTCCGCGAGTACTTCGACCGCCTGGCGCCGGACGACATCAAAGGATTTGCTCCGCCGTTCCTGACGCGAAGCTTCTTTCCCGGTGTCGTGCAAATCTGGTCCGGGCTCTTTGTGAAGACGGCGCCGGGCTGGAGCCTGCTGGTACGACCGCCGGTCAATCTGCCCCGAAGCCAGATCTTCGAATGTTACGAAGGCATCCTCGAGGCTGACCGCTGGTTCGGTCCTCTGTTCATCAACATTCGGCTGACGGCAACGGATCGTCCCATCGAGATCAAGCACACGCAAGCCGCTGTTGCAGGTCCAGCCGCTGCTGCGCGAAACCTATTCCGAAAAGCACCTGCGTTCGTTCCGCGTCGTCGACCAACTCGCCGCGCTGTCCGCCGACGATTGGAGCGGCTATCGCGAGACTGTCGTCCAGCCGAACCGGGACACTATCGCCCGGTTGGCGCGTATGCCGCTTCCGTGCGCAAGCGGGGACGGCACACGGCGGGACCGACCGACCAACCATGAGATCCACGAGCGACGAATCCACGAGCTGAGGAAGACCGAGGTCATGAACGCAAACGCCCAGAGCTTTGCCGGATAGAAAAGCGGTCGCACTCGGATACGTCGCCGCGTTGGCGGTGGTGCTCATCACGTCGGTATACCCGGCGCTGACGCGCCTCAGCGTGACGACGACGCTCACGCCGGCGGACATATTGCTCTTGAGGCTGGGCGTCAGCGGGCTTCTGTTCGCACCCTATCTCGTCCGGCACGCGCACGAAATCCCGAGGTCCGATTGGCTGTCGGCGCTTCCACTCTCGTTCCTTCACGGCTGGGGCATGGCCGGTTGCGTCGTCTTCGGGCTGCAGTTTGCGCCGGCCAGTCACGCCGCGGCGCTCGGTCCCGGCGCGATCGCCGCATGGATTGCGCTGATCGGATTCGTCCTCTACCGCATCGAGGTCGATTCCAAGCGGCTCGCCGGCATCGCGATCATCGTCGTCGGCGTCGCGCTGATTCTGGTGGCGTCCTATCGCGGACAATCGCTCGCGACCGCGATGATCGGCGATTCGATGTTTCTGGCGGCGTCGGCGCTGGGAGCAACGTATCTCGTCTATATTCAGCGGCGCCGGCTCGACCCCGCGGTTGCGGCCGCGCCTGGTCTGCGTCGCATCGGCGATGGTGGTCGGCCCTTGGCATTACTTCTTCGCTACCAGTGCGATCTCGGGCGCGTCGTTGGAAGAGCTCGCGTGGCAACTGTTGTTCCAGGGCGTTCTCTTCGGCTGCTGCGCGCTTTTCGCGCTGAACTACGCGGTGCTCGCCGTCGGAAGTCAGACCGTGGGCGTACTGTCGGCACTGGTGCCGGTGGTCGGCGCCCTCTGTGCGTTGCTCATCACAGCGCGACCGGATCTCCGGGCTTCGAATGGATCGCCATCATTTCCATATCGGCGGGCGTCGCCGTGGCATTTCTTCCTGCGCGCGGCGACCGGTCCGTCGTCGCCATTCGCCGAGTCGACGTGCCGGAGTACTCGCCCATGCTCGACTATTGCAGTCGGCCGGTGCTCGCGCAGCTACCCGCAAGTGCTCGAAAACGGCATACTCGAACTGGACGCGATGATGCGCCGTTTGTGCACTGGACGCGGCTGTCCGGAAGTTGCACCCTTGACGGTCGTCGCGAACGCCGGGATGATATGCTGTTGTCATAGCATCGCTTCTCGGCGCCAGACGTCCATGTCCCCCACCAGTTCGTTGCTGCAGAACCATGTCGGCCGATACGCGCTCGCGCGTCGCGATCTCGTCCCGATTCTGCGTGATTCGCGACGCGCCGCTGTTCCTGAACGGACGCTGTGCCGCACTGCTCGGGCGTGCCGGGGACGAATCTCCGAAGGGCCTGTCACCGCTGCGCGACGTCGTCGCGGAAGTGGATTGGCCGCGTGTCGCGCGCAGCCTGCGCCGCACGACGTTGAAACCCGGGAGCGGCGTATCGCTCATTTTCAGCGCCGTGCGCAAGGATGGCTCGATCCTCGACCTGGAGCTGACCGGAACGGTCGTCGCGGGCCGTGGCGAAATTGGCGTCGTCGCGGTTGCCAATGACGTTACGCAGAGGCTGCGGGACGACGCGCGGCTCAACTATCTCGCCTTCAGCGACGGCCTCACCGGGCTCGCCAACCGCACGCTTCTTCCTCGACCGCCTGCGCCAGTCGCTGCTGGCATCGCGCCGGACTGCGAGACGGATTCGCGAGTGCTCGCCTGCGACCTCGACGGTTTCAAATCCATCAACGACACGTACGGTCACGACGCGGGAGATCAAGTGCTCCGGCTCGCCGCGGAGATGCTGCGATCAGATAGCCGCCGCGAGGTCGACACGGCGGCCCGCATCGGTGGCGACAGCAATACGCAACTGAACGAAGTACACC
>ERZ1370068.3569-contig-2679_pt1 | contig 45462 bp, 78 predicted proteins | sample MGYA00561227_ERZ1370068 | MGnify/ENA primary metagenome ERZ1370068 (study PRJEB38410, sample SAMEA6850437) | metagenome | study: Metagenomic assessment of the ecological functions of the soil: analysis of the soil microbiota associated with the... | reverse complement strand
CACAGCGTATTGCTCCCGAATTTATCCATACCGCCCACCGCCTTGATGTAGTGGGCGACGATTTCATCCGCAGTTTGCGCCGCGGCTGAAAACGCGGACAGGGGTGATGACGGCAATGAGTCCTGGAAATCCTGAGCATGCTTCTCCTCCAACAATAGAGTTGAGATGTTAGTTTTACGGCTGAACCTGTGGTTAGGTTTTATTTCAAGATCCGTTATCGACGCAAAGTCTTTTTCCAGTTAATTTTTCGGCTTGCGATCCATTGACTTCGTGACCGCGGCGGAATAAGGTCGGTTGTTACTTTGAGGTTCAGACTAAACCGCCGAAATGGAGGTCAGTACCATCCGCGTCAGCGGATGGGTTAAAGAACGCGCCTCTATTATCCGAAGTTAATTCCTGATCCCATCCGCTGACGCGGATGGTACTGACCCGGTTAACCGCCGCCGGCAGTGAGAAACCTGCTGCAACGCCGCCCCTAATATCGGAATACGGGCGCGAATGAAGCTTAACTACTCATATCCCAAATGAGAATTGCGACTCGACTCCTCTTGATCGGGCTCTGCGCATGGGGCGTGGGTTTTGCGCCAACGTCGCTCGGTTGGCCCAACAGCCGCGCACTAGTTACCGTCCGGCCGCGCGTAGCGTAGCGACCCAACCAGGCATGCCGGAAGTTAAGGTTTCCGTCGATCAAAGTCGCGTTCCGGCCGGCGCCGAAGTCAGTCTTTGTGCTCACACCGGCGCAAACGGTTACTGATTCAGGTTATCGGGTCACGCTGTTTTTGGTGACGGCAAGCGACAGATTGTGCGCCGGACAAAGAGTCTCGCACGTTTATCCGCAGGCGGGGACCTACACCTACTCAGTGCTGGTTGAAGGGGAGGGCATGCAGATCCACGCCGACGCCGGTGCCGCCGCTCCCGGCGTGAATCTCTCTGCCTCGCCCACGTCGGTTGAGGTGAACCGGCCGGTGAGTTTTTCAGCGCAGTTGTCACGTCGCTATCCAGAACGTGAAGTACCGTTTCGTTTTCGGCGATGGATCAGCCACCGATTGGCAGGACGATGCCAAAGCGAGCCATTCGTATCGCGCGGCTGAAACACGTTCTAAAGCGTATGTAGACATCGGAGTCGCTTCGAATGGATCCGTGAAGCAAGCGGGCGGAAGCGCACGCAGAATCGATCACAGTAACGGAACCCACGCGTCCCGCCAGCGTCACACTGGCAGCGAATCCCGCTTCGGTTGAGGTGGGTAAGCCGGTAACGCTTACTGCCAGACCAAACCTTCAAGCTGACGAGAACGCAAAATATCGGTTTGAGTTTGGCGACAAATCCGCGACGGACTGGCAGGCAGTCCGCGGGCCAGTCATCGATACAGCGTCGCGGGCAACTATTCGGCACGCGTCGAAGTCCGCGTTGTGAACAGGTCAAACGCGACTCAATCGGCGAAGTGATGAGACCACCATCGAAGTCACAGAGCCCGAGGGAAAATCCAAAGTCGATTTGAAAATCATTCCGGCAACAGTTCCTTTGGGAGTGCCGGTCTTGTTCCAGGCGATTCCATCAGCTGCGAACGCGAATGCGCGTTATCGGTTCATTTTATGGCGACGGTTCGTCTCCGACCAATTGGTCTTCCGAGCTTTTGCAAACGCACAATTACAGTGCGGTGGGAAACTACCCGGCGTTTGTCGAAATGGCGACCTCAGACAGCGAACCGGTCAAAGCGTCTGCGGCCAGCGATAAGAGGCGAGTCAGGGTCACACCGATCGGTCCGAATCCCAACGCCAACGATAACCAGAAATTCGAATCAAGCAAAATAACGCGAATTCAAAGCGCTACGCCGCGAGCGAATACGAACAACGGCGCAAATTCGAGTGCGAATGCGAACGCCAACTCGAACACCGCCGGTAATAGAAATGCGAACACCTTCGGCCAGGTAAACGGGAACACAAATTCGCAGACCAGCACAAATTCGAACGGCAATGCGAATGCGACCGCAAATACCAATCGCAGTGGTAACGGGAATGCCAACACAAACTCGAACTCGGTTAACGCGGGGAACTCAAACGCGAATGCGAGTAACGCGAATTCATCGGTCGTCGTCAACAACAATCGGAACGCCTGAGCCGGGGCCAGGGGCGGGACAACCGATTGGTGGAAATACCTGGTCATCGCCGCGATTATCTTGTTCGCAGCGTATCAGGCGTTCTCATATTTCTTTGCGCCTCGCCCCACCTTTGAGCCTCACTTTGATCCGGGCGATTCCAGGGTAGGGGTCGGCAAACCCTTGTCGATTAATCTGGAGATGGATGTCGATCCAAACATCCGGAACGGCGAATTCACGTCGACACCCAGGGAAACAGTTTGATTAAGTCAAAAAGGACTGAACCATGACTGAAGAATCAGAGACGACAAAAGTTGTGGCAGAAGCGACGTCAGACGCAGACGAGCAGACCAAATCGGATCTTGTTCCGGAGACCTCAACGGCCAAAGCGAAAGAGGAAGTCGAAGTCTCTGAAGCCCCGACGGTGCGGGAGTTTTTCGGGATACCGGAAAAGCCATCCGAGCAGGGCGACGATCACTGGAAGGCTTTTCAGAAAAACTGGCTGAAGAAACCAGCGGGATTAAGTGGACGGCGGCAATGCCCGATCTGGGTTCAAAGATTGGCGATTTGTTGGATATCAAGATTCACGACATGTTGCTGACCGCCTGGAAGAAAGTTGAAGTGGTTCGTCAGGCGCTCGAAGATTCGAAACAAACGCCCGACAAAGCCACCTATCTCGACCTTACGGAACACAGTATTGATTACGAGACGAAGCCTTTCATCGATGTGAAAATCAAAAAGGCGTCGGTGAAGAAACTCACGTTGACCGTGGCCATGAATCTAAAGTTGAAAGGCTTTGGCCTGAAGATTCAGAACGGCGTGATTCGCGAATTGCAAGCGGGCAAGTGCGAAGGGAAGGAACCATCAAGTACGAAAAGCTGGCTATCGCCGAGAAGAAATTAGAACCCATCAAGTTCCCGGTTTCGATTGAGATTCCCGGCCAGATCCCGATTCCCGTGCCCAGGGCGAAACCTGCTGCCGAAAAAGACTGCGACAGCCGTGGAGCCAAAGTCGAAAACCGAGGAGCCTGTCAGAGCGGATTGAGCTCTGAGTTGCGAAGCAGCGGTCACAGTTAAGCCAGGGGCGAGTTTTGCGAGGGTAATGAGATACTTGGCGAATCAAGACTACTGAATCGGCCGACGATTTACGCCACGGAAGGCTTATCTCCCTTCTCCCTTTGGGAGAAGGGTCGGGGAAGAGGGCTTAGGTGAAGTGAAAACCAAGTTGTCTTTCGCCCTTCTCCCTTTGGGAGAAGGTTGGGATGAGGACGTAACGGCACGACCTCACCCTCCCTCTCCATGGGAGAGCGTAGAATTTCTCTGTTTTCCGGTGCAGCCTAAGCCTCACCCAACCCTCTCCCAAAAGGGAGAGGGCGATGAAAGCATCCTTTTGCGTCAAGTATATTATTGCGCCTCGCAAAAGGTAATTCATATATACTTGACTGACCATTGAGTCCGTGCCACAAGTCGTTGCGGGCGGCGGGAGCGTGAAAAGCATATCCGGTCGCTACCGTTCCCGGTACCTGACAACCTGGTGCGGCGAAGATTCAATGAATTCACGCCGCCCGGGTCAACTCTCTCCCGGAATCGTCCTCTTGAAGTCTGCCCAGACGCTGCCCACATGAATCAAGTTTATAGTCATTCGGGGGACATCGGTGATCTTCTGGCAGCGCTGCCGGTAATCAGACAACTTGGCGGGGGCGAGCTGGTCTTGTTCCCGGCCCCGTACACCGGCTTTCCGATGACGGTGGAGCGTGTCGAGAACCTGCGCCCATTGCTGGAACTCCAACCCTACGTCAAGGGCGTCAGGTGGGCCGCCGGCCCGGAAGGGACGAACCTCGACCAATGGCGTAACCATTACGACCCTCCAAGAATCTGACCGACATGCTGGCGCACACCTTCGGCCAGCCGCACCTCGACCGGGAAGAGCCGTGGCTGAAGATCGACCGGCCGGAACGCATCGCCCGCGTCGTCTTCGCGCGGTGTCAACGCTACCGGAACCCTCACGTCAACTGGCGTCAAATCTACGACGAGTATGCCGACCATGCCGTGTTCGTGGGCACGCCCGAAGAACACTGGGACTTTCAAAACGAGGTCGGCCCCGTCAGTTACCGCTACACACCCAACTACCTCGACCTCGCCCGCGTCGTGGCCGCGGCCGACCTCGTAGCCGTCAACCAGACTTCCATCAGGTGGCTGGCCGAAGGGTTTAAGATTCCCGTGCTGGTGGAGGTCGTGCCGGCCATCAACAACACACACTGGCAGAGGGAGGCGGCCTTTTACCTGTACGGCCCCGGGGGCATCCCCGCGCTGGCCGAACTGGAAAACGTTGCCGTTCGCTCCGTCGTCCAGCGGGCGCACGGGCGGACACTGATTACCGACGACCGGCTCGAAAACATCGCGCGGCTTGTCCGGTCGGTCAGGCACCTGCCGGGCGAGTTGGCCGAGTTGGGGACTTACCGCGGCGGGTCGGCCAGCGTGATTGCCGGCTGTTGCCCTGAGAAGCGCCTCTGTCTATTCGACACATGGGAGGGCATCCCCGAAGATGACCGGCTCGAAGGGGGCATCTCAGGGGCGAGTTCGCCGCCGACTTCGAAGAGGTGAGGAGTTTCCTCGAACTCTACAACGTCGAGTACTTCCGGGGCAGCTTTCCTAGCGCCGCCCCGGCCGCGGACGACGACACGCGCTACGCCTTCGTACATCTCGACGCCGACACCTACCAGAGCGGGCTGGAATACTTCCTCCCCGCCTCGTCACGGACGGAGTATGTGTCCTGGATGATAACCGTTGGGAGCATTGCCCCGGCGTGGAACTGGCCGTCCGCCACCTCTGCCCGGACGCGGACCTACAGACCGGCCAGCATCAGGCGTGGTTCAGGAAGTGATGCGGCCGCACCGTGAGTTTCACCAAGACCGGGGCCTCACCACGCGCATGGTCAGTCAGGTATATATTTACCGCAATTCCATTGCGCGAGTTTGCCAGTCGCATTACAATCCCCACCACATAGCCCCTTTCCGTCCCGATCAGACGAGCAATGAAGATCGATCCCAATCAGGCGGCGTCAGTTGCTGCGAAATTGGCCGAGGCAAAACCCACTTCGGCTCACGGCGAAGAGCGTTATCGGGAATTGTTTGAAAATTGCCGCGACGCCATTTACGTCCATGACCTCACCGGTCGCTATATTCTGGTCAATCGGGCCGCCGAAGAACTCTCCGGCTACCAGCGAGACGAAATCCTCGGGAAACACTACTCGAATTTTGTTGCGCCTCGTCACTTGAAAGAGGCGCGCGAAAACTTCTGCCTCAAGCTGGACGTCCCAATCGAGACGACTTACGAAGCCGAAGTTGTTTGCCGGAATGGCGCGCGCATTCCGGTGGAAGTCAGCAGTCGCATGATTTATGAAAACGGAGAAGCCGTCGGAGTTCAGGGGACCGTGCGCGACATCACCGGATCGGAAACGCGCCCAGGAAATCCTGCAAACTTATTCGCGCCGCCTAATCGAAGCGCAGGAGGCTGAGCGGCAAAATATCGCGCGTGAAATGGACGAGGAAGTCAGCCATCTGCTGGCGGAAGTACGACGCAGATTGTCCTCGATTCAGACCTGAGATGGAAGCGTCGCTCATTCGATCGCAGGTTGGTCAAAGCAATCGAAAAGGTTGATGAAGCTCTGGTCCACGTCCACGATCTGTCACTTGATCTGCGGACCTCGCAACTCGACGAGCTGCGGCCTGGCCGCGGCGCTGCGCTGGTATGCGACGCGCTACACGATGCGTAGCGGGATCACCGCTGAGGTCATCGGAGACTCAGCCATTGGCGTGTTGCCACACGAAGTTGAAACGGCCTGCTTCCGAATCACCCAGGAAGCGTTGGCGAACACTGCGCGGCATTCCCGGGCGACCAAAGCCACCGTTCGTTTGGAAAGGCGCAAGGGTCAATTGCATCTGGCGGTGCACGACAACGGAATTGGGTTTAATTCCCGGAAACTTCTGGACGGCACAACTTCAGCCAGAGTGCCCGGCCTGCGCGGGATGCAGGAACGCGCTCTGGCAATCCGGGCCCAAATCGAGATCAATCTCGTCCCGGTGCGGGCACCGACATCATTCTTGACGTGCCCCTGGTTTAGCGGAACCAACGGCCGTCAGCATTCCCCCAACCTCACGGTAACTGAAGATTTTCGGGCCCGTGATGACACCTCCAGATGTTGCACGGTTCGTTACTGAGGGGAGGACGTGATGCCGGATTCAGAACCAACTTATACCTATCGTGCCGGAGAGAAAGTCTCCCTAGAAAAGGAACCTGACCAGTTTGTGGTGCGGGCGCTGCCCGATACGCTACGAGAGATGGGGGTTCCCAACGCGGAGCGTCTTTCATCGCACTCGTCGCGGGTGAGAACGTCCGCGGCAAACCTCGAGCTCCATGATGGCTCGCATGCGCGAGGGTGGCGCCGACGCACCATGCTTACACGGATACCAGCACCGGTGACGAGTTTCTCATCACCGATCGGATTCTGGTGACGTTTCCATGACGCTCTGACTCCCGAGCAACTTGATGCTTTTGCGGCGAAATACGGATTGTTCCTCAAAACCGCCTACAGCGATCGCGATTTTCTCTTTCAACTAACAGATCACACCGGCGTCAATCCGGTGAAGCTGATCGTCAAGCTGAACGAGGACGAACCTTCGGTGGCAGCGGCTGAGCACGATCTGAATAAGCGTGTGAACTCGTTATGCCCTCGGCGATCCCCACAGATCCTTCTTACCAAAAGCAGTGGCATCTGCATACGCACTTGAATGACTCGCAGTTCGATGTGCGCTCATCTTCGGGTTGTGAGGCCGCCTGGCAACTGCTGGACAATTTTGGCAGCGCTGAGGTGGTGGTCGGAGTGACGGATGACGGATGCAAAGCTGGATCACCAGGACTTCAATTCAGCCGGCAAGTTCGCAGCGTGGGGTTACTTTCGTGGCGAGCGCCTGGTCAACAATACAGACATCGATGCGCAGCCGGGCGAGATGTACAAATCCGGATCGAATCACGGAACGTCCTGCGCCGGCGTGATTGCCGGCGAGGCAGATGCAGTCCTCACCAGTTGGCGCCGCGCCCGGTTGCCGTTTGTTGCCGATTCAGTGGGAATCAGATGGACCGTTCCTAATGATCGCCGATTCGAAACTGCTGACCGCGCTCAATTTTGTCGCCGAACAAAGTGGATGTCTTGTCCAACTCATGGGGCAGCACCCCGACCACGCTCTGGTCGACTCAGGTTGTCACCCGCATAACCGAGCTGGCGCGCACCGGCGGACGCCGCGGCCGCGGAATTGTTTTTCTTTGGGCCGCCGGTAACGAGAACTGCCCAATTCAGCACACCGCGACCGTGGACGTTCCACACACAAACGGTTGGCGGCAGCGACCCGATGGATCCTGGATGTGGATTGGGGTTCAGACTTCGCGGCTGTTTCGCAATAACCTGGTTGGGATTCCGGGGCTGATGCACGTGGCGGCTTTGGCCAGCAACGCGCGTCGCAGTCATTACTCAAACTATGGGACCGGGATAATGGTCTGCGCGCCCACCAATAATATTCACGAGTACCAGCGGCATGACGGTCCAGGGTTTGGGTGTGACCACTACGACCGGTCAAAGCGGCGGCGTGACCAATAGCTTTGGCGGTACCTCCAGCGCCACGCCACTGACTGCCGGGCGTGGCGGCTTTAACGATCTCGGCCAATCCGGATCTCACCGCGCTCGGAAGTCGTGTCGATCCTCAAGTCAGACGGCGTCGCGGGATGTGAGCCTCGATAGTTATCCGCGAACGCCGTCGGCCAGCTTTGACCCGAATACCTGCCTGGGACATTTCGCCTATCGCGCCGTTTGATGCCGGCGCCTTCAACAACATCGGCGCGCCGGAAGGAACCTGGAGTCCCTGGTTTGGACACGGCCGAGTCGATGCCGCCCGGGCGGTGGCCGAAGCTATCCGGCGCAAGAGCGGGTGGTGTTCCTGAAGAAACACTGACACCGTCAACGTCGCCGGCTTTGGTTATTCCGGACGCGAGTCCTATCGGTGCGCGCAGCACCATTATCGTGGCTTCGGACTTGACCATCTCTTCGATCAAAGTCTCTGTGGACATCACGCACACCTTCATCGGCGATTTGAAGATAACGCTAAACCCGCCGTTGGGTACGGCAATCGTGCTGCATGACCGCAACGGAGGAGGAACTCGACAACCTGCAAAAACTTTCGACTTGAGCGTCGACTCCGGGCTCGGAGCGCTGACTGGGAAAACAGCCAAAGGCGATTGGGTTGCTGTTCGTTCAGGATTTGGCTGCGGCCGACACCGGTCGTTTGAATCGCTGGTCGATGGAGATCAAAGGCACAACCGGCGCGTGTCGTCAACGTCTCTGAGGCGCCGGGCGTGGCGATTCCCGACAACAGTCTCACCGGCATTGAGCGAACATTGGTTGTGAATGACGCGGGAAACATCAATGAGGTTGAGGTCAGCGTGGACATCACGCACACTTTCATCGGCGATCTCAACGTGGCCCTGGTCTCGCCGGCGGAACCAGCGTGCCTCTGCATCAACGCGCCGGAGACTCAGCCGACAACATCATCCAAACCTATACTTCGGCCACAAAGCCGCAGTTGCTGACGCTGCGCGGACAACCCATGCAAGGCACCTGGCGTTTGCGGATAGCTGATTTCGAAGCGCAGGACGTCGGGAAACTGAATAAGTGGGGTTTGAAGATTACGAAGGCTGTGTAGCGATCACGCCTGGTCTAATGGTTCTGCCACGCTGATCAGCGGCAAGTCTCCGACTTGCCGAACATCGTTTTTCTAAATCTGGCGGTCTATGACCGCCTGGCGGGTCGGAGACCCGGAAAGAGGAAGCGCGGCTTTCGGCAAGTCGGAGACTTGCCGCGCATCGGCGTGGCAGAGCCATCGCGGAAGTGACCTCGCTTAGCTTGCGTTTCCGAAACCACTTTTGATTGCGTCCCTTCCTGCAGAGTGATACTGACACTCCTCCCATCATCAAACCTGAGAACCAAACCGGGGTCAGGCCTGCGATTCTTCCGGATCTCATGATCGTTTGGATCCGAGAGTCGCAAATCGCAGGCCTGACCCCAGTTTTGATCTCCTTCCTGAACCATGCCTGGAACGATAGAAACACCCTCATCGACTCCCGGATCCGATAGCGTAAATCTTGTTGTCGAAGCTACCGACGTAGATCGTGCCATCGCTGGCGATTGCGGGAGAGGATTGCACCGCGCCGCCGGTCGCGAACTCCCACTTCCTGGTGCCGTCGGGATTGATGGCATAGACCTTCTTGTCCCCGCTGCCGAAGTAGATCGTACCGTCTGACGTCGACGGCAAGAGACGCGTTGACGGTGCCGTCTGTCGCGAACTCCCACTTCCTGGTGCCGTCGGGTCTGACGGCGTAGAGCTTATGGTCCCAGCTTCCGAAATAGATCGTACCGTCTGAGGCGATGGCGGGGGATGACACAATATCACCGGTTGCGAACTCCCACTTCTTCGTGCCGTCGGGCTTGAGCGCGTAGAGCTTTTTGTGGAGGCTGCCGAAGTAGATCGTGCCATCCGAGGCGATGGTGGGATCTGAGCTCACGCCGTCGGGTGTGACGAATTCCCACTTCTTCGTCCCGTCTGGTCCGAGGGCGTACAAGCGTATCCTCGCTGCCGAAGTAGATCGTACCGTCGGCGGCTATGGCGGGAGACGCGCTCACGGCGCCGCCGGTCCCGAACTCCCACTTCCTGGTGCCGTCAGGTGTGACGGCGTAGAGCTTTCGGTCCCAGCTTCCGAAGTAGATCGTACCGTCTGAGGCGATGGCCGGAGAGGATGTCACCAACATCACCGGTTGCGAACTCCCACTTCTTGGTGCCGTTGGGCTTGACGGCGTAGAGCTTGTTGTCGAGGCTGCCGAAGTAGATCGTGCCGTCTGAGGCGATGGCGGGCGAGGATTGCACCTTGCCGCCTGTCGCGAATTCCCACTTCTTCGTGCCGTCGGGCTTGAGTGCGTAGAGCCTGTGGTCGTTGCTGCCGACGTAGATCGTGCCGTCTGAATCGATGGCGGGAGAGGATGGTCCCGCGTCGCCGATCTCGAAGTCCCACTTCTTGTCAGGAGATGTTGGCCCCAGGTAGGTAGTCCTGCCAGTGTGCTGCAAGTCGTGGTGGAACATGGGCCAGGGTGGCGGCGTAGTGTTCGATGAACTCAGCTTGCACGCCGCGACAGCGGCGGTCAGTACGGCTATTCCGGAGTAGGTGAGGGAGCCAGCGCTCATGCCGAATCCGCATCTTGCGCGAGCAACGAAGTGACCCAATACCCAAGCCTCCCTGCGGCAGCTTCTGCCGCGGACTGGAAACGCTGTCAATCTGATTTCGCGGATAATCCGCGCCCAGTGTCCGCGCTCCAGTTCAGCAAGTTGTTCGGCGTCATCGCAATCTCAACGCTACCGAACCAAGGCGGTGATGTCCGGGAGTCAATCTCGTCGTCATTGGCGAAGTGGACTTGTCGCTCCACGATGCCGTTGCGATCCCAATACGTCCAGATGCCCCTTGCACACCATCTTTGTATTCACCTTGCATGCAGGGTACATCACCGGTTTCCCGAAAAACACCGGTACAGTCCGTGGAAGACACTACAGCCCTGTTCCGCCCACGCTTGCCGGAAACCATTGAATTGACGTTGTCGCTGGACGAGATCCATCTGAGCAGTGACGCCGAACTACTAAGCATCATCAATCCGTCCCAATCATATTCCATTCTGCGGTAATCAGGCCCGCAAAACAGACAGTCAGTTATTCAAAGGCTCCGAATCAATGCCCGTGCGCCATTTCGAAAACTGCCTTTAGATTTCAATCTGTTTGGAGCACGTTGAGAGTAATGTCGCACTTTATGCAGAGAGGATTTGTGGTTCAGCTTTTTGCTTCGAATTCGAGAAGACATTAATTGCGCTCTAAAAGCGTACGAAACGTGGTGTTCACATGATTAATCGAGTCAGGAAGTCAAAAGAGAGATTCATTTGACCTGAAGCTGCGAAAAAATCAGGCCAACGGAGGTAAATCTTATGTTCCCAATCGGTGATGATAATTACCGCTCGCAGAACTGTTCCGCTGGTCACGTATGCCTTGATCGCTCTGAACGTCCTGTTTTTCTTTGTAGAGCTGAGTGGCGGTGAAGCCTTTATTGTGAAGTGGGCTTTCGTTCCCCGCCGCTTCCTTGCCAATCCCTGCGGCTGATTTTCCGACGCTCTTCACTTCCATGTTCATGCATGCCGGGTGGGTACACCTGGGAGGCAACATGCTTTACTTATGGATCTTCGGTGACAATGTGGAAGACAATTTTGGACATGTGAAGTTCATAATCTTCTACCTACTCTGTGGGCTGGCGGCAACTTTTGCCCAGTTGGTGTTTAGCCTCAGATTCAAACGTGCCGAATTTGGGAGCATCGGGGGCGATTGCGGGGGTGCTCGGCGCTTACATTTTGCTCTTCCCCAGGGGACAGGTCAGAGTATTGCAGGGCCAACGAGTGATTCCAGTGCCCGCGCTGATGGTCATTGGGCTCTGGATCGTGCTGCAGTTTTTTAGCGGCATCGGTTCCATTGCCAACGCCGCAGACGGGTGGCGTCGCTTACGATGGCGCACATCGGCGGATTTCTGGCGGGTCTGGTGTTGAGTTTTTTGTTTCGGGGCGCGGCGAGGCGGCAGCGCACGACTTGAATCCGAATCGCAAATCGCACGCGTGAGACCGATTTTTGTGTTTTGTGTTAGGAAATAATGGTGAGGCGTGTAGGGATCGAACCTACGACCCGCAGATTAAGAGCCTGCTGCTCTACCAACTGAGCTAACGCCCCGTAAGGGAAAAGAAATTATACCGTCTCCGTTCGGCATAGTCAACCGCAGAGATGCGCGGCTGCGGCGAGCCGAATCCAAAGGCGTTTATAGCCCATAAGAGCAGAATCGTTTATAGCCACGACGGGCCTTGGCAAAAGTCGGCGAAGCCGACGAATGATAATAACCCGCCGATTCATCGGGACTTGTATGCTTGACGCGCCGAAAGCGAGTGGGGACGGTCGTCGTAGGGGTAACAGGGTTCGTTTACCGATCCGATGGCAGCCACTGGCAGATTTAGGCGTGAACCTTCAACCCGCTGCTCCGCAGTCGTTTGACGTCACGCTGATCGAAATGGCTGCGAACGGATCGCGACGGTGCCTGCAGTACCCGTTGCGCTGCGACCACCGAACGATTCTCTTGCGCTTCGGTGTGCGCTGAGCTGATCTGAAACTGTCCGCGTGCGTTTCTCAACCAGGTCACACCTCCTCAACGACTACTTCTCTATCTGCTTGCGGGCTCCGGATTGAACTTGAATTACCGGACATTGTGAATGAAGCGCTGTTTGTCAGGCCGCCGATTCCAGCCACTTTCGAGGGATTTGCTCGATTTTGCTTCGAGATTTGAAGGTTTGTGGCCGGAACTCTGGGGATTTTACTCTGCACTTGGCGTCTTTTGCGGTGGACTTCGAGGGTTTTACGCAGAACTTGGCATCTCTCACGGTGAACTTTGAGGGTTTGCGCCCGTATTTTGCATCTTTCACGTTGAACTTTGAGAATTTCACGCTGTACTTGGCATCTTTTGCGACAGATTTTGAGGATTTGACGGTGCACTTCGCCCGTTTCGTTTTGTGCAGAGAGGATTCGCGGAAGGTTCAGATCGGAGGTTGATTTGCGTTGGCCGTTTGGCTAACGGCTCTCGCTCGCTTTGCGGGAGCGACGGGGCGCGAACGTTGAGAGCGACGCAACCCCGTCAGGGTTGCGTCACTGAAAATCCGCGACCTAACGTAGCCTCTCGCCAACCCCCGGCTGGAGGTCGAAACCGCTTGAGAATTTTTTCGGTTGCTTCGCCAGCACGCGGAGGCGTGCGTACCGTTTTGTGCTCACCACAGCACGCCGGAGGCGTGCGTACCAATTCCATTTTGCAAAACTGCAGAACTTCGCAGAGAATGTCTGTTCCCAAATTCATTTGGCTCAAAAGGGTGCGCGACTAAAGACCGACATGAAATATTACGATAACGTTCTGGGACTCATCGGCCACACGCCGCTCGTAAAACTCAATCGAGTCAATAAAGGACTGAAGCCTTTGATTCTCGCCAAGATGGAGAATCTCAACCCCGGCTTTCTCAGTCAAGGATCGCATCGGCATCTCGATGATTGAAAGCGCCGAGCGCGAAGGCAAGCTGAAACCCGGCGGCACTATCGTCGAAGCCACGTCCGGTAACACCGGCATCGGGTTGGCGATCGCCGCGTCGGTCAGAGGCTACAAGTGCATTTTTGTGATGACCGACAAGGCTTCGGTGGAAAAATCGCGCTACCTGAAAGCCCTGGGCGCTGACGTGATCATCACTCCCGTCTCTGCCAAGCCGGGCACGCCGGACCACTACGTCTCGACGGCCCGGCGCATTGCCGGGGAGACATCGAACTCGTTTTATCCGGATCAGTACTCGCATCCGGCAAATCCGGAAGCGCACTATCGCTCGACCGGTCCGGAGCTCTGGGAACAGACCGGAAGGGAAGATTACCCATTTCGTCTCAGGCATCGGCACCGGCGGAACGATTTCAGGCACGGGCAAATTCTTGAAAGAGAAGAACCCGAACATCAAAGTCGTCGGCGCCGATCCCGTCGGATCGATTTATAAGAATTACAAAGAGACGGGAAAGATTGCCGAAACGACTCCGTACCTGGTCGAAGGGATTGGCCAGGAAGTACTGCCGGCGAATGCTCACATGCAGTACGTCGACGAAGTCATGAACATTACGGATCGCGAATCGTTCGAAACCGCGCGCCAACTCAGCCGCGTCGAAGGAATCTTTTGCGGCGGCTCGACCGGAACAAATTGCGCGGCGGCTTTGCGGCGTCGCGCGCGAAGCGGACGAAAACGCCGATGATCGTATTCATCGTTTGCGACACCGGCGAGCATTACCTGACCAAGTTCCATTCCGACGAGTGGATGAAGGAAAAGCGCCTGCTCGAGCCGCAGAAGATCACGGCCGGCCTGATTGGCGAAACGAAAGGGCAAGTACGCGCCCGCGCGAGATTGATCATGGTCTCGCCGCATGATCTGGTGGCGGCCGCGCTGGCCAAGATGAATGAGATTGGGACTGACCCAGGTCCCGGTGCTCGATGAGGGAAAACCGGTCGGCTCGCTGCGCGAGGGTCATCTGCTGTCGAAAGTCTTCAATGATCGCGAGTTGCTCGAATCGCCGGTCAGCAAGTTAATGGAAAAGAGTTTTCCGGTCGTCGATGTGGATGATGACGTGAATCTGGTGTCGCGCAAGCTGCGCACAAGTCCCGCAGTCCTGATAGAAGAGTACGGCCGGATCACCGGAATCATCACGCGTCAGGACCTTTTGGATACGGGGAAGAACGGTGGCTAGTGTCAGAAGCCCGACCGTCAGGGAGGGCCGCGTAGACTCGAACAGTCAACGAGCTATGTATAGATCCGATGGCATCGAGTCGATATTAGACCGTGGAGACATTCAACAAAGCTCGTCGGCAACGCGGTCATAGTTCAGCCCAAGGCTGGGCTTTGAGCCTTGGGTCAATGCCCCATACGTGATCGAGCCCCGGAGGGACAATCACCGATCACGGTAATCAACCGACGGCTTCTTGGTGACGACTGGCTTTCGTAGAACTTCACGCGCAGATTCTCATCCAGCTGTCGCAGTTCGTACATTTCAAAACCCGCCGAGGAAGTGTGACGGCATGAACGTGTCTGCGCCTTCGACCGACAGAGGGACTTCGGTCACGATCCACCGATCTATGTGCGGCAGAAATGCTGTCATAGACCTTGGCGCCGCCGATAACAAACAAGATCCCCTTCCTGCTTTCCGGCGAATTCAAGTGACCGAATCCAGATCTTGCATGACGATGATTGAATCGTTGAGCGGCGATACTCGGGTTGCTGCTCAGGACAATGTTCGTCCGATCCTTCAGAGGTCCCTTTCAAAGTCAGCCAGGTGCGGCGACCCATGACGACGGTATTGCCGATGCGTCGTCGTCTTTGAAGAACTTCATGTCCGCCGAGTAGTGCCACGGCAACTTGCCACCTTTGCCGATGGCCAGATTCTGATCTACTGCGACGATGCCGATGATGGCCATATGGGTTCGAAAAAGCGTTCAGCGGGCGTTCATCAGTTCGTCGATGGTGAGATGGATATCCCGCGCGATTTGTCGAAGAAGGATTGGCGAAATGTCTCGCCCACTGTGGAAAGGAACCGTCGTGCTGCGACCGTCCGGATGACGAAATTGCTTATGCGAACCCTTCTGTCGCACCTCAGCAAACCCTAATTTCTGAAGAATGGAGGTCAGTTCTCTCGGTTTCAGGACGGGTAGGCGGCCCATCTAAGCGACCTTTATTGTCTCAGTGCCCACAAACTCAGCTTCCAGCCTGAGGCTCGCCGTCCATCAGAAGGAGTTCAATGACTTCCTTCATATTGGTACGCAACTCATCGAGACTCTCGGCTCTGGCTATGAGCTCCAGGAAAACCCGGCACGTAACCGACATACAGAGAAGTATCAGGGCATCTTTCTACGACGTATTTGAAGCTCTTCATAAGCGCTGGTCCAACTTTAACTTTAGCATGCTCTCGAAACCCATGGTCGAAGAATTAACTGGCGTCCGGGCTCGTCCAGTTTTGCTTGTGCCTTATCTCCTCAATCCGATCAACCGCCTCGATAACCCGCTCGATCTGTTCCATGTAGCGCCGAGAAATATTATCCGCCTCTGCTTCGGTCAATTTCGAACCGCTTCCCGTCGCGCAATGCAAAGATGCTCTCGAACGGCGTGCCGTCCAGTCCAAGTGAGTTCACAATCGCATCGCACGCTATCTTCCTTCGAGATGGGTGGCTCCTCTCCCTTAAGTATCAGCACCGCGCGAAACAAGGCGGCAAAACTCGCCAGACTGTCGCTCATCAGGCCGGAGAGTTTTTCGACTGATGCTGATGGCGGGTGATGTAAAGACGGCGCAGCCGAATCAGCTTGGTCCGCAGTTCGTACTCTGTTTGATGGCGCAGGTTGGCGCCGCGAAATCTGCACGAACTCGAACGGATCGCGGCCGTACAAGATCTTTCGCGCCTTTTCCATCTGATGAAACTCGATGGGAAATACATCGGCCGCATCCTGCAGCTCCGCCACGGTGAAATAGACCGGCGATTGGCTGGCCGAGCTTTTCCCACTCCTGCATGGCCAGACTGCGCCGCGTGCAAATCACGGGTCGTGATTCGTTCCAGCGCGATCAGTAAATTATGATCCGACCGCAGCTCGACGTGATCGCCGGCGGCCGCCGATCCATATAAAACGATCGACGCCAGATTCTCGCCGTGGGCCGCGCGCAGATTCGGCAATCAACTGGTCCAGATTTGTCTGAGTCGATTTTAGCCATTCAGTAATTCACCGTGCCGTCATTTGTTGAAGTCAACTCTTCGGCGCCTGGCGCGCTGCCTTCATCGGCCTTGAAGTACGGCTGCTCCTTGAAACCCATCAGACCGGCAACCAGCACCGTCGGGAACCGGTTGCGTGTAGTGTTGTAATCCTGCGCGGCCTGAGTGTAGTCATAGCGCGCAGTGGCCAGACGGTTTTCGGTTCCCGCCAGTTCATCCTGCAACTTCAGGAAACTCTCGTTTGACTTCAGCTGGGGATAGTTCTCAGTAATCGAAAGAAAGCGTCCCCCGGTTCCTAGCAGGCCGCCGTCCCTGAGTGCCTGGTTCAACTTGCCATCGGCGGCGATCTTATCTTCCGTGGTGCTGTTCGGCGTTCTGCATGGTCGAAAGAAGAGCCAGAGCGCGCTTCGGCAATTTTGGTGAAGACCCTCTCTTCCAGCCCGGCGATCCCTTTGACGGTGGCGACGATGTTCGGAATCAAATCCGCGCGCCGTTGCATTTGGTTTTCTACCTGGGACCACTTGGCATTCACCTCTTGTTGTTTGCCCACCAGCGTGTTATAGCTGCCGACGGCCGAGCCACCCAGGATCAAGACCAACAGAATCACTATCCCGAGAACCACTGCCAGAATGATGATTGGTTTCTTGTCCATGCGATTTCCTTTCAACTGTAAAAATCTAACTTAACTGCGAGTTAATCAAAGTTCAAATTCAGCGCCGTTCTCGCAGAGCGTGTCAGAAGCCCGACCGTAAGGGAGGGCTACTCGAGTTCGATCATCCTCGAACATCTGAGAAGCGTTTGATACTAGTAGCCCTGCCTTACGGTCGGGCTTCTGACACTTCGCATCACCAACTGCCGCCTGAGCCGCCACCGCCAAAGTCACCGCCACCGCCGGCTCCGCCAAAGCCTCCAGAACCGCCCCCACCGCCGCTCGAGCCGCCAAAGCCGCCGAACCCGCCGCCGCTCCAGCCGCTTGATCCCGAACTGCGACCACTATTCATGAGCATGCTGAGCAGCAGGTAGTTTAGCCAGCCGCCGCCACCTCCTCCTCGGCCACCACGACCACCGCGGAACAATACGAAAAAATGAACGCGGCGATGAATATAATTATGAGCGGTGTCAGAAACGTGTTCGTTCTCTGGCTTGAGCGTGGTGGCGCTACTACCCCGGGGCAAAAATTTTGTCGGTGCTGAAGCCACGTTTCGCCGCCACCTCGACGATGTACGCATTTATGGTGTCAGAGAGGCCTTTCCCATACTGCCCGGCGCGAAAAGCAGGCACCAGGTTTTCGCGCTTGATTTGGCCTGTCAGTCCATCGGGCAGATCGCCTTCGAGATGCCGGCTGATCTGGTCCTGGAACTTTCGATCCGCGATCGCTGCCAGCAACAACAAGCTTGGTTTGCTCGTGTCTTTCGAGCCGACGCCCCAGCCGCGGGCCACGGCCAGACTGTAATCGAAAATGCTCTCTCCCTTTGGTGCTATCGATGGTGACCACGAAGAATTGAATCTGTTCCTGCGCGATCAAGATTGGTGAGAGTGGTTTCCATCCTCTCTTTGGTGGTCTCGGTCGATCACGCCGGCGTAATCGTTTACATAGCCGGTAGGCGGCGGCAGCGGCGACTGCATCGTTCTGCGCACTCGCCGTGCTGACGATCAAGAAGAGACCAAGGCCGATCGTAAAGACGGAAGTAACTGTCCGCCTGAAAACCTGTACCTGCACAGATTCCGAAGGGTGGTGTCATTTTCAAAACTGCCCGTTAGCATGCCTAGTCTAACCGGGCATCATCTATTAAACGAAAAGAGCATGAGTGAAGTTGCGGTCTCTGACCCACGACGTTTTGCGTCAGACAGACAGAGATCAAACCGCCACCGGCGCGGCGATCTTTGCATGCGCTTCGTATCCGACGAGATTCAGGTGCTGAAACCCAAAAGCGCAGCAGACCTGGCAAGACCGCGCAATGTCTGGCATCGTCATCTTTGATTTCGAGACGTGGCAGGGGTATGGGTTCGCGGGAGAGAAGTTCCTGAACCTGTTCGAGGTGGTTCTGATAAATGTGGTAATCGCCGAAGGTGTAGACGAAATCGCCAACTTCAAGATCCGCAGACATGCGCGACCAGATGAGTCAGCAGAGCGTACGAGCTGATATTGAAGGGCACGCCCAGAAACGCATCGGCCGAACGCTGATAAAGCTGGCAATGAAGCAGCTTCCGGTCAGATAGCCCGACCGTCAGGAGGGCGCCCGGCTAGTTCTCAACCTTGAATTGAAACAGCGTGTGACACGGAGGCAAATCGACGTTGTCGCATTCACGTGGGTCCCAGCCGCTGACAATCAAACGCCGCGAATTCGGATTGGTTTCGATCTCGCTAATCAATCTCGCGATCTGATCGACGCCGTCTGCGTTGCGGATAGTGCCCGCCGAAAGATCGCCACAGATAGCCGTAGACCGGACCCAGGTCGCCGGGCTCGCGGCCAAACCGGCGCGTGTGTTCTTCGTCGGCCCACTCTTTCCAAATATCCACGCCCCGGCGCGCAGAGGTTCGCTTCATTGGTGTCGCCGGAAAGAAACCAAAACAGTTCTTCAGCGACCCAGCGAAAGGGAACTCGCTTGGTAGTTACGATCGGGAATCCGGCGCGCAAATCGAAACGAGTTTGAAACCCGAAGTGAGAGATAGTGCCGACGCCGGTGCGGTCCTGATGTTCAGTGCCATGCTCACAGAATTGAGCGCAGGATTTCGTGATATTGCTTCATTCCTGTCGGTACGCACGCCTCTGGCGTGCTCATGGGTGTTCTTTGTTTTCACTGCCAGGCACGCCGGAGGCATGCGTACCTAATTTGCAATCTCTCCGGCAGCCTCGATCAACCGATCAACCTCCTTCGTCGCTGGTGTAGCAGGCACAGCCGACGCGCACCAGTCCTTCCGGCGCCAGGCCCAAACGTTCAATCACGGTTTGGGCATAGAAGTCTCCGTGCGAAACGAACAAACCGCGTTCGGCCATTTGCCGGGCGACTTCCGTCGAAGCGACATTCTCGATGGTGAAGGACACCGTCGGTGTTCGATCGACTGTCAGGCGGCGGGCCATAAAGACGAACGCCCTTGATGCGCGAGAGCCCTTCCCAGAGACGCTTGACCTGGGGCCGGCTGTGTCTGCGCAGGCCTTCAAACGCCGATAACAGGAGTTCACGACGATTGTTTGATAACCCGGTCGCTATCGCTGGCCCGGTTAGCCGAGCTAACAGCTGGCGACGCCAGCGAAGCGTAGAAATCAACTGCGGCAGCGGCACCGGCAATGCCTTCGTGAATCTGCGTGCCCATCTCAGCGCGTTCAGGTGCAGTGTTTGGGGCCGGTTGTAGTTTCGGAAAATCAATCGATTCGAGCAGTTCTCTCTTGCCATAGAAAACGCTGGCATGCGGCCCGTAAAATTTGTACGCCGAAGCGGTCATGAAATCACAACCGGTTTCCTTAACGTCACAAAGAAAATAGGGCGCATAGTGAACTGCATCTACCAACGCCAGGGCCCCGACCGAATGTGCCAGTTCGACCGCATCACGATATCTGTTGACCGTGCCGAGCGCGTTGCAGCCGGCGCCAAACGAAACCACCTTCGTGCGTTTGGTCACCAGTCGCTCGAAATCGCTCCAATCGAGTTGGCCGCTTTCCGGATCCATCTGGGCCACATTCAAAGTAACTCCGCGTTCGACCAACAGCGCTTGCCAGGGCGCAACATTCGCATGGTGTTCGAGCTCGGTAATTACAATCTCATCACCCGGGCCGAGGGTCCTCCCCAGCGCCCGCGACAGGTGATAGATCATCGTAGTGGTATTGGGCCCAAAGACAATCTCGTTCGCTGAAGCGTTCAAAAAATCGGCAAAGGTGTGGCGCGCTGATTCAAGAATCGCATCCGTTTCGTGACTGGTGGGATATTCCCAATGTGTGTTCGCGTTGTGATTAAGCAGGTAGTCCGTGACCGCATCGACTACAACGCGGGGTGTCTGCGTTCCGCCGGGCGCGTCGAAATATGCGACCGGGTGTCCATTGTGTTCGCGTTCGAGCGCAGGGAACTGCGCGCGAATGTCTTCGGTTGATTTCATTTGGGTTAGTGGTTCTGGCGAAGGGGTGCTCATAAGTTGAATTCAGTCATTTAACGCGAGACACGCTTAAACCGGACGATGCTATCAGAATTGATCTCAAAACTCTCGCCGGCCAGTCAGGGTTGTGGCGCGCGCACGGGTGGGACGCCCGCGCCACCTCGCAAGGCGGAACCCGCAGTAACGGCATTGAAGTTGCACCAGTCAACTGCAGAACGCAAAGAGCGTTGGAAAAGCGCAGGTGTGTGAAGCGCAAACCGAACGCTTGATAACGCAAGTGTACGCGAAGGCGACAGCTGATGAAGCATGCACAAACAATGAAGTCATCACCGCTGATGTCCGCTGATTGGACAATCAGCGCTAAGCCAGGGAGGTAAAACATGGCAAAGAAAAATAATCATACCGCAAAGGCAAAGGGAAACAGTGAGCCGACAGCGTTGCAGATTCGCAACGCGCAGGAACTTGCAGGCCGTCTGGCAGCCACCCCGTTTACATTCATGCGCAAGTTTAGCGAAGAGATGGATCACCTCTTCGAAGACTTCGGGGCCGGGGCTGGCTGACGCCAATGCTGGACAAAGCGCAATTGCCACAGGGCATCTGGTCTCCACAAGTTGAAGTGTTCGAGCGCGATAATGAGCTGGTCTTGCGCGTGGACCTGCCCGGCTTAACCAGGGACGATATAAACGTCGAACTCGCCGACGACGGCATCACGATTGAAGGCGAGCGCAAGAACGAACACGAGGAGACGGGCGAAGGTTTCTACCGCAGTGAGCGGAGCTATGGAAGATTCTATCGCCGCATTCCGATGCCTGAAGGAGTGAAGGCCGATGATGCTAAAGCGCACTTCAGTAATGGCGTGCTGGAAGTCACCATGCCGGCGGCCAAGAGGGGCGAGCGGAAGACGCGTCGACTTGAAATTGCCGGCGCGGGTCACCAGCAAGCCCGGGGCAAGGCTGCGTGAAAAGTTCGCATCGTCTTAATCCGATTTAATCGAGAAGGAGTCAAACAATGCAATGCAGTGAAATCATGACCAGGGATCCAAAGTGCTGTGTGCCTACGGATTCAGTGATGAAGGCCGCCCAGTTGATGAAGTCTCAGGATGTCGGCCCGATTCTGATCGTCGCCGACAAGGACGGCAGGAAGCTGACCGGCATCATCACTGATCGCGACTTGACGATTAAAATAATCGCCGAGGCCCGTGATCCGATCACGACGCGGCTCAAGGAAGTGATGTCGGACAACGTCGTCACCTGCAAGGAGAGCGATGAAGTGGACCAGGTGTTGAAGTTGATGGAGGACAATCAGGTCCGTCGCATTCCGGTTGTCGATCAGGACAATCATTTGCTGGGCATTATCGCGCAGGCGGACGTCGCCACCCGTCTGGGCAACCCGGGCACCACGGGAAGAGTCGTCGAGCAAATCTCGGAATAAACGACGGTTTGTTGATTTGGAAAAGCGGCTTTGCCGCCTGATGTGCGGAAAGGCTCCGCCTTTCCGGCTGAGGCGGTCACGCTTTTCTTCTCATTGGTTCGAGGCTAAGCCTCGAACCAACGAGAAAGGGCGCTAGCACCGCTGAAACGGTAAGGCAGAGCCTTGCCGCACATCAGGCGGCAAAGCCGTAAGCTGGGATCGATGGGACACATGCTTCGACGAATTAACATCAGTGCGGCGCTCATCGTAGTCATTTGCTTCTTTCTTCCCTGGGAGCAAGTCAGTTGCGGCGGCGCGAAGGATACTCTGAGCGGATTGGACCTCGCCAGGCACGACCAAATGTTGCTCTGGCTGGTCCCCCTCCTGATGTTGGCGGTGGTGGTAGTCGGAGTGCTCCGCCAGCGCAACGAAAAACCCTTATTGCTTTCGATTGTCAGTATCGTCTCCGGCGGGGTGGCGACCCTCTTGATGAACAACCAGCGGGTGCGGGTCCGGGATGCGTCGGGCCTTATCTCGGCTCAATTAACCGGATGGTTCTGGCTTAGTTTTCTGTCATCACTGGCGATCATAGCCTCCGGAATCGGATTGCTGTTTCGCCGCTCACAAGAGCCACAAAGTCAATGAATATAGCGATGTTACTTAAACCTGAGTTACTCAAACCGGAACGACTGAAACGCTACGCCGAGATCGTGGCCTTACTGGTGAAGTATGGCCGCTCTGATCTTGTTGATCAGTCCGCACTCGCTCTGGCGGGCAGTCAATCCAAAGTGGTTGCCGATGCGCCTCAAGCTGACGAGCTCGCCGGACGACCTCGAAAGACTTGGGCCGACTTTCATTAAGTTGGGCCAGCTTCTTTCCACTCGCGGAGATTTATTGCCCGAACCTTATCTCGACGCACTTGTCGCGGTCTGCAGGATCAGATCGAGCCATTTCCATATGAAGAGGTCGAGCAGATCGTTTCCTCGGAAATAGGCGGGCGCATCTCGAAATTGTTTCTCGATTTCGATACTCAACCTTTGGCCGCGGCGTCGCTGGCCCAGGTTCATCGCGCGACCATGCGCGACGGTCGGCAGGTGGTGGTTAAGGTTCAGCGTCCCGGGTGCGCGAGATAATTGTTGAGGATTTGGAGGCGCTCGCTCAGGTGGCCGATTTCATCGACGCCCATACCGAGGTCGGTAAGCGCTATGAATTTGGGAACATGCTCGGCGACCTCCGCCGAAGCCTGCGCCGCGAGCTTGATTTTCAACGCGAAGCTGGGAATTTGCACCGGCTGCGGAAGAGCTTGCGCGAGTATGAAAAGATCGTCATTCCTGAACCCGTTGATGATTACACGACCTCGCGTGTCCTCACCATGGATTTCATTCAGGGAAGAAGATTACCGACGTCAGTCCGCTGCGTCTGATGGAATTGGATACCAGGGAACTGGCGGAAGAGGTTTTTCGCGCGTATCTCAAACAAATCCTGGTGGACGGGTTTTTTCATGCCGATCCGCACCCCGGGAATGTTTTCCTCACCGACGATAATCAGATTGCCTTGCTCGACCTGGGCATGGTTTCGCACATCTCGGCGAATTTTCGCGAAAAGCTGCTGCGATTGTTGCTGGCGAACAGCGAGGGGCGAGGCGACGAGGCGGCCGAGGCCGCGATGATGATGGGCGAGCCGAAGCCAAACTTTAACAAGCACGACTACAAACAGCGCGTGGCGAACCTGGTCACGCAGAATTTCGATCGAACGCTGGGCCGCCTCGATTCAGGCATGCTGGTGCTGAAGATCGCCCAGATATCCGCCGATTGTTGGATTCGCATGCCCCAGGAATTCACCATGATCTCGAAGGCGATGATGAACCTGGATCGCGTGGTTTACGTCCTTGATCCGACCCTTGATCCGAACGCGATCGTGCGCGACGAAGCCTCGAACATCCTCACGCGACATGTGATGCACAGTCTCGAGCCGGGGCTCAGTCCTGCCGCGGGCCATCGAGATCAAGGAGTTTGTCGAACGACTTCCGAATCGTGTGAATAAGATTCTCGATGCAGTTGGCAATAACGAGCTTGAGATCGGCGTCAATGCAATCGATGAAAAGGTCCTGCTGGAGGGACTTCAGAAAATCGCCAATCGGATCACGCTGGGGTTGGTGCTGGCGGCCTTGATTGTTGGCGCGGCGTTAATGATGCGGGTCGAGACGTCGTTCAAGATCTTCGGCTACCCGGGATTGCCGGCAATCTTCTTCCTCATGGCTGCGATGGCGGCCGTTATCCTGGGCGCGAGCATCGTCTTCACCGACAAGAAGGCCAAAAAGAAACCTGAAGACGAGTGACGCCGGGCTATGACTCAGCTCTCGCCGTAAGCATCACTCAACTTGCGAAAGTGATAACCCACCGCCGCCAGCCGCAATGAATCGGTGAATTTGTCGCGGTGCCTGATCAGCACGTGCGTGAAGAAGCGCCAGAATTCCTTTCGTTCGCGATCGAGTACGCCTAACTTCAGCAAAATCTTGGCGAGCGCTTTGAAGCCGCTGATGTGGGTGTATTGCGGGTCTGAGAGTTGCTGACCTGTTCGCCGGATCGAATCGAGCGCCCGCTCGTAGTATTCGCGCGGACTGTAGATGGTACGCATGATCGATTGGTATCCCTGTATCAAAAAGTCCGGATCCATGCGGGTCTTGAAGTTGAGTGTGCAAACGGTGTTGTTTCCGGAAGCGTCTTCGCCCAACAGTCGTCCTTCACGTTCGAGTCGCCTCCAGAGCTGCGTGTCGGGAAGGGCATTGAGCAATCCGACCATCGCAATTGGAATGGCGCTCTTGCGAATAAAGTCGATCTGCCGCTCAAAAATATCTGCCGGATCGTTATCGAACCCGACAATGAATCCAGCCATCACTTCCATTCCGTAACTCTGAATTGTTTTCACTGAGTCGAGCAGGTTGCCCCGGTTTTGGGACTTCTGAGCTTCGTGCAGGCTCTCTTCAACCGGAGTCTCGATCCCGATGAATACCCGCACGAAGTTGGCCTCGCGCATGTTCTGCAGCAGCGCTTCATCATCGGCGAGATTCAGGCTTGATTCGGTGATCAGCGAGAATGGAAACCCATTTTCTTTCTGCCACTTCGCCAACTCAGGCAAGAGCGTGCGCACGTTCTTTTTGTTGCCGATGAAGTTGTCGTCCACGATGAAAACCTGTCCGCGCCAGCCCAGGTCGCGCAAGGTGTCAAGCTCGGCAAGCATCTGCTGGTTACTCTTGGTGCGGGAACACGGCCGTAGATCTCGATGATGTCGCAGAACTCGCACGAGAAAGGACAACCGCGCGAGTATTGGACCGACATCGCGCTGTAGGCCTTCATATTCGCCAGCGCAAAGTCAGCTATCGGCGTTAGAGCCAGCTGGCGGTCGTTCGGGTGCTTCGTAGATCTCCTTGGCTTCGCCGCGCGCCAGGTCTTCAACGAACTGCGGCAGCGTAGTCTCAGCCTCGCCACGGAAGAGATGGTCGGCCGGTGGCAATTGTTCGCGCGTGCTGGTGACGTACGGGCCACCGAGAACCACGCGCTTGCCCAGAGCTTTGGCGCGCTTCACAACTTCTCTAAGCGAATCCTTTTGCACCAGCATCCCGGTGGCCATGACCATATCGGCCCATTCAATATCGGCGGTCCGCAGCTTCTCAATATTTAGATCGACCAGTCGTCGATTCCATGACTTGGGCAACAGCGCTGACACCGTCAGAGGCCGAGGGGAGGAAAAACGCAGCGCTTTCCTTCAAAGGCAGCGCATGACGAAAACTCCAATAGGTTTCGGGAAATTCAGGGTTGACAAGTAGAACGTTCACGGCTTTCTCCTCGACAGCAAGTACACATCGGACCGACAAAACACAGCTCGGTATCCTTTAAGGATGGGAAGCCGAATCTGCCAGAACCCGGTCAAAACAAAGACCTCAGGGATGGGTTCTTTTGTTTCGTATCGCTCATACCGTAACCCGAAGCAGGCATAGAGTCCAGCTAAATCGGGTTGCGTTTTCAGATTGTGAGTAAAACTGAATAGTGAGACGAGTGAAATGTAAGAATCGAGTGAGAAAGATGCTTACCACGTCTGCTCACGCTCTCTGTGTTGATAGTGCCGGCCTTCATATGCACCCTGTTGGTTGCAACTGTGGGCAGGTGACGCGATAGGTCGCGTTTAACGAACCCGTACCGTCGGTCAAGTCCCGAAAGAGGAAGATGGTGGTGTGGCAGTACTGGCACGTGACGACAATGTACCAGGTCTCTGCTTCAGGCTCACTCCTCATTGCGAAACACTTTCAGCTGCGGATTGATGATATTTGGTCTCAGGCGCAAACCCAGTTCGCCCGCCGCCTCAGTTGTGGGCAAAATAGCAACGGCTTGTTGAGTTGGAGCGCCTGTGCGATGAGTTTAAAAGCCGGGTCTGTACGCTGGCGGACAAAAATCATTTCGCGCTCGACGATGAAGAGAGCGAATGGATGAGTTGATCGACTGCTTCGAAGTCCGACAAAACTCTAACGCGCTGATCGGGCAGTTGGGGATCGTTGATGTCAATGATTGCTATGGGCAGCCCGTTGAGGCTCTCATGTTCGTGTACCAGCCGCATAAGCGCATCGAAGGTCGGCAATTCGAGATCAGTGAGAATCATTGCGGGTGACTTCTCTCCGGCAATTTGCACGGCTTCTTCGGCGCTTGACGCGAAAATAACTGCATGGCCGCGCTCAATCAACGCTCGCTTCATCTGCAGCGCAATTTCGTAAACATCTTCGACAACCAGAATTGGGTTGCGATTATTTGACTCCAAGGGATGTCCTTTCGCTCGCACAGAATTTGTTTCGGTTTGGCTTCTCTGCAAGTTACCTTCGTACATTGTGGCTCCGTTGTCGGTACGTTTGCGTATTCAGCAGCAACCATGAGGCGCCCTAAATGAGATGACGGCAATAATTTCGCCGAACTAGTTGCGGCCAGCAATTGATGCGGGTCTCAGTTCTGAAGGTAGGAGTCGTATTCGTGTTTGACGATCTGATAACACTCACAGCAGACACCTTCGAGACCCTGACGATCGAGAATGACGATGTCACCCCGGCGATAGTCAATCAGTCCTGTCTGTCTGAGTTCATTAGCGGCCACGCTGACGCCGGCGCGGCGTACGCCGAGCATCCGCGAAAGAAATTCCTGAGTCAGGGTAAACTGCCGGTCGTTAACCCTATCCTGAACCATCAATAGCCAGCGGGCCAGGCGCTGATCGAGCGTGTGCAGGCGATTGCACGCGGCCGTTTGGGTCACCTGCGTAAACATCGTATGCACGAAACGAAGCATAAGATCGCGTAACTTGCCGCCCTTGCGGAATTCGGCCACGAGATCGGTTGCCGAGATCCGCGAGGTTTCGACGTCACTTTGGGTCAGGGACTGATTTGGCGTCGAGCTCGCTCCCAGCACGACTGCGATGCCCGCGACCCCTTCGGGTCCGATCACGCCGGCTTCAACGGTGGCGCCGTCCTCCAGTGCCGCCAGGAGAGAAACCACTCCGCGATTGACGAAATAAGCATATTCAATTTTCTGCTCAGGCATGTAGAGGATTTCGCCGATTGGAAAATTTACGGGGCGGAGTTTTGAACGGAGTTGCTCGAATTCGTCGGCAGGCAGACTGGTAAGAATCTTGTTAGCCGGTCGCGGCTGATTTGTCATAGGGGATGGTGGTGTCTGTGATCGATTCAACATAGGGGCCCAGCTTTTGATTGTCTGTACGGCATCGTCAATAGGCGTCACAACGTTCCCGAAATTTCCGGCAGTTCTCTTACGAGAACTGATTGTTCATGCGTGCCTTCATCATGCGATAACACACGCAGGCGGTCAGTTCCAATCTCTGGTGATTGATAATTTCTAAGGTGCCGCGGCTGTACCTGATCGAGCCATCGCCCTGAAGACGCTTTGCGGCCCGGCTCACCGCCTGATTTCGTACGCCCAGCATCCAGGAAAGAAATTCCTGCGTCAGTTGCAGAGTGTTGGACGCGACCCGGTCGCGCATCATCAGAAGCCAGCGGGCCAGCCGCTCCTGGACTTCGTGATGCCGGTTGCAACTGGTAGTTTGTGAGACCTGGAGGAAGAGATCGTGCGTGAACAGTAGAATCTCGTCGTGAAAAGAACCGGCGCGCGCAAAATGTTCTTTGGCGCTCCTGCTCTTCATCCGCAACGCCGTTCCTTCGTTTTGAACTATTACCTGGTTCGATGATTCTGAGACACCGAGAAAGATTGGCGAGGCCCGAGAGTCCGTCGCGACCCAACAAACCGACTTCAATCAGGCTGTCGTCTCCGGCGACGCCAATCATCGAGAGCACGCCGGACTCAGGGAAATAGACGTGTTCGATCGGACTTTGGAATTCGTAGACGATCTGGCCGAAAGCCAGCGAAACCGGTTCCAGATCGGGCTCAATGAGCGCGAACTCTTGGGCGGAAAGCCGCGCAAGCACACGATTGCGCAGTTGTTCTTTGGATTTTGGTTGAGTGGGAATATTCCCCTCCTTAGTTCCGGTCACGCTAGCAAACGCAGCTGACGGCACAAGGAGGGACTAATGGACGAAGTACGGACCCGATGTCGTGAGTTGAGTTTTAAAAGATCGCGTTTAGTACACTCAGAGAATACGCCCGGTTGCTGATTTAGTACAGTCAGTTTGAGCAGGGCTTGGCAATCCACCGCCGCTTAGCGCGGCAGAGTCGCGCTAACCCCAACGCTGGGAAACTGTTTAAACGGTTTCCGTCTTTATTCGCTGCAACCGACACCGGGCTAACGCAGGAAATCGTTCGCTAGCGTACAGACTCAAATATATTGTCGGGATTAAGTTGCGCTACCGAACAGAACCCCGACAAGTACTAGCTCGATCGTTTAAAGATTCTCGTTTTAGGAGAACAAGATGGGCTCAACCGCCAACGGCCAAGAAAGCTCCCGCCCGGCCTCTGGTGCGGGCATTTTCCCACGACCACGACGAAGGATTCTCGTAGCCGAAGATAGTGCAGACTCGCGCGAGATGTTGCAGGTGCTGCTCGAATCCAAAGGCTACGAAGTGATCTCGGCCGGCGATGGCCATCTGGCTGTTGAGGCTGCGTTGCGGCAGTTGCCAGACCTTATTCTTGTCGATCTGCAGTTGCCGGGCCTCGACGGCCTGTCGATCGCTAAGGAATTGCGGCTTCATCCCGAATTCGAACGGGTTGCAATCATCATTATCTCGGGATGCGACCCATGGAGATATCGGGACGAGGCCCTCACCGCAGGGTGCGACGATTACTTGCTCAAGCCGATCAACTTTGAACGGTTGGATGAAATACTGATCGAGAGAGTTCCACTGTCCTACCTGCGCGCTCGCTGTGCCTAAGCTTCCTAAAAATCAATGGGCTAAATAACCGACTCACTTCTCGTTTGTGGAACTGAAAATGCAAACGTCCAACTGTCTTGCGGAAATCTAAGCGGAATTCGCCGTGGCGGTTGGAGCCGGGAACGGAAGTCTGTCCGGCTTGCAGTCACACGTATGTAATTCAGACGGAATATCGCTGCCTCGAGTGTGATGGCCCGGTGTGTTCCATCTGTGTGGAGAGCACAATCGAAACGGCAGTCGTTTGTTCCGGTTGTGAATGCTCCGGAAATGAGAGTGCAACATGACAGCGAGGGCAATTTGGAAAGGCGAGCTGAAACTTGACTCAACCCGAGTCCCGGTCAAGCTTTATGCGGCAGTGAAGGATCAGACTGTTCGTTTCCATATTCTCGATGAGAAATCCAGGACGCGGGTTAAGCAGCACATGGTGGAAGCCGGCAGCGGCAAAGAAGTGACGAAGAACGAAGAGATCCAGAAGGGCTTTGAAATCGAGCCGGGCACTTTCGTAATTCTGGATAAGGCCGAACTGGAAAAGCTCGCGCCGGAGGCATCACGCGAAATCGAGATTATTCAATTTGTGCCGCCGCAGGGGATTCCTCCGGAGTATTACGACCGGCCTTACTATCTCGGACCCGACGGCGACCAGGCGGCTTACTTCGCTTTTGCTGAAGCATTGAAGAACAAAGAGAAAGAGGGCGTCGCCCGATGGGTCATGCGCAAACAGCGTTACGTTGGCGCGCTCCGTGCCGAAGACGATCACCTGATGTTGTTTACGTTGCGGCACGCGGAAGAAGTCTTATCGGCCAGGGACCTGCCGCGACCAGCCGGGCGCGCGTCCGACAAGAAAGAGCTAACCATGGCCAAACAGCTGGTCGAAATGCTGTCGGGTGAATTCGATCCGAAGGAATACAAGGATGAATATCGTCAACGAGTGATGGAGTTCGTTGAGAAAAAGGCCAAAGGCCACAAACCCAGATTGCATCTGGTAAAGACCAAACGAAAGACGACGTCGCTCGACAAGGTGCTGTCGAAGAGCATCGAAACATTGAAGAAGAAAAGGGCAGCATGAAGCCAGTGAGCAGTAGGCAGTGAGCGGTGAGCAGCGAGGTCGGTACCATCCGCGTCAGCGGATGGGATCAGGAGGCTAATCACGGGATGCTCAGGAAGACGTAAAAGCTTTTATGGCGCGACGAAAGACGACACGAAAAACCAGGGCCAGCAGCGGCGAGGACAATCAACGTTCGGTCCGCCCGTTCTGGTCCGGGACTCTGACCTTTGGACTGGTTAGCGTCCCCGTCGATCTCTATCCCGGCAACCGCACTAATCGAGCGCCGCTCCGGATGCTGAGCGCTGAAGGTGAGCCGCTTTCACGTCGTTACTACTCACAAAAGACCGAAGGCGATCTCGAAGACGACGAAATGGTCCGCGGATTTGAAATCGAAAAGGACAAATATGTTGTCGTCACTGATGAAGAACTCGAGCGGCTTGCGCCCGAGCAAAGCCGCGACATCGATCTGCGCCGCTTTGTTCCGCTAAAAGACGTTCCGCCCCTCTATTTCGATCGGTCGTACTTTCTAGCGCCATCCGAAGGCTCCGAGAAAGCCTACAAGTTACTGGCTGAGACGATGGTCAAAGGTGACCTGGCAGGCATCGCCACTTTTGTAATGCGCGGCAAAGAATATCTGGTTGCGATTTTTGCTGAGAATGGAATTCTGCGCGCCGAGACGATGCGCTTTGCCGATGAGATTCGTTCGCCGAAAGAGGTTGACCTGCCGGAAAAGAAAATGAAGTTGCCTGCCGCCGCGGTCACCAGGTTTGAAAAACTTATTCAAAAGCACTCAAAAAAGCACTCTCGATGAAAACGTTCAAGGACGAGCAGACCGAAAAGTTGCTGCAGCTGGTTGAGAAGAAGCGCAAGCAGCTGCAAAGACATCATCGAAGTGGAGGTGCCGGAGCGCGAAGAAGGCAAGGTCATAGATCTAATGGCCGCCTTGAAGAAGAGCCTGGCCGGCAAGCGAAAGGCCGCGTGATTTAGCGACAGCGCTACGCACGCCTCTGGCGTGCCTAATCGCGAGGCCATCGGAAGCACGCCGGAGGCGTGCGTACCCATTCCCAAAACCAACCGTCGCGCCGTGAAAATCTTGACAAGCAGATAGTGGCCCGTTAGATTCTCGCCCATTCCCCTACAATCTATCGGGGCGCCCTGCGCCTCTAAAAGGAGAAATATATGACGACTACTTGGGTTCGAAGAACTCTAATCGGTAGTATCGCTTTGGTTGCGCTGTTTGTCTGTAATTGTGCCGATCGCGAAATTCGCGACCATGACCCTGGCGTGCTTGAAGCTTGCGTTAACCCTGGCAGCGGCGATATGCGCCTGGTTGATTCCAGCACTGCGTGTCACAACAACGAAAGTCGCATCTCATGGAATATCACCGGGCCGGCCGGACCTCCGGGACCGGCAGGGCCAGCGGGACCCGCAGGACCAACTGGTGAGACGGGCGCAACCGGACCAACCGGCCCGGCTGGACCCGCCGGACCGACGGGACCTCCGGGGCCATCGTCTGGCGGAGCGCCGTATGTCTGGGTTTGCACGCCGGCTCACCGGCCCAATTCTGGTGGCAGCCCCAGAGATGATGTCTATGTTTTCAATGGTAGTGCGGTTACTGCCAACATCGCGGTGAATATTCTCGACAGCACGGGAAATAATTTGCAGGGCGTAACAATCCCTGATTCAAATCCTGCACAGACTTATCCGGGAGAAGCCGGAGCCAGCACGGTAACTTTGGCTCCCGGTAATACCAGGGACGTTCACTGGGTTATGCCGACTACGAGTGGCCCGGGCCTTGACGGCGTCACCAACGTGGCGTTCACGGTCAGGGTCACTTCAGATCAACCGGTCGTCGTGGGGGCGCTGTTCTCGTTCCAGGGTGACATACCCAGCCAATGCAGCCTGCTGCCTAAGTAAGAACTGACGTTAGTTTTGGTGTGAGGAAAGGCCTTGCTTTGCGGCAGGGCCTTTTTCTTTCCAAGGCGAACAACGAGTTTGCCCGCGAGCTGGAAGAGATTAGGTGGTGGTACAGTTTGACGCCCGCTCAGTTTGGGAGAGTGAGGGCCTGCGTGAGTTCGCTCACTGAGGTTGGCCCAGCATGTAACACAAACCGTCCGGTGCGATCACAAAGAAAACTCTTTGCGACCCGGCGCCATGTCTTTGAATCTTGATTTCACCAGCTGCAGGCGGCTTTCCTTTGATCTCGGCAAATGCGCTTTCGATATCGTCCACCTCAAAGTAACAACCTTCCTGCGTCGGATCGCCGCCATTCTCGGCCAAACCGATCTGCACCTCGTCTCGCCCCAGGACCACAGACTTGTGCGGCGCATCATTCCTCGAGACTACCCGGAAGCCCATGGCGTTTTCATAGAACGGAATTGCCGCATCGACATCGGCTACCGGAAGGTTCATCGCATCGTCTCGCATAAGGCGCAGCGCGTTTGAATTTTGCTTTAGTCATTTGAAATGTCAACCAGTCGCAGCTGGTTTCGTTTTGCGTCTTTTCATCCACCCAAACAGCTGGTCCAGGCCAAATGCCACAATCAGCGCGTAGACCAACGCCAGCGCAATATCGATCGTGAGCCACAAAGCCGGCCGTTGCTCACGCGCCATGTAATTGTAATTCGACCAATAGTCGGTGAGAGAAGTGAGCTTCCAGCCCCAGTCGATCCGATCGCCGGCGTTCCCCACAAGGAACGATCGCAGCAGCGTGCGTTCAACATAAAGCGGAAGGAATGGCACGAACGCCAGCGCCAGCGCAAAAGGATAATCAGCCGAACGAAACGTTTCGCCATTGAACCAAAGTGCGGCTTACACACGCTGGAAGCGTGCATACCCTCTGACTGGCACAATCAGATTTCCAGCAGATCTTTGCCCACGATAATTTGTCCCTTGAAGTGCCGGCGCACTCCTTCCGACCACTGTTCATCGGTAATCTGCGGATCGTCTCCCGGCACGAAGTGTGAAAGCACAAGTGTCCCGACTCCGGCCTGCGCCGCGATTCGTCCGACATCCTCAGGCAGCGTGTGCGCGGCCATCAGGTGCTCGCGCAGCCGCTTCGCGTTCGGCAAACGCTTCAGCAACGCTTCTATTCCGGGCAGGTACATCACTTCATGAACGAGCACATCTGCGCCCTTTGCAAATTCGGCCAGTTCAGGGGCATATGCCGTGTCTCCCGAAATTACAATCGAGCGATCCTTCGCATCGAGCCGATAGGCATATGACTGTGTGACCGGAGGATGACGGACGCGACAACTGGTGACCTTTACGTCGTCGTTCTGCATGACCACGCCGGCGCGCGCAAATTCGTGGATCCCTACCAGTTTGCGCGGGTCGACCCGTCCTTCGTCAACGATGCGCGTATCGATGTCAAACTTTTGATAGTCAAAAATGCGCTGGTGATCCGGCGCAGGCCGACTGGCCCGTAAAGGTCGATGTGAATAGGAAGGCCGGTAACCCAGGCGTTGTATACCAGCGGGCCGACTTCGAGATTATGGTCGGAATGATGATGGGTGATGAAAATGTGTCTCACCTCGATTGAGCGCGACCCCAGCTGCCAGCAACTGTTTCGACGCGCCGTAGCCGCAATCAACCAGATATGGGATATCGTTGATGAGGATTAGCGTTGAGGGGTTACTACGCCCGGCTTCGCCGACGCGCGGTCCGCCCTTCGTGCCCAGCAGGATTATTCTGGTTCGCTTATCCTGCCCCTTAACCAGGCCCCGAAGCAGAGTGCTGGAGAGCGCCAGAGCACTACCGGCGATCAGAAACTTACGACGATTGAAGGCCATGGTTTTTTTGACTTTAATCCTCTTCCAGTCCGGCGCTGAGGCGAAACATGTGGCCATCAGGATGGCGCAGATGAAATTCGCGCACGCTCCAGGGTTCATCGGTGGGCGGCATGGTCACCGTCAAACCGTGGTCCAGGGCCAGTTGATGTGCGGCATCAACGTCGGCCGGTGACGGGAGCCACCAACTCATCCAAACTCCACCAGTCTGGTCGTCGCCGGCAAATTGAGGGATTGGGCCACCGCGAGATCCCTGCCCGCCCTGACACAGAAAGATTTCAACTTTGCCGTTGCCGACCGAGCCGAACGTCGGCGGTTCGCCCCAGTCCCAACGCTTCTCCCAACCGATTTTTGTGAACCACGCGAAACTCTCGATGATGTTCGAGACGTTGAGTATTGGAGTCAGGCCTTCGACTTTCATAATCACTTTTTGAGTGCGCTGGAGCGAAGCATCGCGAAGTCAGTACCATCTGCGTCAGCGGATGGGATAAGGCGGCTTCCTTACGTCAAGTCTACTCCTGATCCCATTCGCTTACGCGAATGGTACTGACTTCATGCCGACCCGAATGGCTCTGATTCTGACGCACCCCAATTCTCCTTATTAGTAATCGCGTAAAATCTGCGGATTTACGATTTCCGCTTCGAAACATACTCGCCTGAAGGATCGATCTGTTTCATCGCCGTGACTTGTCCATTTTCTTCGACGAATTCAATCATCACATCAGCGAATTCCGGAATACGAAACTTCAGACCTTTATAAGGGACGAGCTTCTGGTCCGGCGCTCCGAGACGAACGACGTAAAGACCGCTGCCGGGTTTAAAGACAACCTGAAAAAGGCGCCCCGGTGACTGTCAGGTAGGTACCTGCAATTCGCAGGGCCGCTGACTGGTCCAGTTTGACGGGCCGTCGTACGAACGTGACTTCACCTTCGTCGAGCGAGATGGTCGCGCGATCAATGTCACCCTGTGGATTGGTTGAGAAGTTGACCGACCACTTGCCGTTCTCTTCATCATTCGGACTATCGAAGCGGTCGTAGTGAAAGTGCGCCAGGGCAAAACGATCTTATGAAAATCGAATTGCAGCTCGTTGCCTTTCATCCCGATTTTCAGCGTTCCATAAGCCGGATGCTCGTATTCGCCGGTAAAGTCCGTAAGCGGATGGGAAGGTTTGGTGTCCGGCACACGGCCGAAGCCGGCCTTGCCGCGTGCCTCCATTCCAGCCTTCTTGCCTCGCAAACGAATGTCGAGCAGGCGGTCAGTCCACGGTGTCGGCTCCATGCCTAACAATCGCTCGTAGACGTTATAGCTGATCGGGTTGTAGAGCGGCGACGTGTGATTGCCGATCACAAACACGATCACTCCGATGTGTTCATTAGGCATGTAAGAAATCTGAGAGTGGAAACCCGGCAGGTCGCCGCCGTGAAACGCGATCAGTTTCCCACGATAGGATGCGGTCCAACGGCCCATGCCGTAAGCCTGATTCAAAACCTCCCACCATCCGCGCGTCTGGCCGGCAGCGTTTGGCAGCGCGATGGCCGGCTCAGGTGTCGCCTGCAGAACCTTGGGCGGCAGAACTTGTTTGCCGTTGTACTTGCCGTTGTTCATCAAGGCAATCAACCAGTGCGACATGTCTTCGATGTTCGAAATAATCGCGCCGGCGGGCGCCACGCCCTGCTGTTCTTCGTAATAAGGAATCTTGTAGAGCTCAAACGAGTCGCGTCGTTCAGTGAAGGGAACTCCATAATCAGGCTGCTTCAACATGTCGGCGATTGAGAAGACAGTGCTTTTCATCTCCAGCGGCTGAAGAATCTTTTCACGCACGAACTCCGCCCAGGGTTTCCCCGATTGCAGCTCAATCACCTGACCCACCCCGGCATACATCATGTTGTTGTAAAGAAATATCTGGCGCGGCGATTCTTTGGGTTCCAGATATTTCAGCCGCTCGAACAGTTCTTTGGTGGTGAAATCCGACTTGTACCAGATGGAGTCGTGACGGGTGATGCCCGTGCGGTGCGCCAGCATGTCGCGCAGAGTGATCGTATCGTTCAGGGAGTTGTTATAGAAATTAATTGTGGGCACTGATTCGCGAATCGGTTGGTCCCAGGTAAGCTTTCCCTCTTCTACGAGAAACCCGGCCGCGACCGCCGTAAACAACTTCGTGTTCGAGGCGATTGTGTACATCGTGTTCGCCGTAATCGGCAACTTCTTCTCATAGTCGCGATAACCGTAGCCTTTGGCGAACACGAGCTTGTCACCGACCACGATCCCGACGCCGATGCCCGGCGCGTTCCAGTCCTAAGCTGTCTTCGCCATGAACTCATCAAAGCCGGCGAGCTTTTGAGCGACGTCGATGGTTGGCGCGGCTTTTTCTTGTGCGAACGCCGCAGGCGCCAGGACGCATGCGATTATTGAGAGCGCGACGGCAAGCTTAGTTAAGTGTGGCGAGATTAAGCGACGAACTGACATGGAATTCATGGAGATCCTCCGGCGTTGGAATGCGCAATTAGATAGAGGTTCTTCCGATTAGAGTCAAGCAGAATGTTGTTTGAGCGGGGACCGATTCGAAGTCTGCTAAGGCACTGCTTGATACGAAAGGGGGTTCTTTCATAATTGGTCCCGGCGGCTTTGCCGCTTCGATGTGCGGAAAGGCTATGCCTTTCCGGCCCGCATCCTTTTCAAATCGGAGGCTACGCCTCCAAAGCGCGAGGCGTAGCCTCGCAGGAATTTCCAAATCATTCGGAAAGGCGAAGCCTTTCCGCACATCGGGCGGCAGAGCCGCGAAATGGAGTCCCTAACGCTCGAGAACAATGCGAAGGGTTAATTCAATGGAACCGGACTTAGGAGCCATGCTTTTCAATTTGCTTCCTGAAATATTCGCGCCAGCTTTCGGACAAGGCTTCCAACTCTATCGCGCGGCGCATAGTGTCAAAGTCAGCTTTCTCAAAAGCGTACAAACGCGTGATGTCGGCGATGGTCACGTTGCCAGGATCGCGGCTCAGCAATTCGATCTCATTTCCGGCTTCGACTGTGCCTTCCTTCACTACGGCAAAATAGAATCCAGTGTGCCGGCTTTTCAAGAATCTCCTGAGGATGTCAGTGCGGCCGAATTTTATGCCCAACTTGTAGCAGGGCAGGCGCGGCTCAGTCGCCATCAATTCAGCTTCGCCGATGCGAAAGCGGTCGCCCACGTTAACGCCGTCTTCAAACAATCCCTGGGTGGTAAAGTTCTCGCCGAACATTCCGTACGGCAAATTCATCTCCGGCAATTCTGTTTTCCAAAACTCGTAATGCTCGGAAGGATAGGCATAGACCGCTTTGCTGACGCCGCCATGGACCGTCAAATCCGCTTGCCGATCGCCGTCGAGATTGAGCGTGCGCAGCATGACCGGTCCGGTCAAAGGCTCTTTGAAGATGCCCGTCGCGACCGGCTCGCCGTTGTATTCGACCAGCCGGGGAAGAGAAACGTTAAGCGAAACAATTTTCATGATCTTACCGGCGTCACTTGAAGATGTCAGGTGTTCGCGAAAACCAACTCTAAAATGTCCGCCCGAACTGCGAAACCGTGACGCTCGTAAAGGGTGCGACTTTTTTCCGTTGGCCAAAGAATGACCGCATGTATCTCGCGTGCTTTACACCAGTCCAGCGCCGTGGTCAATAGACGCGATCCAATTCCCCACCGCGAGCGGTTTCCTCGACAAAAAGTTCGTTATGTAAGCATGATACTCAGGCTCCGACCTTGGGTTCGGAATTTTCTCGACCAGCTGCAGCCATAACGCGCCAATTAACGAATCGTCCAACTCGGCCACCCAGCAATGCCAGAGACTTTCTTCATTCAGGTGCGCGGCCATCCAGATTCGGCAACGCTCAAGAAACTCGGCCTGCGGTTCAGTCGCTATTCCGGTGCTGGAACGCAGGGCGTAACGTAATCGCGCCAACTCTGGCGCGTCAGACTGTTTAGCCATGCGAAAGTTGAGGTCGTCCATTGCTCGGGAGTTCAATCTGCAAATGCCTTGTCTCTTGCCTCAGCTGAGGGATCGATTCAGCCCTCGATTCTCATTTCAATGATATGGTCCGCGCGAGTTGGCCCGTTTTCATGTCCCAGAATTTTATGGTCGTGTCCACACGTCCGGTCAAAAGATACTGATCGTTTACCGTGAATACCAGAGCGTCGACATCGAACTTGTGATCCCTAACGTCCACAACAGTTTTCCGGACTGCACATTCCACACGAACTCCCTGACATGAACATAACTGTTTTGTTTGTCTAGAGCGATTTCAGCCCCAGCCGCCAGTTTGCCTTTGTGGCTGACGGCGACAGCGCTCGAGCGGCGAGTAGCATCCGCTATAGCAGGCGTACTAGCTAACGCGCCGTCCGTCGGGTTTCGCTTCCGGGGAAGTTGTTTATCGCGCATCGCGGCCTGATAAACAAATGATGCCGCAATGACAGCTGACTGCTTCAGGTCGTCCTGGAGCACATGTTCGAATACGTCCATGTTGGTGTGTGCGGTGCGAGGATTGTTTTCCATGAAGTCGCGGATGAATTGAAAACCCGGCAGGCCAACTTCGTCGAATGAATTATGATCGGTCGCGTAAATGCCGGTACTGGTAAGTGTCTCGGCGCCCATTTCTTTGAACGGAGCGAGCCAGGCGCTGAAAATTGGCCGCACTGCTTCGTTCCCCTGTAGATAGACGCCACGGATTTTTCCAGTGCCGTAATCCAGATTGAAATACGCCGAGAATTTTTCGTGCTCAGGTTTGAAATCAAAGCGCGCCGGCGCGCCAGTTCTTTTGGCAAAATGGGTCGCTACGTAGCTTGCGACCCGAAGGCCCTTGCTCTTCAGCGCTCCATAAACCAATGCGCACCGTTCGCCTCGGTTTCAAGTTCAGCGTCTTGAAGAGTCGCATTACTTCGAGTGCGACTGCCGCACCCGCAGCATTGTCCGTCGCGCCCGTGGCGGTATGCCAGGAATCCAGGCAGCCGCCAATCATCACCACCTCCTCCTTCAGATCGCTTCCTGGAATCTCAGCGATCACGTTGTAGCCCATTGGGTCCTGATCAAAGAAGCGCGCGTCGATGTTTATTTCGAGCCGAACCGGCAAACCTCTGCTGACCAGACGAACTATCCGATTATATTGTTCGGCCGCGACCACAACTTGAGGCAGAATCTTTGGAGCGTTAAGATCCCAGGCCCTTGAACGCTGCTCCGGCGCATCAACCGGCGCCGGGACTGTGGCTCCGGTCACGGAAACCGTTCCCGCGTCGCCAAAGCCTGGCTCCAGAACCACCGCGGCATTTTCATCGAGTAACATCTGCCATTTCTTATAGTTCAGTTCAGCGCGTGCCCGGCGGTCCGAACTCAACTGAAAGTTGGCGCGCTCCGATTCGAACTTCGCTGCGGCCAGCTTTTGCAGATCTTCATCGCTGGTGCGTCGAGCCGGAGGCAGAAAGTTCGGCTCGACCGGCCGTGCAGGGACGAAGAGTACAATCTTTCCCTTCAGCTTGCCTTTGTATTTAGCTAAATCGCCCTCGGTCTTCACGTCGAAAAAGACCAATTCACTGCGCACTACTCCATCGGTGGCGGGACTCCAGGCTTTCGGGTAGGCGATTAATGGACTAAACGCCGGCGCGGTGACATTGGCGGTAAATCCTTCGAGCGACCAGCCGCGGCCGAAGGGCCGGCCCCACGGTTCAAGCTGTCCATTTGCGATTCCCCATTCACGCAATCGCTCGATCGCGTACTGCTGCGCTCTGCGTAAACCAGGCGACCCCGTCAGCCTGGGCCCGATCACGTCAGTCAGGTAACTGACCGTTTCCATGATTTGCGAATGCTGCAGTTCCTCATTCTTGATTCGATTAATGACCTCGATATCAACCTTCTCTGCAGGCTGTTGAGTTTGAGAAAAGAGAATCGGCGCGGTAATCGTGCCGATGAGACAGAGGATTAGAGATGAGCTCAGGATGCGGCGGAGATCTGTCCAGTGAAATCTCATCTTTCCTCCGAAGCCGGCGAATTGTTCGATCAACGATTAGACGATGAAGGCGAGTTGTTCTTCCAATAATTTTGAGTAGCAGGATTTTGCGAGTGCGCGGAGCACACTCTCGATTCAAGTCGCGGATAATAGTTCATAAGCGGGACAAGCCCCGGCGTGCTCATCCCGCCCCTCAATAGTTGCGTGAAAGAATCGGTTAAGGCTTGGCCGTCGATGTCTTCGCTCTGTTGGTCAGCCCGCGGTTGGCGAGAATCTTCACTTCGACGCGTCGGTTCTGCGCTCGCCCGGTCGAGGTTGAATTATCGGCGACTGCGTCAGACTTTCCGTATCCCATCGGAGTGATGAAACGCCGCGCCGGAATCTTGTGTCTGACCGTCAGGTACTCGACCACCGATTCGGCCCGATCCCGGCTTAGTCGCATGTTCAACTGGCCTCGCCTCCAGTCGAATCAGTGTGTCCCGGCTATCTCAATCATGTATCCGGATGAAGCGCAGTGCCTTGGCCGCAACTTCGTCGAGTCGTTGTTTGGCTTCCGGAGAAAGCACCGCGCTGTTAACTCTGAAGGTGACCGCGACATGCTCTCTTGCACGTCATATTCGTCAAGCGCAGTAGACGCGTTCGTTTACCGCCGCCACTTGTTGGCGCGCTTCCTGGGCGATAGCGTAGAGTTCGTCCATCTGGTTGGCGATCTTCTCCTGGTTCTCCTCGACCGGCCTGACCCGCGCTTCTGACGTGACTGAGGCGCGCATATCCGATTCCCTGAACCTGATCTTATCAGCGACGAGTTCGCCCTGGGCATCACCACGTCCTTCGACTTCCACAATCAGACCTCGCAGGATGTCGGTGACCGGATACTTCTTGCCGCCGTGCCAAAATCCGCCCTTGCTTTTGATGCTCGTGTCATCCGTGAGTCTCACCTGATAATCCGTGCGGGTCCGGTCGCGAATGGTGAACGTGTCAGCATTGCGATCAATCACGACCCCCTCGAATTTCATCTTTGGCGCCACTCGGGACCGACCTGAAACTGGGCGCTGCACCGGAACTGGTCTGAACGTTTTTGACCTGGGCCGAGGTTAACGAAGCTAACGTCAACATCAACGCCAGGCCGCAAACGAAACTAAACAATCGATTCTTGATACTCATCGGTAAAAACTCCTTCAAATGACAAATTGGAATCAGTCAACACACTTCAAGTGGTTGCGGCGTCGGGAGAGAGTGTTGGGGAAAGAGAGACTGAGCGTAACGAACGAAAACTCAAAAATCAACGAGGATCAACCATTTCCCTGGTTATAGTTTCATTGCGATGTCGGTTGGGCCAGCGAACTGGATGCAGGAGAATGCCTTCATTGCGAAGCGGAGTTACTGGCTCTGCCACTCTGATGCGCGGCAAGTCTATGACTTGCCGATGCGGACGTTCTTTCTTCTCCGGGTCCATGACCCAATCTTCTGCGGTCATAGACCGCCAGATCCTTAGCCAGGGCTTTCGGCAAGTCATAGACTTGCCGCGCATCGGCGTGGCGGAGCCAACCGCAACGTCGGCCCTTATCCATTTGATCGCCGAACTTCGACTCACCCAAGCTCGTCCACAGTTTTGGGCCAGTCTTCCCGCAACAGTCGCGACAGAGCTCGATCGGCAAGCAGTTTTCCGGCGGTTTGGCAGGTAGGACAGTAGTTTGTTTCTGTTAGCCGCGTAGCGAATGCGCTGAATCTTTGTACCGCAGCGCGGGCAGGGCTCTTTGTAGCGACCGTGGGTGGCCATCTCCGGGCGAAACGCCGTCACCTTTTCCGGAAAATCCTCGCCCGCTTCGTTCCGCAGCCGCTCGATCCATTCAACCAGAGGTGTCGCGCGTAGCGCTGTGTAATCGCGCAACTTCGTCATCACTGAGTTTGTTCGTCAGCTTCACCGGAGACAGTTGAGCTTGCCATAGGATCTCGTCTGAATAGGCATTGCCGATACCGCTGAACAGACGCGGATCGGTGAGCGCGCGCTTGAGTGTGTGGTTTTCAGATTTGAGGACCCGTGCAAAGGCCTGAAGATTGATGAACTTGCCGGGCCCTCGCTTGTGGTCGGACTTCTGACGCGTGAATAACTCGACACCGCCGCGGTCGAGCGAGCTAAGACCCGCTTCACCCTGGATCAAATGCAGGAGGCGCGCCGCTGAGTTCCAGCTTCAGTCAAAGAAAGCGTCCCACGTCGAAGTGAAATAGCGCAAGCTGAGCCTTGAATTTTGATGAGCTGCGCGGGCTCAATGACTTTCGGGTTTCCGCCTTCCAATGAAGCCGCCCGGCGATCATCAAATGAATCACCAGCCATAATTCATCTTCGAAGCCGATGCAGATTCGTTTGCCGAGGCGCCGCAGATTCGAGCTACCTGCCGGCCTTCCACACTCGAGATCGGTGGCGTCGCGGTGCGGAGCAGAAATGGCGAGAGTGATCTGCACGTTCTTGAGTCCGGTGTCGCAAGAATTCGCCGCTCGAGCGCGTCCAGGTAGACGGTGATATCCGGAAGCTCAGGCATTCTAGAGCAGATTAACTCTGATTTGGCTCTAGGGTGAAAGAGATCGCGATTATACCGTTCCGAAGATTTCGGACAAAAATTCCTTGTCACGTATTACGGCGTGTGGTAGTTTCTGTTGCGAATTATTTGGCTCTTGCCCGTAAACAGAAACGACGTGCTGAATTAGCGGTCCCCACCGTGCGCGGGCGAGCACCTTGACCCGGCGTTGCTAATCGGTCCTCATAAAGCCAAGAAGGAGACAAACTGATGAAAGTTGCGAAACTACTCGCCGCACTGTCGGGAACGCTCGTGCTGATCGCTATCCTTGTTCTTCCGCAAATCATTGAAGCCCGGCGTGCACGCGCGGCGGTGACTCCATCGCCTAACGTAGTTCAGGGCCAATCAAATGTTACCGTCGGTAGCTCGGTACGCAACGACACTTCCGAGAACCTGCGCGACATGAAGCAGTTGCCCAATCGCTAAGAAAGGCGAGCGCGAGGCCAATAAGAACCCCAAGGTTCCACATACCAACCACAAGGACGTAGACGATCCCGTCGTACAGACCAGCGGAGCAGCTGCGCCTTCGGTGAGTATGCCCGGCACGCTCAACAATTTTGACGGCATTCCATTCCCGGGCGTCGCTTGTAACTGCGCGCCGCCCGACACAAACGGCGAAGTAGGAGCGACCCAATACGTCCAAATCGCCAACGAAGGTTATCAGGTGTTTGATAAGGCCACCGGAACTTCGCTGCTCGGCCCCGCCGGCATTCAGACGGTTTGGCAGGGGCTTTGGCGGAGTCTGCGAGACCACCGGCAATGGCGATCCGGTCGTCCTTTATGATCAGCTTGCTGATCGTTGGATCATCAGCCAGTTCGCCGGCACCAGCGTGCCGACCGATGAGTGCGTGGCGGTATCAACCACCGGCGATGCGACTGGCTCGTACTTTCGCTATGACTTTCATCTGGGATCGAACTTTTTGATTACCCGCACCTGAGTGTCTGGCCGGATGCTTACTACATGAGCATGAACGTGTTCAATTCATCCGGCACGGCTTTCCTCGGCCCGCAGCCCTTCGCCTTCGATCGAACGAAGATGTTGCTCGGGTTGCCCGCGACGTTCATCACCACCGGTATCACCGGCGGTTCAGGTGAAGAAGTTTACCTGCCGGCAGATCTTGACGGCTCGACTTTGCCGCCCCTGGGAGCGCCCGCGACTTTCGTGGAATTTCCGGGCGGAGGCTCGTATCGGACTTTCCACTTCCACGTAGATTTTGTGACGCCGGCGAACTCGACATTCACGTTGTTTGCCAGCCCGGCGGCTGCGGGATTTACGGCGTTGTGTCCGACCACGCGATCGTGCGTACCGCAATCCGGCACGACGTCACGGCTGGATGGCATTGGGGATCGTCTGATGTTCCGACTGGCCTACCGCAATTTCGGCGACTCACGAATCGGTCGTAGGGAATTACTCGGTGAGTTCCGGATCAGTCGCCGGCATTCGCTGGTTTGAGCTGCGCAACGTGACCGCCGGGCCGGTCTCGGTTTTCCAGCAGAGCACTTACCAGCCTGATTCAACCTGGCGCTGGATGGGAAGCGCGGCGATGGACCAGCAGGGAAACCTCGCGATCGGATACAGCGCTTCGAGCAGCATCGATCTTCCCGCAGATTCGCTACGCCGGCCGTCTGTCAACCGATCCGCTCAACACGCTGGGCCAGGGCGAGGCCACGCTGTTCGCCGGTACCGGTAGTCAAACCGGAACCAGCAATCGGTGGGGTGACTACAGCGATCTAACGGTGGATCCGGTTGATGATTGCACCTTCTGGTACACGACTGAATACTATCCGACGACCAGTCAGTTTAATTGGCGCACGCGAATTGGATCGTTCAAGTTCCCGGGATGCGGCGGCTCGCCAACCCGACTCCAACCCAACTCCAACGCCGACGGCAACCGCGACACCGACGCCGACGCCGACGCCGACGCCAACCCCGACTCCGACACCAACTCCGCTGCCCGCTGCGCCGAGCAATCTGACGGCGACTGCGGTTTCAGTCCACGTCAAATCAATTTGGCCTGGACGGATAATTCAAACAACGAGAGCGGCTTTAAGATTGAGCGTTGTCAGGGTAACGGCTGCTCAAACTTTGCGCAGATCGCGCAGGTGGGTGCGAACGTAACGACTTTCCCGGACACCGGCCTATCACCGAATACAAGGTATCGTTATCGGGTGCGGGCCTTTAACGGAGCGGTAACTCCGGTTATTCAAACATTGCCGGCGCCAGGACACCGCGGCGATGATTTACGTCGCGAAAGCGACTGAAAACAAAAGGCGGATCCAGAAATGGATCCGCCTTTTTCTTTGTTTGTACGCGTGATTATTTCTGGCTCGCGTGCCAGGCCGCCAGGACCTCGGCCTCTCGTTCAGCAGAGAGTCCGGCGTGCATTTTCGCTTGTCTTTCGGCCGGCTGTTTCTTAAACCACTCGAGCGTTGCCTGGGCGGTGTTGCCCACTGGACGAAAGGTCAATCCTTTGCTGAGCGCTTTCTTAATACTAATTTGTGAGAAGCCCAGATTCTGGGGACGCGGGGCGACCCACACCGGCATATCCAACCAGCCCCGAACCTTTTGAGTTGCCAGGAAATCCGCGCTCACCCAGGTGAATTTCGCGTTCGATTTGATGCCCGCCTTAATGTCCTCGAGCATTTCCCTATCGTCAGTCGCGTAGCCAGCGAT
>ERZ1370068.3718-contig-2818_pt1 | contig 45464 bp, 80 predicted proteins | sample MGYA00561227_ERZ1370068 | MGnify/ENA primary metagenome ERZ1370068 (study PRJEB38410, sample SAMEA6850437) | metagenome | study: Metagenomic assessment of the ecological functions of the soil: analysis of the soil microbiota associated with the... | reverse complement strand
CAGTTACGCATTGCTGTGAACACCAATCGCTTGCGCCTGCCCGCGGCTGCCTTGCCGCTCGCGCTGCTCGCCGCATGTAGCCAGCCGGCCGGCGAGCAGGCGGCGCAGGCGCCTGCGCTCGCCCGCGCCAGCGCCCGTCCAGTCGGTCGCCGCTGCCGCCGCCCCGGCCCGCAAGGCGGAGAACTCCATCCTGACACCGTGAAGGAATTCCCGTCGCTGGAAGCTCGCTGCCGACGGCAAGCACTGTCGCGCCAGGCGCAGCGGCGCGGCAAGTGGGTCGTGCTCGACTTCTGGGCGACCTGGTGCACGCCTCTGCCTGAAGGAGATCCCGGAGCTCGACGCCTCTCGACAAGCGCGCGCGAGGACGCGGAGGTGCATCGGCCTGGCCTTTACGAGGAGATCTGAGCGCCCCGACAGGCGGAGGCCTTCCTGCAGCGTAGACATCAGCCTTCGCCTACCCGGTCGCCCTGGTGACGTCTACGACCGGCCTCGGTCGACTTCCCGATTCCTGCGGCCTGCCGACGATCCATGCGTGATCGCGCGCCTGACGGCAGGGTGGCTGGCGAAGCAGCTCCTGGCCTGGTCAGCATGGACGACCTGAAGCGGCTCGTCGGCGCGCCGGGCTGGCAGTCAGGCCCAGAAGGCGCTGAGCGGCGCCCGCTTCACTGAGCCCGGGAGCGTGCAGGGCGTGTGTGGTCCGCGCCGCCACGCTGCGAGCGCGTCTCTGGCGCTGCAGTTGCGCGGCTACGCGCGCACCCTCGCCGACGGCGGGCGTCGTGAAGCGCCGGCGACCGGCGCCGACTGAAGCGCATCGACGCGCTCGAGCAGCTGGCTGGGGCAGGGTCCGCCGCTGGCGAAGGTAGCCGCCGTGCGGCGCCAGCTCGCTGGAGGCGGGCGCCGCTCCACGAGGGCTTCGAAACGCCGCTAGCCGCGACTCAGAACTCTTTGCCCGCGATCGGCTTCACCACGGGTACTGCCCGCGGTCCGAGCTTGCCCTTCAGCTTCGGGAATTCCAGCTCGGTGGGCGGCACCCGCGTGTCGCGGATCCGGTCGCGAGCAGGTCGCGGATCAGGCTCGGCCTCGTCCGCGGCGCTGGTCGCTTGAACTCCACCACCGTCCACGGCGCCGCCTTGGTGCATGCGTGGCGGCGAACACAGCGCTCGCGCGCGCGGCTGTACTCGGCGTACTTGTCCCGCGACTGCAGGTCAGATTGGCGACAGCTTCCAGCGCTTGAGCGGATCCTGAGGCGCTCGGCGAAGGCTGCTCCTGCTCTTCCTGGTCGACAGCCAGCCAGTACTTGAACAGGATCAGGCCGTCGTCGACCAGGTGCCTTTCCACGCACCGGGGCCTGCTCGCAGGAACCTCAGTACTGGTCGCGGCTCGGCGTAGCCCATCACCGCCTCGACGCCCGGCGCGGTTGTACCAGCTGCGGTCGAACATCACGATCTCGCCGCTGCGAAGGGCAGGTGCCGATGTAGCGCTGAAACAGCACACTGCGTCTCGCGTTCGTTCGGCGCCGGCAGCGCAACCACGCGAGCACCGCCGCGGGCTCATGGCGCCCGCGACGCCGAGATCACGCTCGCCCTTGCCGGCGGTGTGTCGCGCCCTTCGACGATCACCAGGATCCGCTTGCCGGAATGCCGCAGCCAGCGCGCCATGCCGGTGAGCTCGAGCTGCAGCCCCCAACCAGCTCTTCCTCGTAGCCCTTGGGCATGCGCTCGGACTTGGCCTTGTCCTTGCTGACTGTCCTTGTCCTTGTCCTTGCCCTTCTTCTGTCCTTGTCCCGTCTGTCCTTCGCCATGGCGGCCATGGCTGTCTCCTCCGACCGTGTGACTAGTTCTATGCCTGACGCCGCCGCCGCCGCAATGCGGCCAAGGTGCACGTAGCGCTCGCGCAGGCCGCGGCGCAGCGGCCAGGTTGCAGGGGCTGCGTGCGGGGCGTCGCAGCTGCGGGCCCGATCAGCTTCTCCCAGCCCAGCCGGCAGGCGGTGGAGGTCGACCCGGGCAGGCAGAAACAGGAAGGTGCCGTTGGCCACGCCGCGCGAAGGCGCGCTGACTGCAGGCTGGAGGTGCCGATCTCCTCGAAGCTCAGCGCGCGGAACAGCTCGCCGAAGCCGTCCATCCAAGGCTTGTCCAGCAACGGCAGCAGCAGCCTCCGGCGTGGAGTCGCGGCCGGCGAAGCCGGTGCCGCCGCTGACCAGGATGCCGTCCGACCGCCGTCGTCGGCGATCCACTGCGGACACCTGTGCGCGCAGCGCGTACTTGTCGTCGCGCAAGCAGGGCCCGTTCGCAGCGAGCCTGCCGTGGCCTGGCCAGCGGGCCAGTTCGCCGGCAAGGTAGAAATCGCCGGAGCTGAACCTCCGCCGGGCCGTGCGCGAGTCCGGACACCGTCAGCAGCGCGCAGGCGCAGCGGCTGGAATTCTGGTCGCCGGCTTGCTCACGCCGCTTCCGTCAGCAGCTTCAGCTCGTCGGCCTGGTGTTCGCGCGGTCAGGCGCCCGACCAGTGCATCGAGGTCGCCTCCGAGCGACGTTCGGGCAGGTCGATATACAGCGTCAGGCCCTTCCGACGCGATGGTTCGCGTGATCCTGCCCTGCGGATAGTTGTAGGTGCGGATGCGCTGGCTGCGGTCGCCGCTGCCGACCTGCAGGCGTCGCGAGTCCTGCGCCTGCGCGGCTTCGCGCTTGGCGCGCTGCGCCTCGACCAGCGTCGCCTTCAGCCGCTTCATCGCCTTGTCGCGGTTCGCGTGCTGCGAGCGCTCGGTCCTGGTTCTCGACCACGATGCCGGTCGGCAGGTGCGTGATGCGGATCGCCGAGTCGGTCTTGTTGACGTGCTGGCCGCCGGCGCCGGAGGCACGGATAGGTGTCGACGCGCAGGTCGGCCGGATTGATCTCGATCTCGCCGACTCGCTCGGTCTCCGGGCAGGATCGGCCACGGTGCAGGCGCGAGGTGTGGATGCGGCCTTGCGCCTCGGTCTCCGGCACGCGCTGCACGCGGTGCGTGCCGGACTCGAACTTGAGCTTGCAGTACGCGCCGCGGCCCTCGATGCGCGCGATGATTTCCTTGTAGCCGCCGTGCTCGCCGGCGCTGCCGAGCTCAGCATCTCGACGCTGCCAGCCGCTGCGCGCTCGGCGTAGCGCGCGTACATGCGGAACAGGTCGCCGGCGAAGATCGCCGCTTCGTCGCCGCCGGTGCCGGCGCGCACTTCCAGGAACACGGTTGCCTTCGTCGCGCGGATCGACCGGGATCAGCAGCAGCAGCCGAGCTGCGCGTCGAGCGCGGCGCAGGCGCGCTCGCGGCGGCTGATTCCCGCTCGCGCGAGCTCGCGCATCTCCGGGTCGGAAGTACCGCCCGCGCGGCGGCCGCGTCGGCGCCGCGCCATGCCTGGCCAGCGCGCCGGCGACTGGTGCGCAGTTGCGACGTAGCTCGCGCGACAGCGCTGCGGAAGCGGAGTGTTGTCGGCGATGCACCTCCGGGCATCGGCCGAGCAGGCGGCCGACTTCCCCGTGGCGCTCGGCCAGTTGTTCGAGCTACTGCAGGCCCGGGCTCATCGTCGCTCCGGGACAGGTGCGCCGTCGGCACAGCCGCAGCAGGCAGCTCGGCGTCGCCGTCGAGCGGCGGCCTGGCGCGCGTTGCTCGGCGCGTGCAGCAGGCGGCTGGTGAGCTAGTTGCGCGAGCGTTGCCGGAGCTGACCTTCGCTCCGGATCGCCGCCGGCCAGCATCCAGCCGTGCTCGCGCCAGCGCGCAGGTCGCGCGCAGCCTCGCCGTGCGGCGCGCAGCTGCGCGCAGCGCGTCCGCCGGCGCCCTGCGCGCGCCACCAGGCACGGTAGTGCCTCGCACTGCAGCTCGATGATCGCGTCCGCCTGCTGCGCTGCCTCGCGTCGCGAGGCGCGATTGCCCTCGATCACCTGCTCGAGGTCGTCGACCGGTGCAGGCACGCATCCTCGGGCGTTGCGCGACTGCCGGCTCGATGTCGCGCGGCACCGCCGGGTCGAGCAGGAACATCGGGCGGTGCCGGCGCGCGCCAGCGCCGCCGGCGACGGCCTCGCGCGCGATCACCGGCGCGCGGCTGGCGGTGGCGCTGATGACGATGTCGGCCTCGGCCGAGGTGACGATGGCATTCCGATCAGCGGCAGCGCCACGCCGCCATGGCGCTCGGCCAGCGCCTGCGCGTGCTCGGAGCGTGCGGTTGGCGACCAGCAGCCGCTGCACTTTCGCGTCGGCAAGGTGGCTGGCGGCGCAGCTCGATGGGTGTCGCCGCCAGCCGACCAGCAGCACGCAGGCCTGGTCTAGGCGCGCGAACACCCGCCGTGCCAGCGCGCACCGCCGCACTGCGTGACCGAGACCGGATGCGCGCCGATGCGGGTATCGGTGCGCACGCGCTTGGCCACTGCGAAGCTTCTGCTGGAACAGGCGGTCGAGCGGCTTTGCCAGGCTGCCCGGTGGCGCTGCGCGGCCTCGCCAGGCTTCCTTTCACCTGTCCCGAGGATCTGCGGCTCGCCCGAGTACCATCGAATCCAGCGCCGGTGGCGACGCGGAACAGGTGCCGCACGGCGTCGCCGTCGACGTGGCGATACAGGTAGAGACAGCGCTTCCTCTTCCAGCCCCTGCGATGCCGTGCCAGCCAGCGCGCCGGCACGTCCTCGGCGCCGGCCGCTACTCGGCGTAGATCTCGGTGCGATTGCAGGTCGACACCAGCGCGACTTCCTCCGCCACGCCTCGGCTGCGCGCGCAGCGTCGCCAGCGCCGCCGGCAGCGCGGCGCGCGTCGAAGGCCACGCGTTCGCGCAGGGCGAGCGGGGCGGTCTGGTGGTTCAGTCCGAGCGCGATCAGGGGCATGGCGGGCGGCAGGCGATCGGGTAAGCTTTCGCGGCGCCGGAACCCCGTGGTCATCCAGCGCGCATTTGGCCCGCGCGCGGCAGCCAGCCCAATGACTTCGCTCAGTTTCTCCTGCGCAGCGCCCTGTGCGTTCGCCCGCCTCGCGTTCGTCGCCCGCCGTGCTTGCTCTTGCTGCCGCTCGCGCCTGCGCGCCAGGCCGCGTGACCGGACCGCGGCAGGCCGACGCCGCGGCGAGGCAGCACGCGAAACGCGCGGCTGGCCCGGCGACTGGGACTTGCGCGGCCGCGTCGCCGCTCAGCCAGGGCGGCAACGGCGGCAATGCCGGCATCCGCTGGCGCCAGCGTGGCGCCGACTTCGACATCGCAGCTGTCGCGCACCGATCACGCGGCAGAGCTGGCGCCTGCGCTCGCGGGGCGCGTCGCGCCGCGCCCTCGAGGGCCTGGAAGGCGGCACCCGCGAGGGCGCGATGCCGAAGCCCCACTGCTAGAGGCCACCGGGCTGGCGCATCGCCCGGCGATGCGGCGACTGGGTACGGGCGCCGCGGCGCGCGCGACACCGCAGGCGGGGAACGGACGCTCGGGCGCGGCCGCGAAGCCCGACACACTGCGGCAGAGGGCTGGGCGATCGAATACCGGGGCTGGTTCCCGCGGCGAGCGCGCCGCCGCCGCAAGGTCTTACGCCCGCCAGGGCGACGCCAGCGTGCGCCTAGTGGTCGAAGCCTGGGACGCCGTGAGCGCGTGGCGCGAGGTGCTGAGCGAATGGCCGGCACCGGCCAAGCTGCAACCTGTTCCTGCGGATCACCGGCCGGCGCGCCGGACGGCTTGCCACGACGCTGCAGACGGTGTTCCGGCTGCTGGACTGGGGCGACCGGGTCGATCCTGCGCGTGCGCGCGGATGGCCCGCATCCGGCGAGGGCGACACCGCGCGACATCGCCGAGGCCGATGACCTGGCGGCTGCGGGCGGCCAGGCTGCTGCAGGCGGCAGCGGTAAATCGTCCTGGGCGCGGACTTGCGTCGTCGCGAAAGCGAGATCCCTGGCGGGCGGCGGCTTCGGCGGCGGCTCCTCCGATGCCGCCACCGTGCTGGTCGCGCTCGATCCGGCTCTGGGGCATCGACCTGGGTCATGGAGGCCGACTGGCCGGAGCTCGGCCTTGGCGCTGGGCGCCGACGTGCCGGTGTTCGTCCGCGGTCGACAATGCCTGGGCCGAAGGCGTGGGCGAGCGGCTGACCCCGATCGAGCTGCCGCCGGCCTGGTACCTGCTGGTCGATCCCGGGCGTGCATGTACCGACCGCGGAACTGTTCCAAGCCCCTGAATTGACGCGGGATGCTGCGCCCGCGACAATAGCCGACTTCGTTTCGGGACTGTGCTCGGCAATGCCGTTCGAGCCGGTCCTGCGTCGCCGCGCAGCCGCCAGGTGGATGCCGTGTTCGCGGCGCTTCGCGCCACGGCCAGGCCCGCCTGACCGGATCCGGCGGCGGTTGCTTCGTCGAGTTCGGCGATCGCGCCGCCGCAGGCGCAGGATGCGCAGTCGGCATTGCCGGATCGTGGCTGCAGCCGCGTGGATGCGCGGCGGGCAGCGCGATCGCCCTTGCAGGCCGTCGCTGGAGGCATGACAGCGGAGCCGGATCCGGAATCAACTGCGGGGCGTCGCCAAGTGGCCCAAGGCACCGGGTTTTGATCCCGGCATCCGTAGGTTCGAATCCTACCGCCCCAGCCAGTTGATCGGCAGCGACCTGATCGAATTCCGCGATGCCACGCGTGTCAGCGACCCCGAGCCAGGCTACCCCGACATGACGCAAGACGAACGAACCTGCTGGTCTTCACCGGCAACGCCAACCGGCCGCTGGCGCAGGCCGTGTGCACGCGAGCTCGGCATGCCGCTGGGCAAGGCGCTGGTCGGCGCGCTTCTCCGACGGCGAAGTGCAGGTCGAGATCGAGGAGAACGTGCGCGCGCCAGGAAGTGTTCGTGATCCAGCCGACTTCGGCGCCGACGCGCGGACAACTTCATGGAGCTGCTGGTGCTGGTCGACGCGCTCAAGCGCGCATCGGCGGCCAGCGTGACCGCGGTGGTGCCGTACTTCGGTTACGCCCGCCAGGACCGCCGCCCGCGTTCGGCGCGCGTGCCGATCACGGCGAAGGTGGCGGCGACAGATGTTCGCGCGCGGTCGGCACGCGACCGCGTGTTGACGGTGGACCTGCACGCCGACCAGATCCAGGGATTCTTCGACATACCGGTGGACAACGTCTACGCGTCGCCGGTGCTGCTCGCGCGACATCTGGCGGCAGCCACGGCATTCGGACAACCTGATCGTGGTGTCGCCGGACGTCGGCGGCGTGGTGCGCGCGCGGGCGATCGCCAAGCGCCTCGACGATGCCGACCTGGCGATCATCGACAAGCGCCGGCCGCAGCGCGAACGTCGCGACGGTGATGAACATCATCGGCGAGGTCGACGGCAAGACCTGCGTGCTGATCGACGACATCGTCGACACCGCCGGCACGCTGTGCGCGGCGGCGGCGGCGCTGAAGAGCAGCGGCGCGAGCAAAGTGGTGGCGTACTGCACGCACCCGGTGCTGTCGGGCCCGGCGATCGACAACCTCACCGGCATCGCAGCTCGACGAGCTGGTGGTCACCGACACGATCCCGCTGTCGGACGCGGCGCGCGCCTGCACGCAAGATCCGCCAGCTCAGCGTCGCGCGAGCTGCTGGCCGAAACGATCCGCCGCATCGCCTTCGGCGAGTCGGTCAGTACGCTTGTACGTGGATTGAGGCGGCAGGAGGATCGGGCAGTCGGCGTTGCTCAGCCCGATCCCGATTCCGCCTGCGGAACGACAGTCGACCTGGTCGCGGGCGGCGTGAAACCGACGCGAGTGCGGTCATCGCAACAGAAGGCAGAACAACAATGGCAACCACACATGAAATCACGGCTGACAGCCGCGCGGACGAGGGCAAAGGTGCGAGCCGCCGCCTGCGTCGCAGCGGCGACGGTGCCGGCCATCGTTTACGGCGGCCAACGCCGATCCCGCGAACATCCAGCTCGAGCCACAACAACGTGCTCTGGCTCGCCAGCCAGAACGAGTGGTTCTATTCGTCGATCCTCGACCTGAGCGTCGACGGCAAGGTCGCAGAAGGTCCTGCTGCGCGACATGCAGCGCCATCCGTTCAAGCAGCAGATCACTGCACCTGGATTTCCAGCGCGTGGACGAGAACGAGGCGATCCGCGTTCGCGTGCCGCTGCACTTCCTCAACCGGCGAGAAGTCGCCGGCCGGCAAGACCGCGGGCGTGGTCGATCTCGCACGAGTTGAACGAAGTCGAGATCAGCTGCCTGCCGAAGGACCTGCCGGAGTTCATCGAGATCGACCTCGGCGAACTTGAGACGTCGGCGACATCGTCCACCTCTCCGACCTCAAGCTGCCGAGCGGCGTGGAGATTGCCGGAACTGAAGCTTGGGCAAGGAACCGACGACCGTCGCGCGTCGTGGATCGCAGCGCCACGCCGGTCGTCGAAGCCGACGCGGAAGCCGTCGCCAGGCGCCGCTGCTCCGCCGCCGGCCGAAGTGCCGCAGCTGCACCAAGGCAGCAGCCAAGAAGGACGAGACAAGTAAGGCATCGCCGCTGCGCGCTCGCAGCCTGCGCCGACGACGGAGTGCAGGCGAGCGTGTTCCGCAATGGCGGGCATTACGCCTCATCGTCGGGCTGGGCAATCCCGGGACCGAACATCGCCAGAACCCGGCACAACGCCGGGTTCTGGTTTCGTTGACGCCCTGGCTTCGCGCGAGCAAGGCGCGCGCTTCGGCCTGGAATCGAAGCTGCATCGGCGAGACCGCGAAGATCGCAGATGGCCGGCGCAGCCGCTCTGGCTGCTGAAGCCGTCGACCTTCATGAACCATCAGCGGCATCGTCGGTGCCGCGGCGTTGCGTTACTGGAAGATCGAGCCGGAAGAATGCCTCGTTGCGCACGACGAGCTGGACCTGCCGCCGGGCGCCGCGCGGCTCAAGTTCGATGGCGGGCCACGGCGGCCAGAACGGCCTGCGCGACACCATGCAGCATGCTGGGGCACGGCAAGTTCCATCGCCTGCGCATCGGCATCGGCCATCCCGGCCACAAGGATCGCGGTCACGCCGCTGGGTGCTGGGCAGGCCGGGCAAGGACGACGAGAGCTAGCGATCAGCCGCGCGGTCGACGATGCCATCGCGCGTCCTGCCGCTGGCGGTCGGGCGATTTCAACGAGGCGATGAAGCGGTTGCACACGCCACGGAGATGAAGACGCGAGACGTGCGAAAGCCAAGCGTTCCCGTTGACGTTTCACGTCTCACGTTCACAGGCAATACTCATGGGCATCAAATGCGGCATCGTCGGCCTGCCGAACGTCGGCAAGTCGACCCTGTTCAACGCGCTGACCAAGGCCGGCATCGCCGCGGCCGAACTATCCGTTCTGCACCATCGAGCCGAACGTCGGCGTGGTGCCGGTGCCGGATCCGCGCCTGAACGCGCTGGCGCGAGATCGTCAAGCCGCAGAAGATCATCCCGACCGCGGTGGAGTTCGTCGACATCGCCGGGCTGGTCGCCGGCGCGCGTCGCAGCGGCGAGGGCCTGGGCAACAAGTTCCTGGCCCACATCCGCGAGGTCGATGCGATCACGCACGTGGTGCGCTGCTTCGAGCACGCGCGACGTCATCCACGTCAGCCGGCAAGGTCGACCCGCATCTCCGACATCGACACGATCGACACCGAGCTGGCGCTGGCCGACCTCGACACGCGTCGACAAGGCGCTGAACACGCGCCGAGCGCTCGGCCAAGAGCCGGCGACAAGGAAGCGCCATCGCGCGCAAGCCGGTCGCTGGCGCAGGCTGCGCGCGGCGCTCAACGAAGGCAAGTCCGCGCGCCGCGGGCTGTCGGCCAGCGAGGAGCAAGGCGCGCCGGTGCGCGACCTGTTCCTGCTGACGCTCAAGCCGGTGATGTACGTCGCCAACGTGCTCGAGGACGGCTTCGAGAACAACCCGCACCTGGACGCCGGTGCGCGAGCGCGCGGCGGCCGAAGGGCGCCGAAGTGGTGCCGGTCGGCGGCCGCGATCGAGGAAGAGCTGTCGCCAGCTGGACGACGCCGACCGCGACGCCTTCCTGGCCGACATGGGCCTGGACGAGCCGGGCCTGAACCGGGTGATCCGCGCCGGCCTACAAGCTGCTGGGCCTGCAGACCTACTTCACCGCCGGCGTGAAGGAAGTGCGGGCGTGGACGGTGACAGGCCGGCTCGACCGCACCGCAGGCCGCCGCGCGTCATCCATACCGATTTCGAGAAGGGCTTCATCCGCGCCGAGACCATCGCCTACGACGACTTCATCCAGCTACCGGGGCGAGTCCGGGGCGCGCGACGCCGGCCGCCTGCGCCTGGAAGGCAAGGAATACCTGGTCCAGGAAGGCGACGTGCTGCATTTCCGCTTCAACGTCTGACTGCCGTCGCCAAGCGCGTTGCCGCGATTCGATTGAACTCAGGCGTTGGCAGAGACTGACGCAGGCTGTCGAAACTACGGGGACCACCTGGAGGGATACCCAAGCGGCCAACAGGGGCAGACTGTAAATCTGCTGGCTCACGCCTTCGGTGGTTCGAATCCACCTCCCTCCACCAGTATTTTTGGCGTCACGTTACGAGGATAAAGCGACGACGGCGCGGGGTAGTTCAATGGTAGAACCTCAGTTTTCCAGACTGATTACGCGGGTTCGATTCCCGTCTCCCGCTCCATTGAACCTTGGCAACTTCGTCGCGGCGCTACAGATACGATCGCTCATCTAGCTCAGTCGGTAGAGCACTTCCTTGGTAAGGAGGAGGTCGCATGGTTCGATTCCATGTCGATGAGCACCAGATCCGCCAGCGCGAGCGCGCCGGCAATCCAGCACACCACCGGCATCCATCGGGTACATCGCGATGGCAAGGATAAGTTCCAGCGCACCAAGCCGCCACGTGAACGTGGGCACGATCGGTCACGTGGACCACGGCAAGACGACGCTGACGGCGGCGCTGACGAAGATCGGCGCGGAGCGGTTCGGCGGCGAGTTCAAGGCGTACGACCAGATCGACGCGGCGCCGGAAGAGAAGGCGCGCGGGATCACGATCTCGACCGCGCACGTGGAATACGAGTCGGCCGAACCGCCACTACGCGCACGTGGACTGCCCGGGCCACGCGGACTACGTGAAGAACATGATCACCGGTGCGGCGCAGATGGACGGCGCGATCCTGGTGTGTTCGGCCGCGGACGGCCCGATGCCGCAGACGCGCGAGCACATCCTGCTGGCCCGCCAGGTCGGCGTGCCGTACATCGTGGTCTACCTGAACAAGGTGCGACATGGTGGACGACGCCGAGCTGCTGGAGCTGGTCGAGATGGAAGTGCGCGAGCTGCTGAGCAAGTACGAGTTCCCGGGCGACGACACCCCGATCATCACGGGCTCGGCGCTGCAAGGCGCTGGAAGGCGACCAGAGCGAGATCGGCGTGCCGTCGATCATCAAGCTGGTCGAGGCGCTGGACACGCTACATCCCGGAGCCGGTGCGCGCGATCGACAAGCCGTTCCTGATGCCGGTCGAAGACGTGTTCTCGATCTCGGGCCGCGGCACGGTGGTCGACCGGCCGCATCGAGCGCGGCATCGTCAAGGTCGGCGAGGAAATCGAGATCGTCGGCATCCGCGCCGACGCAGAAGACGGCGGTCACGGGCGTGGAGATGTTCCGCAAGCTGCTGGACCAGGGCCAGGCGGGCGACAACGTCGGCGCTGCTGCTGCGCGGCACCAAGCGTGACGACGTCGAGCGCGGCCAGGTGCTGTGCAAGCCGGGCTCGATCACGCCGCACACCGAGTTCGAGGCCGAGGTGTACGTGCTGACGAAGGAAGAGGGCGGCCGTCACACGCCGTTCTTCAAGGGCTACCGTCCGCAGTTCTACTTCCGCACCACCGACGTGACCGGCGCGTGCGACGCTGCCGGAAGGCGTGGAGATGGTGATGCCGGGCGACAACATCAAGATGGTGGTGAGCTGATCACGCCCGATCGCGATGGAAGAGGGCCTGCGCTTCGCGATCCGCGAGGGCGGCCGCACCGTCGGCGCCGGCGTCGGTGGCGAAGATCATCAAATAAGCAGCGCTGCTGTGCGAACAGTCGGCGCATGGCATGCCGGGTAAGCTGCGACCGTCAGGCGCATGGCGGCTGTAAGCCACAGCCCGTTGAATACGAATACGCCAGTAGCTCAATTGGCAGAGCAGCGGTCTCCAAAACCGCAGGTTGGGGGTTCGAGTCCCCTCCTGGCGTGCCAGCTGCAGCCGCAGCGGTTGGATGCGTCGAAGCAGCAAAGATATGGATGAACAGCAAGGTCGAACAAGCAGGCCGCACGCCGCGGCGACGTCGCCAAGCTACGCGCTGGCGGTCGCTGGTCATCGCGGGCAGTCGTCGCGCTTTTACTGGTTCAACGATCTGGCCGATCTGGCAGCGTCTGTTGATGCTGCTCAGGTGGCTGCTGGCCGCGGTGCGATCGTGGTGTTTCATGCGCGCGCAGGGCGACAGACGCTGCGCGAGTTTCCTGTCCGAGTCGCGCGTTCGAGCTGCGCAAGGTCGTATGGCCGACGCGCCAGGAAACCAGTGCAGAACGACGCTGGTGATCATCGTCGTGGTGCATCCGGTTGCTCGGCATTGATCGACTTTTCGACGTGGGCGATCCTGGATCACCTGCTGAATGCGTTGCAGTCACGTTGATCGCGGATTGCGATGGCAAGAGCGCAATGGATACGACGAACATGGCACAAGCGTTGGTACGTCGTGCACGCCTACTCGGGCTTCGAGCATCAGGTCGAGCGCAGGCGCTGCGCGACGCGCATCGTCCGCGACAGCATGCAGGAGCAAGTTCGGCGACGTGCTGGTGCCGACCGAAGGAAGTGATCGAGATGCGCGCCGGGCAGAAACGCCGCAGTCCGAGCGCAAGTTCTTCCCGGGCTACGTGCTCGTGCAGATCGAGACGAACGAGGAAGGCTGGCATCCGCGCATCGACGACGAAGCGTGGCACCTGATCAAGGAAACGCCGAAGGTGATGGGCTTCATCGGCGGCACCGCGCGACCGGCCGTTGCCGATCAAGGACAGCGAGGCCGACGCGATCCTGCAGCGCGTGCAGGAAGGCGTCGAGAAGCCGCGGCCGAAGGTGCTGTTCGAGCCGGGCGAGATGGTGCGCGTCACCGACGGCCCGTTCAACGACTTCAACGGCGTCGTCGAGGAAGTCAATTACGAGAAGAGCCGCCTGCGCGTGGCGGTGCTGATTTTCGGGCGTTCGACGCCGGTGGAACTGGAGTTCGGTCAGGTCGAGAAGGCCTGACAGCGGCGTGGCGAGACGAAGTGACGAGGACGAAAGCGCGCTTTCGCTCACGACAGCGACGCGAGTCCCTAGTCGCAAGAGCGTGACAGGCGCTTGAACTCCAGGAGCAAATGAAATGGCAAAGAAGGTAGTCGGTTACATCAAGCTGCAGGTGAAGGCCGGTCAGGCCAACCCGTCGCCGCCGGTCGGTCCCGCGCTCGGCCAGCGCGGCCTGAACATCATGGAATTCTGCAAGGCGTTCAACGCCGCCACGCCAGAAGGTCGAGCCGGGTCTGCCGATTCCGGTGATCATCACCGCGTATTCGCGACCGCACCTTCACCTTCATCACCAAGACGCCGCCGGCGATCGATCCTGCTGAAGAAGGCGGCGGGCATCGAGATCGGGCAGCAAGCGCCCGAACACCGAGAAGGTCGGCAAGGTCACGCGCAAGCAGCTCGAGGAAATCGCCAAGGCGAAGGAAGCCGACCTGACTGCAGCCGACCTGGACGCGGCGGTGCGGACGATTGCGGGCTGCGCCCGCAGCATGGGTCTGACGGTGGAGGGCTGAAGACGATGACGAACCAAGCGACAGCGAAACGCTCGCAGCCAAGCCGTCGAGCCGGGCAAGGCGTACCCAGTCGACGAAGCGCTGAAGGTTCATCACGAACGACAGCGAGGCGAAGTTCGTCGAAGCTGTCGACGTCGCTGTGCAGCCTCGGCGTCGGACGCCGAGAAGTCCGACCAGCAAGTGCGCGGTTCGACGCGTGCTGCCGCAGCCGGCTACCGGCAAAGTCGGTGCGCGTGGCGGTGTTCGCCCCGGCCGGCGCCAAGGCCGATGAAGCCCTGGCCGCCGGCGCCGAAGCCGTGGGCATGGACGACCTCGCTGAGAAGAATGCTGGCCGGCGACCATCAACTACGACGTCGTCATCGCTACCCCGGACGCGATGCGCGTGGTCGGCAAGCTCGGCCAGCGTGCTCGGCCCGCGCGGCCTGATGCCGAACCCGAAGGTCGGCACCGTCTCGCCGAACCCGGCTGAAGCCGTGAAGAACGCCAAGGCAGGCCAGGTGCGTTACCAGCACCGACAAGGCCAGCATCATCCACTGCACGATCGGCAAGGCCAGCTTCGAAGCACGCAGTCGCTGAAGCACAACCTGCACGCGCTGCTGCTCGACCTGATCAAGGCCAAGCCGTCGACGCGCGCAAGGGCACGTACCTGCAGAAGATCTCGCTGAGCTCGACCATGGGCCCGGGCGTGACGGTCGACCAGTCCGTCGCTGACGCTGAAAGTAATCAGTTTTCAGAACGCCTTCGGCAACGGCGGCGCGATGCGTAAGTTTTGAAGGCATCGCCGCAGACCCGGCTCGCGAAGCACGGCGCGATCGCCGTCAAAGACCGCAGGTGCGGTCAGCGCATCACGACGACGGGCATGGATGCTTCGATACGGCAAGGAGTCGCCGTTCGGAGTAGCGGGATCAAGCAATCGCCTTATTCGCATGGCACAGGCCTGCGTAGATGGTGCCGCCCCTCTGGAAATTTTTCTGGAAAGGCCACCACCGGGACGCCATCCGGCCGTCGGTATCGGACGATGAATCGCCCAGGACCGCAACCGGCAGGAGCCGTGAGCGGAGTTCAATTGGAGGAGTACAATGGCTCTCAATCTGTCCCAGAAGCAGGAAGTCGTCGCCGAACTGGCGAAGACGTTGCCGCGAAGGCGCATCCTCGGTCGCCGGCCAGAGTACGCAGGCATCACGGTCAGTCAGATGACCGCGATGCGCAAGAAGGCCGCGAAACCGGTGTGTACTTGAAGGTTGTCAAGGCACACGCTGGCGTCGCGTGCCGTCGGCGGTACCGAGTTCGAGGTCGTCAAGGACTCGCTCTGACCGGCCCGCTGCTGTACGCGTTCTCGACCGAGGAACCCTGGCGCTGCCGGTCGCCTTATCAAGGAGTTCGCAAAGGGCAACGACAAGGCTGCAAGCCAAGATCGTCTCCGTGGGTGGCTGGCTGGCATGTACCCGGCCGCGCACGTCGAGGTCCTGGCTTCGCTGCCGACCCGCGAGCAGGCCCTTGCCATGCTTGCCCGCGCGCTCTGCCGAGCCCGCGCAGCATGTTCGCCCCGCGCCGTCGAAGGCCGTGGCCGACAAGCAGGGTGATGGCGAAGAGCCGCCGGCACGTCGAAGCACCCGGCCGGCTTGCACGAACGCCTGCCGCTGACGCCTGCATTCTGCAAACAATCCAGTAATTAATATCCAGAGGTAATCACAATGTCCCTTTCCAACGAACAAATCGTTGACGCGATGCGCCGCGCAAGTCCTGATGGAAGTGATGGAGCTCGGTCAAGGCCATCGAAGAGAAGTTCGGCGTCTCCGCCGCCGCCCCGGTCGCCGCTGCCGGTCCGTGCCGCCGCCGCTGCCGCCGTCGAAGAGCAGACCGAATTCAACGTCGTCCTGAAGGCTGCCGGCGAGAAGAAGGTCGAAGTCATCAAGGCCGTCCGCGCCATCACCGGCCTGGGCCTGAAGGAAGCGAAGGACCTCGGTCGAAAGTGCTCCGCAGACCGTGAAGGAAGCGGTCGTCGAAGGACGACGTCCGAGAGTTCAAGAAGGACCTCGAGGCCGCTGGCGCGACCGTCGAGACTGCAAGTAATTACTGTAGTTGCGTCGCCGGCTGTGACATTGGCGACCACCCAAGGCTGGGGACGAAGTGCCCTCGGCCTTTAGCCCGTGTAACCTGAGCGGCGAGCAAATGTACTGCGGCGAAACCCATACGAGGTTGACAGTCGGAAGTAGCGGGAGAGAGAGCGTGCTGGTGCCGGCAATACCAGCGACTTCCCACTGGCAATTTGACTTGTTTTACCCCCAGTTGTGCCTGACGCCATGCGGCGACGACCACCGAACAATCGAGGCGGTAGCTCACCATGACCACCGCGGCCTCCAAGGCATCTACTCGTTCACCGAGAAGAAGCGCATCCGCAAGGACTTCGGCAAACGCCGTTCGATCCTCGAGGTCTCCCTACCTGCTGGCCATCCAGGTCGATTCGTACCGCGAGTTCCTGCAGGAGAACACGCGAGCGGCCAAGCGCGCCGACTCGCGGCCTGCACGCGGCCCTGAAGTCGGTGTTCCCGATCTCCAGCTACTCACGGCAACGCAGCGCTCGGAATACGTCGAGCTACCGCCTCGGCGACCCGGCGTTCGACGAGACGCGAGTGCCGTAACCGCGGTCTGACGCTACGTGCGCGCCGCTGCGCGTGACCGTGCGCCTGGTCATCTACGACCGTGAGTCGTCGACCAAGGCGATCAAGTACGTGAAGGAGCAGGAGGTCTACATGGGCGAGATTCCGCTCATGACCGACAACGGCACCTTCATCATCAACGGCACCGAGCGCGTCATCGTCTCGCAGCTGCACCGCTCGCCCGGCGTGTTCTTCGACCACGACCGCGGCAAGACGCACAGCTCGGGCAAGCTGCTGTACAGCGCGCGCATCATTCCCTACCGCGGCTCCTGGCTCGACTTCGAGTTCGACCCGAAGGACGCGCTGTTCACCCGCATCGACCGTCGCCGCAAGCTGCCGGTGACCGATGCTGCTGCGCGCGCTCGGCTACAACAACGAAGAAATGCTCGACGATGTTCTTCGAGCAGTCAACACCTTCACATCGCCGACAGAAGGCGTGCGAGCTGCGAGCTGGTCGCCGAGCGCCTGCGCGGCGAAGACCGCTGCAACTTCGACATCGGCCGATGGCGACAAGGTCATCGTCGAGGCCGGCAAGCGCATCACCGCGCGCCACGTCAAGCTGCTCGAGCAGGCGGGCATCACCGCGCTGGCAGTGCCGGACGAGCTACTGGTCGGCCGCATCCTGTCGCACGACGTTGTCGACACGAACACCGGCGAACTGCTCGCCGCTCGCCAACGACGAAGATCAACGAGGCCACGCTGGCGAAGTTCCGCAAGGCCGGGCATCAAGATCGTTCGGCACGCTGTGGGTCAACGACCTCGACCGCGGTCCGTACATCTCCAACACCCTGCGCATCGATCCGACCAAGACGCAGCCTGGAAGCGCTGGTCGAGATCTACCGCATGATGCGTCCGGGCGAGCCGCCGACCAAGGACGCCGCGCGAGAACCTGTTCCACAACCTGTTCTTCACCTTCGAGCGCTACGACCTGTCGGCGCGTGGGCCGCATGAAGTTCAACCGCCGCGTCGGCCGCAAGGAAGTCACCGGCGCCTCGGTGCTGTACGACTCGCAAGTACTTCGGCGAGCGCAACGACGACGAGTCGAAGCGCCTGCGTCAAGCGAGCTCGGCGACGACCTCCGACATCCTCGACGTCGATCGACGTGCTGACCGAGATCCGCAACGGTCGCGGCACGGTCGGACGACATCGACCACCTGGGCAACCGTCGCGTGCGTTCGGTCGGCGAAATGGCCGAGAACGTGTTCCGCGTCGGCCTGGTGCGCGTCGAGCGCGCCGTGAAGGAGCGCCTGTCGCTGGCCGAGTCCGAAGGCCTGACGCCGCAGGAACTGATCAACGCCAAGCCGGTGGCCGCGCGCGATCAAGGAGTTCTTCGGCTCCTCGCAGCTGTCGCAGTTCATGGACCAGAACAACCCGCTGTCGGAAGTCACGCACAAGCGTCGCGTCTCGGCGCTTGGCCCGGGCGGCCTGACGCGCGAGCGCGCCGGCTTCGAAGTGCGCGACGTGCATCCGACCCATTACGGCCGCGTCTGCACCGATCGAGACGCCGGAAGGCCCGAACATCGGCCTGATCAACTCGCTGGCCGTGTACGCGCGCACCAACGAGTACGGCTTCCTCGAGACGCCGTACCGCAAGGTCGTCGACGGCAAGGTCACCGACGACGTCGAGTTCCTGTCGGCGATCGAAGAGAACGAGTACGTCATCGCCCAGGCCAACGCGCCGCATCGACGACAAGGAGCAGCTTCACCGACGCCGTTCGTCGCCTGCCGCTTACCAGGGCGAATCGCATGCTCAAGCCGCCGGCGAGATCCAGCTACATGGACGTCTCGCCGATGCAGACCGTGTCGGTCGCGGCGGCGCTGGTGCCGTTCCTCGAGCACGACGACGCCAACCGCGCGCTGATGGGCGCGAACATGCAGCGCCAGGCCGTGCCGACGCTGCGTGCGCAGAAGCCGCTGGTCGGCACCGGCATCGAGCGCGCCGTGGCGCGCGACTCCGGCGTGACCGTGAATCGCCCGTCGCGGCGGCGTCGATCGACCAGGTCGACGCCGGCCGCATCGTGGTCAGCGTGCAACGAGACGAGAAATCGTCGGCGAGACGACGCCGGCGTCGACATCTACACGCTGATCAAGTACACGCGTTCCAACCAGAACACCTGCATCAACCAGACGTCCGCTGGTGAACGTCGGTGACGTGGTCGCGCGCGGCGACGTGCTGGCCGACGGTCCGTCGACCGACATCGGCGAGCTCGCGCTCGGCCAGAACATGCTGGTCGCGTTCATGCCGTGGAACGGCTACAACTTCGAAGACTCGATCCTGCTCTCCGAGCGCGTGGTCGAGGAGGATCGCTACACGCACGATCCACATCGAAGAGCTGACCTGCGTCGCGCGCGACACCAAGCTCGGGCCGGAGGAAATCTCCGCCGACATCCCGAACGTCTGCGAGCAGGCGCTTGAGCCGCCTCGACGAATCCGGCGTGGTCGTACATCGGCGCCGAAGTGCGCGCCGGCGACATCCTGGTCGGCAAGGTCACGCCGAAGGGCGAGAGCCAGCTGACCCCGGAAGAGAAGCTGCTGCGCGCGATCTTCGGCGAGAAGGCGTCCGACGTGAAGGACAGCTCGCTGCGCGTGCCGCCGGGCATGGACGGCACCGTCATCGACGTGCAGGTCTTCACCCGCGACGGCATCGAGAAGGACAAGCGCGCCGCGCCAGATCGAGGAAATACGAGATCAAGCGCGTCAAGAAGGACTTCGACGACCAGTTCCGCATCCTCGAAGGCGCGATCTATGCGCGCCTGCGCGGCCAGCTGATCGGGCAAGGTCGCCAACGGCGGCCCGGCGCCTGAAGAAGGGCGACACGTGATCATCGACGAGTACCTCGACGGCCTGAAGAAGGACGAGCTGGTTCGCGCTGCGCATGAAGGACGAGGACGCGGCCGAGGCGATCGAGCGCGCGCAGAAGCAGATCGAAGCCGCACGAGGCCGAGTTCGACGAAGCGCTTCACCGGACAAGCGCGCCAAGATCACCAGCGGCGACGACCTCGCCCCGGGCGTGCTGAAGATGGTCAAGGTCTACCTCGCCGTGAAGCGCCGCATCCAGCCGGGCGACAAGATGGCCGGCCGCCACGGCAACAAGGGTGTCGTGTCGACGATCGTGCCGGTCGAGGACATGCCGTACATGGCCGACGGCCAGACCGTCGACATCGTGCTCAATCCGCTGGGCGTGCCGAGCGCGTATGAACATCGGCCAGATCCTGGAAGTGCACCTGGGCTGGGCCGCGAAGGGCCTGGGCCAGAAGATCCAGCGCATGCTCGAAGCGCAGCGAGAAGGTCGCCGAGCTGCGCAAGTTCCTCGACGAGATCTACAACCACGACAAGCAAGACTGCACGGCGAGCGCGTCGACCTCGAAGCAGTTCACCGACGACGAACTGCTGCGCGCTGGCGCAGAACCTGACCGACGGCGTGCCGATGGCGACGCCGGTGTTCGACGGCGCCGACGAGAGCCGAGATCAAGGCGATGCTCGAACTCGCCGACCTGCCGATCAGCGGCCAGACCATGCTGCATCGACGGCCGCACCGGCGAGGCGTTCGATCGCCCGGTCACCGTCGGCTACATGCACATGCTGAAGCTGAACCACCTGGTCGACGACAAGATGCACGCGCGTTCGACCGGCCCGTACTCGCTCGTCACCCAGCAGCCGCTGGGCGGCAAGGCGCAGTTCGGCGGCCAGCGCTTCGGCGAAATGGAAGTCTGGGCGCTGGAAGCCTACGGCGCGGCGTACACCCTGCAGGAAATGCTGACGGTGAAGTCCGACGACGTGCAGGGCCGCAACCAGATGTACAAGAACATCGTCGATGGCGAGCACGAGATGGTCGCGGGCATGCCGGAATCCTTCAACGTGCTGGTGAAGGAAATCCGCTCGCTCGGCGATCAACATGGAACTGGAAGAGCATTGAGACCGGGCAGCGAGGATCGATGCGCCGACGCCTGACCGAACCTGATCCATGCCCCATCGGAGATCGAGAACATGAAAGACCTACTGAACCTGTTCAACCAGCAGCGCCAGACGCTCGACTTCGACGCGATCAAGATCGCGCCTGGCTTCGCCGGACCTGATCCGTTCGTGGTCGTTCGGCGAAGTGAAGAAGCCGGAGACGATCAACTACCGCACCTTCAAGCCCGAGCGCGACGGCCTGTTCTGCGCCGCGATCTTCGGACCGATCAAGGACTACGAGTGCCTGTGCGGCAAGTACAAGCGCATGAAGCACCGCGGCGTGGTCTGCGAGAAGTGCGGCACGGAAGTGACGCTGGCCAAGGTGCGCCGCGAGCGCATGGGCCACATCGACCTGGCGTCGCCGGTCGCGCACATCTGGTTCCTGAAGTCGCTGCCCTCGCGCATCGGCCTGATGCTGGACATGACGCTGCGCGACATCGAGCGCATCCTGTACTTCGAAGCCTACGTCGTCACCGAGCCGGGCCTGACCCCGCTCGAGCGCGGCCAGCTGCTGACCGAAGAGCAGTACCTGACCGCGCGCCAGGAGCACGGCGACGACTTCGACGCCGCGATGGGCGCCGAGGCCGTGCACGACCTGCTGCGCACGATCGACCTGCAGCGCGGAAATGATCCGCCTGAAGCGAGGAGATCGCCTCGACCAACTCGCGAAACCAAGCTCAAGCGCCTGACCAAGCGCATCAAGCTGGTCGAGGCGTTCCTCGAGTCGGGCAACCGTCCGGAGTGGATGGTCATGACCGTGCTGCCGGTGCTGCCGCCGGACCTGCGTCCGCTGGTGCCGCTGGACGGCGGCCGCTTCGCGACCTCCGACCTGAACGACCTGTACCGCCGCGTCATCAACCGCAACAACCGCCTGCAAGCCGCCTGCTCGAACTCAATGCGCCCGACATCATCGTGCGCAACGAGAAGCGCATGCTGCAGGAATCGGTCGATGCGCTGATGGACAACGGCCGTCGCGGCCGCGCCATCACCGGCACCAACAAGCGCCCGCTGAAGTCGCTCGGCCGACATGATCAAGGGCAAGCAGGGCCGCTTCCGCCAGAACCTGCTCGGCAAGCGCGTCGACTACTCCGGCCGTTCGGTCATCGTGGTCGGCCCGACGCTGCGCCTGCACGAGTGCGGCCTGCCGAAGAAGATGGCGCTGGAACTGTTCAAGCCCTTCATCTTCGCCAAGCTGCAGCGCCGTGGCCTCGCCACCACCATCAAGGCCGCCAAGAAGCTGGTCGAGCGCGAAGAGGCGGAAGTCTGGGACATCCTCGAAGAGGTGATCCGCGAGCATCCGGTGCTGCTCAACCGCGCGCCGACCCTGCACCGCCTCGGCATCCAGGCGTTCGAGCCGGTGCTGATCGAAGGCAAGGCGATCCAGCTGCATCCGCTGGTCTGCACCGCGTTCAACGCCGACTTCGACGGTGACCAGATGGCCGTGCACGTCCCGCTGTGCGCTGGAAGCCCAGCTGGAAGCGCGCGCGCTGATGATGTCGTCGAACAACATCCTGTCGCCGGCCAACGGCGAGCCGATCATCGTGCCGTCGCAGGACGTCGTGCTCGGCCTGTACTACATGACCCGCGCGCTCGAGAACAAGGCGGGCGAGGGCATGGCGTTCGCCAACGTCGCCGAGGTCAAGCGCGCCTACGACAACCGCGTCGTCGAGCTGCACGCCAAGGTCAAGGTCGCGCATGCACCGAGATCGAGATCAACGAAGACGGCAACCGCGAGCAGCAAGACCTCGATCGTCGACACCACGGTCGGTCGCGCGCTGCTGCGCCGAGATCCTGCCGGACGGCCTGCCGTTCGCGCTGGTCAACACCGAGCTGACCAAGAAGAACATCAGCCGCCTGATCAACTCCTGCTACCGCATGCTCGGCCTGAAGGACACGGTCGTGTTCGCCGACAAGCTGATGTACACCGGCTTCGCTTACGCGACCGCGCGCCGGCGTCTCGATCGGCATCGACGACATGATCATCCCGGACGAGAAGAAGGGCATCCTCGGCCGAAGCCGAAACGGAAGTGCTGGAAATCCAGCAGCAGTACCAGTCGGGTCTGGTCACCGCCGGCGAGCGCTACAACAAGGTCGTCGACATCTGGTCGCGCACCAACGAGCGCGTGGCCAAGGCGATGATGGACGCGATCGGCACCGAGAAGGTGCTCGAACGCCAAGGGCGAGACCGTCGACGCAGAAGTCGATGAACTCGATTTACATCATGGCCGACTCCGGCGCGCGTGGTTCGCAGGCGCAGATCCGTCAGCTCGCCGGTATGCGCGGCCTGATGGCCAAGCCGGACGGCTCGATCATCGAGACGCCGATCACCGCGAACTTCCGCGAAGGCCTCGAACGTTCTGCAGTACTTCATCTCGACCCACGGTGCTCGTAAGGGCCTGGCCGATACCGCGCTGAAGACCGCGAACTCCGGTTACCTGACCCGTCGCCTGGTCGACGTGGCGCAGGACGTGGTGATCACCGAGACCGATTGCGGCACGCTCGAAGGTCTGACCATGACCCCGATCGTCGAAGGCGGCGACGTCGTCGAGCCGCTGCGCGATCGCGTGCTGGGCCGCGTCGTGGCCGAGGACGTGTTCCTGCCGGGCAACGACGACGATCCGATCGTCACCCGCAACACGCTGCTCGACGAAAGCTGGGTCGCACAAGCTCGAAGACGCCGGCGTGCAGTCGATCAATCGTGCGTTCGCACGATCACCTGCACAGCAGCGTTCGGCGTCTGCGCGCACTGCTACGGTCGCGACCTCGGCGCGCGGTCACCTGGTCAACCACGGCGAAGCGGTCGGCGTCGTCGCCGCGCAGTCGATCGGTGAGCCGCGGTACGCCAGCTGACCATGCGTACCTTCCACATCGGTGGTGCGGCATCGCGTGCGGCGGCGATCGACAACGTCACGGTCAAGACCACCGGTACGGTCAAGTTCAACAACCTCAAGCACGTCGCACCACGCCAGCGGCCACCTGGTCGCGGTGTCGCGTTCGGGCGAACTGTCGGTGCTCGACACGCACGGCCGCGAGCGCGAGCGCTACAAGCTGCCGTACGGTGCGGTGATCAACGTCAAGGACGGCGCGCGCAGTCAAGGCCGGCCAGACCGTCGCCAACTGGGATCCGCATAACCACCCGATCGTTTCGGAAGTCGCCGGTTTCATGCGCTTCATCGACTTCGTCGACGGCGTCACCGTGCATCGAGAAGACCGACGAACTGACCGGCCTGGCATCGCGCGAGATCACCGATCCCAAGCGTCGCGGCTCGCATGGGCAAGGGATCTGCGTCCGATCGTTCGCATCGTCGATGCAAGAGCGGCAAGGACCTCAACATCCCGGGCACCGATCTGCCGGCGCAGTACCTGCCGCCGCCGCGCTCGATCGTCAACCTGCAGGACGGCTGCTCAGGTCGGCGTGGGCGACGTGGTCGCCAAGATGCCGCAGGAAGCGTCCGAAGACCCGCGACATCACCGGCGGTCTGCCGCGCGTGGCCGACTTGTTCGAAGCACGCAAGCCGAAGGACTCCGGCGATCCTGGCCGAGCGTCTCGGGCATCGTCAGCTTCGGCAAGGACACCAAGGGCAAGCAGCGCCTGATCATCAAGGACACCGACGGCGAACGAGCACGAAGAGCTGATCCCGAAGTACCGCCAGATCATCGTGTTCGAAGGCGAGCACGTGGAGAAGGGCGAGACCGTGGTGGACGGCGAGCCGAGTCCGCAGGACATCCTGCGCCTGCTCGGCGTCGAGCCGCTGGCCGCCTACCTGGTCAAGGAAATCCAGGACGTCTACCGCCTGCAGGGCGTGAAGATCAACGACAAGCACATCGAGGTGATCATTCGTCAGATGCTGCGCAAGGTCGAGATCACCGACGCACGGCGACACGCAAGTTCCTGCAGCGGCGAGCAGGTCGAGCGCCAGCGCGTCGATCGAAGAGAACGCCGCCTGACGGTCGCAACGAGACTGCCGGCCAAGTTCGATCCGGTCCTGCTGGGCATCACCAAGGCCTCGCTGGCGACCGAATCGTTCATCTCGGCGGCTTCCTTCCAGGAGACCACCCGCGTGCTGACCGGAGGCTGCCGTCCGCGGCACCCGCGATAGTCTGCGCGGCCTCAAGGAGAACGTGATCGTCGGCCGCCTGATCCCGGCCGGCACCGGCCTGGCGCCACACCTGCGCCGCAAGCGCCCGGGCCTGACCGGCCGGAGATGAAGCGCTGTCCCGGTTCGACGGTCGAGGCTCGTCGCGAGTGCGTCGACAGCGCATAGCGCTCGTTGCCGGCGAGTTGCGTCCGAGGCTGTCCGAGCTGAAGCCGGTCGTCGGCGACGACGTGCCTTCTGGGCCGTCCCAGACCACGAAATGAGGCGCAGGCGCCGCTCGTATTCGGCCGAAATGAGGCGCGGGAGCCGCATCGAGTTCGGCACCGGGCTGGCTCGGTGCACGGCGCCGCTGATCTAAGGTCGTCGCGTTGACGGCTTTCGTCCGGCGCGGGCTATACTTTTTCGTCTCGGCAGGCCGGATTCGCTCCGGCCTGCATCGTTTTTCACGAAGGCTCAATCGGTCTCCACAACAGAGTCCAGTGGCGACGATCAACCAGCTGGTGCGTCAAGCCGCGCAGCCCGACGACCTACAAGAGCACCTCGCCGGCGCTGGCGAACTGCCCGCAGCGTCGTGGCGTCTGCACGCGCGTCTACACCACCACCCCGAAGAAGCCGAACTCAGCGCTGCGCAAGGTCGCCAAGGTGCGCCTGACCAACGGCTACGAGGTCATTTCGTACATCGGCGGCGAAGGCCACAACCTGCAGGAAGCACTCGGTCGTGCTGATCCGCGGCGGTCGCGTCAAGGACCTTCCGGGCGTGCGCTATCACACCGTGCGTGGGCTCGCTCGACGCCGCCGGCGTCGCCAAGCGTCGCCAGAGCCGCTCCAAGTACGGCGCCAAGCGCCCGAAGTTAAGTCCGGACTCGACCGCGATGTCGGTCATCCGTGCAAGCATTCAGTCAGCGAAAATAGCGTGATGCACCATGTCGCGTAAAGGTTCCACCCCACAGCGTTCGGTCCTGCCTGATCCCGAAGCACGGCAGCGAGACGATCGCCCGTTTCATCAACATGGTCATGCAGAGCGGCAAGAAGTCGGTCGCCGAGAAGATCGTCTACGGCGCGATGGATGTCATCGGCGAGAAGAACGCCGAACGCCCTCGAGCTCGTCGAGAAGGCGCTGAGCAACGTCTCGCCTGCGGTCGAAGTGAAGTCGCGTCGCGTCGGCGGTGCCACCTACCAGGTGCCGGTCGAAGTGCGTGCCTCGCGCCGCATGGCGCTGGCGATGCGCTGGCTGATCGAGTCCGCGCGCGCAAGCGCGGCGAGAACACCATGCCGCGCAAGCTCGCCGCCGAACTGCTCGGACGCCTCGGAAAACCGCGGCGGCGCGATCAAGAAGCGCGAAGAAACCCACCGCATGGCGGAAGCGAACAAGGCGTTCGCGCACTACCGCTGGTGATGGCCAGGCGCCCCTAGGCAACGCACATCCGCGCACGACGATGTCTGCCGCGGCGGCGTGAAAGCCGCCATGCGAACCGGAGGCCGCCGTTGAGGCGGCGTCCGGCCATCTGGAATGCGGAAACTTACAAGAGGGTCCCGTGGCTCGCACCACTCCCATCGAGCGTTACCGCAACTTCGGCATCATGGCGCACATCGATGCCGGCAAGACCACGACGACCGAGCGCATCCTGTTCTACACCGGCGTCAGCCACAAGATCGGCGAAGTGCACGACGGTGCCGCGACGATGGACTGGATGGAGCAGGAGCAGGAGCGCGGCATCACCATCACGTCGGCCGCGACGACCTGCGTTCTGGAAGGGCATGGACGAGTCCTGCCGCGAGCACCGCTTCAACATCATCGACACTCCCGGGCACGTCGACTTCACCATCGAGGTCGAGCGTTCGCTGCGCGTGCTCGACGGCGCGGTGTTCGTGCTGTGCGCCGTCGGTGGCGTGCAGCCGCAGTCCGAGACCGTGTGGCGCCAGGCCAACAAGTACGCCGTGCCGCGCATGGCGTTCGTCAACAAGATGGACCGCACCGGCGCCAACTTCGACAAGGTCGTCGAGCAGCTGCAAGTGCGCGCCTGGGCGCCTACCCGGTGCCGATGCAGGTGCCGATCGGCGCCGAAGAAGGCTTCGAGGGCGTGGTCGACCTGCTCAAGATGAAGGCGATCCATTGGGATGTCGCTTCGCAGGGCACCAGCTTCGAGTACCGCGAGATCCCGGCCGAACCTGCAGGCCACGGCCGAAGCAGGCGCGCAGCTTCATGGTCGAAGCCGCCGCCGAAGCGTCCGAAGAGCTGATGGACAAGTACCTCAACGAGGGCGAGCTGACCGAGGCCGAGATCGTCGCCTGGCCTGCGCGACGCGCACCGCTGCGTGTCGAGATCGTGCCCGTGTTCTGCGGCATCGGCGTTCAAGAACAAGGGCGTGCAGGCCATGCTCGACGCGCGTGATCCACCTGCTGCCGTCGCCGGCCGATCGTCCGCCGGTCAAGGGCATCGACGAAGACGACAAGGAAGACACCGCAAGGCGCTCGACACCGAGCCGTTCTCGGCGCTGGCGTTCAAGATCATGACCGACCCGTTCGTCGGTTCGCTGACCTTCTTCCGCGTCTACTCGCGGCGCGCTCAACTCCGGCGACCAGGTCTACAACCCGGTCAAGTCGAAGAAGGAGCGCGTCGGCCGCATCCTGCAGATGCACGCCAACCAGCGCGACGAGATCAAGGAAGTCCGCGCCGGCGACATCGCCGCGGCCGTGGGCCTGAAGGACGTGACCACCGGCGACACGCTGTGCGCGCTGCAGGACCACATCATCACCCTGGAGCGCATGATCTTCCCGGAGCCCGTCATCTCGATGGCGGTCGAGCCGAAGACCAAGGTCCGACCAGGAAAAAGATGGGCATCGCCCTGGGCCGCCTGGCGCAGGAAGATCCGTCGTTCCGCGTGCGCACCGACGAAGAGTCGGGCCAGACGATCATCGCCGGCATGGGCGAGCTGCACCTGGACATCCTCGTCGACCGCATGAAGCGCGAGTTCAACGTCGAGGCCAACGTCGGCAAGCCGCAGGTCGCGTACCGCGAGACCATCCGCAAGTCGGACGTCAAGTCGGACGGCAAGTTCGTGCGCCAGTCGGGCGGCGAGGCCAGTACGGTCACGTCGTCATCGAGATGTCGCCGCTGAACGAGGACCGCGCGGCAAGACGTCGAGACGACTTCCTGTTCGTCAACGACGATCGTCGGCGGCGTGATTCCGAAGGAATACATCCCGGCGGTCGAGCAAGGGCATCCGACGAGAGCGATCGACCAACGGCGTCCGCTGGCCGGCTTCCCGGTCGTGGACGTCAAGGTCAACGCTCGGTCGACGGCTCGTACCACGACGTCGACTCGTCGGAAATGGCGTTCAAGGTCGCCGTGCGTCGATGGCGTTCAGGGAAGGCTTCTGCAAGGCCGATCCGGTCCTGCTCGAGCCGATCATGAAGGTCGAAGGTCGTGACGCCGGAAGATTACATCGGCGACGTGATGGGCGACTTGAGCCGCCGTCGCGGCCTGCCTGCAGGGTCAGGACGACACGCCGTCCGGCAAGACCATCAACGCGATGGTGCCGCTGGGCGAGATGTTCGGTTACGCCACCGACGATCGCGTTCGATGACCGCAGGGCCGCGCGACCTTCACGATGGAATTCGATCATTACGCCGAAGCGCCGAACAACATCGCCGACGCCGTGATCAAGAAGCGCGGTTGATCGAAGACTCCGATCAGCGCTGCGCCTCCCGACAGCTTCCACCACTTACCGAACAGACATCACAAACTTTAGAGAGACAATCATGGCCAAGGGTAAGTTCGAGCGCACCAAGCCCCACGTGAACGTGGGCACGATCGGTCACGTCGACCATGGCAAGACGACGCTGACGGCGGCGCTGACCAAGGTCTGGCGCAGAGCGTTCGGCGGCGAGTTCAAGGCGTACGACCAGATCGACGCGGCGCCGGAAGAGAAGGCGCGCGGCATCACGATCTCGACCGCGCACGTGGAATACGAGACGGCCGAACCGCCACTACGCGCACGTCGACTGCCCGGGCCACGCCGACTACGTGAAGAACATGATCACCGGCGCCGCGCAGATGGACGGCGCGATCCTGGTGTGTCGGCCGCTGACGGCCCGATGCCGCAGACGCGCGAGCACATCCTGCTGGCCCGCCAGGTCGGCGTGCCGTACATCGTCGTGTTCCTGAACAAGGCCGACATGGTCGGACGACGCCGAGCTGCTCGAGCTGGTCGAGATGGAAGTGCGCGAGCTGCTGACGCAAGTACGACTTCCCGGGCGACGACACCCCGATCATCACGCGGTTCGGCGCTGAATGGCGCTGGAAGGCGACCAGGCGAGATCGGCGTGCCGTCGATCCTGAAGCTGGTCGAGGCGCTGGACACGCTACATCCCGGAGCCGCAGCGCGCGACGATCGACAAGCGCGTTCCTGATGCCGGTCGAAGACGTGTTCTCGATCTCGGGCCGCGGCACGGTGGTGACCGGTCGTATCGAGCGCGGCATCATCAAGGTCGGCGACGAAATCGAGATCGTCGGCATCCGTCCGACGCAGCAAGACGACCGTCACCGGCGTCGAAATGTTCCGCAAGCTGCTCGACCAGGGCCAGGCGGGCGACAACGTCGGTCTGCTGCTGCGCGGCACCAAGCGTGACGACGTCGAGCGCGGCCAGGTGCTGTGCAAGCCGGGTTCGATCAAGCCGCACACCGAGTTCGAGGCCGAGGTCTACGTGCTGTCGAAGGACGAGGGCGGCCGTCACACGCCGTTCTTCAAGGGCTACCGTCCGCAGTTCTACTTCCGCACGACCGACGTGACCGGCGCCTGCGCAGTTGCCGGAAGGCGTGGAGATGGTGATGCCGGGCGACAACGTCAAGATGGTGGTCGAGCTGATCAACCCGATCGCGATGGACGAAGGCCTGCGCTTCGCGATCCGCGAAGGCGGCCGTACCGTCGGCGCCGGCGTGGTGGCCAAGGTCATCAAGTGAACTCCCTGCGCCTTCACAGGCCGGCTGTCATCGTCATCCCGCGCGAGGGGCGAATAGTCCAAGTGCAAGAGGCACGTCCCTGCGATCTCCCCGTGGCCATCAGGTCCAAAGTTAGGGACGAAGGGGCTGAGGCCTGTCCTAGCCGACGTGCTTGCACAAGCTGTCGATATCCGGTTAGAATGCCGACTGCGGCCTTCCTCAAGAAGGCCCGCATACCAGCGAAATGAGCAGGACGCCTGTATTCGCCAGACAGGACATGTCGCACGGCAGCGCTCCGTACGTTCTGGGCCGGCTACGGAGCTAGCGGGCCCTTCGCGTTCACTCCTCGCGCGGATCGAACCGGTCTGCCTTGTGTTTTCAGGCAGGGGAGCTGGGCGAGGGTGGCCGGGTGTTAGACCCGGGTTCGGCACGAAGCCGGCCGTCGCTCTTTAACGAAAGGAATTCCGCCATGGCGGATCAGAAGATCCGAATCCGGCTGAAAGCGTACGATCATCGCCTGATCGACCGCTCCGCCAGCGAGATCGTCGAGACGGCCAAGCGGACCGGCGCAGTGGCGCGGCCCGATCCCGCTGCCGACCAAGATCGAGCGCTACACCATCCTCGTTTCGCCGCACGTCGACAAGGACGCGCGCGACCAGTACGAGACCCGCACGCCACAAGCGCGTGCTGGACATCGTCGACCCCAACGACAAGACCGTGGACGCGCTGATGAAGCTCGAACTCGCGGCTGGCGTCGATGTCCAGATCAAGCTGACCTGAGGCACACTGACCATGACCACGAAGAAATATCGTTGGCCATCGTCGGTCGCAAGGCCGGCATGAGCCGCTTCTTCACCGAAGACGGCACGTTCCGGTTCCGGTGACCCTCATCGAGGCCACGCCGAACCGCATCACCCAGATCAAGACCGCGGAAACCGACGGCTACAGCGCCGTGCAGGTGACCGTCGGCGTGCGCCGCGCTGCGTTCATCAACAAGCCGCAGGCCGGTCACCTCGCCAAGGCGAAGGTTGAAGCCGGTCGTGGCCTGTGGGAGCTGCGTGTCGAAGACGACCAGATCAGGCGGTTTCGAAGTCGGCGGCGAGATCAAGGCCGACATCTTCGCCAGTCGGCCAGCTGGTCGACGTCCAGGACGTCACCAAGGGCAAGGGCTTCCAGGGCACGATCAAGCGCTGGAACTTCACGCATGGGCGACGCGACGCACGGTAACTCGCTGTCGCATCGCTCGCCGGGCTCCATCGGCCAGCGCCAGACGCCGGGTCGCGTGTTCCCGGGCAAGAAGATGGCCGGCCACATGGGCGCCGTGCAGCAGAGCACGCAGAACCTGAAGTGGTCAAGGTCGACGCCGAGCGCGGCCTGATCGCGATCAAGGGTGCGGTCCCAGGCGCGCCGGGCGGCGACGTCATCGTCCGTCCCGTCGAGCAAGGCGTTGAGGAGAGATGACGATGGAACTCGCCATCAATAGGCAGCGACTAAGACGCTGTCGGTCTCCGACGCCGATCTTCGGTCGCGAATTCAGCGAAGACCTGGTGCACCAGGTGGTCGTTGCCTACCGCAACGCCGGTCGTGCCGGCACCAAGGCGCAGAAGACGCGTTCGGAAGTCAACGGCACCACCAAGAAGTTCGAAGAAGCAGAAGGGCGGCGGTGCGCTCGTCATGGCGCGCTGACCGGCTCCGATCTTCGTCGGCGGCAGCGTGACGTTCGCGGCCAAGCCGCGCAGCTTCGCGCAGAAGGTCAACCGCAAGATGTACCGCGCCGCGATGTGCGCGATCCTGTCAGAGCTCAACCGCCAGGGTCGCATCATGGTCGTCGAGTCGTTCGACCTCGACGCGCCGAAGACGCAAGGCGCATGATCGCCAAGCTCGACGAGCCTGGGAGTGGGTCGTCGTCCGCTGATCGTCACCGAGGACGCGTCCGAGAGTCTGTACCTCTCGGCTCGCAACATGCCGTACGTCGAAGTGCGCGACGTCCAGGGCCTGGATCCGGTCAGCCTCGTCGGCGCCGATTCGGTCGTGATTCACCGCCGACGCGGTCAAGAAGATCGAGGAGTGGCTGGCATGAACGACGGCCAAGCTCTTCAGCATCATCCGCGCGCCGCGCGTGTCTCGGAAAAGACTGCTCGTCTGCAGGAAGTTCAACCAGTACGTCTTCGAAGTGGCGACGGACCGCTACCAAGGCCGACGTCAAGGTCGCCGTGGAAACGCTGTTCGAACGTCAAGGTCGAGGCGGTCAGCGTGGTCAACGTGAAGGGCAAGAACAAGTCCTTCCGCAATTCCGCGCTGGCCGCCGCGGCGACTGGCGCAAGGCGTACGTGACGCCTGGCCGAAGGCCAGTCGATCGACGTGATGGCCAAGGCCTGAGGACAGATCCATGGCACTGATGACATTCAAGCCGACTCTCGCCGGCCGCCGCACGCACGGTTCGCGTCGTCGACCGCCGGCCTGCACAAGGGCGCGCCGCACGCGGCGCTCGGTCGAGAAGCAGAGCAAGAGCGGCGGCCGCAACCACTCACGGCCGCATCACCACCCGCCACCATCGGCGGTGGTCACAAGCAGCACTACCGCATCATCGACTTCAAGCGCGACAAGGAAGGCATTCCGGCGCGCGTCGAGCGGATCGAATACGACCCGAACCGCACCGCGCACATCGCGCTGCTGTGCTATGCCGACGGCGAGCGCCGCTACATCATCGCCCCCAAGGGCCTGAAGGCACGGCGACCAGGTCGATCGCCGGCAAGCGACGCGCCGATCCAAGACCGGGCAACAGCGCTGCCGCTGCGCAACATCGCCGGTCGGCTCCACCGTGCATTGCGTCGAGATGAAGCCGGGCAAGGGTGCGCAGCTGGCCCGCGCCGCTGGCGCCGGCGTCGCAGCTGATCGCCCGCGAACAGCGGCTACGCCACGCTGCGCCTTCGCTCCGGCGAAATGCGCAAGGTGCCGGTCGACTGCCGCGCCACCATCGGCGAAGTCGGCAACGACGAGCACAACCTCGAGAAGCTCGGCAAGGCCGGCGCTAAGCGCTGGCGCGGCGTCACGCCCGACCGTGCGCGGCGCGGCGATGAACCCGGTCGACCACCCGCACGGCGGTGGTGAGGCCAAGGCTGGCCAGGGCAATCCGCACCCGGTCATCCCCGTGGGGCATGCCGGCCAAGGGTTACAAGACGCGCAAGAACAAGCGCACGCACGAAATTGCATCGTGCAGCGATCGCAGGAGTTAATCGGCCATGGCACGTTCACTCAAGAAAGGCCCGTTCGTCGACCACCACCTCGTCAAGAAGGTGGAGGACCGCGCAGGCCAGACAAGAAGCCGATCAAGACCTGGTCGCGCCGCTCGATGATCCTGCCGGAAATGGTCGGTTTCACGATCGCCGTGCACAACGGCAAGATCCACATCCCGGTGCTGGTCACCGAGAACATGGTCGGCCACAAGCTCGGCGAGTTTGCGCCGACCCGCACCTTCAAGGGTCACTGGCGGCGACAAGAAGTCGGCGCAAGTAAGGAGCTATGACCATGGAAGCGAAAGCCATTCTGCGCACGTGCGCGCATCTCGCCGCAGAAGGCCCGCCTGGTCGCCGACCACGGTGCGCGGCATGCCGGTCGGCGCGCGCCGTCAACCTGCTGCAAGTTCTGCGACAAGAAGGCCGCTGCAGATCATCCTGCAAGGTCGCTCGAGTCCGCCATCGCCAACGCCGAGAACAACCACGGCGCCGACATCGACGAGCTCAAGGTCACGACCATCATGGTCGACGAGGGTCCCGATGCTGAAGCGCTTCACGGCCCGCGCCAAGAGGCCGCGGCACCCGCATCTTCAAGCGCACCAGCCACATCACCGTGGTCTGTGGGCGACGGCAAGTAAGGCGGACAGACTAATGGGTCATAAAGTTCATCCGATCGGAATCCGCCTCGGCATCACCAGCGACTGGAATGTCCAAGTGGTTCGCCGGCAAGACGCCAGTACGCCGAGTACCTCGCACGCCGACCTCAAGGTCCGCGAGATGCCTGCAGCAAGAAGCTGGCGCAGGCTCGGTCATCTCGCAGCATCTGATCGAGCGTCCGGCGAACGACGCGCCGCGTGACGATCCACACCGCCGCGTCCGGGCGTCGTGATCGGCAAGAAGGGCGAGGACATCGAGAAGCTGCGCAGCGAGGTCGCGCAGCATGATCGGAGCCGTGCCGGTGCACATCAACGTGCCGAGGATCCGCAAGCCGGAACTCGACGCGCAGCTGGTCGCCGAGTCGATCGCGCAGCAGCTCGAGCGCCGCATCATGTTCCGCCGCGCGATGAAGCGCGCGGTCGACGAACGCGATGCGCCTCGGCGCCGCTGGGCATCAAGGTGCACGTGTCGGCGGCCGCCTGAACGGCGCCGAGATCGCGCGTTCGGAGTGGTACCGCGAAGGCCGCGTGCCGCTGCACACGCTGCGCGCCGACATCGACTACGGCTTCGCTGAAGCCCGCACCACCTACGGCATCATCGGCATCAAGGTCTGGATCTATCAAGGGCGAAGTCTTCGATTTCTGCCAGGTCGGCCAAGAAAGCAGGACGAGCCGCAGCGTCGCGGTGACGCGGCACGCGGTGTCAAGCCGTCCGGCGCCGTTCCGCCACGCGAACTGAGGTAAGCTCCGCCATGTTGCAACCCAAGCGAACCAAGTACCGCAAGGCAGATGCAAGGGCCGCAATGACGGCCTGAGCTGGAGCGGCAACGCCGTCAGCCTTCGGCGAGTACGGCCTGAAGGCGACCGAGCACGGCCGCATGACGCGCGCGCCAGATCGAAGCGGCGTCGCCGCGCCGATCAGCCCGCTACGTCGAAGCGCGGCGGCAAGATGTGGATCCGCGTGTTCCCGGACAAGCCGATCACCAAGAAGCCGATCGAAGTCCGAATGGGCTCCGGTAGGGCAACGTCGAGTACTGGGTCGCACCAGATCCAGCCTGGTCGCATGATTTACGAGATCGAAGGCGTGGCCCGGAAGACGTCGCGCGCGAAGCGTTCCGTCTGGCCGCCGCCAAGCTCTCGTGACTACCACCTGTCGTTCCGGACGGTGCGCTAATGGAACTCAAGCAACTGCGTCAGGAAGTCGGCCGGCTGAGGCTCAAGGCCCACCTGGTCGAACCTGCAGCAAGGAGCAGTTCTGCACTCCGCATGCAGAAGGCCACCGGCCAGCTCGCCAAGACCCACGAAGCCCGCCGTGTTCGCCGCGAGATCGCTGCGCGTGAACATGCTGCTGGGCGCGTAGCAGAAGTAAGGACCCGCCATGACCGACAGACAATACAGACAAGGCGCTGCAGCACGGTCGAAGGCCGCGTCGTCAGCAACAAGATGGACAAGACCGTCACCGTGCTCGTCGAGCGCCAGGTCAAGCACGCGCTGTACGGCAAGTACATCCGTCGCTCGACCAAGCTCCACGCCGCATGACGCCGACAACGCCTGCAAGGAAGGCGATGTCGTGCGCGTCGACGGAGATGCGCTCCGATGTCCAAGACCAAGAACTGGCGCGTGGTCGAAATCGTCAGCCGCGCGGCCGGTCAAGAAGGAGACCGAACCATGATCCAGATGCAAAGCTACCTCGACGTCGCCGACAACTCCGGCGCGAAGGAAGTGATGTGCATCAAGGTGCTCGGCGGCTCCAAGCGCCGTTACGCCCACATCGGCGACATCATCAAGGTCACCGTGAAGGACGCGATTCCGCGCGGCAAGGTCAAGAAGGGCGACAGTCTACGACGCCGTCGTGGTCGCACTCCGTCAGGGCGTGCGTCGTCCGGACGGCTCCGCTGATCCGCTTCGATGGCAACGCCGCCGTGCTGCTTCAACAACAAGCAGGAGCCGATCGGCACCCGCATCTTCGGGCCAGTGACCCGCGAGCTGCGTTCCGAGAAGTTCATGAAGATCGTCTCGCTCGCGCCTGAAGTGCTCTGAGCGGAGGAAACCAATCATGAACCGTATCCGCAAGGGCGACCAAGTGATCGTCATCGCCGGCAGGACAAGGGCAAGAAGGGTGACGTGGTGCGCGTGCTCGGCGACGAAGGTCGTCGTCGTCGAACATCAACATCGTCAAGCGCCACACCAAGCCGAACCCGCAGGCCAGGCCAGGCCGGCGGCGTGATCGAGCGCGAAGCGCCGATCCACATTTCCAACGTCATGCTGTTCAACCCTGGCCTCCGGCAAGGGCGAGCGCATTGGTTTCAAGGTGCTGGAGGATGGACGCAAACTGCGCGTGTTCCGCTCCAGCGGTGAAGCGGCTCGACGCCTGAGGAATGCGGAAATGACTGACCCGGCTCGAAGAGTTCACAAGGAAGAAGTGGTGCCGAAGCTGATGGAACAAGTTCGGCTACACGAACCCGATGGCAGGTGCCGCGCCTCAGCAAGATCACGCTCAACATGGGCGTGGGCGAGGCCGTCGACCAACAAGAAGATCCTCGAGAACGCCGTTGCCGACATGGCCAAGATCGCCGGCCAGAAGCCGATCGTGACCAAGTCGCGCGTGTCGGTGGCCTCGCTTCAAGATCCGCGACGGCTGGCCGATCGGCTGCAAGGTCACGCTGCGCCGCGCCGAGCATGTACGAGTTCCTCGATCGCCTGATCAGCATCTCGCTGCCGCGCGTCCGCGACTTCCGCGGCGTGTCCGGGCCGTTCGTTCGACGGCCGCGGCAACTACAACATGGGCGTCAAGGAACAGATCATCTTCCCGGAAATCGATTTCGACGCAGGTCGACGCGATGCGCGGCATGGACATCGCGATCACCACGACCGCGAAGACCGACGCCGAGGCCAAGGCCCTGCTCGAAGCCTTCCGCTTCCCGTTCCGCAACTGATCAGCAGGACTGAACACATGGCCAAGACCTCGCATGGTCAACCGCGACATCAAGCGGACCAAGCTGGTGAAGACAGTACGCCGGCAAGCGCGACGCGCTGAAGAAGATCATCTCCAGCCCGACCGCGTCGCTACGAAGAGAAGATGGAAGCCGTGATCAAGCTGCAGAAGCTGCCGCGCGACTCGTCGCCGATGCCGCCAGCGCAACCGCTGCGCGCTTACCGGCCGTCCGCGTGGCGTCTACCAGCAAGTTCGGCCTCGGCGCAACAAGCTGCGCGCGAGGCGACCATGAGCGGCGACGTCCCGGCCTGCGCAAGGCGAGGCTGGTAACGCCAGTCCAAGCCAGCGAGTCTTCGCGACCAGCGGATATCGGTGCTACTCAAAGGTAACTATGCAATGAGCATGACTGATCCCATCGCCGACATGCTGGTCCGCATCAAGAATGCGGCCGCTGTTGGCAAGCAGACGGTGAAGATGCCGTCCGCTCCAAGATCAAGGTCGCGCATCGCCGAACGTGCTGAAGGACGAAGGCTACATCGCGCGACGTCGCGCGTCGACCGACAGTCGGCGACCAAGCCCGAACTCGAAATCGTCGCTGAAGTACTACGAAGGCAAGCCGGTCATCGAGCGCCTCGAGCGCGTTCTCCCGTTCGGGCCTGCGCCAGTACCGCGGCAAGGACGCGACTGCCGAAGGTCCTGGACGGCCTCGGCGTTGCCATCATCTCCACCTCGCAAGGGCATCATGACCGACGCGCAGGCGCGCGCAGCAGGGCGTCGGCGGTGAAGTCCTGTGCTTCGTGGCTTAAGGGAGTAACGCACCATGTCCCGCGTTGCCAAAAGCCGGTCGCCCTGCCGAAGGGCGTCGAGCTGAACATCCAGGCCGATGCCGATCAGCGCGCAAGGGCCCGAAGGGCACCCTGTCGCTGAGCAAGCCGGCTGGCGTCGACGTCAAGCATCGAAGACGGCGATGCCGCTGCTCGCGGCCAACGCCGACGCTGGTCCCGCTGACCGGTACCCTCCGCGCCATCCTCGGCCAACATGGTGAAGGCGTGTCGCGAAGGCTTCGAGCGCAAGCTCGAGCTGGTCGGCGTCGGTTACCGCGCCGCGATGCCGGGCAAGGACCTGAACCTGCTCGCTGGGCTTCTCGCACCCGGTCGTGTTCAAGGCGCCGGAAGGCATCACCATCGACCACGCCGACCCAGACCGAGATCCTGGTCAGGGCGCGGACAAGCAGCGCGTCGGTGAAGTCGCCGCCAAGATCCGCGGTTCCGTCCGCCGGAGCCGTACAAGGGCAAGGGCGTGAAGTACTCCGGCGAGAGTCATCATTCGCAAGGAAGCCAAGAAGGCCTAATCGGCCGCTATCCAGCTTTCCGAGGCATCAAGATCACTGAACAAGAACATCGCTCGCCTGCGCCGCGCCAAGTCCACCCGCGCGCGCATCCGCGAGCTCGGCGTGCCGCGCCTTGTCGGTGCTGCGCACCGGCCAGCACCTGTACGCCCAGGTCGTTCACCGCCGACGGCTCCAAGGTCCTGGCTGCGGCCTCGACACGCTGCAGGCCGACGTCAAGGAAGGCCTGAAGAACGGCAAGAACAGCCGACGCCGCCGCCAAGGTGGGCAACGCTGATCGCCGAGCAGGCCAAGGCTGCGGGCATCGAGAAGGTCGCGTTCGACCGCTCGGGCTACCGCTACCACGGTCGCATCAAGGCCTTGGCCGATGCCGCCCGCGAAGGCGGCCTGCAGTTCTGATTCAGCGATTGACGAGCTGGCGGCTCGCCTCCACTCGTATGCCGGCACGGGTTGTGCCGGACGCGATCGCGATTCACGCGTCGGTCACCGATCACTCCACAACTATAAGCGGCTGAGCCGTAATCATTCACTCAACTACAGGAATCGACAATGGCAGAAGAAACGGCAACCCGGGGTCGTGATCGCGACCGCAACCGCGAGAGAAAGTCGACGACGGCATGATCGAGAAGCTGATCGCGGTCAACCGCGTCAGCAAGACCGTCAAGGGCGGTCGCCAGTTCACCTTCACCGCACTGACGGTGGTCGGCGACGGCAACGGCAAGGTCGGTTTCGGTTACGGCAAGGCGCGCGAAGTGCCGGTCGCGATCCAGAAGTCGATGGAACACGCCCGCAAGAGCATGATCAAGCGTCGACCTCAACAACGGCACGCTGTGGCACCCGGTCAAGGCCGGCCACGGCGCGCGCGCGTGTGTCATGCAGCCCGCTTCGGAAGGTACCGGCGTGATCGCCGGCGGCGCCATGCGCGCCGTGCTCGAAGCCGTCGGCGTCAAGAACGTGCTGGCCAAGGCCGTCGGTTCGCGCAACCCGATCAACCTGGTGCGCGCCACGCTCAAGGGCCTGCGGCGACATGCAGTCGCCGACCAGCATCGCCGCCAAGCGCGGCAAGAAGGTGGAGGAGTCTGATCCATGGCTAAGTCGAACCAGCACCGGCGGCACCGTCAAGGTCCGCCTGGTCAAGGGCCTGCGTGGCTGCAGGCGCAGTCACCGCCTGTCGGTGAAGGCGCTCGGCCTGAACAAGCTCAACGACGTGCGTGAGCTGAAGGACAGCCCGCAGGTGCGCGGCCTGATCAACAAGGTCGCACTACCTCGGTCAAGCGTCGAGGAGTAATCGCATCATGCGTCTCAATACTCTCAAGCCCGCCGAGGGCGCCCGCCAGCGAGCGCACCCGCGTCGGCCGCGGTATCGGTTCCGGCCTCGGCAAGACCGCGGCCGCGGCCACAAGGGTTCGTTCGCGCGCTCGCGGCAAGGGCAAGATCAAGGCCGGCTTCGAAGGCGGCCAGATGCCCGATGCAGCGGCGCCTGCCGAAGGTCGGCTTCCGCTCGAAGCTCGAAGCGACACCGCCGAAGTGCTGCTCTACCAGCTCGACAAGCTCGACAGTGGCACGAGATCGACTTCGCCGCGCTGCGCGCCGCCAAGCTGGTTCCGACGCCGCGCCAAGCAGCGCCAAGATCGTCAAGAAGGGCGAGATGAGCAAGAAGTTCGTGCTCAAGGGCGTGGCTCGCTACGGCCGGCGCCAAGGCCGCGATCGAAGCGCGCCGGCGGCAAGCGTGGAGTAACGACAGATGGCGCAAGCGGCACGCGGCCAGTGCGGCGTCGGCGGGCTCGGCAAGTTCACCGAGCTCCGCCAGCGCCTGCTGTTCGTGCTCGGCGCGCTGATCGTCTACCGCATCGGTTGCTTCATCCCGGTGCCGGGCGTCAATCCCGATGCGATGCTCGCAGCTGATGGAACGTCAGAAGGGCACGCATCGTCGACATGTTCAACATGTTCTCAGGCGGCGCGCTCGCACCGCTTCAGCCTGTTCGCGCTTGAACGTCGATGCCGTACATCTCGGCGTCGATCATCGTGCAGCTGTTCGGCGCAGATCGTGCCCGAGCTCGAAGGCGCATGCAGAAGGAAGGCGAGTCCGGGCCGCCGCAAGATCACCCAGTACTCGCGCTATCGGCGCGGTCGTCGCTGGCCGGTCGTGCAGGCGTGCAGGCATCGCCATCGCGCCTGCAGACCAGGTGCGCAGCCGGCGGCATCGCCGGTGGTCTACGACCCGGGTCTCGGCTTCGTGCTTGACCGCCGTGGTCGTCGCTGACCGCCGGCACCATGTTCCTGATGTGGCTGGGCGAGCAGATCACCGAGCGCGGCATCGGCAACGGCGTGTCGCTGATCATCTTCGCCGGCATCGTCGCCGGCCTGCCGCAGCGCGGTCGCTGCAGCACGTTCGAGCAGGTCGCGCAACGGCGACATCAACGCCGATCGCGGTGATCGCTGCTGATCGCGATCGTGCGTGCTGGCGTCACCTATCTTCGTGGTGTTCGTCGAGCGCGGGCAGCGCCGGATCACGGTCAACTACGCCCGATCGCCAGGGTGGTCGCAGCGCGTACATGAACCAGAGCCTCGCTCCTGCCGCTGAAGCTCAACATGTCGGGCGTGATTCCGGCGATCTTCGCGTCCAGCATCATCATGTTCCCGGCGACGCCGTCGACCTGGCTGTCAGTCGGCGGCCACGGCCATGCTGGCTGCAGACGCTTGTCGCGCAGGCGCTGGCGCCCGCCGGCGAACCAGCGCTGCACATGATCGCTGTACGGCGCGCTGATCATCGGCTTCGCGTTCTTCTACACGGCGCTGGTGTTCAACTTCGCAGGAAACCGCCGAGAACCTGAAGAAGTCGGGCGCGCTGATTCCGGGCATCCGTCCGGGCAAGGCGACCGGCCGACTACATCGATGGCGTGCTGACCCGCGCTGACCGCGATCGGCGCGCTGTACCTGGTGCTGGTCTGTCTGCTGCCGGAGTTCATGCGCGACCTGAGCTCGGTACCGCTTCCACTTCGGCGGCACTTCGCTGCTGATCGTGGTGGTGGTGGTGATGGACTTCACCGCCCAGGTCCAGGCGCACCTGATGTCGCACCAGTACGAAAGCCTGATGAAGAAGGCGAACTTTGAAAGCTGGCGGTTCCGCGGCGGCTTTCGCCGCGAGGCTGATAGATAGCGACGCAACGGTCCCGCTGCGGCGGACTTCGCCCGCGCCGGACAACAGATGCGGCGACCTCGCGCGGCGGTCTCGTGCGCAGGTGAGTTCAGGCAGTCCCTGCGCATAGAGTAGCGCGGGGCGGCACGAGGCCGGTGAGCGCCGGGCCAGTCGGATTCTGTCGCCGGAGCATGGGCACACTCCCCATGCCGGGTTCCTGGCAGCTTGGCTGCCGGGGCTTCCAAGAAACCCGAGGCCTTGCTATAATTCTGTTCACCTGCCGGGATTCACCGTGCGCTGCAAATCACAGTTGGAGATCGCGCAATGGCGCGCATTGCGGGTGTCAACCTGCCTGCCCAGAAGCATGTCTGGGTATGGCCTGCAGAGCATTTATGGCATCGGCCGTACCCGGTCGAAGCAGGTCTGCGATACGGCGGGGTGTGACCTCGACCACCAAGATCCGCGACCTGACCGAGCCCGAGGTCGAGCGTCTGCGCGCTGAAGTCGGCGAAGTTCGTCGTCGAAGGCGACCTGCGCCGCGAAGTCGGCATTGCGATCAAGCGCCTGATGGACCTGGGCTGCTATCGCGGCCTGCGTCATCGTCGTGGCTCTGCCGCTGCGTGGTCAGCGCACCCGTACCAACGCCCGCACCCGCAAGGGTCCGCGCAAAGCCATCAAGAAGTAAGGGCAGCGCCGTCATGGCCAAGCCCGCAGCTGCCAAGACCAAGAAGAAGATCAAGCGCATCGTCACCGACGGTATCGCCCACGTCCACGCTTCTTTCAACAACACCATCGTCACGATCACCGACCGCCAGGGCAACGCGCTTTCGTGGGCGACTTCCGGCGGCGCCGGTTTCCGCGGTTCGCGCAAGTCGACCCCGTTCGCTGCCCAGGTCGCCGCCGAAAAGCCGGCAAGGCCGCGCTGGACTACGGCGTGAAGATCGCTCGGAAGTTCGCATCAAGGGCCCGGGTCCGGGTCGCGAATCGGCCGTGCGTTCGCTGAACAGCGGTCGGCTACAAGATCAGCCAACATCATCGACGTGACGCCGATCCCGCATAACGGTTGCCGTCCGCCGAAGAAGCGTCGCGTCTAAAGGAGCTGAAGTAAAATGGCACGTTATATCGGTCCCACCTGTAAGCTCGCTCGCCGCGAAGGCGCCGACCTCAGCCTCAAGAGCCCCGCGCGCGCGCTCGATTCCGAAGTGCAAGCTCGAGCAGAAGCCCGGCCAGCACGGCGCCAGCCGCGCGCAAGGGCAAGCTGTCCGACTACGCCACGCCAGCTGCGCGAGAAGCAGAAGGTCAAGCGCATCTACGGCCTGCTCGAGCGCCAGTTCCGCAACTACTACAAGAAGGCCGTCGACCAAGCAAGGGCAACACCGGCGAGAACCTGCTGCAGCTGCTCGAAACCGCGCCTCGACAACGTCGTCTACCGCATGGGTTTCGCGGTCACCCGTCCGCGGCCCGCCAGCTGGTGTCGCACACGTGGCGTCGCTGGTCAACGGTAAGTCGGTCAACCTGCCGTCGTACCAGGTCAAGGCCGGCGACGCATCGCAGCTGTCGCGAGAAGCGCGCAGAAGCAGCTGCGCGTTCAGGAAGCGCTGACCGCTGTCGCAGCAGATGGATCTGTCGCCCGGCTGGGTGCGAAGTCGACGCGAAGAAGTTCTGCCGGCGTGTTCAAGGCGGTTCCGGATCGCGCGGATCTGCCGTCGGACATCAACGAAGCGCTGATCGTCGAGCTGTACTCGAAGTAAGCTTCACGATCTCGGCGACGCCGCACGGTGATTTCAGGAGACCCGATCACACATGACGGTTACCGCCAACCAGGTGCTGCGTCCCCGCGGATCCGCAGATCGAACGCCTCGGCGCCAACCGCGCCAAGGTCGTGATCGAGCCGCTGGAGCGCGGCTACGGCCACACGCTGGGCAATGCGCTGCGTCGCGTGCTGCTGTCGTCGATTCCCGGCTTCGCCATCACCGAAGTCGAGATCGACGGCGTGCTGCACGAGTACACCACGCTCGAAGGCCTGCAGGAAGACGTGCATCGAAGTCCTGCTGAACCTCAAGGACGTCGCGATCCGCATGCACAACCGTCGACGAGACCACGCTGACGCTGTCGCAAGCAAGGGCCAGGGCGTCGTCACCGCCGGCGACATCAAGGTCGACCACAACGTCGAGATCCTCAATCCCGACCACGTGATCTGCCACCTGACCAAGGACATCGGCGATCAACATGCGCCTGAAGATCGAGCGCGGCTTCGGCTACCAGCCGGCGACCGCGCGTCGCCGTCCGGACGAAGAGACCGCGTCCGATCGGTCGCCTGCAGCTCGATGCGTCGTTCTGCGCCGGTCCGCCGCGTCGCGTACGACGGTCGACAGCCGCGCGCGTCGAACAGCGCACCGACCTGGACAAGCTGGTGCTCGACATCGAAACCAACGGCACGATCGATGCCGAAGAAGCCGTGCGCACCGCGCGCCGACATCCTGCAGCCGATCAGCTGTCCGTGTTCGGCGACTTCACGCGCCGCGAGCGCGGCGCAGCCAAGCCGGCCGACGGGCGGCGTCGATCCGGTGCTGCTGCGTCCGATCGACGATCTGGAACTGACCGTGCGTTCGGCCAACTGCCTGAAGGCCGAGAGCATCTATTACATCGGCGACCTGATCCAGCGGACCGAAGTCGAGCTGCTGAAGACGCCGAACCTCGGCAAGAAGTCGCTGACCGAGATCAAGGAAGTGCTGCGCACAGCGCGGCCTGTCGCTCGGCATGAAGCTGGAGAACTGGCCGCCGGCCGGTGTTGCCCAGCACGGCATGCTCGGCTGATCCAGGCGGCTCCCGCAGCTACTTATCGGGCGGCCTTATTGCAGTCGTGACACCGACGCAGGCGCTCAAGGCCCGCGGCGACTGCCGTGACCAGGATGACCGGCTCGACCATCCGCGGTCCAAGTAGTCAACGCCAGGAAGGCGACAGCGACACTAACCACAGCATTCGCATCAAAGGAATACATCCCATGCGCCACCATGAAAGTCCGGCCGCAAGTTCAACCGCACCAGCGCCCATCGCGAAGCGATGTTCAGCAACATGGCCGCTTCGCTGATCAAGCACGAGCTGATCCAGCACGACCCTGCCGAAGGCCAAGGAACTGCGCCGCGTCGCCGAGCCGCTGATCACGCTCGGCCAAGGTCGACGGCGTCGCCAACCGCCGCCTCGCGTTCGCGCGTCTGCGCGACAAGGAAGCCGTGGGCACTGTTCACCACCCTCGGCCGCGCTACAGCGCGCGTCCGGGCGGCTACCTGCGTCCTCAAGTGCGGTTTCCGCGCTGGCGACAACGCTCCGATGGCGTACGTCGAACTGGTCGATCGTCCGCAGGCGTCAGTCAGAAGCCGAAAGTGATCCCGATCGTGACGACCTGCGCCACGTGCGCAGGTTCCGTCATCGATGGAACGAAGCCCCGGCATCTGCCGGGGTTTTACGCGGCGCGGGACGATAATCGCGACACCCTATCGACGGTCTGCCCATGAATCCTGTCCGCTGAAGATCGTTCCGCACGCTGATGTTCGTCACGGCGCCGTCGCCTGTTTCGCTGATCCGGTTTCGCGATCTATTCGCAGCTACAGTGGGGCTCAGACCATGCCCATGTGCATCTTCCAGCGACTCGCCTTCCGCGGCGCTCACGGTGTGGTGTTGTTGCTGATCGCCGGCATCCACGCACCGCGCGCCGCGGACGCGGTGGCCGTACGGCATACGGTCTGCTGGGCTTCGCAGCGGCCGCAGTCGGCGCATCGGCATCGCCGGACGTCATGTGTGGCTGCAGATGCATCCGCCGGGCTTCGCGACCTGCGGCGCACCGTTCACCTTCATGCGCGAAACGATGGACACGCCGACGCTGATCCAGAAGGTGCTGACCGGCTCCGGCGACTGCGGCGCAAAATCGACTGGACCTTCCTCGGCCTGTCGATGCCGGCCTGGAGCCTGGGTGTGGTTCCTGCTGCTGGCCGCGGTCGCATTGTTCGCCGGGCTGCGCACACGCCGCTGAGCGGTTGCCTGCGTTGTGACGCAGGGCAGCAAACTGCGATGATGGCCGCCCGCAGGAGGAACACCAGCATGTCGTCGTCCAACGAGCGCAGCCTGCATCCGTGAATCTGCCCAGACTGGCAGCCGGAGAGCTGGCGCACGCGCCCGGCAAGCTGCCCACTATCGATCAGCCGCGTTGGCGGCCATTGCAGGACGAAGCTGCGTGCGCTGCCGCCGCTGGTGACGTCGTGGGAGATTCTCAGCCTCAAGCAGCTGGCCGAGGCCCAGGAGGGGCAAAATCAGCGCCACTGCTACAGGGCGGCGACTGCGCCAGAATTTCGGCGACGCGCTACGTCGGACGTTATCTCAACCGGCTCAAGGTGTTGCTGCAGATGAGCCACTGGTGCTCGTGCAGCATGCGCCTGCCAGTGGTGCCGCGTCAGCGGTTCGCTGGTAGTACGCGAAGCCGCGTTCAGCTGACGCACCGGAGCGCGCGATGTGACCCTGCCGTGCTACCGCGGCGACGTGGTCAACGCACCGGCGTTCACGCCCGAGGCGCGCACCTCCGGATCCGCGTCGCATGGTGCGCGCGCATGCGCGTTCTGCGATGACGATAACTTCGTGCGCTCGCTGATCGTGGTGGCTTCGCAACCGATCTACACCACCAGGTACTGGGGTCTGGGTGGAGTGGGCGAGTCGCCGCTGGCCGGGATACCGGCGCATGGTCTCGGGTCTCGGCAGGTAATACGTAACTG
>ERZ1370068.6011-contig-5011_pt1 | contig 45470 bp, 74 predicted proteins | sample MGYA00561227_ERZ1370068 | MGnify/ENA primary metagenome ERZ1370068 (study PRJEB38410, sample SAMEA6850437) | metagenome | study: Metagenomic assessment of the ecological functions of the soil: analysis of the soil microbiota associated with the... | reverse complement strand
TTGTACTTCGTTCAGTTACGCCAAGCCAGCTCTGAATACCGGGAACATGACGTGTGCCCGTCTCACGCCAATCCCATTCCCGTGCGCCGCCGGGAAAAATCTTAGCATCCTTAAAGGGCGGATGGCCCTCGACCTCTATGCGGCCCCATGAAAGAAGCGAGATCCGCGGGGAATCGGGTTTTGCCTGACGCATGTCTTCAACCGATAAGACTTTAGCCATTCAGCGCAGAACGCCAAGCTGGCAACGCCTAGCTGAGCATTGATCTCATGTCTCAACAGTTTGCCACAGCACTTTATACGGCCTCGACCTGGGTCGTCCCCTTAATCATCGCCATTACGTTCCATGAAGCGTCGCATGGGTATGTTGCGCGGCTGTGCGGCGATGATACGGCTTAGCGCCTAGGCCGCGTGAGTTTCAATCCACTAAAGCATATCGACCCTTTTGGAACCATACTGCTGCCGGCACTACTGCTCCTGATGCGTTCACCATTTCTTTTCGGCTACGCCAAGCCTGTGCCAGTCAACTTTCAGGCGCTGCACAATGTCCGCCGTGACTCCATTTTGGTCGCCGCTGCGGGCCCAGCAATGAATTTCGTATTGGCAATACTGGCGGCGCTCGCGCTTCACCTCCTCGCCTATCTGCCTGATACCGCTCGCCCTTGGGTCGCTGAGAACCTCAAGAACGCGCTGATCATCAACGTGCTGCTTGCTATTTTTAACCTGCTGCCCCTGCTGCCGCTCGATGGTGGACGGATTCTGGTCGGCTTGCTCCCAGACGTGCTTTCAACTCCGTTGCGACGGTTGGAACCCTATGGCCTGATGATTCTGATCGGGCTCATATTCGTTTTGCCGTTGCTTGGAGCGCAGCTCGGGATCGACCTCAATATTGTTTGGCGGCTCGTCCAGCGTTCGACCGGCATCATAATCGATGCAATCCTGAGGCTGACCGGCAACACATGACCAGCTCGTCCGGCCAGCACGGGTTGCGGATCGGCCTCGATCTTGGAGGGTCCAAGATTGGGGGTATCCTCCTGGGCCCCGGGGCGAAGGAGTGGCGCGCTGCTGCGGTGTGGCAAATGACACGGCGTCAATCCGAGCGACGGGCTAGAATTTCTGTCTAGCTCAAGGTGGTCTTGAGCAACCGAAACTCGAAAGGAGACTCCACCATGTTCCCGCTCACTGGCAGTCTAAGTTTGGCTGCGGCGGGCGCCATTCTCGCCCTCACCGCTGCTAGCATACCCGCTCGTGCCGATGAGCTGGCCCAAAACCTCGGACCAGTCGGGCCTCGCGAGCCCATCCTCACCTGGGTTGGCAGTAAACGCGTCATAGCGTTCTATCAGCCAGACAATGGCAATTGCGCTGTCCACGTGGTGGTGTGGGACCCCGCAGACGTCGAAGGCTGAGTCAACGGCGGGCTTTCAGGCTACCCTAAACCCGCGGCAGATGGCGCATATCAACACCGCCGAGAACAAGTCGCTTTATCTCCAGTGCGGTGACAATGCCGAGCGCCTTGCCATCGTCGACACCGCCAAGTTCGTTGTCGCTGGCGCTGCAAAGTAGCCGCCTACACGATTTGAAATTCCCATACGATGCCACTACCTCGGGGAATCTTCATCGCGGCTGTTGGATCACTGCTCCTTGCTGCGAGCGGAAATCCTGATTTGACTTGCGCCTCTAGTAAGGACCTCGGGTTACTTGTGGAATGCATCCGCGCCCACATGCCACGGAAAGAACCCCGGATACGTCGCGCCAACACCTCTCAGCGAGCCGACTGGCGGATCGTTGTCAATCAGATGATGCAAGGTTCGTGTGATTTCGCGGTTCCAGTCAGTCTCAGCGGAATCGTGCAGGTCAGAACATTCACGGACACGGGCAACGGACGAAACTATTGCCTGTTAATGGAGGTTCGAGACCAGAATGGCGACGGGTTGGTGGACAACGGCTTCGGGACGTTCATCGTCTACAGCAAAGCCAGCCGCCAGTTGAGCCACCAGGCCGTGCATCCCATCGCAGACAGCAGCACCGAGAAGCAGGCCGTGACCGTGTTCAAAGACACGGATCTCGCGCAGCTTTTTGATGGCCGGGGCGCATCGCGACGCCAACTCCAAAGAGAGCGCGTGTTTGCCTTCCCACCCGGAGTCTGACGCCTCCCACGACAGCAACACTATGGTCCAGGCAACCAATGAGGAACTGCTCGCCTATTACGGCACGGCGTCCTGGTTTGCGATTCAATGGCATGGAATGGACACCTCGAGATGCCCTTCGCACGTCTTTCCATCTCATGGCCTTGATATCGCGCCGGCGCCCACCGACAAGATCGCGGTTCTACGCGACAGGTTGCTGCTGCATCATCCGACCTGGCGCGTGGACCTGCCGGGATACGGCGCATGCATCCTCAACGCCACCGAAAATGTGCAGGGGCGCCTGCTCAATGGCGTCCCTGCAGAACGTGTCTGCTGTACTCCGGCGTCGAGCTACACACAGAAATTCATCCATATCGAGCAGGATCCGGATGATTTCCGCAATCCCAGCAATTGGATTGCGCCAATCACGGATACGTTCCCTGACGGAAAACCTCAACGGGTCAGATGTGTAAATGGCAACAGACTAGGGCGTGTACTGATAAAGGCATCAGCTGAGCCGTTACGGGAGTGTCGGCCTTACCCCAAAAGCGGACATGCGGCGAGCCCATCCAAGAGTCCGCTAAGTGCCAATAACGGACATAAACGCCGTCTAATATGGGGTCTAAGTCGGGGTTATGAAGCATGGTCGCGCCACCGTGGTGCCAACCCGGAATGGGGATGACCGACGTCAACCCGTCAGCTCCTGCACGAACTCGTCGAAGACCGCCGCGTAGCGCATGGCGTCGGTGTCGTCGTGCATCACCGAGATCAGCCACTGCTCATCGAGGCCCGGTGGCAGGAGCACGCCGCGGTTTATGCCGTGGATCCATTGTGCGAACGCCAGGTCGAAGTCGGTACTCTTGTAGTCGCGGTAGTTGCGCACCGGCGTCGGCGACCACGTTATGCACCCTTTTGCCCCGAACCGCACCGTGTGGGCGGGGATGCCGGACCGGTCAATGATCGCTTGGCAGGCGTCGACGAGCCGACCGTTTCGGGCAGTGGCGTCGGCATGTGCGGCGAGCGTACATGCCTCCGATAGAGTCGCCTTGGCGGCCGCCATCACAAGCGGGTTGCCGTTGTAGGTCCCGAGATGCACGACCTTGCCCTGTGCGATCAGGCTCATGAGTTCGACCTTGCCACCAAAGGCGCCGACCGGGAAGCCGCCTCCGATCGACTTGGCTAGCGTGATGAGGTCGGGTGTCACTCCGAGCTCGCCAGTGGCACCGCCGTACCCGGCGGTGATGCCGGTCTTAACCTCGTCAAAGATAAGTAGCGTTCCGTAACGCTCGGTGATATCGCGCACGGCCTCGAGATAATCCGGCTCGGGTAGGCAAATACCGATGTTCTGCATCACCGGCTCGACGATGAAGCAGGCCACGTCGCCGCCCTGCAGGGCCCGTTCGAGCGCGGCAGGATCGTTGAACGGGATCACGGTGACATCGTCGACCACCCGCTTCGTGATCCCCAGCGAGCCCGGGACCGCGTTGGGTTGCTCAGCCGGCCCGGCGAGCTCTAGCGGTGGCTTGTTCGAGATCATCACCTCGTCGTGGTGACCGTGATAACCGCCTTCGACCTTAACGATCCGCTCGCGACCAGTCACGCCGCGGGCGAGCCGGATGGCGTCGTGCGTGGCCTCGGTACCCGAGTTCGTCGGCCGCCACATCGGCAACCCGTAGCGGGCGCCCAGCAACTCGCAGACCTCTGCGTCGAGCTCGCACGGCGTGACGTACAGTGACCCGTGCTCCAACTGCTCGGCCACCGCCCGCCGAACGGCGGGGTTCATGTGGCCGGCAAACAGGGCGCCGAACCCCATGTCGTAGTCGACGTACTCGTTGTCGTCGACATCGATCATTCGGGATCCGGCGGCGTGCTTGACGACGATCGGCCACGGTTCGTAGGCCTGAAGCTCGAAGGTACGCCCGCCGGCATCACCTTCCTAGCACGCTCGGTCGCAATCTGCGATCGCTTCGTGCGCTCCGAGTACACCGCTTTCTCCCTGGCGGTGATCTCCTTGGCACGGGCAACGAGGTCGTGGTGGATTGGGGACACGGTCATCGCTGTGTTCCGTCAAGAGGCCTCATCAGATTAGGCGCACCCCGACCCAGGGGCTAGAGGTTCGCGCTTCAAGTACTCCGACTGCGAGCGCTCCCGCGTGCATGTCTTCCTATGTGGCCGAAAGGCTGGCCTTGTGTTGAGGCGGCCGGCGCAACGTCCGTTTTGGGTCATTAGCCGACATAACTGCCCGTCCGCGTCATGTCCCGTTATTCCTATCAAAGCCGACATTCATCGGCATCGGCTGTTTGTACGTCCGCTTAGTGCCACAAGCGGACGTGAGGCGCGAACCGCTCGCCTCAGCCTTAAGCGCTTAAGCGGACTGACTGGTTTGGTTAGCCTCTGGTCAGACCGCTGCTATCGACAGCTCCGCTACCGAGTCCTTCAATCTTCGGTGCGGCGACCATGCTGAGACACTTGCGGCTATCGATGGGGATCAGCAGTTTGTCTCCAAGTAAAATTCTGCCGCTCCAAAAGAACAAGCATCCTCGAACTTGCCCGGGCCGCCGGACTGCTCGACCTCGATCGCGTCCTGCAGGGCATGCACCTGCTTCAAATCCTGGTCGTGAGTCCGGTGTTCGCGCTGAGAGTCGCGATCCCGGTGATCCGCATGGGGGCGTTCCGCAGCTCAGCGAATTGCCCGTCTTGACGAAACGTGGTATCTCCTACGTAAGCGCCCTTTGCGAGTGGCGCGGCAGAATCGCAGTGTGGCGCGCAGCGGATGAGGCGACGACCACGGCGAGAACCCAAAATACGCGCGCGCGGCATGGCTTTTCGGCGGGATCGTTCGAAACCCCGGATATTCCTGACTACGTCGTGGCGGAGTTGCGATACGAAAAGCCGGTCGCGTTCACCACCTCCGGCTTCGCTGCGCCCGCGGCGGCCGCGGATGATGCCGCGCGCCTGAACCAAACCCGGAGCGCGTTCGACGTCGTTGCTGTCCGCCGACTTCGGCATGCGCGTCTCGGAGGCGCGCGAGCGGATCGATTTGGCGGCCAAGCTTCCTAATCCATCGGCCAAGGTACCTGATGCCAAGGGCGCGGACACCGGAGTTCAAGCAGAGCGGCTTCGCGCAGATCGTGCCCAAGAAGAGCGCCGACGCGAAGAAGCTCGCCGATGCGCTCAACCGCGACAAGGCGGTGTGGAAGGCCCATGTCGCGCCGCGCGCCCGGAACCGGCGGGCGTCAATGGCAGCGCCAGTCGGCACGCGGCTCTTCGAGCCGGCGCAGGGCTATCTCTAGTTCCGCCCCGACGGCGTCGCGCGCCGCCGATGTTTGGGGCTGGCGGGCGCCAAGGGCAAGGCATCACCATCTGCGATATCGAGGCGCCTGGAACCGCGCGCGCATGAGGACTTGCCATCGGGCATCCCGCTCCTCGGCGGCACCCCAGATCGCCGATCTCGGCTGGCGCAATCACGGCACGGCGGTGCTGGGCGAGATGATCGCGGTCGCCGACGGCAAGGACTGCGTCGGCATCAGCCACGAGGCCAGGGGTGCGGTTCATTCCGCCGTGATCGACGTGGCGTCTTCAATCTGGCGCAGGCGCTGATCAACGCGGCTTCCCAGCTCAAGAAGGGGCGACGTCATCCTGATCGAGCTGCATGCGCCGGGGGACCGAACACAAATACGTGGCGATGCAGTTCTGGCCCGATATCTTCTCCGCCATCGTCGCCGTCACCGCCCAGGGCATCACCGTGGTCGAGGCGGCCGGCAATGGCGACGAGAATTTCGACCTGTCGGCCTTCAACAACACGGGGCTCAGAAGGACAGCGGCGCCATCGTCGTCGGCGCTGGCATCCCGCCCCTCGAACTTCTTCGATTTCGACGGCGGCGGCGGCTTCACCGGCGCGGCCTATCAGAAGGATCGGCGTGCCGCGCTGCGCGCATTTGGTTCTCGAACTACGGCAAGATCGTCACCGTGCATGGCTGGGGCTGGCACGTGACCACGCTCGCCCATGGCGATCTGCAGGCGATGCCTCGAGAACAAGCGGTACACGCTGCGCTTCGGGAACCTCGAGCGCCTCGCCGATCGTCACCGTCGGCGCTGCGCCTGCGTTCAGGGCCGCGCCAAGGCGAAGAACGGCGCGCCGCTGACGCCGGCCAAGGTGCGCAAGATCCTTGATCGCAGACCGGAACGCGGCAGGTTGCGTGGGCCGGGCGTGCCGCGGACCCAACGGATTGGACCGCTGCCGAACCTCGCGAAGGCGGTGAAGAAGGTGTGATGCGCCTTAACACCTTGGCCGTGGCGCTCTATATGAGCGTCAGTGGAGTGATCATGATTCCATCCGTTCCGCCGCCCAAGGGAGTTGGTGGGCAAGAGCATCGACTTGAAGCTCAAGCCGGGCTGGCGCTATGACGTGGGGCAGGGCGTGTTCGCTCGGTCCCAAGGGCGAAATGGTGGCACCGGCCTCGCTGCCGCAGGGGCCCGCATCGTCTATAAGGTGCCGACGCTTGCGCAACGCCCGGCCCGCTCGCTGTCCGCCGCCGAGCGCGATTTGAGCCGCTATCTGCAAGTGATCCCTTCGTTCCGCGCGCGGACAGGAAAAGCTGGTGTCAGTGGCGCGAACCTGGCCCGCCATCGAAGATGCCCACGCCGCGCCGGAGACGAGCCTTCCGCAAATCGGCAAGGTAAGCGGCGGCCCCAAACGCGCCCCCTGTTTTCCGGGACCGCCGGCGCGTTCGTCACCACGCCGGAGGACCCTGAGATCAACCAGCCGACCATCGACTACGTCGCGGCGTTCCTCCCAGAGGCAACGGGCAAGAAGTTCAATCCGCACGTCACCATCGGCGTCGCACCCCAGGACTACCTCAAAGAGATGCTCGCCGAGCCGTTTGATGTATTCACGTTCTCGCCAGCTTCGGCGTCTGTCTACCAGCTCGGCAACTTCGGGACAGCTCGGAAGGAACTCAAGGCGTTGAACCCTGAGCCCGTCTCGGGAAACTACCGGGCACCGGACCATTTCGCCGGGTGGACGCTTCTTTCCCGACGCAATAATCAGTCGGCGGGCTCGATCGCATCGCTGGCCGCGGTGGCACTCGACAATGTCCGCTATGGGTCATTAGCGCCGTTTCGCGCCATGTCCGCTTTCCCCATAGCGGTCATTCGTCTGTGCGGGCAGGATGTCCCGCTAAGTGCCAAAAGCGGATATTCAGGCCGCGGGCATTAAGCACGTGCAAGCTGTTGGTTATCTCCTCGACCGGGAGGGCGCGCTAACGGAGGTACGCGAGCGGCTTTCTCCGCTCCAGCATCTCTTTCGGCTCCGGTTTCGCGTGGTCCCTGTTGAAGCAGACCGTGCGAAATATCGGGTCGCAGTGCAGCAGATCCGACGTAATGTCGCCCAGCCGTGCGCACCCGGCGAGCTTCATGGTCAGTGCGAGCTCCTCGTTCAGGAGATTCAGCACCTGCGTTACCCCGCCCTGCCCGTTCACGGCGAGGCCCCACAGGATCGGCCGTCCCACGAGCACGGCATCGGCTCCCAGCCCGAGGGCCTTGAAGACGTCCGATCCACGCCGAATTCCTCCATCCATTAAGAGTGGGACCTTGTAGCCAGCCCGGTCCATGGCCTGCCGTGCCGACGGCAGGACCTCGAGTGGTGGAGTGCGGTATCGAGCTGTCGTCCACCATGATTGGACAGCACGACGCCGTCGTAGCCCCGCTCACAGGCCCGCAGCACGTCCTCTTCTCGCAAGATCCCTTTCAGCCAGATCGGCAACTTCGTCTGCTCACGGAGCCAGGCCAGGCGTTCCCAGGTGAGCTGCGGATCCTTCATCGTCTCGAACTGGATCAATGGCGAGCGCGTTGTCGGGTTGCGGCCATTCAGATGAGGAGATCCACGTGGCTCGCCAGCGCTAACCGGTTCCGGATGTCCGCCTCCCGGCGGCCCGACGCTGGGGCATCGACCGTGATGACCAGACCCTGATAGCCGCTTGCCTCGGCCCGATGAATCAGCTCCTCCGTGAGGCTTCGATCCTTGAGGAGGTATAGCTGAAAGAGTGGCAGGCCCGAGGATCCGCGCAGGAGGTCTCCTAGGGGTTCCAGGGCGGTGGTCGACAGCATGGACACGATCATCCCCATATTGAGCTGGGTGGCTGCCCTCGCGACCGCGGATTCTGCCTTGCGGGTGAGCGAGCTTGTGCATGGCGGTGGGGGCGATCACGATCGGCGAGGCGAGCGAAGTGGTGCAGGAGGCGGCAGGTGGTGGAGACGGAAGAGACGTCGACGAGCACGCGTGGACAGACATGGACCCAACCGAAGGCTTGCCGGTTGCGATCGAGCGCCCGGCCATCTTCGGCGCCGCCCGCGTAGTAGTCGAAGATCGGTTTGGCGAGCTTGGCCTTGGCCTCGGCTTCGAAATCATGCAGGTTGAGCAGGCTCGTCAGCTCCGCCCGCTCGGTGCGAGTGCGCTGGGCGTGAACGGCCTTGTGGGCGGGGACGATCTGTCCACTGGCCACCACGGCCCCGGTCTCGACGATTGCGAATGGCCCGATCTCCGCGCCGTCCTCGATCGTCGTGGCCTGAGCAGCAAGCTGTGATGCTCGATCGAGTGCCCGAACACCAGCGATTGATACTGCAGCACCACGTCGTCACCGATGGCCTTCAGATCGAACTCGCATCCGAGCGACGAGGCGAAGATGCAGGTGTTCGAGCCCACGCGCGCGCCTAGCCCGCGCCAGAGGAGATTGAGGAACTGCGTGCCCTGCAGTTGCGTCAGGAAGGCCGCCTCGGCGTCCATGATGATCGTTTCCAGCAAGAGCCACCGCGTGTAGTACCAGCCATAGGCGGGATGCTCGCCTGCTGCCACCTTGCCCAGGGCGAGCCACTTGGCGAGCGGCACGAAGGCGACTTTCACTCAGTCGAGGAAGAAGCAGGAGACCCGGCAGCGCACACCAGAGGACCCAGAGAGGCGCCCGCCACTGAGCCCGCTGAGAGAGAGCCCCATCAGCAGAAAGCCCGTGACGTTGCCGGTGTGCCAGGCAGATCCACTGGAGCAGAACGAGCACGGATTGGTTGAGCACGTACTGCCCGGTGACAGGGTATCGAGGCGAAGGTTCGTCCGTCCGACGACTCTTGGCGGTGAACCCACGGCCACCGCGTTCTGGCGGGATCACATCGGCGTGACCGGCGACGCTCAGGTCGCCCGAGGAGAGCGGACTCGGAGAGCTCCGCTCCGGCCTGCAGCACGCAGGAGTTGGCTACCACTGCCGACTCTCCCACGCGGATCGAGCCGACCCGCTGACTGGAGACGTCGACGCCATAGAGCGAGACATTCCCGCCACCATGCCTCGGTCCCCGACCTCGAGCAAGCTCCGGTTCGGCCGTATACGGAGCGGCGAGAAAGGGCCGGGCGCCGATGCGGGATCCGAGCAGCTGGTAGTTCCACTTCGTCAGATGCGACATGACATTCAGGTGCAGATACATCGTGAAGAAGGGCACGTCGCGCGAGCTTGCTGTAGAGCCAGTGAGACCAGGTCGGATGGCTCCCGAGCTCTCCTGCCGCCTGCTGCGGCGAGACGTTGCCCAGCAGGAGTCGCTTGCAGACCACCACCAGGGCAAAGTAGGACGCCGGCATGACGAAGTAGATCGCCAGCGCCACGGCGACGAAGAAGGAGAGAGGGACAGGCCCCGCCGCCGACTGCCCAAGCAGAACGCTGGCCATCGAGGAACCGTGGCCCCGACCGCTTCGACCGCGTATTGCACGAAGAGCATGCCGGCGGCGACCGCCATGGCAGTGACGTATCCCACCACCAGGTATCCGGCGGCCCGTGAGAGCCAACTCGAGCGACTCTGAAGAGATCCGGGGCGCTCCGACGGGTCGGCTGCGGACATGGAGACGGAGGAGCTGACGGCGGAGAGCGGCCGGGTGTTGGCGCCGTCGGGGATGTCGGCGCCCCCAGCAGCGAGCTGTTCGGGCCAATGAAGCAATGACGGCCGACCTGGATCGGTTGCTTGACGAGACGGCCGGCGTGGATCCGCGCGGGCTGGAAGTTCACGTCTCGCCCGATGATCGTGTGGTCCCCGATGTGAATGCACTCCAGATCGCTGAGGGTGACAGTGTCGAGCTGAACGCCCTGGCCGATCGTCGCTCCCCCGAGCCGGTAGAAGGCATTCAGGATCGCGGTCCCTCGCAGCACCCCGAGCGTGCCCCTCGAGAGAGCGAAGCAGTTGATGGACAAAGAGCCAGCGAAAGTACTCCGGACTCCACAGCTCGCACTCCTGGTCCCTGCCCCGTCCGATCGCACGCATGATGAGAGAGAGCGACCACCATGGTGGTCAGGGGCACCAGCGCGAGCCACAGAGGTCCCGTCAGGAGCAGCTGGTACGTGGTCAACCGCCCGGCGCTAAGGTCGAACAGGACCAGGAGCGGGACGATACTCAGCGCGAGGACCGCCGGCTTGATGCCGAGAGCCACCATCTGCAGCAGGAGCGCACCGGGCGAGATGGCTGATCGCCGGGGGCGAGAAGAAGCCGATGGGCTCGGTGGCTCGGCGGTGGCGCGAGAGGAACTCAGCTGCCGAACGCCACGGGCGCGGGTGCGTCCTGTGAGGCGAAGTACGCCGCGAGCTCGCGGATCGTCGGGTGGTCGTATAGGAGAGTGGGCGGCACCTGCAGCGAAAAGCGCTGCTCGAGCAGCTCGATCAACTCCAGGGTGCCGAGGGAGTCGAGGCCAGCGTCGAACAGCGGTCGATCGTGATCGATGCGCTCGCTGGTCAGCGTGGCCATGTACGTGGTCACGACCTCCGCGACCGTTTGTGCGATCGCGGGCGACGCGGACGATAGCACGTCCGGAATGGGCGGGGCCTCGGCGGCGGCCGGCGTGGCCCGGATCCGCTCCGCGATGAGCTGTCTTCTGCACCTTGCCGGTCGGCGTCCGCGGCAGCTGGTCCAGGAAATGCACGCGGTGCGGGACCTTGAAATTCGCCAGCAGTTTTCGACAACGCTCCTTCACCCTGGCCGCCGTCGGCTGGGCCCCGGTACGAACGATGGCAACCTCGACGACCTCGCCGAGCACGTCGTCCGGCATGGCGAAGGCTGCGCACTCCTTCACGCCGTCCATGCGGTCGATGACCTGCTCGATCTCCCAGGCAAAAACATTCTCCCCGCCGACATTGATCATGTCCTTGCGCCGGCCGACGATGTGGACGTGGCCCGCCTCGTCGAGGAGCCCAGGTCCCCGCTCCGGTAATAGCCGTCGCGGGTGAAGACCTCCGTCTTACCGGTCTCCACCTTCCCATCCGCGAGGTAGCCGCTGAACACCGTCTCTCCCTTGATGCACGATTTCTCCCACCTGCCCCGGGCCCACCGTCTCCTCGTCCGGGCCGACGACCTTAAGATCGAGCCCGGGCAGGACGCGAAGCCCTCTTTCATGGGCGCCTGCGTCTCGACCTTGAAGGCCACGTGGCAGGTCGCTTCCCGTCATGCCGAATCCCTGGATGAGATCGCAGTCGAAGAGGGTAGCGACCCGGTGAACCAGCGCGGGATCGGGCGCGGCGCCTCCGGTGAGGATCCAGCGCAAGTCGGGAAACTTCAGCGCCTTGATGCTGCCGGACTCGCACATCAGCTGCAGCATCGACGGCACGCAGCTTGACGATGGTGACATGCTCGTCGGCCAGGAGCTTGCCGACCTCCTCGAAATGCAGCTGGTTCTCGTGGAAGATGTGGCGCGCGCCCAGGAGCAGCGCGATCCACACGAAGGCGGCGTCACCGACGTGGAACATCGGGCCGAAGTGGCCCCAGCAGTGGTCGTCATCCGCACTAAGCTCGAGCGCCTGGATGGTCGCGAAGGAATGGACGTAGACATTGTGGTGGGAGTGCAGAACCGTCTTGGTGCGTCCGGTGGTTCCCGACGTACCGAATCCTTGCAGGTAGGAAGAAGGCGCTGGCAATGATGGCTCACGGGCGGGCGGAGCCGCCTCCGCCAGCAGGGAATCCCAGGAGCGATGTTCCTCGACTGGGAGATCGACCGGTGCACTCGTCCAGATGATGGTCTGGACGGAGAGCGTAGTCCCAATGGATCTCGGCCAGCGTCTCGGCAAAGGCGTCGTCGACGTGAGGAGGATCACGGCGCCGCTGGCGCGCAGTCCGGCCTCGATCTCGGCAGCGGACAGCCGGTGGTTCAGCGGGAACAGGATGGAGTGGGTGACCGCCGCGGTGAAGAAGAACTCGAGGACGTGATAGCTATTTGGCAGCAGGAGAGCGATGGTCGGCTGCTTCCCGGTGGCTTGACGGTACTGGACCAGGCGGTCACTGGAGCGACGCCGCGATACGGGAAACACGAGCGCCGCAGTCGGCGTACGTGATCCACTTGCCATCCACCCGGTATGCCGGCCGCGCCCGATACTCGCGGCAGGCAGCGCCAAACAGGCTGGCCATTTCGGTAAGATGAGGCCCGGCCCAGCTAACCAGCTCAGAAAGAGGACGCTTGAACGACGCTGGTGACGTTGTCGCGCGGAGGCGATCGGAGAGCAGCATTCCCAGCGCCCGGTAGAACCTCATGCTGAAGCCAGGATCGGCGGCAGAGGTTCTCCGTCGAGCGCGTCGCGAGGGATGCGCAGGACCGTCACCGGGGTGATGGCGCACAGCGTAGCCGAAGCCGGTTGCGATTCGAGCAGCGACATCTCGCCGACGATCTCCCCTTCCCGACGTACGCGATGGCGGTGTCGCGGCCTTTCACCGACACGCTCAGTTCTCCTTCGAGCACCAGGTAGATCGCGTCGGGGTGGGTTCCTTCCGTGAGGAGCTGGTCGCCGACGAGCAGTTGCCGCCTGGTGCCGATGCGCATGAGTACTTCGATGTCCGGCTCCTCGAGCGCCCCGAATACGTAGATGACTTCCTTCATAACGGCCCGTTCGCGTCATGTCCGTTTGCGCCCGGGGGGACGATCTGCTCGAGAGATATTTCAACACACCGAGTATCATGCAGGTTGCGCGAGAAGTCGAAGAACCATTTCGCGCACCACACCTGCCGAAAAGCTTAGTCGCGATTTTTACGAGGTTTGGGAAAGCCGAAAATGCGAAAAGTCAGTTTCCTTTCGCGTTGTCCTGAAGAGTGTCAATAGGATCGAGTAACGGCCTTGTCGAACGTCGTTTCGGGGTGCTTTGCACACCACGGCTCAATCTGCAAAAGCAGACGAAGGAGAGAAAGTCGTGGGCGAGCTGACGAGCTGGGATAGCGGATCTTGACGAGATGACAGAGGCCAGGGCGTCGTGCTCGCGCCCAAGCTCGAGGCGCTGCACGAACTGGTCGCCTCTCGCGAGCTCCTGCACGCCGCGTCAGCCGCGACGGGGGCTGCGCTGGGGCCTCGACCTCGGCGACTAGGACGGCGTCGGCAGGAGACCAAGCCGAGAGCCTCGGTGTTGTCTTCAGCGTCTGGCGTGAGTGACCAGCAGCCGCTTCTCAGAGCCGTGACGCCGTTCAGCAGGTCCGCATAAATCTGTGGTGCTGCACGTCTTTCTGCCCTACAAGGGAAGCGGTTCGTGGAGGGAGCCTGTGGGTCGCCCCACCGAAGCTCCTAAGGCGAGGGACGGGCTCGACTACCCATGCGGGCACTGGCGCTCGAGCATCTCCATTCGAATCCCGTGGGCGTCTACGGTGACGTGCTTCTCGACCGCGGGATCGAGGTTCATCGTGTTCGTCTCGACCTCGGGGAAGCGCTTCCCGACTGGCGCGAGTACGACCTGCTCGTGGTCATGGGAGGGGGATGAGCGTCTACGAGGAGGACGCGTACCCGTGGCTCGTGGCGGAGAAGCGGGCGATCCGCGAGGCCGTCACGACGGGATGTCCGTACTTCGGCGTTTGCTTGGGATCCCAGCTGCTGGCGTCCGCGCTCGGCTCGCGCGTGTTCCGCGGGCCGGAGCCTGAGCTGGGCGTCAATCCGATCTTCTCTGCGAGGCCGCCCGCCGCGACCCGGTCTTCAGGGCCTTCCCGCGCGACGTCGAGGTGTTCGAGTGGCACTCCGACACATTCGACTTGCCCGAGGGCGCGGTGCGCCTCGCCCGCTCCTCCCGCTACGAAAACCAGGCGTTCCATGTCGGGCGGACCGCGTATGCGATCCAGTGCCATCTGGAGCCCTCGCTCGACGACGTCCGTGACTGGTTCGACGCGTGGCCCTCGCTCGGGGAGACGTTCGAGGCCCGTTACGGACGTGGCTCCGTCGCAGGCTTCCTGGAGGAGTACGCGCGCTCGATGCCGCTGCTCCAGCAGACCGCCCGTCAGCTGTTCCGCCGCTGGCTGGAGAATGCCCTCGCCCACGGGCGCCCGGCCTCGGCTGCGAGCGGCGCGGGAACGGCCACGGTCTCGGATGAGGGCTCCTTGGTCGTGCCCGTGAGCAGGAGCGCATCGGCCGGTTGCTCGACGAGGCCCGGGCCGGCCGCAGCGGCGCGATTGTGATCTGCGGTGAGACCGGGGTCGGGAAGACAGCGCTGCTCGACGCCGCCGCGGAGCGCGCCGACGGGATGCGCGTCCTCCGGGTTTCCGGTGTCGAGGACGTGAGCGAGCGCCCGTACGCGGGGTTCGAGGAACTGTGCCGGCCGCTCCTCGGCGGGATCGGCGCCCTCCCGGACACCCTTCGCCAAGCGCTGTCGGCGACCCTCGGCCTCGCCGCTGCCGAGCGCGGCGATCGATCTGCCGCGTACGCCGGCGCGCTGTGGCTGCTTGCCGCAGCGGCGGAGGAAGACCCACTTCTTGTTTGCGTCGACGACGCGCACCTGCTCGACGACGCCTCGCTCGAGGCGTTGGCGTTCATCGCAGGACGGATCGGAGCGGAAGGGATCGCGCTGCTCGTCGCGACAGGCGGCGACCCGGGAACGTTCGGCGCGGCCGAGGTCGTCGAGCTTCAGCCCCTCGACCGAGCCGCGTCGCTGACCCTCCTCGAGCGGAGTTTCGGCGACGAGCTGTCGCCGACCGTGGTCGCGGAGGTCGTCGACGTCGCGCGCGGCAACCCGCCTCGCGCTGCGCGAGATCCCTCTCAGCCTCACGCCGGGCCAGCGCGTTGGGAGCGTCCCGCTCGGCGACGCGCTCCTCACCTGCAGATCCGCGGAGCACGCCATCCTTGCCCGCATCAGCGCGCTCGGGGAGGACGCGCGCCGGGCCCTGCTCGTCGTGGCGCTCAGTTACGGGGAGGACGGCGCGGCCATCGCGCGGGCGCTCCAATCGGCCCGCTTGAGCCTCGAGGAGCTGAGGCCGGCCCAGGAGGCTGCGCTCGTCGCGATCTCGGGCGGCCGCTTCTCATTCCCGCATCCGCTCGTGCGCTCGACTGTGGTGTACGGAGCGCTTTGTTCAGAGCGGCGTGCCGCCCATGCCGCCCTCGCCGGTGCCAGCAACTCCGGACGCGTCTACATGGCATGCGGCACTCGCCGCTCCCGGGCCCGACGAGCGGATCGCGGCTTCGCTCGAGGACTGCCGCCAGGCGAGCGCTCTCACGGCACGCACATTCGGCGGCCGCGCGCGCGCTCGAGCTCGCGGCGCGCCTGAGCCCTGCACGGGCCAAGCGCGCGAGACGGCTGGTCGGCGCGGCTGAGGCGGCCGCGCTCGCCGGCCACATCTATGCGGCAGTCGACCATGTCGAGGCCGCCCTCCCCGAGCTCGACGAGGGGGCTCGCGGGCCGCGGCCGAACTGCTGCTCGGCAGCCTGCTCGCGCGCAGCGGCTCGGCCTCGCGGGCACGCGACCTGCTGCTCGACGGCGCTGCGCGCTGCGAGGCGTCCTATAGGCCGGCGGCGGCCCGTCTGCTCGCTGCTGCGGTGATCCCGGCGCTCCGCGCCGGGTCGCCCGCGCGCGCCTGCGAGATCGGACAGCGGGCGCTCGAGCTCGCCGAGGGGGACCGATCGAGGCCGCTGCGGCGCTCATGCTCGGCACGGCGCTGACGTTCAACGGCGATCCGCGCAACGGCCGCGCACTTCTCCTCCGAGCCATCGAGCTCCGCGAGCAGCTTAACGCGGAGCCCCAGCTGCGCGCCTACCTAGGCGCGGGTCTCGCCTCGCCGGCGAGCACGACCGTGCTCGGAAGGTGCTCGCACAGCTGATCGCCAACGCGCGTTCTCACGGCGCATTCGGCCTGCTTCCCTACGCGCTCGTGCGCCTAGCCGACGTCGAGCTCGACACGGGTCACTGGCCGGCGGCGCATGCTGCCCTCGCAGAGGCCGCTTCGCTCGCGCGCGAGACGGGGCAAGGCGCCGACCAGGGCCTCGCTTCGGGCGCGCTCGCCTGGCTGGACGCCGCGCAGGGGCGGGCCGTCGACTGCCGCCGGCACGCCGGCGAGGCGATCGCCCTCGCCGCGCGCTTGGGAGCCGGCTCACGCCTCGACCGTGCGGTTCCGGCGCTGGGCCTTCTCGCGCTCGGCTGCGGGGAGCTGGACGCCGCAATCGAGCACCTAGCCGAGGTACGCAAGACGCAGCTCGAGCAGGGCTGGTGCGACGCGGCCGTGCTTCCCCATCGCGCGCGCGATCTGATCGAGGCTCTCGTCCGCGCGGGGCGAGCCGCCGACGCGGAGCGCGAGCTTTCGATCTTCGAGCAGGAGTGCCGCAAGACGGAACGGCCTTCGGCGCTCGCGGCCTTGGCATGCTGCCGCGGACTGCTTGCCAGTCCTGACGCGGTCGACGGGCTCTTTCGCGACCTGCTGGCCCACGGAAGCGACGTGGTCGGCCCCTTCGAGCACGCCCGAACGCTCCTTGCCTACGGCCGTCGGCTCCGGGAAGTCGGCCGAGCCGCCGAGGCCGTGGAACACCTCGAGGGCGCGTTCACCGGCTTCGCCCAGCTCGGGGCGGAGCCCTGGCTCGCGCAGGCCCGCAGCGAGCTCGAGGCGTGCGGTGCTACCCCTCCCGACTTGCCGGCGGATCCGCTGAGCGGCCTGGGCGAGCGGGAGCTCAAGTGGCGCTCGCCCTCGCGCGCGGCGAGACTCCGGAGGAAGCCGCCGAGCACCTGCTGCTGACGGTGCCGACGGTCAAACACCTGTGGGGTCAGGTCTTGCGATCCAGCAGGGATGCCCGCAAAGCAAAATATGGCCCCTGCTTTCCGAGGCGCTACCCTAGCTCGACGGTGGTGACGCCGAACACCCGCTCCAGGCGCAACGGTGGGATCGCGCCGGTATACATGCGCGCAGTCTCGAACACCGGCGCGAGTCCTTAAGTCTTGCGCCAGCGCGACCGCGTCGCGGTTGACGCTCGGAACGTCGAGGAAGATCTCGCCGCCGCCCGCGCCCGCCAGTAAGGCTGCCAGCACCACTTCGGCAGCGGCGCGGTCGTCGGCGACCAGCGGCCCGATCTTGCAGCCCGTCCGGCACGGACGGATCACGCCCCAGGCGGCAAGCCTGCCGTCGCGCACGAGCGCGCGGCCGACATGTCCGGGCGAGCCGATCCAGGCGCGCAGGAACGCGGACGCGGCGCCGGAAACACCGTGGTGTCGTACGCCTCCACAGTCGCCAATGGGACCTCGGCATAGCGGGATGACACTGGCCGGCGGCGCCGCCGGCGCGGCGACGGTGCCGCCGTAGCGGACATTGGCATAGGCGAGCGCGAACCCCGACTTCTTGTAGTTCTCCTGCTGCGCCACCACGCCGTCGAGCCCGATCACGCGCGCGCCAGCGTGCGCGATGGCCGCGTTCCATATGCGTAGTCCGTAGCCGCGGCCGCGCACATCTTCCCGCACGATGTAGAAGCCGAGGAAGGCGAAGCGCGCGTCGTAATTGACGCAGGAGACGGTCGCGGCCGGAGCGCCGTCGAGTTCGCCGATGAGGAAGCCCTCCGGATCTACCGTGGCGAAGCAGGCGGCGTCGGCGAGGCCCGGGTTCCAGCCTTCGGCCGCCGCCCAGTCGGCGGCGATGGCGATCTCGTCCGGCCGCATCGTCCGGATGCGCAAGTCGTTCATCGCCGACGACCCTCTGCCCTTCAGCGCGCTGCCGATCTCGTCGAGGATCGCGGGATCATGGCCGAGACGTCATTTGAAGCCGTACGCGACGTTTGCAAGCGTACCCAGCGTCGCAGCAAAGACGCCGCCATGCGGCAAATAGTTTTGCACGGCATGCGTCCGCGCTTTGAGTTCTTACCCGGCTCCAGGTTTGAGTGCACCTCCCGGGCGATCTCCCGGGGACGCGCGCCCCTCGCGCAGCAGCGTCGTCAACGTGCTCCGCCGCCCGCAGCGTCTCCGGCAGGTGCTCATCCAAGCGAAGTGTAAATGCGGCGTGCCGGCTTTCCGATCCACCGGGGCGAGCCGCTGTCGGGCCACCTCGCGCAGGTAACTCGTCGCTGGTGGTGCCCTCGGATCACGACCTCGGCGCCCCGCCCGGCGGTGTTCCAGGGTGGCGACCGCGTTGCCGGAAGTACGGCCCGGCCAGCTTCTTCCAGCTCACGGTGGGTCGGCCCACTCCGGCGGACGCGCGAGAAGCTGGGCGGCCGAGGCCAGCCCGGCGTTCCAGCATAGCTTCATCAGCGGGCGCATCGCGGCCGGCGCCTGGTTGTGGATCGGCGAGCAGGTGAGCTGGTGCACCGGCGTGCGCACCCGGGTTGTCGAACTGGGCGCGGGCCACGTACGAGTGGTGCACGTCCCCGGAGAGCACGCTGATCGACGCCGGCGGCGTGTACGCGGGCTCGGCACCGACCCGGTCCCCGGTCGGGCCCAGTGCGCCGCTGCCGATCCGGGCAAAGACCGCGCCGAGGGCGTCAAAGGAGCGCTGGAACGCGGCCCAGTGCTCTAGGTCCCACGTTCGCCGCATGCTGCTCGGCGAGCCAGGCCACCCAGGGCCGGTGCGGGTCGGCGAGGCGCTCGTTCCATGACTCGACGTGATGCACGCTCGGCGGGAGCAGCCAGGGCAGCGAGATGCCGACCACCAGGTGGTCGTAGACGCCGCGCGCTCGGTCAGGAACCAGGACCACTCGCCAGGCGCAAGCATCGCTCGGGCGCCCGGTTCGAGCAACCCGGCTGCACCGGTTGTCCAGCATGACCAGGCGAGTCCGGCCCAGATCGAGGGAGTAGCTCCACTGGTACTGCACGGCCCGCCAGCGTTCGGCGTCGTGCGCCTCGTCGGCCTCCCGGTCGACCCGCTCGCCGAACTCGCGCAGCACGTCGGTGGCGTCCTCGGCCGCGACCACCTTGGCGTAGAGCGGGTCCTCGGCGATCCCGTCCGGGGAGAGGTTGCCCAGGTGCTGATAGACCCAGTAGGAGGCAAGCCCGCTGCGGATCCGCTCGGCCCACCAGTCCTGTCCGCGCATTTCCGCCCGCCAGGAGGCCGAGATGTTCCAGTCGTCGATCACCTCGTGGTCGTCGAAGATCATCACGCTGGGCACGGTGGAGAGCAGCCAGCGGATCTCCGGGTCGCGCCAGGACTCAGGTAGAGCTTGCTGTACTCGTCGAAGCTGACCACCTGGTCGCCCGGGGCGTTCCTCGGCCGCCGCCCGGCGCCGCTTGAGCAGCCGCTTCACCGTCGGCGAGGTGACGTCGGCGTAGACCTGGTCGCCGAGGAGGACCAGCAGGTCGGGCCGGGCGGCCGGCTCCGGGGCGGCAATCAGCCGCCGGGCGTACGCGTCGAGCGCGTCCGGGAGCCGCCGGATGGTGGCGTGCTGGGTGGTCTCCCGGCACGAGCCGAAGATCAGTCTCACCGGCTGGTCGCGGTCGTCGGCGGCCCGGGTACGGATCACGCTGGGCGGGGAAGCCGCTCTCCGGCACCGGCCAGGCCACCTCGTCGTCGATCAGCACCTCGTAGCTCGCCGCGCTGTCCGGGGTCAGTCCCGTCCACCACGACGAGGGCGTAGTGGTGGTCGTACGCGGAAAAGGTCGGCGCGGTGCCCGAGGCGCCGCCGGCCGCGCGGACGGTGACCACCGCGGGCGCGCTGGTCTCGACCCAGACGGTCGCCCGGGTGCCGACCACCCGCCGCAGCAGGGGGCCGATGAGCAGGCGTGCGGCAGGCATGGTGGACTTCCGAGTTCAGCGAGCTTCGGCGCCTGAAGGGTCGCTCACCATCTGCGCCTCCTCGCAGGTTTTGTACAGTTGCAGTGTTTGAGCCTCGTCCTCGACCTGGGCGGCGGGCTAAGAGCAACGGCATCAAGAACATTGTCTTCACCACGCACCTCTTCCTCGGCGTCGACACGCCCGGCATGAAAGAATTTATGGTTAGCGTCTACTTCGTAGAATGGCTGGGGTTCCGAGGTCATCGGCTCTAACGGTAGGGCACGAGACGATCAGGATTTCTCTTCCACGTCACAGACATCAGCACTTGCCAGAACACGAAATGATTTCGCGCAGGCGTGGGATGTCCGCTTTGGGTCATTAGCGGACATCAGAGAGCCGATCAGGGATGTCCGCTCTATCCCCAGAAGCGGACCTTATTGCCTCTCGATGTTCGGCAGCTTGTAGGCTCCATCGAGGATCGGCTCAGGTCCACTAATCAAAACATCATTCCTTGATGGCACGCTGCGCTTCGTCGCGGCCATTGCTGGATGGATTTTTCTCCCGGTCGGCTGCTTCTTTCGCCAGTCGAAGCTTGCGTAAGCGATCTGTTTTTTGGGCTCGGTCTTCTCGCTCCAGTTCCTGCTCATCTTTCAACGAACGCTTTGTCGCCGCCTTGGGCTTTTTCTCCATCGTCGCTTCTTGCGTTAATATCTTTGGCCGTTGCGCGCGCTTTGTCGCCGCCTTGGGCTTTTCTCCGTCGCTTCCTGCTCGCGCTTTGTCGGCTGAGGGGCTTCCTCAGACGCTGCTTTTGAGTGCTGTCTTGCGGCAACATATTTTTTCGGGTTCACGGAACCATGGGCGCCAAAAGGCGGCGGCAGTCTCGAATGCAGTTCGCACCGTCCCATGGAAGATCATTAAGGCCGCGTGGAGGGGGTGCTGAACGTTCGAACTATTCTTGTCGTCCATCTATTGTCTCCAACCGTTTAGGCTAAAAGCAGGTCAGGAGTTTATCAAGAAGACATCATGACCTGATCAGGCCCACTCCGACAACCGGCTCAAGGGCTCCTGCGCTGGCTACGGACCTATAAACGCTCTAGTTGGATTGGCTAACCCAATGTCGCTTGGCGCAAAAGCCCGCGAGCAAAGGCGAGGTGTCGGACCTTCAAAAAGTCACTGAGAGGGTGACACCCGAAGCGAATAAGCGCTGCGCATGTTGGCCCCCTTGTTTTTTGACCGACGGTGGGAGTGCGTCATTTCGGGCAAACTGGGATTAGTGGTGATTTCCGCCGGATTTCATGCCCGGCATGTCCATCCCTGGCATGTTCATTCCCGGAGTCACTCTCCTGTATCCTTCTGCCGCATAGGTTCGCCGGCCTCAGCAACCTTCACTTCATAGGCCACGGTTCCGGGTGGATTCTGTAAGGGCCAGGATCCTTGTAGTCGTTGGCCGCGAGGCCCTCGCGCACTTTCATCACCGTGAACATGCCGCCCATCTCGATCGGGCCGAATTGACCGAAGCCGGTCATCATCGGCAGCGTGTTGTCGGGAAGCGGCATCTCCATCTCGGCCATCATGCCCATGCCGTCAGTGCCCATGGCCATGGCGTTCGGCGCCGCCCTCCTGACCGCCTTCGCCAGAACCTGCTCCCGAGCGCCGATCAAGTTCACCACATTGTGGCCCATGGCATTCATGGTGTGGTGCGACTTGTGGCAGTGAAACGCCCAGTCGCCAGGAGCGTCGGCGACGAAGTCGATGGCCCGTACGGCACCCACCGGCACGTCGGTGGTCGCCTCCAGCCATTGCGCGCTCTCGGGCACCCAGCCGCCATCGGTGCAGCTCACCGCAAAGTGGTGCCCATGCAGATGCATCGGGTGGGCGGTCATGGTGAGATTGCCCATCCTGATGCGCACGCGGTCGCTGAGCCGCACCGGCATGACATCAATGGCCGGAAAGACCCGCGCGTTGAGCGTCCAGATATTGAAGTCAGTCATCTCGGCGACCTTCGGCAAGGCGGTGCCGGGGTCGAACCGGTAGGCGCTCATGACGAAGACGAAGTCCCGATCGACGCGACGGAAGTTCGGGTCCTTTGGGTGCACGACGACCATGCCCATCATGCCCATGGCCATCTGCACCATCTCGTCGGAATGGGGGTGGTACATGAATGGTGCCGCTGCCCTTGAGCACGAACTCGTAGACGAAGGTCTTGCCCACCGGGATGTGCGGTTGGGTCAGCCCGCCGACGCCGTCCATGCCGTTCGGCAGCAGCATGCCGTGCCAATGGATCGTCGTCTTTTCCGGCAGCTTGTTGGTGACGAAGATGCGGATCTTGTCGCCTTCGACCGCCTCGATGGTGGGGCCTGGAGTCTGGCCGTTGTAGCCCCACAGATTCGCCTTCATGCCAGGCGCGATTTCGCGCACCACCGGCTCGGCCACGAGATGGAACTCCTTCCACTCGCCGTTCATGCGCCAGGGCAGAGTCCAGCCGTTCAGCGTCACCACCGGCTGGTACTGCTGGCCAGAGGGCGGCGCGACCGGCGGCTGCATGAGAGGGGAGTCCGTGGTCGGCGCCTCTGGGATGGTGGCGGCCTGGGAGCGACCACCGATAGCGGCGACGCTTACGAGCGCCACGGCGGATCCGCCGAGAAAACTCCGCCGTGAAAGCTTCATGACGCTTCGTCCTTGTCTACTCTGCATTCGTTGAGCTGCTCGTCGCCGCAATCACCGCGTCTGGCTCGAAGCGATGGTGCCGCCACCGAGCATGGCCACGCTGAGATCGGTGGAGGCGAGCCAGAAGTTCCGCTTGGCTTCGATGCCCGCGACCTTAGCTCTTAGCTGCTCCCGCGCCGCTTGGAGCAGCGCGAAGGCGTCGATCTGCATGGCGTTATATTGTAGCTCGGTTTCGGCCGAGATGGTCTGGTGCAAGGGCAGCACCTCGGCCTTCGTATTTTCTGGCAACGGCATAGGTGGCGCGGTAGGCGCCATAGGCCTCGCGCGCCTCCGACGCTGCATTCACGCCGAGCTGACCGAGGCGATTGGCGGCTTCGAGATAACGCTGCTCGGCCTCGCGCACATTGGCCTTGCCGAAGTCGAACAGCGGCACTTCCAGCACGAGCTCGTAAGCCGCCGCCATCGGCGCGCTTCTCGCCGCGGTCCTTCTGCGTCTTGGAGATGCCTGCGGCGTCGAGCACATTGAGAAAGTGCGTCTTGCGCGTAAGTCCATAGGACTTGGCCATGGCCTCCATCTCTGCCCTCGCCATTTGCACGTCGACGCGGGCGTTGAGCGCATCCTGCTCGATCGCTCTTGTGCCGCGGGTCGAGCCTGGCAACGCCGGCAGTGCGCTTGGCAGGTAGGCGTCGAGATCTGATTGCCACAGCCCCATGAGGCCGCGTGAGCTTCTCGCGCGCGGCGACCGCCTGCTGCCGGGCGCCAACCAGCTCGGCGTCAGTCTCGGTGGCGAACACCTCTCGGCGTGCCTGGTCGAGCTTGTTCACGGCACCTGTCTGCTTCAGCTGGCCGGCCAACTCCGCCGAGGCTTCGGCGTTGGCCTTAGCCTCACCGAGCGCCGCCACGATCTCGCGTGCCGCGACTGCGCGCAGATAAGCGCGCCGCGTCTCGGCCGCCACGCGCAATGTCTCTTCCGCGGCGCGAAGCTCGGCTGGCTGCGAATTGATCGGAGGCGATCCTGGTGCGCGCCGGCATGGTCAGCGAGGGTAAGCAGGCTGCCGATGATTTGCCGCTCGATGTCGAGCTCGACCGGAGTCGAGACATCGGAGAAGGCAAAGCTCAAGGATGGTGGCCTGCTCGCCTTGACGGCAAGCAGCCTCGGCGATGCCGAGCCGGTTATAGGCCGCCTGCAGGCCGAGATTGTTGAGAAGCGCGATCTGCACCGCGGCGTCGGCGCCGAGCGGCCGGTGCAGCAGTTTCGTCACGCGCGCACGCGCTGCCGCCGCATCTTCCGCCGAGCGGATTTGCACGACGTCCTTGTTCAGGCCGGTGCCTGCGACCGCAGCCACCATCTCCATCCCGCCGTCCGGCGAGAAGGCCCGGCACGCGCCGAGCGATGCGGCCGCGGCGATGAGGACCGCGAGGCGCACGCCCCAAAGGTGAGAGAGCATGGATCATCCCTCGTCTGTCGTTGATGAAGTCCTCGGTCGGGACTTCGAGTCCCGCCGAAGACGGTCTAGACTGACAGGGAAGGGAATCGGAGGCCGGTCGAGGCGAGCCGATACGCGACTATAGAAAACAATCTCCGCCGGCATCGACAGCGCCTGGGCAAGCAACGGGCCTTCGACGAGGGGCCGGAGGTGAGGGAAGCGCACTCAGGCAATAGAGCCCGCAGCAGCCGGGAGTATGGGTCCCAGGCAGCGTCCCGTGATCGCCGCCATGCTTTTGTGCAACGCCGTCAAGCGCCCTATGCATGCCGTGATCGACGGCATCGGCATGGGCGAGGCAATGCAAGTGTTCTCGCCATGGCCGAAGGCCATGACCCGCCGGCGGCGCCACCAGGCAAAGGGCGGCGAAGGCGGCGATTGCCACCGCCACGCGGAAGCCAAGCCCGGTGCGGAGCTCTTGCAACATGGTTAAAGCCTAGTGCCCCGAGCCGCACCGCGCAAGCCTCGCCGCCGATCGCACAAATTAGACGCCGAAGGGAGGCCGTAGTTGGCCGCCAGGGAGCTCCCTCCGCCAACTCCCCAACGTCCGCTTTGGGTCATTAGCGGACATTAGCGAGCGAACTAGGGATGTCCGCTTTACCCCTGAAAGCGGACATGCTGAGCGTCACCATCGACGACCGTTAAGTGCCATAAGCGGACACTCGTGGGCGGTCTCGTCCGCCGAGAAGATATTGGGCTGAGTCTTCTCAACGCGTCCTTCGGCGACGGATTTTTCATTCAAGTTGAGGGGCGTTTCGCGTCGGTGCGTACAGCTGATGCCCTAGGCTAATACCTGTTCTCTTTTATTGGGCAGTCTGTGCGGGCTTTTTTGGCCCAAATAAAGGCAAAGCTCAGGCAGGCGGCCTATAGGCTCATAACCGTCTGGTTGGAGGTTCGAGCCCTCCCGGGCCCACCAGCCTTCGCTCGCGAAGCGAGTGAAGGCTGCCACGCCGAAACCCAAAGGGCGAAGGCGGGCATGTGTGGATTTGAGGGCGCCGCTTTGGCCGGCGCCCTTTCACCGGATCAAGATTTCTTCTTGTTCTTCCTGTTCAGCCACTGGAAGAAGCCGCCCTTCTTAGCGGCTGCGTCCTGTTTGGGACCCTTCTTGAGGATGACCGTCTTTTTGACGCCGTGACTCGTCTTCACCTTCTTGACGATCTTTGTGCCGCCCTTCTTGACCTCTTTCTTCATCTCCTTCTTGTGCGCGTGCGCGGCGGAAGCGGCGGCAAACGCGCCGCAAACGTTCCGCTTGTCACTCCACTTCATGCCGGCAGCTTCGCAGTCAGCGCGGGTCAGCGGTTGTGCGGCGGGCATGGACTCCACGCCGCAAACGTTCGCGCCGTCATTCCAGGTCATGCCGGCCGCGTCGCAGTCAGCGCGGTTGAGCGGCTGAGCGGCGGCCATGTCTCCGCTCGAATCGGCGGCCGGAGCGGCGGCCATGGTGTCGGCGCTGCCGCAAACGTTCGTGCCGTCATTCCAGGTCATGCCGGCAGCATCGCAGTCGGCGCGGGTGAGCGGCTGTGGCGCCTCATCGGCGGCAAATGCGTATCCGCCGCAAGCCACGGCGAACGTCAAGGCAAGAACAAGTACAGGCGATCTCATAGCAATCCCCCAGACGATGATGGAATTTTGACAATACCGCACTGCATTTTCATCCTTACAGCACTCCTTTATGGGCCTGAAGAGAGGAGGGATGCTACCAAGTAACACGTAAAGGACAGTAAAGGGGTCTCCGAAGGGAGCAATCATGGGCGGTTTGCCAAGCCATGGAAGGATTTGCGCGGCTTTGCGGGCCCTGGCTTTTGGCGCCCTGCTGCTGATGCCGGGCTTGGCGCGCGCCGCCGAGCCGGTGCTTGAGATTGCCGTCGGCGGGGAGACGCGGAGCTACACCAGGGATCAATCTGCTGGCGAGGCCAGACGCCGCCACCATCGAGGTGGAGAAGGACGTCACCTATGGCGGGCCGATGACCTACCGCGCCGTGCCGGCGGCGGCGCTCCTCTCGGGCCTGACTTTTTCCGCTCGATAGCGTGGTCGAGGCGCTCGCCGTCGACGGTTTCGCCGCGCACATCCCGCTCCGACCTGCTGCGCAACACCGATGCAAGCAAAGCCATTGCCTGGGTCGCGATCGAGCCTGCCGATCATCCATGGCCCAAGATCGCGGGCAGGGACTATACCGCCGGGCCGCTTTACGTGGTGTGGACCGGGCCAGAGGTGACGAGCACCCGGGCGAGTATTGGGCCTATCAATTGGCGAAGTTCGAGAGCCAGCTTTCTCCTACCGCGCGCTGGCCTGGGCTCGCCGTCGATCAGAGCCTGCCTGCGGACGATCCCATCCGCGCCGGCCAGACGCTCTACATCGCGCAATGCCTGCCCTGTCACAAATTGAATGGCGGCGGCGCATCCGATGTCGGGCCCGACCTCAACCCTGCCGATGAACGCCACCGAATACATGACGGATAAGGGACTGCACGCTCTGATCCGCGACCCGAAATCGGTGCGTAGCTGGCCGGGGATGAAGATGAACGGCTTGCCCCCGATCTTTTAAGCGACCGCGAGATCGGCCTGATCATCGCCTATCTCAAGCACATGACCGAGCGCAAAGAGGCGCCACCACAGTGAGCGAGCCGTCATTCCGACGAAAGTCGGAATCCAGCTCGCGCGGGACGCGCGAAAACAAAATCTGGATACCGGCTTTCGCCGGTATAACGCCGGTGGTTCGGGAAGGGGTATGCGTCAGAACCCGTAGCCGAGCAGCGCGATCTCTGGCGCGTACCAGTCGCGCACCAGCGCCTCGGTGTGCGGTGAATAATAGCTGCGGTAGTCCTGCCGCGTCTCCTTGTTGGGCGCGACGTTGGATTTGGGCACGTCCAGCCGCCGCGCGACGCCCACCATCTGAAGCGCCTTGGCGAGATCGGCATCGAGATTTTCGTAGCGGCCGAGGAAGTCGACCGCGAGCGCGCCGCCTTCCATATAGATCTCGTGATTGGCGACGTAGGCGCGGCGGCGGCTCGCCATGAAGCTCTCGAAGCTCGGCCGGCTCGCCTTGGTCTTGGTCTTGTAGAAGTACCAGGAGATTTGCCGGTCCCAAGGATTGCGGTCGAAGGCGAATTTGAAATAGCTCCGCCAGATGTCGTCGCCCGACATAGGCGCGCACGAGATGCGCTGGCATGTGCTCGTAATAGCCGACGCTCGGGTGATAGTAGCGCTCAGGCCGCCCGAGCAGCTTTCGCCACAGGGGCCGCTTCGGCTTCAGCGGATGCTCGATGCGATAGTTCTGCGGCGGCCTGCCCTTGCGGTCCTCCTCGCTCTCCTCGCGATAGGGCGTGATCACGCAATCGGGCCCGCACAGCCCCGACAGCGCCGCCTCTATCGCCGTGCCGGCCGATCTTCTTCGTCTTCAGGAAGATGAATTTGTGCTCGTGCGAAATGATCATGCGGCCCGCGCTTTGCGCTCAGAACTCATAATCGAGCAGCTCGATCTCGCGCGCGTACCAGCGCGCCACCATGGCCCTTTAGTGTCGTCGTCATAATAATCGCGATATTGGAAGGGTGGCGGGCCGAAAATATGGTCTTGGCGCGCGGCAGCTCGGCGGCAGAGGCACAAGCCCACACGCTCGAGCGCAATTTTCAGATCCTCCCCGAGAGTTTCGAAGCGCCCGATGAAATCGACCGCGACGTCGCCGTCGATGGAATAGATGTCGAAATTGTCGATGCGGGCGCGGGTGTCCTCATGCATGAAGGTGGCAAAGGACGGCGGCTCTTTCTCGTTCCGGTAGCGGTGATGATAGAAGGAGACCTGCCGGTCCCACGGGTTGCGGTCGAAGGCGAATTTGAAATAGCTCTGCCACACTTTGTCGCCGATGCGCGCGCGAGCCTCCGCCGCTGGCATGTGATTGTAGAAGCCGTAATCGGCGGCGGTGAATTTGAACCAGCGCCGCTTGAGCAGCGGCCGCTTCGATCCCCACCAGCCATGCAGCCGCCAATTTTGCGCGCCGCGCCCATTGGCACGCCGCGCCTCGTCGATCTCGGTCAAGGGGGTGATGACGTCCTCCGGCCCGCACAGCTCGGTCAGCGCAAGCTCGATGCTGGTGCCGGCGGTCTTCTTGGTCTTGAGGAAGATGAACTTATGTTCGTGGCTGACGATCATGGGTGCGCCGCCGGCGCGAAGCGAGGGTCCGTCACTCGCCTTCTGCTCCTCGAGCCACAGCGCGAGATCTTCCAGAATGGCGCCGAAATGAATCTCCGGCACGCCGGAGCGCCATGGCGATGTCCTTCAGCTTCTTGCGCTCCTCGGCGGCGATGCGGTCGTCGGCGATCAGGGGTGAGATAGGCGGCGCGGATGATCTCCTCCTTGGTCTCGCGGTCGAGCACTGGAGCCGCCGCGCTGAGCTCGGCGAGAAGGCCGTCCTCTGGTGGTCAGCTTCGGCCACCTCGGCGATCTCTTGCGGCGTGATCGGCCTCTTCGCCTGGTCCTGATAGACCTGCTGCATGAGGCTGATCTCGCTGTCCTCGAGGCCGCCGGCGTCGGCCGACGCCACGGCGATCATCGCCTTCAGGATGAGATCGGCCCGTAAGTTCGCCGCCGCGTTCCGGCATATTCCGCTCTCCCGCCCCTTGCGGCGCCGATTGTGCCGGGGCGGGCGGGGTTTGCCAAGCGCGCTCACTGGGACGGAGGCGCGAAATCGGGATTCAATTAGGATGAATTTGGCTTTATGACCCGGGCGACGCCTCTGTCCATTCCGCCAAAGCCCGGTCAGCCAGTGACGCCGCTCAAAGTGATCTTCCTCGCCGATACGCGGCCCGGCCATTACCACCTCGCCGAAGGCGTCATTGCCGCGCTTGCGCGGTTGCGCCCGGTTGAGGTCACCCGCATTCTCGTGCACCGGCGGTGGATCGTGCCGACCCGCTGGCTGCGCCGGCGGATCAACGCCAAGGGCTTCTATCCGCCGCGCATGTTGCGCATGGCCTATCGCATCGATGCCGAGGCGCTGCCCAAGGCCGATCTCGTGGTCTCGGCCGGCGGGAGACGCAGATGCCGAATATCTGCGTGACGCGGTTTCTCGGCGTCCCCAACATCTTTGCGGCTCGCTGCTGCGCGGGCTCGGGCCTGAGAATTTCAGCCTGGTGATTTCGTCCTACGACCGCGACGCCGGAAGCCCACGCCACATGGTGGTGCTCAAGCCGTCTTCCATCGATCCCGAAGTGCTCGGCAGGCCGGTCACGGTGGCGCGCTACGGACCCGATCATCATCCGCGCCTTGCCGGGTTGCTGATCGGCGGCAATGCCGGGCCCTTCCGCTACCGGCGCGGCGAATGGGAGCGGCTTCTCGATTTTGCGCGAGCCCTGTCAAGGCCTGGGGCACGCGCTGGCTCGTCTCCACCTCGCGGCGGACTCCCGACTTCGTTGCCGATCGCGTCGCCGAGCTTGCCAAGGACGAGAGCGTGATCGCGGGCTTCATCGACTACCGCACCGCAGGTCCGGCACGCTTCCCGATGTGTTTCGCAAGGCCGAGGGTGATCGTCTGCACCGAGGATTCGAGCACCATGGTGTCGGAAGCCGTTTCGGCTCGGCTCCCGGTGGTCGGGGTGGCGCCGCGAAGCTCACCGCTTCACCGACGAGGAATCGGCCTATCGCGGAATTTCTCGTGCGCAACAATTGGTGCCGCGTGCTGCCCATCGCCGCGCTTGACCCCGAGACCTTCGCCGCGGCGCTCGCCGAGATCGAGCCGATCAAGGAAAACCCGCTCGATGCGCTGGCCGCCAAGCTGAAAGAACGCCTGCCTGCGTTGTTCTAGCCGTTGAGTCCGACGCGCCAATTCGCTAGAAGCTCACTCAAACTTCCATTCACCAGACCCACGCGACCGTCGGGAGACCCATGGCCAGCCCGCAATATGTGCTATGTCATGAACCGCCTGTCCAAGACCTATCCTGGCGGCAAGCAGGTCTTGAAGGACATCACGCTCGCCTTTTTGCCCGGCGCCAAGATCGGCGTGGTCGGCTTGAACGGCGCCGGCAAATCGACGCTGCTCCGCATCATGGCGGGCGACGAGACCGAGTTTCTCGGCGAGGCCTGGGCGCCGACGGCGTCACGCGTCGGCTTTCTGCCGCAGGAGCCGCAGCTCGATCCGAACAAGGACGTCACCGGCAACGTGATGGAAGGCGTGGCGGAGAAGAAGGCGAAGCTCGACCGCTACAACGAGCTCGCCATCGAACTATTCCGACGAGACCGCCGACGAGATGGCGAAGCTCCAGGACGAGATCGACGCCCAGGACCTGTGGGACCTCGATGCGCAGGTCGAGCAGGCCATGGACGCGCTCCGCTGCCCGCCCGGCGACGCCAACGGTCGACACGCTGTCAGGCGGCGAGAGCGGCGCGTGGCGCTCTGCCGCCTGCTGCTGGCCAAGCCCGATATCCTTCTGCTCGACGAGCCGACCAACCATCTCGACGCCGAAGCGTGGCCTGGCTCGAGCATCATTTGCGCGACTATCCCGGCACCGTGGTCATGGTCACCCACGACCGCTACTTCCTCGACAACATCACCGAATGGACGCTCGAGCTCGATCGCGGCGCCGGCATTCCCTATCACGGCAACTATTCCTCCTGGCTCGAGCAGAAGCACAAGCGGCTCGAGGTCGAAGGCAAGCAGGACGCGGCGCGCGAGCGCACGCTTGCCCGCGAGCTCGACTGGATCAGGGCGAGCCCCAAGGCGCGTCAGGCGAAATCAAAGGCGCGCATCAAAGCCTATGACGAGCTGCTCGCTGCTGCCGCCGCGGACAAGCGGCGGCAAGGCGCAGATCACCATCCCGCCGGGGCCGCGGCTTGGCGACGTCGTCATCGAGGCGAGCGACATCGGCAAGGGCTTCGGCGACCGGCTCCTGATCGACGATCTCTCCTTCAAGCTTCCGCCTGGCGGCATCGTCGGCGTGATCGGGCCGAACGGCGCCGGCAAGACCACGCTGTTCCGCATGATCGTGGGCCAGGACAAGCCCGACAACGGCACGATCCGCGTGGGCGACACGGTGAAGCTCGGCTATGTCGATCAGTCGCGCGATGCGCTCGACGGCAAGAAGACGGTGTTCGAGGAGATCTCCGGCGGCAACGACGTGATCAAGCTCGGGGCCCGCGAGGTTCCGTCGCGGGCCTACGTCGGCTGCGTTCAACTTCAAGGGTCCGGACCAGCAGAAGAAGTCGGCCAGCTCTCGGGCGGCGAGCGCAACCGCCTTCACCTCGCCAAGATGCTGAAATCAGGCGCGAACTTGATCCTGCTCGACGAGCCGACCAACGATCTCGACGTCGAGACCCTGTCGCTCGCTCGAAGACGGCGCTCGAGGACTTCCCCGGCTGCGCCGTGATCATCAGCCACGATCGCTTCTTCCTCGACCGCATCGCCACCCACATCCTCGTCCTTCGAGGGCGACAGCCACGTGGAATGGTTCGAGGGCAACTTCAGAATCCTACGAGGAGGACAAGAAGCGCCGCCTCGGCGAGGACGCCGTTCTACCGCAGCGCATCAAGTACAAGAAGTTCGCGCGGGCGTGACGAGAGGCTCACGCCTCCCGCCGCTTTCTCGATCGCATCCATGGTTTCCTTGCCGACGATGCCGTCGACGGTGAGCTTCTTGTCGCCCTGAAAGCCCATGACGGCGAGCTCGGTCGCCGCGCCGAAATCCTGATCGATGGCGAGGGCAAACTTGAGCTTGACTCAGCATGGTCTGAAGGTCGCCCACCGCTTCTCCGGTGGAGCCGCGCCGCAAGACCGGGCGTGCATCGGACACAGCGCCGGTCAGTTGGATGCCTTCGATGGGGCGAGCGCCTCCTTGGCCTTGCGAATGTAAGTTGCTCCGATCCTCCAGACCGTTCAGTCCGCCGTTGATCCTTCTGGTCGTGGCGCGGATATCGTCGCGGTCGCAATCGGATGATCGGCGCGTGCGGCGCCAGCTCTCAGCGCCAGTCGCGGAAGGCGCGGATCTCGCTGACGCGGTCAGCGCCGAAGCTCCTTTTCAGCTCAGAAGCCACCGCCGGACTGTTTCTCGAGATCGACCCCGAGCGCCTTGCCAGCATTATGCGGCATAGTTGGCGCGGCCGGTGGGGCTCGCGGCAGGCCGCGCCCTTTGTAGAGGCGGCCGTCGCCCTTCGCCTTGACGTTGCCGAAAGGATCGCCTGCGGCAACCTCATGAGGCAGCACCGCGCTGGCAAATTCACTCCGATGGTTTGCGAAAGCCGGCTGCGACCTCGTGGCTTAGGTTTGCCTCCAGGAAGTGAGCGATGCGCAGTCTTGTGTTGATCTCGTAGGCCTCAAGCGTGTGCTTGCAGGACCTGGCCGGCACTCTTTTACGATGATTTCGGCCTGCCGCTCCGGCTCATCGTTACCGCTGAAGCGCGCGGAGCAATCTCTCGCATCACTGTGCCGTCTACCGGGATCATGGAGTGCCTCCTTGATGACCATCTGCCACATGCCAATCTACGGTGCTTGGGGTTGCACGCGGGGATAAGTCCTCAAACCGGAAACGCAGAGTTGGACTGCGCGCTTCCGCACAAGCGGTCCCTTTGCGCCGAGCGCCGCCGATAACGTGTAAGCATATCTTTATGTCAGGTGATGATCTGCAAAGCCGGCCGGCCGCGGGAAGCTTATCCCGCGCCCACGCGCTCAGCGGTTTGCGCGCCGCAGGAGAGGCCACGCGGCTTGCGCATCCTGCGCTGCTTGCCGGCAGCGAGCTGAACGTCAAGGACCTGACCCAGATCCTCGGACAGAGCCAGCCGCGCATCAGCCGGCATTTGAAGCTGATGGCCGAAGCCGGGCTGATCACTCGCGCTTCCGCGAGGGGAGCTGGGTGTTCTTCCGCCTGGCCGATGCCGGCAGCGAAGCGGCGCTCGCCTCGGCCATCGTGGCGAGCCTCGATGCTGCCGACCCGGTGTTCGCCCGCGACCGTGCGCGCGCCTCAGCCGTCAAGAAGGCGAGGGAGGATGCGGCGCAAAGCTACTTGCGAGGAGCACGCCGGAGAGTGGGACAAGATCCGCGCGCTGCACGTCGCCGAAAGCCAGGTCGAGGCTGCGGTGGACGAGGCGCTTGGGCCCGGCCGCTTCACCTTGCTCGTCGATCTCGGCACCGGCACCGGGCGCATGCTCGAGCTGTTCGCGGGCCGCGCCACCGCGCGCTCGGCTTTCGATCTCAGCGCGCGACATGCTTGCCTACGCGCGCATGAAGCTCGAGCGCGCCGGGCTCGCCACGCGCAGGCCCGCCACGGCGATCTCTACAATGTGCCGCTTCCCGATGGCGCCGCCGATGCGGTCATCCTGCACCAGGTGCTGCACTTCCTCGACGATCCTGCCGCGGCGGTCGCCGAAGCCGCGCGGCTCTTGAAGCCCGGCGGCAAGCTGTCTGGTGGTCGACTTCGCGCCGCACGAGCTTGAATTCCTGCGCGAGCAATCGGCGCATCGCCGCCTCGGCTTTGCTCCCGATCAGATCAAGCGCTGGCTGAAGGATGCCGGCGTGGCGGTCGAGCGGCAGCGCGACCTCGCTCCGGCTGCTAGCGTCGGGACGACGAGAAGCTCACCGTTCTCGCTCTGGGTCGGCACTGAAGCCGGCCGTCTCCCGCGACAAGAAGAAACGCGCCTTCAGTGGAGATTCGCCGCGTGATGTTGACCGCCCCGGACCGCAAGAGCCGCTTCCTCGGCTACGGCGACATCGACGTGTCGTTCGAGTTCTTTCCGCCGCGGACGGCGGCCATGGAGGAGACGCTGTGGCGCTCCATCCGGCGGCTCGAGCCGCTGAGGCCGAGCTATGTCTCCGTCACCTATGGCGCCGGTGGTTCCACTCGCGAGCGCACCCACGCCACGGTCGCCCGCGTGCTTGAAGGAGACGCAGCTGAAGCCTGCGGCTCATCTCACCCTGCGTTGACGCGACGCGCGCGAGGAGGTCGACGCCGTGATCCGCGATTATTGGGACATCGGTGTCCGCCATATCGTGGCGCTGCGCGGCGACCCCGCCGGCGGCGTGGGCCAACGCTATGTGCCGACGCCTGGCGGCTATATCAATGCCGCGGACCTCACGCGCGGCATCAAGAAGCATCGCGCCCTTCGACGTGTCGGTCGCCTGCTATCCGGAGAAGCATCCAGAGTCGCCGACCATCGATGCCGATATCGACATGCTTTTGGCAGAAGATCGATGCTGGCGCGTCGACCGCCATCACCCAGTTCTTCTTCGACAACGAGGTGTACTTCAGATATCTCGACCGGGTGCGCGATCGCGGCATCACCATCCCCATCGTGCCCGGCATCATTCCCATCCACAATTTCAAGCAGGTATCTGGTTTTGCTGCCAAAATCCGGTGCCAGCGTGCGCTGAGTGGCTCGGCCACAGATTTGAAGGTCTGGATGAGGACCAGGAGACCCGCTACCCGTTGCCGCGTGGCGGTCGCTGCCGAGCAGGTCATGGGGCTGGTCGACCGAGGCATCACCGAGTTCCACTTTCTACACGCTGAACCGCGCCGACCTCGTCTACGCCATCTGCCATCTCTTGGGCTTGCGTCCGGTTCCGACGGTCAGTGTCCAAGGCGGAGGCCGCGCAATGACCCGCGAACAACGCATCGAAGCGCTGCAAGGCAGGCCGCGAAGGCAGCGCATCCTGATCCTCGATGGCGCCATGGGCACCATGATCCAGCGTTACAAGCTCGGACGAGGCGGGCTATCGCGGACGCGCTTCAAGAAACACGGCCACGATCTCAAGGGCAACAACGATCTGCTTGTGCTCACTCCAGCCGAAGATCATCAGCGAGATCCACAACGCCTATCTCGGAAGCAGGCGCCGACATCCTCGAGACCAACACCTTCAACGCCCAGGCCATCTCGCAGAGCGACTATGGACTCGCGGACGATCGCTCATGAGCCTGAATGTCGCCGCGGCTGATGCGCGCGCGTGACGCCGCCGACGCATGGACCAAGAAAACGCCGGACAAGCCGCGCTTTCGTCGCCGGCGCCATCGGCCCCACCAACCGCACGGCGTCGCTCTCGCCGGACGTGAACAACCCGGGCTTCCGCAACGTGAGCTTCGATGCGCTGGTCGATGCCTATTCGACGCAGGCGCGCGGGCTGATCGAAGGCGGCGTCGATACCGATCCTGATCGAGACCATCTTCGACACGCTGAACGCCAAGGCTGCGGGCTTTGCCGTCGAGCAAGATGTTCGATGCGATGGGCGTCGAGTCTGCCGCATCATGCTGTCGGACACCATCACCGATCTGTCGGGGCGGCAATCTTCAGGCCAGACGCCCGAGGCGTTCTGGTATTCGCTGAAGCATCTGCGGCCATTCTCGGTGGGGCTCAATTGCTCCTTCGGCGCCGAGCAGCTTCGCCCCTCGGTTGACGAGATCTCCCATGTGGCCGACACGCTGGTCAGCGCTCTATCCCAATGCCGGGCTGCCCAACGAGATGGGCGAATATGACGAGACGCCGAAGCATATGGCGGGACTGCTGAGTGAGTGGGCGCGGGACGGGCTCGATCAACATCGTCGGCGGCTGCTGCGGCACCACGCCTGAGCCACATCAGCGCCATCGCCGCAGCCGTCGCGAAGCACCCGCCGCGCCACGTGCCGGAGGTCCGAGCACAAGATGCGCCTTCCGGCCTCGAGCCCTTCAGTGCATGGCGTGAGTCGAAGTGACCAACGGCGCGCAAAATTTCGTCATGGTCGGCGAGCGGACCAACGTCACCGGCTCCGCGCAAGTTCCGCAAGCTGATCGAGGCCAACGACTACGCGGCCGCGCTCGCAGTCGCGCGCCAGCAGGTCGAGAACGGCGCCAGCATCCTCGACGTCAACATGGACGAGGGCATGCTCGATTCCGAGCAGCGCCATGGTCACGTTCCTCAACCTGATCGCCGCCGAGCCTGACATCTCGCGCGTGCCGATCATGATCGACTCCTCGAAGTGGGCGGTGATCGAGGCCGGGCCTCAAATGCGTGCAAGGCAAGGCGGTGGTGAATTCGATCAGCATGAAGGAAGGCGAGGAGCCGTTCCTCGACCACGCCAAGAAGGTGCGCCGCTACGGCGCCGCCGTGGTGGTGATGGCCTTCGACGAGCAGGGCCAGGCCGACACGCGTCGAGCGCAAGTTCGAGATCTGCAAGCGCGCCTACCAGCTGCTCACCGAGAAGTCGGCTTCCCGCCCGAGGACATCATCTTCGATCCCAACATCTTCGCCGTCGCCACCGGCATCGAGGAGCACAGCGACTACGCGCGTCGCCTTCATCGAGGCGACGCGCCGCATCAAGGCAGCAGCTGCCCGACGTGCACATCTCCGGCGGCGTCTCCAACCTGTCGTTCTCGCCTTCCGCGGCAACGAGCCGGTGCGCGAGGCGATGCACTCGGTGTTCCTCTATCACGCCATCCAGGCCGGCATGGACATGGGCATCGTCAATGCCGGCCAGCTCGCGCGTCTACGACGACATCGATCCCGAGCTGCGCGAGGCTCGTCGAGGACGTGATCCTCAACCGCCGCGCCGACGCCACCGAGCGGCTGCTCGAGGCTGGCGGAGAAATATCGCGGGCGAGGGCAGGGCAGAAGCGCGAGGTCGACCTTGCCTGGCGCGAGCGGCCGGTGGAGGAGCGCCTGCTCGCACGCGCTGGTGCACGGCATCGCCGACTTCATCGATGACGCGACACCGAGGAGGCGCGCGCAGCAGGCCGACGCGTCCGCTCGCACGTGATCGAAGGCCCGCTGATGGCCGGCATGAACGTGGTCGGCGACCTGTTCGGCTCGGGCAAGATGTTCCTGCCGCAGGTGGTGAAGTCCGCCCGCGTGATGAAGCAGGCGGTCGCCTATCTGATGCCGTTCATGGAGAAGGAGAAGGAGCGAGCCGGCGCTCGCGCAAGGCGAGCCAGCGGCAAGATCGTGATGGCCACGGTCAAGGGCGACGTGCACGACATCGGCAAGAACATCGTCGGCGTCGTGCTCCAGTGCAACAACTACGAGGTCATCGACCTCGGCGTGATGGTGCCGGCGCGAAGATCCTCGACACGGCGCAAGCGAGCGAGAACGCCGACATCATCGGCCTGTCCGGCCTGATCACGCCGTCGCTCGACGAGATGTGCCATGTCGCGCGCCGAGATGGAGCGCGAGGGCTTCGAGCCTGCCGCTGCTGATCGGCGGCGCCACCACGAGCCGCGTGCACACCGCGGTGAAGATCCAGCCCGAACTACCACCGCGGCCAGGCGATCTACGTCACCGACGCGAGCCGCGCCGTCGGCGTCGTGTCCGAGCCTGATGTCGGCCGCAGAGCGCGCCGGCCTACGATCGCGCGAGGTCCGCGCAGAATATGCGCGCATCGGCGCGAGTCGCATGCGCGCGGCGAGGCAGAGAAAGCAGCGGCTCGATCGCCGACGCACGCGCCAACGCGCTCAAGCTCGACTGGTCGAGACCTATGCGCCGCCGAAGCCGACGCTTCCTCGGCACGCGCGTGCTTCGACGACTATTCGACTCGCCGAGCTTGCCGGCTACATCGACTGGACGCCGTTCTTCGCCAGGCCTGGGAGCTGACCGGGCGCATATCCCGCGCATCCTCAACGACGACAAGTATCGGCGCGGCGGCGCGCGCCATCTGTTCGACGACGCGCAAGCCATGCTGACAGCAGCTCGATCGCGGAGAACTGGTTCCGAGCGCCAGCGCCGTTGTCGGCTTCTGGCCGGCGAACAGCGTCGGCGACGACATCTGAGCTCTACGCCGACGACGACGCGGCGAAGTCGCTCGCCACGCTGCACACGCTGCGCCAGCAGATGCGCGCGCGATGGCGACAAGCCAATCTGGCGCTCGCCGATTTCGTCGCGCCGCGTAGGAGCCAGGCTTGCCGACTACATCGGCGGCTTCGCGGTCACCGCCGGCATCGGCGAGGACGCGAGTGGCGCGAGCGTTTCAAGCGGGCCAACGACGACTATTCCGCGATCATGGTCAAGGCGCTGGCCGATCGCCTGGCCGGAGGCCTTCGCCGAGCGCCTGCACCAGCGGGTGCGCCGGGAGTTCTGGGCCTATGCGCCGGACGAGACGCTCACCACCGACGGACCTGATCGCCGAAAAATACCGCGGCATCCGGCCCGCGCCCGGCTATCCGGCGCAGCCGGACCACACCGAGAAGGCGACGCTGTTCGAGCTGCTCGACGCCGAGCGGCGATCGGCGTCAAGCTGACCGAGAGCTTCGCGATGTGGCCGGGCGCGTCGGTGTGCGGGCTCTATTTCAGCCACCCCGAGAGCCACTATTTCGGCGTCGGCAAGATCGAGCGCGACCAGGTCGAGGACTACGCCAGCGCGCAAGGGCTGGACCGTCGCGCGAGGCGGAGACGCTGGCTCGCGCCGATCCTCAACTACGACCCGCTCGGCGGCGGCACGCACGGCGGCCGAGTAACGCCTCGCTCGCATCCTCCAAACGGCAGACACCGGAGAAGTTGCCCTCTCCGGTGCCCAGAATTTGCCGCTCTTGCGCGACGAATTGATTTGGAGGTCTGGCGTCGTCCTTGACTACTTGAACTCAGAACGCGCCCAGCAGAGATCGCGCCGACGAACGCAAACACGGCACACACCGCCAGCACATCGAGCCTCAAGGCAAGGTCCACGTCTCATGCTCCCTGCTTGTTGAAGTGACTTAAGTCTAACAGAGGACCGCGCCAGACCGAAATGACAAATGTATTGCACTGCCGAAAATGCCGGCGCGAGTTATCGAATGGTCAGGCAGTGCGTTGCCAACATCCTGATATTTCGAGGCAAAATTATCAGCACTATGATCTTTGATCGCACATAAAGCATTGCTTGGAACTGCATCGTGCGGCTAGCCTGATACCGATAAACCTGGGCTGCACGGCAGGTAATACCAAAGAATACGTGGTCGAACCATATGGTTAGCGATTCGATCTTGCGGTGCGATCACGCGCGCGCGCCGCCTGCTCGAGGAAGGCCGCGGCGGCGGGCGAACCGGTCCCGGCCGAAGCGCGCGACGATCTGCACGCCGAGCGGCAGGCCGGCCGGGTTCGACGAGGCCCGGCACATTGACGCAAGGCGCCCAGCAGCGTCCACAGCCGGTTGAAGGTCGGCTCGCCCGGTCGACGCCGAGCCCGTGCGGGGCGGCGCCCGGCGCCGACGGCGTCAGGATCACCTCGCCGTCGGCGAGCAGGTCGGCAACGCCTGGCGGGCGCGCCGGGTGGTGCGGCGGGCATCGTCGTAGGCGTCGGCATCGATCGCGGCGGCCTCGTCGAGCTGCCCGCGCAGGATCGGACCCGAGGCGATCGCGGTGGTGGTCGTATTCGAAGGCCAGCGCGCGGAAGGCCTCGTAGTCCTGGATGATGCGGTGGGCGCGCATCGGCCTCGCGCGAAGATCGGCGGCAGCTCGAGCTGCTTGATCCGCGCGCCGGAGCGCTCGGCGGCGCGCGCCGCGCGCTCGACCGCGTCCTGCATCGCGGCGCTCGCCTCGGTCCACAGATGCGTGCGCACGCAGCGCGACGACCGGCGGCGCCGGCGGCCTGCTCATCGACGCGAAGCTCGCGTCCGGTGATCGCGGCGGCCGCGAACGCCACGTCGGCGACGCCGGCGCGAACAGCCCGACGGTGTCGAGCGACCAGGAGAAGCACTTCATGCCGACCGTCGGCAGCAGCCGATAGGACGGCTTGAAGCCGGCGACGCCGCAGATAGGCGGCCGGACGGATCACCGAGCCGCCGGTCTGGCTGCCGAGTGCGAGCGGCAGCATGCCGGCCGCGACCGCCGCCGCCGAGCCCGAGGACGAGCCGCCCGGCGTGTGCGCGGGATTGCGCGGATTGCGCGTGCCGGCCGGCTGCGAGCGAGGCGAATTCGGTGGTCACCGTCTTGCCGAGCACGATGCCGCCGCGCGCGCCGGACCATCATCACCATCGCGGCGTCGGCTTTCGGCCGATGGCCGGCATAGATCGGCGAGCCGTAAGCGGTCGGAAAGTCGGCGGTGTCGAAAATGTCCTTGATGCCGACGGGCAGCCCGCGCAGCGGCGCGCGCGCGAGCTCGGGCCGTTCGCGCGCCGCGCCGCGCCGCCTCGATGTCGAGCGCGGCGAAGGCGCCGATCTCGGCCTCGCGCGCGCGCGATCGCCTGCGCGCAGCAGATCGATCACGGCGCGCGGCGTGAGTTCGCCGGCCTCGATCCGGCGGGCGAGATCGAGCGCGGACAGCATCAGCGCCGGCCGTCGATCAGGGCGACGATCCGCTCGGTCAGGCGGCGCGCCGGCGGCATGACGAAGAACGCGGTCGATCGCCGCGACCGGCCAGGCGACGAAATAGGCCTTCACCCACTGCACGCAGGAAGTCCGGATCGAAGCCGAGATTGAGGTAGGTGGCGATGCAGCGTGACCATGAGCACCATCACGCTCGTCATCAGCAGCGCCAAAATCAGCCTGGCCTTGGCGTCCATCGTCGATCGAGCTCCCGACGGCTAACGCGGCTCGCCCATGCCCTTCTTAACCATATCGCGAGGCGCGGACCAGCGCGCCGCTGGCGACCGAGATCTTTGAAGAGGTCGTTAACAAAGTCCATCGCATTCTCCGCGCCATGGCGTGGGAGTTCGTTGGTATCTCGTCGGCTCCGTCGTCCTTGGCGTCCTCGGCGTGCTTGCGGGTTGCAGCGGCGGCAACTTGTTTGCCGAGCGCGAGCCGTGGCGGCACGAGGCCGAGGTGCAATGCATCAACGCGGGCGCGGTCAAGGAGAGCGCCGGCGTCGTCCGCATCAAGGCGATCCAGCGGCCCCGGCATGTGCGGGGCCGATTTTCCGCTGCGGGTGTCGGCCCTGGGCGAGAGCGCGCCGCTCGGCTACGCGCGACGATCCGCGCCCGCCCGGCGCGATTCCCGACGGCGCGGCGCAGCCGCGCTGGCCGATCGCCAAGCCACCGCGCATCGCGCCGCCGCTGAGCCTACCACCGCCGTCGCGATCTGCGCGCTGCCGCCGCAATATCCAGCGTGCGCCGCTGCCACCGCGCGCCGCGCTGGGTCGATCCGACGCAGCCGGTCTCGCTCGATGCGCCGACCGAACGGTCAGGCGCGGCGCGCGCCCGAGCCGTACGATTTCGCCGGCCCTATGGCGGCCGCGCCGCCGCCCGCGCCGCGCGCGAGCTGCGCCGCGCACCGTGTATGGCGGTGCCTCCGGCGCGACGATCTCTCGCCCGAGCCTGACGAGCGCCGGCCGCTGGTCGATGCGCCGACCACCGCGCCGACGCGTGCAGTCGCGCGAGCCGTCGCGCTCGCGCGAGCCGCCGCGCGGCGCTGGCCGCGCGGCCGCGCGCGCCGCTGCCGCCGCTCGGTCCCGCGCGGCGCGCTGGTGACCGGCTGCAGTCACGCCGGTCGCGGTGAGCCCGGCCGCGACGCTCGCCTGTCCGATCGTCTCGGTGCTCGAGCGCTGGCTCGCCACCGCGGTGCAGCCGGCGGCGCTGCGCTGGTTCGGCTCGCCGGTGGCCGAGATCAAGCAGATCTCCGCCTATTCCTGCCGCGGCATGAACGGCAGATCCGACGCGCGCATTTCCGAGCACGCCTTCGGCAATGCGCTCGACATCGCCGCCTTCACGCTCGCCGACGGCCGCAAGATCACGGTCAAGGACGGCTGGCACGGCCTGCCGGAGGAGCAGGGCTTTCTGCGCGACGTGCAGGCGCGCGGCCTGCGACCAGTTCACCACCGTGCTGGCGCCGGGCTCGAACGTCTATCACTACGACCACATCCACGTCGACCTGATGCGCCGGCGCGACGGCCACCGCGCCTGCAATCCGCGCGCCGTTCCGGGCGACGAGGTCGCCGCCGCGCGCCGGCGCGCGCCAGCCGTATGCGGCGCGCGCAGGCGCGAGGCCGCGATACGAGCCGTCGGTCCACCGGCCGCTGACGCTGCGCGCCGCGCCGGCTGCCGTCGCCGCCGAAGCGGCTGCGCTCCGATCCGGACGACGACCATCGCTTCACGCGCGCTGCCGCTGGCCGAGCCGGGCAACGACGGCGAGGACGACGATTAATCGCCTCTTGAACCTTCCTGCGCGGCATAGTGCGACCAACAAGATGATCCGCGGGCTGTGACGCAGCGCATTTCGGGCGAAGCGGCTTCGGCCCCGTAGCCAGCCGCCGTCGGGGCGTTCAGACCATCTGCGACACCATGTCGGCAGCCTCTTAAAATGCCGTCGTGGAGTACCGATATAACGATCAGCCAAGATCCGGCTCTCTGGGAGGACGACACAATGACTCGATTTCCGCTTTCGTCCGCTGCTCGCGCTTGGCGCCATGGCGGCGACGTTGGCGCTGGCCGTCGCCGACGCCGACGCCCGCGCCGGGCGCGGCGGCAGCTTCGGCAGCCGCGGCTCGCAGACCTATTCGGCGCCGCCGTCGACCGCGACCTCGCCGACCGCGCGGCCGATCGAGCGCAGCATGACCCAGCCGGGCCAGCCCGGCGGCGCGCTGGCAGCAGCGCCCGTCGGCTGCCGGCGCCGGCCGGCGGCCTGTTCGGCCGGCCGGGCTTCATGGGCGGCTTGTTCGCGGGCTTCCTCGGCGCCGGCCTGCTCGGCATGCTGTTCGGCCATGGCCTCACCGGCGGGCTCGGCGGCTTCGCCTCGATGCTCGGCCTCATGCTGCAGATCGGCATCGTCGTGCTCGATCGGCTATCTGCTGTGGACGTGGTGGCAGCGCCGCAACCAGCCGGCGCTGGCGAACGGCCCGTCGCTGTCGCGACATGTCAATTCCGGCGACTTGCGCCATCGCAGCTTCCGGATTCGGGTTCGGCGGACTGGCGGCGGCGGCTCGGCGCTGGCGGCCGGCGGCGCGCGCCCGGCACCGACGAGGTCGGCACTGACGCCGGAGGACTTCAACACGTTCGAGCGGCTGCTTGGCGAGATGCAGGCGGCCTACAGCGCCGAGGACCTCGGCCGGCTGCGCGCGCGTGCCACGCCCGGAGATGGTGTCCTACTTCTGCCGAGGACCTGGCGGCGAACGCCAGCACGCGGCGTCGTCAACCAGCATCTCCGACGTGAAGCTGCTGCAGGGCGATCTCGCCGAAGCCTGGCGCGAAGGCGACACCGACTATGCCACCGTCGCGATGCGCTATTCGCTCAACGACCAGACGGTCGACCGCGACAGCGGCACGCGTGGTCGAGAGGCGGGCCGGACGAAGCCACCGAGGTGTGGACCTTCATGCGCGTGCGCGGCGGCCACTGGCTGGTGTCGGCGATCCAGCAGACGTGATGCGACAGCCGCAAGCATAAGCTGCGAAATGGCCGGGACCTCGTCGGCCTGTCATTTCGCCGTGGGTGGAACGCGACCCGCAGTTGCGACTCAGGACAGCGCATGCGTGCGGCTTTGCCCACCCGCCAACCGTCGTTATTACGGCTTCCCGTATCCGCCCGCGGTCGGCGTCTGGATGATGACGGCCTCGCCGGCGTCGATCACGGTCGGCGTCGCAGCCCTGCAGCGCTCCATGCGGCCGTCGTTGCGCCGCACCGCAGTTCTCGCCGACCTGACCGGCCTCGCCGCCGGCGAGCCCGAACGGGCGCACGCGGCGGTGGCCCGACAGGATGGTGCAGTCCATCTTCTCGAGAAAGCGGATGGTGCGGCGGACGCCGTCGCCCGCGTTCCATTCGCCGCGCCCGCCCGAGCCCTTGCGGATGTGGAAGTCCTCGAGCAGCACCGGATAGCGGAATTCCAGCACCTCCGGATCGGTGAGGCGGGTGTTGGTCATGTGGGTGTGCACGGCGTCGGTGCCGGGAAAGCCCGGGCCCGCCGGCGAGCCCGAGCAGATCGTCTCGTAATACTGATACCTGGCGTTGCCGAAATTGAGGTTGTTCATGGTGCCCTGCGCGGCCGCGATGCGCGCCGAGCGCGCCGAACAGGCAGTCGGTCACCGCCTGCGAGGTCTCCACGTTGCCGGCGACGACCGCGGCCGGATATTCCGGCGACAGCATCGATTGCTTCGGGATGACGATGCTGATCGGCCGCAGGCAGCCGGCGTTCATCGGGATGTCGTCGTCGACCATGACGCGAAACACGTAGAGCACCGCCGCGCGCGTCACCGGCTCGGGCGCGTTGAAGTTGGTCGCCTGCTGCGGCGAGGTGCCGGTGAAGTCGACGGTCGCCTCGCGCTTCTCCTTGTCGACGCGTGATCTTGACCTTGATCCAGGTGCCCTGGTCCATCTCGTAGTCGAACGACGCAATCGTGCAGGCGGTCGATCACGCGCCGCACGCTCTCGGCGGCGTTGTCCTGCACGTGCTGCATATAGGCCTCGCACCACCGGCAGCGTGAAATGCGCGACCATCTTGCGCAGCTCCTGCACGCCCTTCTCGTTGGCGGCGATCTGCGCCTTCATGTCGTTGACGTTCTGCAGCGGGTTGCGCGCGGGATATTTCGCGCCGGTGAGCAGCGTCGTAGAGCGCCTGCTCGCGGAAGCGGCCGCGATCGACCAGCTTGAAGTTGTCGATATAGACGCCTTCCTCCTCGATCGTGGTCGCGTTCGGCGACATCGAGCCCGGCGAGATGCCGCCGACGTCGGCGTGGTGGCCGCGCGAGCGCGACCCAGAACAGGATCTCGCGCTGGCGCGTCGTCGAACACCGGCGTGCAGACGGTGATGTCGGGCAGATGCGTGCCGCCGTTGTAGGGCGCGTTGATGGCGTAGACGTCGCCCGGCGCGATCCGTGCCCTTGTTCTCGCGGATGATGGTCTCGACCGCGCGGTCCATGGAGCCGAGATGCACCGGCATGTGCGGCGCGTTGGCGACCAGCGTGCCGTCGGCGTCGAACACGGCGCAGGAGAAATCGAGCCGCTCCTTGATGTTGACGGAGTAGGCGGTGTTCTGCAGCGACACGCCCATCTGCTCCGCGATCGACATGAAGAGGTTGTTGAACACTTCGAGCATCACCGGATCGGCGTCGGTGCCGATCGCGCTCTGGCGCTTGAGCGGCGACGGCGCGCTCGAGCACCAGGTGGTTCTTGGCGGTGATCGCTGGCCCGCCAGCCGTCCTCGACCACGATGGTCTGATGCGGCTCGATGATGATGGCGGGCCCGGCACGTCGTGGCCGGGCGCAAGCTGCGTGCGCGGTGATAGACCGTGGCGTCGTGCCATTGGCCGCGCGGAATAGAAGCGCGTGCGGCGCGTCGGGACGGGGCAGGGGCGCCGGTGGTCGGCAACGACCGGCTCGGCGAACTTCGCGCCGCCGCCGATGGCCTCGACCGACACCGCCTCGACCACCAGCTCCTTGGTCTCGTCGATGAATCCGAACCGCGATTTGTGCGCCGCCTCGAAGGCGGACTTCATCGC